>ENA-OWOZ01000099-OWOZ01000099.1-bioreactor-metagenome-genome-assembly--contig:-NODE-99-length-124321-cov-45.760149_pt1 | contig 124321 bp, 96 predicted proteins | sample MGYA00238140_ERZ651804 | MGnify/ENA primary metagenome ERZ651804 (study PRJEB26910, sample SAMN07631232) | bioreactor metagenome | isolation source: Switchgrass digestor | place: USA: Dartmouth...
GAGGTGCGACATGTTTATTTCTGATACTTTCTAATAATAGATTATATTTCAATCCACGCACCTACGTGAGGTGCGACATCGGGTGAATAATTATCAACAAGCAATTTAGTAATATTTCAATCCACGCACCTACGTGAGGTGCGACTATACATCCCCCAACGACTTAAAACTGTATCATTTGATTTCAATCCACGCACCTACGTGAGGTGCGACAAAATTGTATCTGCTTCTGGCAAGCTTTCAATTAATTTCAATCCACGCACCTACGTGAGGTGCGACGTCCTGAGAAACAAGAAGGACAAGACGCCTGCAACATTTCAATCCACGCACCTACGTGAGGTGCGACTTTTAATAGGATTTTTTAGTATTCTATCGGACCAATTTCAATCCACGCACCTACGTGAGGTGCGACATTATAACTCGGTTATCTAATTCATTAGACAGTAATTTCAATCCACGCACCTACGTGAGGTGCGACTTGGTATTTTTGTGCGGACGCGATGGACAAGGAAGGATTTCAATCCACGCACCTACGTGAGGTGCGACGGCTTATGCAAAGAGACGGTATTTGGAGCTTCAGAATTTCAATCCACGCACCTACGTGAGGTGCGACGGTAATATTTGTTTTTGTATCGTACATATACTCGACCTATTTCAATCCACGCACCTACGTGAGGTGCGACCAGAAAAGGACTTATTAAATATACAAGGTGAAGTAATTTCAATCCACGCACCTACGTGAGGTGCGACTTTGTTAAAGTTCTCGAAGGCAATTATATGCCAATTTCAATCCACGCACCTACGTGAGGTGCGACCCATTTTATAATTTCGCTAGCAAGTTTCATCGACTATTTCAATCCACGCACCTACGTGAGGTGCGACATGTTTATTTCTGATACTTTCTAATAATAGATTATATTTCAATCCACGCACCTACGTGAGGTGCGACTCAGCCCTTGAAAGCGTCTGCTTTGTTGACGCTAAAATTTCAATCCACGCACCTACGTGAGGTGCGACCTATTCGGATTAACAAAAAAGAGTGGGCGTATCAGCTATTTCAATCCACGCACCTACGTGAGGTGCGACGGGCTACTTTTAAGACACTTTTATATCAACAGACGTATTTCAATCCACGCACCTACGTGAGGTGCGACACGAACTAACCGACATATATGAAGAAAACGGAGACATTTCAATCCACGCACCTACGTGAGGTGCGACTTGTAACCAGTCAGCGCCCGAATTGCCTCATTCGGGATTTCAATCCACGCACCTACGTGAGGTGCGACTCTATATAGTATAATTGAGTTGAAGAACTAATAGTAATTTCAATCCACGCACCTACGTGAGGTGCGACGGTATATTGTCAACATAATATTCTTCTACATTAGCATTTCAATCCACGCACCTACGTGAGGTGCGACGGTGATGGTTATCAATATAATTCTGGATGGGATGGGATTTCAATCCACGCACCTACGTGAGGTGCGACAAAAATCAAACATTCTATCAAATATACCACCGATATTTCAATCCACGCACCTACGTGAGGTGCGACGGGAGGTAGAAGTTATAAGAGATAAGAAAACGGGTAATTTCAATCCACGCACCTACGTGAGGTGCGACCATTCAACCGTTCCGTGTTTTTCGGCACACTCATTATTTCAATCCACGCACCTACGTGAGGTGCGACCTCCTCTAGGTTTATTCCTTTTGTCATTAATCGTATTTCAATCCACGCACCTACGTGAGGTGCGACAATGATATGTTACAGTACTAGACTTGTCACTGTTATTTCAATCCACGCACCTACGTGAGGTGCGACTATTGAAAAAAGAAGTTTTTACTGTAAATTGTTTTATTTCAATCCACGCACCTACGTGAGGTGCGACTGGCAAAAACACTGCCGCTTGTTTACGGGATCTAATTTCAATCCACGCACCTACGTGAGGTGCGACGTGTATAGTGATGTTGTTCGATATGACAATAATCAATTTCAATCCACGCACCTACGTGAGGTGCGACAAGCGTATCGACTGTATCACGGGTCCTTAATCGTCCAATTTCAATCCACGCACCTACGTGAGGTGCGACTCGTGCTTTTATGCAGACGCTATGGACGCTCACGGATTTCAATCCACGCACCTACGTGAGGTGCGACACCAGTGAAGGAGGTTATATAGTGATCAAACTCAAATTTCAATCCACGCACCTACGTGAGGTGCGACAAGCAACCTTTAATCTTAACTCTGTCACCTTTTACATTTCAATCCACGCACCTACGTGAGGTGCGACTGGTATAGATTTTTTAAATTATAAATTGTTAACCTATTTCAATCCACGCACCTACGTGAGGTGCGACTAAAATCAAAAATCCATTCAACAATTTTGTTAAATTTCAATCCACGCACCTACGTGAGGTGCGACAATCTTAACTCTGTCGCCCTTAACAAATATGTCTATTTCAATCCACGCACCTACGTGAGGTGCGACCAACAATATTGCTGCTAGACTGATCCGTCAGGATATTTCAATCCACGCACCTACGTGAGGTGCGACTATGCGGTTTTTATAAATAATAAAAAAGGAGAGATAATTTCAATCCACGCACCTACGTGAGGTGCGACCAGATACCGCAGCAGCCAAGGCACGACGCAGTGAATTTCAATCCACGCACCTACGTGAGGTGCGCCAAACCTTTTAACGACAAATATTTTAGATAATAAAATTTCAATCCACGCACCTACGTGAGGTGCGACGACCTGGCTATTGGGCACCGGGAATCGGGGATAATTATTTCAATCCACGCACCTACGTGAGGTGCGACACGCCGACGAAAACGACGATTATGCAAGTCAGGTTATTTCAATCCACGCACCTACGTGAGGTGCGACAGCGGTATCAATATCACCTAAAATGGTATTTACAATTTCAATCCACGCACCTACGTGAGGTGCGACTAGGTGGTTTTGTCACAATTGCAGTTAGAAAAAGATTTCAATCCACGCACCTACGTGAGGTGCGACTATTTAGAGTATAAAAATAAAATGGATAGAGTTCCATTTCAATCCACGCACCTACGTGAGGTGCGACTGAATTAGCGTCATTAATTATAATATCACATCTAATATTTCAATCCACGCACCTACGTGAGGTGCGACCTTCAAGCAGGTGGACAAATCCGCGCTGGAAGAACTTATTTCAATCCACGCACCTACGTGAGGTGCGACTGCAAAATGTTATCAGCCATGTTTTTGACAAACGATTTCAATCCACGCACCTACGTGAGGTGCGACTCTAGCAAATCGTTAAAATATATACTTTTGCCAAATATTTCAATCCACGCACCTACGTGAGGTGCGACACAAAAAAACGGAACGGAAACGGGAAATAGTGGTAATTTCAATCCACGCACCTACGTGAGGTGCGACGACCGCGGTCTTATAGTCCACATCGGAATTAGTGAATTTCAATCCACGCACCTACGTGAGGTGCGACTAAACGGAGATGTACCGAGCCATTATATTTATCAATTTCAATCCACGCACCTACGTGAGGTGCGACGAAAGAGAGGAGTTTGGCGGCTACTATCTGAAAATATTTCAATCCACGCACCTACGTGAGGTGCGACACGTTTACTCCTGATACTCTCTAATAGTAAATAATATTTCAATCCACGCACCTACGTGAGGTGCGACTCGATCACCGTCCATCCCGCCTGCGCCAGATCCCGTATTTCAATCCACGCACCTACGTGAGGTGCGACATTCTCTTTATAGCGTCTATCAGACCTCCGAATGTATTTCAATCCACGCACCTACGTGAGGTGCGACGCGGATCTGGATGAAGCAGATCTGGCGGAGATCCATTTCAATCCACGCACCTACGTGAGGTGCGACGATCATGATTAAGCTTGTTAAAGCTCTTGAATTATTTCAATCCACGCACCTACGTGAGGTGCGACCAGCTGGTCGTATGGTATCGTGCCTTCTCTCGTCATTTCAATCCACGCACCTACGTGAGGTGCGACTCTTGTTCCGGTTTGCTTGCACTGATTATTTTTCCATTTCAATCCACGCACCTACGTGAGGTGCGACTTACCACTATTTCCCGTTTCCTTTCCGTTTTTTTTCATTTCAATCCACGCACCTACGTGAGGTGCGACGGTAAAATATCAGTGAAAGGAGGCACAACATGATAATTTCAATCCACGCACCTACGTGAGGTGCGACTTTTGATGTAATTCAGCTGTCGTTCAGCAAAGATGGATTTCAATCCACGCACCTACGTGAGGTGCGACTTTATCAGGATAGTCAGGTTCAAAATCCATATATATTTCAATCCACGCACCTACGTGAGGTGCGACTCTATTTCTTCCAAAGCTAATTTTTCAACACAAAAATTTCAATCCACGCACCTACGTGAGGTGCGACTGTCTCACGTACCCTTAATCACCCCGAAAGGGTTAGGATTTCAATCCACGCACCTACGTGAGGTGCGACTGAGAGATCTGGCAGCAGCGGGATGGACGGTGGTGATTTCAATCCACGCACCTACGTGAGGTGCGACGATAAGCTTATTTTTGATAGTAATATTGGCAGTATATTTCAATCCACGCACCTACGTGAGGTGCGACTCAGGTGGGGCTGAAGCAGTTGTTAAAGTATTACATTTCAATCCACGCACCTACGTGAGGTGCGACGAGCGGTCTTGGCACTGCTGTTGTTGATTTGTTCGAATTTCAATCCACGCACCTACGTGAGGTGCGACTCCTCAACATCGGCTAATAATCTGTCCGTCAAAATTTCAATCCACGCACCTACGTGAGGTGCGACTAATTTTTATGATGTTTTCCATTATTTGTTATTAATTTCAATCCACGCACCTACGTGAGGTGCGACAAGGCGTTCGGATTGTTGATAGTAGGAGAAAGGGGATTTCAATCCACGCACCTACGTGAGGTGCGACTCTAAATATTCCGTCTTTCAGGTTCGTCATCTGATTTCAATCCACGCACCTACGTGAGGTGCGACTTCTTTCCTCAGCGGTTTTGGGACTGCTGTTGTTATTTCAATCCACGCACCTACGTGAGGTGCGACGCGCAACATACCCTTTTTATTGCTGACGACCTCAACATTTCAATCCACGCACCTACGTGAGGTGCGACGCGACAAGTGACTTTTTACGCCAAGCGGCAAGGATTTCAATCCACGCACCTACGTGAGGTGCGACCACCAGCCAGGGCACGACGAAGGGAGAGTATGCGATTTCAATCCACGCACCTACGTGAGGTGCGACCTAATGCTTTTGACGATCTGGAAGATGCCCTAGAATTTCAATCCACGCACCTACGTGAGGTGCGACACTTTGGATGTGTTTAGTGACAAAAAGGTATTAGATTTCAATCCACGCACCTACGTGAGGTGCGACCTCACGTGCCCTTAATCATCCTGATAGGGTTAGGATTTCAATCCACGCACCTACGTGAGGTGCGACGGGGGATGTATTCGCAGGACAAGCGGTACAGAGACATTTCAATCCACGCACCTACGTGAGGTGCGACATAAAATAATACTACACCACCTGCAAATATTATCGATTTCAATCCACGCACCTACGTGAGGTGCGACGCCGGGGTATATCCTAAAACGATTTTTACTAATGATTTCAATCCACGCACCTACGTGAGGTGCGACATGTTGTCGGCGGTCGATGTTCCACCTGCTCTTTTGGATTTCAATCCACGCACCTACGTGAGGTGCGACGCGTATGTTATAACGCATGATAGAGATATTGACATTTCAATCCACGCACCTACGTGAGGTGCGACGCTTGTCCTTTGACGCCAGTTTTACCGCCATTGTCAATTTCAATCCACGCACCTACGTGAGGTGCGACAGCAAATTCATTGAAAATATTTTTTTGCTTATTAAATTTCAATCCACGCACCTACGTGAGGTGCGACGACCACCGCGAAACATCCCCACCCCCCGCCTTGATTTCAATCCACGCACCTACGTGAGGTGCGACTCGTGTAAGGCGTCAGTCTGGTATTGCCCATTCGATTTCAATCCACGCACCTACGTGAGGTGCGACCTGGACTACTCGGGAAAGGGGGTAAGTAAGCGGTATTTCAATCCACGCACCTACGTGAGGTGCGACAGAGACCAGGCAACCAAAATCAAGTATGATGACGACATTTCAATCCACGCACCTACGTGAGGTGCGACTCCGCGTCCCTCAAACCTGCGTGGACGCATGAGCATTTCAATCCACGCACCTACGTGAGGTGCGACGATCGCTCAGCCGCGATTGCAGACGATATTAAGCGGCTATTTCAATCCACGCACCTACGTGAGGTGCGACGCTGTTCTTGAGTTTAAAGATCCTCTAATTAATGATTTCAATCCACGCACCTACGTGAGGTGCGACGCTTATGATGCTTTCATGGTTGCGAAACGTAGTGATTTCAATCCACGCACCTACGTGAGGTGCGACGCGCTTACAAAATCGCATATGTCGAAGAAAACGGATTTCAATCCACGCACCTACGTGAGGTGCGACCTCATAACAGTTTTGTTTAACTTGTGGCTGATTAGATTTCAATCCACGCACCTACGTGAGGTGCGACATTTATTATTTTCTTTAAAAATGGGGTGATTAGATATTTCAATCCACGCACCTACGTGAGGTGCGACGGGCATGAGGTAGGTTATGATTTAGGGTATAATATTTCAATCCACGCACCTACGTGAGGTGCGACTCTCCTTTCGTCTACTATTATACACTATTTTTAAAATTTCAATCCACGCACCTACGTGAGGTGCGACATTACATTTTTTAGCGATAGAGAGGAGGATTACATAATTTCAATCCACGCACCTACGTGAGGTGCGACGGGTTTTATCTAGCAATCGGTAGGCAAGGTTCAGGATTTCAATCCACGCACCTACGTGAGGTGCGACATCATGATTATCTGTAGAGTATACATAAACAAAACATTTCAATCCACGCACCTACGTGAGGTGCGACAATAGTGATAAGGTTAAAGACTTTGATTTATCAAAATTTCAATCCACGCACCTACGTGAGGTGCGACATATTTGTTTTATCATCAAAATCATTAAATTTATTATTTCAATCCACGCACCTACGTGAGGTGCGACTAATATTACATATCGTTGTAATATATTTGTTGTTATTTCAATCCACGCACCTACGTGAGGTGCGACGTGTACATCGACCCGAAAAATCCCATCCTTAAGATATTTCAATCCACGCACCTACGTGAGGTGCGACAATTGACGGATATTATACTAATTTCATAAGGACCATTTCAATCCACGCACCTACGTGAGGTGCGACAGCTATTTTTTGGTAATTCTTTTATTTTTTTGCTTTTGTTAAAAGAAGATGAACTAAATTAAGGTAAGATTTTTTATTTTTGTCTTTCTTTTTTTGTTTTTCCTTTTTTTTAAAGGTAAAAACGAACACTTATATGTTGCGAAAGTGAAGGGTTTTTATGGTTGTTTCTATTTCGCAGTTTATATAATTATGATTCCTTCCGGATCGTAAGATGGTTTCACCCCATGGTGTTCCACTTTTCTTCTCCAATTTTTCCCAAGGTTATAATATCTTAGGCTATCCTTTTCAGGATTTATGATTTTTTTAAGTTTTGTCTTTAATTTAACAAAATCCAAATAGGTTAAGTTACATTCAAATACGGAGTTTTGAACTCTTTGACCATAATTTACGCATTCTTTCGCAACCTTCCTCAACCTTTTTTTTCCTTCCTGATCTGTTGTATCAACGTCATAAGTAATAAGTATCATCATAATTAATTCCTTTTAAAAAACGGAACATATGTTTCAATCTCGTTTCTTAAATACCTGGATAGTATCATGGCCTGAATGTATGGGAACAAACCAATTCTTACTTTTTCTCCCAAAAAGGGATGGATTACATTCTCATACTTTCTTTTTTGCCATTCGCTCAAGAACAGTTTTCTTGCGTTATCTGTTAGGACGATGGCTCCGCTTTCTTTTTTAATGAAATCCTTTTTTGTTATTTGGCGGAGGTTTATTAGTGTTAAAACGAAACGATCAACAAAAACGGCTCTAAACTCCTCCATTATGTCCAATGCAAGAGAAATTCTGCCCGGCCGATCCGTATGCAGAAAACCCACATACGGATCAAGGCCGACGCTTATCAATGCAGCTTCGATTTCTCGAGCCAACAGCGAGTAACCAAATGAGAGGAGGGCATTAACATTATCCAAAGGTGGTCTTCTGCTTCTACCGTTAAAAACAAAATCCTTTTTCTGCTGGATGATCATTTCGTTGAATGTCGAGAAATACATTCTCGCAGAATCTCCTTCCACTCCGCGCAAGTCAGCAAAGTCCTTGCATTTGTCCACCTCAAAAACAAGTTCCTTAAGCCTTTCTGAAGCATGTTTTAAATGAGAAACATCCATTTTTTCCTGGTTGTCTCTTATCGAACGGTTGACCTCAACCCTTGAATTGTAAATTTTTGCTTTGATAATGTTTTTTGATATGCCCAAGCAGAAATTGGCATCCTCGGAGTTAATATATTGCCTCTTCCTCAACAATACGTTCCCCTTTATTTTTCCGCTGACGCTTGCAAGGAATTCACCGGAAGGCGAGAGAAAACTGATATAAATATTATTGTCGGTGCAGTATTGCATCAGTTTGGGGCTTGCTCCCAGATAATTGAAGCAAACAATCCCTTCAATGTTGCATACCGGAATTCTGAATAAGACATTCCCTTCCTTAAGCAAAACCACATTGTTTCCGTCAAGAGAAAGATATGCGTCGGGAGTGGTGACATAGAGAGTGTTTAAAAGTTTTCTCATTGCATTTCCTCAATAATGGTTTGAAGGTATTTCCTTGCGTTTTTGTTTCCAAAGTTTTTTGAACAAACATGTGTCAGCGAACAATTCTTACAACTTTTCATTTTGACGGGTTTTGGTGTCTCTTGTCTTGAATAGAAGTAAACCATTTCCTCCAACAATCTTTTTACCGTGTTCCTCAACTGGTGGTCAAAAACAACTTTAATCCTACGGTTTATTTGAAAATAGTAAATAAATCCGTAATCTAATTTGCACTCCTTCATCTCTTCAAAAGCAATTGCCTGGGCACACAGTTGAACCTCATCTTCCAAACCTTCCTTGGGTTTCCCCCTTTTATATTCCACAAGGTAAGGTTTATAACGGGCTTGTCTCTCTTCAATATACAGCCCTTCGTTATCACGAACAAACTCAATTAAATCAATGACTCCCTGGATTTTATACTTGTGTGAAATGACAGAAACAGCGCGAGAAGTGAAACTGTCTCCCCTGCTTTCGTTCAATTCTGGATTGTGGACTCGTTCATGCAAAAGGCTGCCTTCAAAGGTTAAAACATTATCTTCCCACACATCCTCAATATGTATCAACCCCCATTGATGTGGGCAAAACATATAATGTTGGATGCCAGAAATAAGAAGATAGTCTTCTTCAGTGTTTATACTTTTCACCATCTTCTCCTTTAGGCATGATTTTTCCAAGCAGTCAATAGTTTTTCTTCAACATTGAAAACCATAGCGCCAAGCTTTAAGAATTAGAAAGGCGCTCAACCATTTTTAATTTGATCCGGGATAAATTTCCGGTTCAAGTCCTTCTAAAGGGGTTATTTCAATGACTGGTTTCATGGTTTCTTTGTCAAGAGAGACTTTAAGACTCTCGTGGACCGTTGCAGAAGAATATTGGCCATTCTTACAATTATGTTTCCACCAGATGACATAGTCTACGCTCATGCTCCCTGCTGGACGGGCAGCTGATTCATCATTGACAAAAATGCTTCTCAATGCTGCCAGGAGTTTTTCTGCATCTTCATCGGAGAATCCTGTTTTTTCCGCAAGTTGGCAATTGATGCTACCTTTGGAAACATAAACGCCATTCTCTATCCTGTGTTTCATGCCGACAGTATCAGATCCTTTTTTATCAGGATTCTTGGGGTCTGTTTCTAAATTGACGCTCTTTGTTATTTGCATTGAAAAAATATCAACAGGTAAAATGCTGACCGCGTTTTGAATTGTCACCGGACCTCTCACCCCAAATGAAACTGCATCTGCTCCTTCTTTTTCTTCATTTTGCCCTTTTTTATCTTTTTTTGAGAAAGCAAAAACCTGTCCAAAAGCTCTTACATCATACCAGGTTTTGCAGGCAATGCGGATCTTTTCTTCTACGGATTGTTTTTCCTTATTTTTGATTTCCGGATGAGCAAAGAAACGGTCTTTCAGGCTTCTGAATTGGTCAATCCTTCTTTCGTCAGATTGTACAAAAATGTTTTCTCCCATATCTAACAAGCGATTGCGGATCTTCCTTTTCAAACAAACGTCGGACACTTCTCCAAATCCATCGTAATCAATACGAGGCCGATTTCCATTAAGCGGATCGCCGTTTGGATTCGCTTTTTTTACGCTGAAGACTATTGCGAAATCAATTTTGTTGCTCAGACTCATTTATTTCCCCACCTTCCTCTTTGTCTTTTTTTGAATTTTTAAAAACTTGTCTTTGAGCAAAGAATCCCATCAGATATTTCCCGTTTAGCGGCGCATCGTTATTAAAATCTTCAGGTTTAAACTTTTCCATTATGGAACCTATCAGCTTCATATAATACTCAGCTCCATCCAGTTGTTGGATGTAAGGGTTGAGTTGCTTTGAGAAAAGCAAGTTCCAGGTCCTAAAAGGACGTTGAGAAAAAGCGAACATGTAGCGCAGAGCATTAGTTGCTCCAGAATCGGATTTACCTTTTAGGTAACGAGCGTGAGACTCAATTTGATCAGCTATTGCAAGCAATCTTCCGTAAAGGTAATCACGATCAGTGATTGTTGTGTCGAGTTCCAACGGAATATCCTCCTTTCCATAATCGAAAAAGAATTTTTTTACAAGCGCGCAGGTTGTGCCCAGAACTTCCTCCCATTCAGAAAAGCGTTCATAAAAGCTATCACCTGATTTTTCCAAAGCAAGAGGATTACTGCATCTATTCACCGCAGATCTCACCCAAGGCAAAGGCACTTTTTGGCCGTCAAAAACACAATAAAGAAGTTGTTTATTTAAACCCTTTTTTAATTTTTGAAAACTTTCGTCGTTTTCTGATCGTGGAGATCCAAGAACTGCCCGAACAATCATATCAAATGAAGGTGCGCCTTTAAAAGTCCTTCTATTAAGGGGCCTTTGATACCATTTACATTTTTCATGCCAGTTTATTATTCTCTCTTCATATTCATCCTTTGTCCCAAGGAACTCACGATAATATGTAATTGCAAGCCTTCCTGTCGTTGATGGTTCTGTTGCTAAAATAGCTACTCGCCTTATATTTTCCTTTATTTTCTGAGCGGAAATGTACCCTAGCAGTGCTTCTTTTAATTTCACTGAATAATCTTGGAAAACAACATCTTCTGCTTCAATTTCCGCTTCGTCTTTCTTTTGTAAAGAAAGATACAATGATTTTGAGTCTTTGTAAAAGGAAGGGACATTGGGATTTTTGTCAATTGCCCAAGCAACAATCGCCTGGGAACCACAACAATAACCATTATTTGCAATCAACCAGCGTAACATTTGATGGGCTTTTTGGGAACCCAAATAACTGACTGTAACGCTTTGAGATGCTTTTTCAAACCTACCACGGAAGGTAAAATTGGTATTATCATTGCTTGAAATCAGTTTTGCATTTGCTTCCACCCTGTTGATGCTTTTCGGATGTTTTTCAGTAAAATAATCTTCTTCGCCAGTAACATAGCAAAAAATTTTTTCTTTTTCCTTGCTCATATTTGCTAATAAGTAATCAATCCAGGCGACTCTTATTTCTGGCATTTCCCATAGTCTGTTTTCTAATGATCCAGAAAGATCAACGGTAAAAACCACAAAGTCATCAATTTTTGGCTCTTTTCGAAACCTTAACTTTAAATCATTTTTCAGCGTACCTTTCCTCATATATTTATAAACTGCACTCAAAGCCCGAAAAGCCAACGGATGTCGTCTGGACGTTTCAGTATAATCCACCCAAGATTTTAAGTTTCTCAAGTATTTTTCGTTAAAAAACTTAATCTGATCAAAAAGAGGATGAGGATAGTCGGAAGCGTCTCTTCCAGAACGAGATTCTGAATCTTCCGTGCAGGGAATGCAGGTCAAATATTTTTTCCTTTTGCCTTTACCCGATGGGGTTTCCTGTTCTGCATCATAAAAAGTCCCATCTTCCTTGAGATGAACAACAATATTTCGATTAGTAAGCAAATGGCCAATAGGAAGAAGCATTTTACTGTGATCCTCTCCGCTACTTCTTCCGACGATGCCTAAACATAAATCATAGGTCTTCACCAGGTTTCCAAAGCAACTCATTTAATTCCCCCTTCCAAAGATGAAAAGGTTTCAAACCCAGGTTCACTGAGCCCCTTGAAGTTTTCTCCTTCAGTAAAAGCTTTCATCTTCATCTTTCTAATGAATTTCCTTTCAATATCCGATGAATCCTCGAAAGGAAGTGGAAATTCAATTACCCCATCTTTCATTACCGCATTTTTCCACAGGCGTACACACATTTCGTCTTTCCCAGTTTCATCGGGATAATCAAACCCATGGACCATTACACCAAAATTGATCTCGCCGTACCCATCGAAATACCCTTCACCTTCACCAAAAACACAAGGCTTCACATACCCTTGGCATTCTCTTGTCCCAAGAAAAATGTCCCTTCTCCCTCCGTGTTCAATCATCCTCCTGGCGATGTTGTGATGTTTGTGTTCGTTCCTATCCTTCTCCAGTTCAGGTCGGTTATAGTTCCAATCAAAGTGGGCTCGCACTTGATAACGGACATCCTTTAAGTAAGTATAAATGGCAAGGTCATTTTTCTTGTCCTTAGTAGGGCTGAAGAGGATAAGCCGCATCCCTTTTGACTGCGTATGGATTTTGTTCATCACGCGTACGGCATCAATATACCAGATGAAGGTGGGCTTCCAATACACACTTTCCAAAATACCCTTTAAAGCTTGGTAAGTCGGAACAAGGTAGGAAAACTTTTCCCCTCCCACCTTGGTCACCGGATCGGAAAACAGGGCATATCTTCCCCAAACTTCAAATTCAACTGTGTTTCGGTACTTCACGCACTCACCCCTTTTCTAATAGCATAAGAAATCTTGATTTAATTCATTGATTACCCCAAGCTTATCGTCATAATACCCGTTAAGCACATAAAAACCATCATCAGTCAATTTTAACGCTCCTCCAAAGTCTTGTATTTGATGCTTGTACAAATTAATTGTGAATTTGCCTAGTTTCCGGATTAAGAAAAGTTTTTTCTTAAGGTTGACGTTGCGCAATTCGGAAAGTATCTGTCTGCTTTCATCTTTTAAAACAATAACACCGATTCCGCTGTTTTCAATTACTGAAAACTCTTCAGCTGCGGTCGAAAAAGCCTGAGTCAAAGCCGTCTTAATCTGCTTTCCCCTATTTTTCATGTTATTAGTGGCTCTGGGATTCTTGGAAAGCAAATCGTAAATTGTCCCTTTTCCTTTTTTTCTTTGATAACTCATCTCCTCTTCTCTTTTATAGAAGTATTCTTTGTAATAGTTGGAAATACAATCATCACTCAACAAGTCGGAAGGATTGTTGGATAAAATCCTTCTTGTAATCTCGGATCCTGTCTTTATATCTGGCAGTTTGTCCAGGTTTTCCTCATATAAATTTACTATATAGACCTCCTTCCCTTCCGGATCCTTTCCGTGACGATTGCATCTTCCCGCAGACTGGATGATGCTGTCAAGTCCGGCAAGTACGCGAATTACAGCCTTAAATGATATATCTACCCCGGCTTCTATCAACTGCGTGCTGATGCAAATTTTTCGCTTTTCTTCTTCCTTTTTTATTTTCTCGATTATTTCCAGACGGTGTTTTGGGTACATTAGAGTGCTTAGATGATAAAGTTCGGCGCCGTCAGGTTTATCTTTGAAATAATCCTTCAGGGAAGTAAAGAGTTTTTTTGCCTCTCCTCTGGTGTTCGTTATCACCAAGCAATTCCCTTCTTTTTTGTAGACTTCCAATATAAAATCTCTGAGTTCTTCAATTGTATAGCCACCAATTCTGGTCTTGTCGATAATACGCGCCCTCTTTAACTTTCTAAAAGGTTCACTCATTTCAGGAATCAAAGATGGGTTTTCTGATAAGAAAATAGCTTTTGGGATTTCATGCAAAGGCGGTTGAGTTGCTGAGCAAAGAAGGATTGTGCAACCTCCAAAGAAATGAAGGAAATTGAGGACTTCAGTAAACAGATGTATGCATTTTACAGGAATGGATTGAACCTCATCAAATATGATGACTGAGTTGGCCAGATTGTGGAGTTTCCGCAAATCGCTAGCCTTTGCGGAATATATGCTTTCCAAAAATTGAACCATCGTGGTAATTATGATTGGAGAATCCCATCGCTCGGTAAGTAAATTATACTCGTCCATCTTGTCTTCTTTTTCCACAATGAAGTTCGAATGATGCTCCAATATGTAACCGTCTTCCTCTGAATAATCCAAAGCTTTTTTTATCTCCTTGGCTGTTTGGTCAATGACTGAAAGGTAAGGAATAACATAGATGATACGTTCTGCACCATGTGCGTTTGCATGGTTCAATGCAAAACGAAAACTTGATAGTGTTTTCCCTCCTCCTGTCGGTACTTCCAACCGATAAATCCCCTTAGGACGGGAAGAAGCATCATAACAATAATCAGAAACCGTTTTTCTAATCTTGTTGATTTCAGAATCATTTGGAAATGTAGAAATGTAGTTTTCAAACTTTTTCGTCAGTTGATTCCAAAAGGAAGGGTCAGATTGCGCTTGTTTTACCCCGATGTCAAAACAATAAGCATTGTATCTATCTGCATCAATAAGACAGGAATAGAGCGATTTGGTTAAAAGATGTAGCATGAAATGCCTGTCCAACCCCTCTTTTTCACATTTATCTATGAACTCAGCCACTTCAAGTTTTGCTTTTTGAAAAATCCCATTAATTCTTCCCTTTAAACCCAGGTTTTCTTCCGCAACACCAATCACTTTTTCGTAATTTAAGGAAAGGTTGTTTTTCGAAATCCGGTCATGGAATGGAGTGTCCCCATCTGGAGAGATGACATCCATCAAACTTCCGTGATGGCAAGAGATGGCTAGGGCGCATATTTCTGAAACCAAAGATCCAATGTCATCCTCTTCGGATTGCCTTAACTCGTAAATGAATTTTGCGCCCTGGGTCGAATGAATTACGGAGCCACGTCCTTGAGTTTTTTCTCCTGCCAATTCCCTGGCATGGTTTGCTTCCAAATATTCAACAAATTCTTCTTGGAATTTCCCTATATCATGTAAGATAGCAGCAAGCCTCGCCAGCTCCGATATGCCAAGTTTTTTCCCAATAGAAGCGGCATACTCCGAAGTTTCAATCAAATGATCAACGGTCTTTTGTTTTCTTCCATCTTTTGAGATTCGGGATATGTACACAATATCACCCTGCAATGACCTTTTGAAATATAAAAACCCCAAGCAAAAGTTATGCTCGGGAAAAATCTTCTCTCCTGATTAATTGTCATGCTCCCCTAATGCATAACTCATTTCCTTCCAACTAAATTGTAACAAATTTTTACAAATCGGTCAATAAATATTTAAATTCAAAATAAAAATCCCATTTAAGTTAATTAAATGGGATTTCTGGTCATTTCATGAATCTCCTCAATACCTTGATATTGTCAGAGAAAGGCGGATATCGCAAAGGAATGTCAATTAAGTTCGATTTCTTCAAAATGCTTTTGGTATGGGAGAAGGTGTCAAAGCTGGCTTTCCCGTGATAATTGCCCATTCCGCTTTCTTCCACGCCCCCGAAAGGCATGTAAGGAGTCGCAAGGTGGACGATTGTGTCGTTAACACAACCTCCGCCATGGGAAATGCTGTTGAGGATGTACTTTTCCTTAGCTTTACTTGTAGTAAAGAGGTACAAAGCAAGCGGTTTGGGTCGCGCATTTACTTTCCTTACAACCTCATCCAGGCTGTCGAACTCCAAGACAGGAAGAATCGGTCCGAAGATTTCCTCCTGCATGACGGGGGAATCCCAATCGACCTCATCCAGGATCGTCGGTTCAATCCTGTTCAATTCCGGATCGGATTTTCCTCCATAGTAGAGTTTTCCGCTTCCCATCAAACCCAGCAATCTCTGGAAATGCTTTTCATTGACTATTCTTGGAAATCTGAAATCTTTCTCCAAAGCCTTTCCGAAATATTCTTTTACATATTTCACCATGCTTGTAAGCAGATCATTTTTTACGCTTTTTTGCACAAGAACATAATCCGGAGCCACGCAGGTCTGGCCGGCGTTGATGAATTTGCCCCAGACGATTCTTCTCGCAGCAAGGTCGATTTTCGCCGTTTCATCCACGATGCACGGGCTCTTCCCCCCCAGTTCAAGCGTGACGGGCGTGAGATGCTTCGATGCAGCTTCCATGACCACTCTTCCAACCTTGGTTCCGCCGGTGAAGAAGATGTAATCGAACTTCTGCGCCAAGAGGTCCTGGTTCGCTTCCCTGCCTCCCAAGACCACGGAAATGTATTCTTCGGGAAAAGTCTTCCCGATCATTTCCGAAATCACCTCCGAGGTGTAAGGAGAATAGTTGGAAGGTTTAATCAGGGCGCAGTTCCCCGCGGCGATCGCTCCGACCAGCGGCGCTATTGCCAATTGGAAAGGATAGTTCCACGGCGACATGATCAGTACGACGCCGTATGGTTCTTTGTAAATGATTGATTTCGCAGGGAATTGGGTAAGGGGTGTCTTCACTCTTTTCGGTTTCGCCCAGCGTTTGAACCGCTTCAGGACAAAACTGATTTCCTCAAGGACGATTCCGACTTCCGTCATGTATCCTTCATATTTGGATTTGTTCAGATCCAGAGCCAAGGCGTCAAGAATCCGCTCTTCATATTCACGAACGGCTTCCCTTAATTTCAAAAGTTGCTCTTTCCGGAATTTCAAATCCTTTGTTTTATTGTTAAGGAAGAATTCTCTTTGCTTTTGGGCAATCTCTTGGGTTCTGGACATCATTTCTCACCCCTTTCCGTAACTTCCAGGTAGATTTTTCGGAAATCATCTCTTGTGAAGATCATGGGGACGGGATAGAGAGGATTGGCTTCGTGATAAGCTCGCTCGATCATCAAGTCGAGGTTGTCCAAGTCAGGAACCTGGATCTTCTTCGGAATCCCCATTCTCTCGTTCATCTTTTCAATCGCTTCAATGAAGCGCTCCGCTTTCTTTTCGGTGGTCTCTCCGGCTTCGCTGAGCCCCACCAGATCCGCCAGTTCCGCAAGCTTTTTCTGCGCCTTCTTTCCGTAAGCCTTGAGCACCACAGGAAGAATCACCGCGTTCGCGAAACCGTGGGGGATGTTGTAAAACCCGCCGAAGGTGTGGGCGATGGCGTGGACGTTTCCGACATAAGCCCGCGTGAAGGCCAGTCCCGCATAATAGGAAGCTTTGAGCATGTTCAGGCGCGCTTCCAGATCATTTCCGTCCTTGTAGGCCTTTTCCAGATTATCGAAAATCAACCGCACCGCATCCAGAGCCAGTTTCTTCGTCTCCCTAGTGTTGCTTCTGCCGATGTAGGCTTCAACGGCATGGGTCAAAGCATCCATTCCCGTCGTCGCGGTGAGATGGGGCGGAAGACCTGCGGTCAGGAGCGGATCATGCACGGCGATGTGGGGAATCAGGTTCACGTCGTTGATTGCGTACTTGTCATGGGTTCTGGGATCGGTGATCACCGCAGCCAAGGTCCCTTCGCTTCCCGTTCCCGCGGTCGTGGGCACCGCAACCAGCAGGGGAATCCTTCTTCCGACCTTCAGGACGCCTTTCATTTTGTTCAAAGTTTTCTTGGGTCTTGCGATCCGCGCTCCGACTCCCTTGGCGCAGTCAATCGCCGTGCCCCCTCCGAAGCCGATCAGCGCCTCGCATCCCTTTTCCAAAAACATCCTTGCTGCCTCTTCCACATTATCCACCGTCGGGTTGGGCACCGTTCCGTCATAAACGTGATAAGCGATTCCGGAATTCTTGAGCCCAGTTTCCAAAGTTTCCAAAAGCCCAAGCTTCACAATCCCCTTGTCAGTGATGATCAAAACGCTCTTGACGCCTTCCTTTTTCAGCACTTCCGGAAGTTCCGCCAAGGAACCCTTGCCGGAAAGCAGGCGCGGCTTCCGCCAGTTCAGGAAGCAGGCAAGAATCCGAAACACGAATTGATAGGTCCTGAAAAAGAAGTTTTTCATGAATCCTCCTTATTCATTGCTCTGCCTGTTTTCGGCAGACATTAGCGAGATTGATTGCAGGAGTCTTGCGAAAGCGAGATCCTTAAGATTGACTGAAAGCTGCGGGTCCATTTCCGCATAAGTCCAGGCGACGATCGTACAAGCGTACATCAGCATCTCCTGTTTGGGAACCAAGATGCTCCGGAAAGTCTTGTATTCCAACAGTCCCAGATAGGCTTTCTCAACCTGCCCCGCAATCGTTTCCGGATCGGCAGGCAGGGTTGCGAGCAACCCCAGGAAAGGAAGCCCCTGACCCCTGTGGATTTTGATTCCCTTTCTGTTCAACAAATCCTTGAGGGAAAGGAGTTTCTTTTCCGGATCGAAATAATCCTCATAAACGCACAAAGCATGGGAAGTTTCCAGCAACCTCCACCCCGGGGAAAATTCCTTCTTCAAGTTCTGGTAGTGTTTCTCCGCTTTCTTTAGGAGCAGGGCGTAATCAATTTCGGAGGTTCCGAAAACGGCAGCCATCAGGCAATAGCGGGGACTCGTGAGGAAACGGTGGTAATTCTTCATCCCCTCATAGACGAGGCGGGTCTTCTTCAACAGAAACCCGCGGCTCCCCTCCTCACTTTTCTTCACGATGAACCAGCTCGTCAAAACCAAGTATGGATTCGGACTGAAACCTTCATTCTTCAAATCCTGATAAGTTGCAAGAACCTCAGCAAATTTCTTTTCGCCCTCATCCTCCAGCGCGAGCATCGCGGACAGAAACAAATGGTAGTTCCAACGGAAAGCCGAAAGCCAGCCCGTCTTCCTTTTAATCAGGTCATAATAGAACCTGATCCGCTCAAGGTCGATCTTCCGACCGTTTAATGCGTAAAGGAGGGCGGCGGTCCTTTTGAAATATTCGTTCTCCAATGGTTTTTTCAAAGCCAGGGAGTTTTCATGGAAAGCTTGGACAATTGTTTGAATATCTGAATCCATTTTTATTCTTCCTTTGAGGTTATTATAACATAAAAAGCGAAAACAAGGTTCAATAAAATAAATAAAAAAGCCAGCCTTTATTTAGCGGTTCAACCTGCTCCAAGCAATTAACAATTGCTCGCTTTAGGCTTTAATTTAAAAAGCTACCCGGTTTGAAAAAGGGTAGCTTTTCCAAGCCTGAACGGACAGGGTTGGTATCATCTTTGACCATATGTCGCGTTCTTTCCGTGTTTTCTGCTATAATGTTTATTCAAAATGTATTCAGGAAGCCGGATGTTCTTCCCCGGAATCGCTTCGGTGTAAAAAGCCATTTTCGCGATTTCTTCCAAAACGACGGCATTGTGGACTGCGGATTTTGGGTCTTTCCCCCAAGCAAAAACTCCGTGACCTTGGAGGATGCAGCCGGGAACAGCCAAAGGATTTCCATCGCCAATGGTTTCAATGATGACCTTTCCGGTGTTTTTTTCGTACTCATCCATCTCGTCTTCGAAAAGGAATCTTCCACAAGGAACCTCCCCAAAGAAGTAATCGGCATGCGTGGTTCCGTAAACAGGAATCGCTCGGCCTTTTTGCGCCCAGGCGGTCGCAAACGGGGAGTGGGTGTGGACGATGCTCCCGATTTCAGGGAACTTTCGGTAAAGCTCCAGATGCGTGGGTAAATCCACTGAAGGCCTGAGCTTCCCTTCCACAATTCTCCCTTCCAAATCGACTATCACGATGTCTTTTTTCTTCATGACGTCGTAACTCACGCCGGAAGGTTTGATGGCAACAACTTCATCCTTTCTGACGCTGACATTTCCCCATGTGAAGATGACGAGTCCGAACTTCTTCAAATCAAGATTGGCTTCGAGGGCCGCCGCTTGCAGTTTCCGGTAAGTCATCCTTTCAATCTCCAGACAGCATCGGAAACCATAAGTTTTTCAACAAACTCATCCAATTCCGTCTTTTCGTTAATCTCCACATATTCTATGTCAGCAATGGAAGCGAAATCGCGGAGGTGTTTCTCGTTGATCTGGGTGGAAAGCACGGTGTGATGGGCGCCGCCGGCATAAATCCAGGCGGTTGCGGAAACGGACAAAGACGGTTCCGGTTTCCATAGAACCTGGGCCACCGGCAGTTTGGGCATCTCCCGGCCTTTGATAATGTTGATTTTGTTGACGATTAGTCGGAAGCGGTCCCCCAAATCAATCAAAGTCGCGACAACTGCCTTGCTGGGTTTGGCTTTGAAAATCAATCTTGCCGGGGGATTTTTTCCGCCGATACCCAGAGGCTGGACATCAATTTTCGGCTTCTCTTCCGCGATGCTGGGGCAGATTTCAAGCATGTGGGCTCCGAGAATGAATTGATCTCCTTCCGGCAAATGATAAGTGTAATCCTCCATGAAGGTTGCGCCGCCTTCAAGGCCTTTCCCCATATATTTTATAACCGCTGTCAGAGCAGCAGTCTTCCAATCCCCTTCTGCACCGAACCCGTAACCTTTTTCCATCAACCGTTGGATGCTTAATCCCGGAAGTTGTTTCAAGCCATGCAGATCCTCGAAGGTCGTGGTCAGCGCTTTGGCTTTCTTGTCTTCCAGCATTCTTTCGATTGCGATTTCATACCGAGCCTGCTCCCTTACAGATTCTAAATCCGCGGTGATGATTTCATATTCCTTCCGATACCTTGCGAGCAGATCCTCGATTTCCCCGTCGGAAACCTTGTCCACATAATCAACCAGATCGCCGATGCCGTAACCATTGACCGACCAACCCAACTTAATCTGGGCTGAAACCTTGTCGCCTTCGGTCACGGCGACGTCGCGCATGTTGTCGCCGATGCGGATGACCTTCAGTTCCCGAGAGAACTTAAAGGCAGCCGCCGCGCGCATCCATGTGAAGATTTCTTCCAACACCTTCTCGTCTTGGTAGTATCCGGCGACAACTTTTCGGTTGATCCGCATTTTCGACATGATGTGGCCGAATTCCCTGTCCCCATGGGCGGACTGGTTCAAATTCATGAAATCCATGTCGATTGAAGCAAAGGGAATCTCGAGATTGGCTTGGGTGTGAAGATGGAGAACCGGCTTTTTCAGGTTCGCCAACCCTTCGATCCACATCTTGGCGGGGGAGAAGGTATGCATCCAGAGGATGACTCCCGCACAGGTGCTGTCATTGTTCGCACCCTTCAGGAGTTCCAGGATCTCTTCCGCCGTCGTCGCAACCCCTTTGAACAGAACCCGGCAGGGGTTTTCGGGGCGTCCGTCGATGTATTGAACTATCTTCCGGCTGTCCTCATCAACCAATTTCAATGTTTCCGGGCCGTAAAGATGTTGGCTTCCGGTAATGAAGTAAAAAGTGTTTTCTTTCATCTTAAACCCCTTTCACGTTTTCTTTGATGGTTTTAAGACGTTTCATCACATGTTCGAACCGACCGAAATAATCATGCAGTTTCCGGTATTCCGCAAACAACAGCTCATATGTCCTGACGTTTTCCTGAATCGGCTTATAGGATTCGGACTTCAATTTTCCCATCGTTTTCGCCGCGGAGAAAACATCGTCATACCCTCCGTTCCTCCTTCCCGCTGCGATTGCTCCGAAGATCGCGGATCCCAAAGCGGGAGCCTGGTTGCTTCCGGCGAGTTTGATCTCCCGGTTCATCACGTCCGCATAAATCTGCATCATCAACGGATTCTTTTCAACAATGCCGCCCGCCGCATAAAGCTCATCCACCGGGACGCCGTTTTCTGCAAATGTCTCCATGATCATCCTAGCTCCGAAAGCGGTCGCTTCAATCAAAGCCCGGTAGATTTCTTCGGGTTTTGTTGCCAGCGTCTGGCCGAGAAGCAAACCAGTCAAATCGACGTCCACAAGCACGGAGCGATTGCCGTTCCACCAATCAAGGGCAAGCAGTCCGCTTTCCCCAGGCCGCAGCTGAGCCGCCTTTTCGCTCAGGTAATCCTGAACGGTGACGCCCCTTCTTTCCGCTTCCTCATGGTACTCCTTGGGAACGCAAGTCCTTTCAAACCAAGCGAAGTGATCGCCGACGCAGGATTGGCCGGCCTCATAACCGAAGAACCCCGGTACCACTCCATCTTCCACGACACCGCACATTCCCGGAACGATTCTTTCTTCCTTTCCGAGAAGGATGTCGCATGTGGAAGTGCCGATAATCATCAGCATTTTTCCAGGTTCGGTTATTCCCAAGGCTGGGAAGGTGACATGGGCGTCGACATTGCCCACGGCGACAGCGGTTCCCGGCTTGAGCCCCGTGAGTTTCGCCGCTTCCGGCGTTATTTCTCCCGCTTTGGTTCCGAGCGGAATGATCTCTTGGCCGATTTTTTCTTCAATGAAGTTCTCCAAAAGCGGATGCAAGGCTTTGAAGAAGTCTTTGGAAGGAAAGCCTTCGCGCTTGCTCCACATGAGTTTGTAACCGGCGGTGCAGGAATTCCTCGTCTCTTTTCCCGTGAGCATCATCACGATCCAATCGGCTGCTTCGATGAAGCGATCCATTTCCCGGTATATTTCCGGGGCTTCCTCGACAATCTCCATGATCTTCGGAACCATCCACTCCGAAGAAATCTTTCCACCATAACGTTTCAGGAAGGTTTCCCCGCGCTCTTCCGCGATTCTGTTCAACCGGTTGGCTTGATCCTGCGCGGCATGATGTTTCCACAGTTTCACATAAGCATGGCGGTTGCCCTTGAATTCCTCTTTGAAACAAAGCGGAGTCCCATCGCGGTAAATGGGAAGCACGGTGCAGGAAGTGAAATCAATCCCGATTCCGATGACGTCCTCGGGAGAAACATTCGCCTGCTTCAAAACCGCCGGAATCGTCTCCCGCAGGACATCCAAGTAGTCTTGGGGATGCTGGAGAGCGTAGTCGATGGGAAGCCTTTCACCATTGGGGAGTTTTTCTTCCATCACCCCATGGGGATATTCCTTCACGGCCACGGCCAACTCCGCTCCCGTTTCCACATCCACAAGCAAAGCCCTTCCCGACAAAGTACCGAAATCAATACCGATGCTGTATTTAGCCATGTTTCACCTCATATGTGACGGTTTCCCCAGATGGAGACACCTTTCGAATTGATTGCGGAAAAACTGAGAACACCTTTGTTCCGTTCAAAATTCCATTGGGGCTCGATGATGCCCGCATAGATATCATTGTTCAACTTTATTTCAATCAAGTTGGGGGCACGGAAGCGCCATTCCCCAACAAGATCGCCTGTAAATTGGTTCCACCCGTCACCGGCCGGGTTTTTAGTGAAGACCACCGTTTTCGCCGGGACAAGGATGGAAATGATGTTGTTGTTCAGTTCAGAATTAGCCGCTTCCTTGTACAGGACGGTGATCTTATACCGGCCGCTGACATCCGCCTTGGATAAATCACCATCTGCTCCGGGAACAAAGCGGTTAACGCTGACGATCGGCCAACCGTTCACGAAATGCATTTTCCGGACCCCGAGGAAAAAGCGATCCTTGTCCATGAAGGTCCCGCGATAATGCGAGAAGAAAAACCACTCATCCCCATCCTTCAAAACCGAACAATGCCCGATTCCCGCCCAACCGCGTTCATATCCGTCCTCCTTGGAATCGCGGGGGAAAATATGGGCTCCCGTCAGTTTGTTTCCATATCCGCGGAAATTGGATCGGCTTGTGGAAGCGATCGCTTTCTTCCCTTCCGCATCCACATACTCACCGTCGATTGTCTCGCTTCGGAAAACCCGGACATCGTAATCATAGGTGAGGTTCTCACCCGTGGAAACGAACAGATAATAATAGTTTCCTTCTTTAATTATATAGGGAGCCTCGGCGGAATAGATGTTGAGGATTCTCGTTCCAAAAGCCGGATCGTCCCCTCCGCTCGGCACCATCTTTTTCTTAATTGTTTTCTCCCCTGCGACCGCCGTGTTGACCCGGACTTCCCTTTCGACCAAGGTCTGTTTGATTAACGGCTCTCCCGTTTCCGGGTTCAATCGGATGAGATATATCCCCGCGTTCCAGGAACCGTAAGAAAGATACATTCTTTCCTCGCCATTCACTTCTTCTACAAAGACCGCGGGATCGATCGCATTCGGAGTCCCCCCGACATCCTGGTGCGTCCTGAGAATCTCATGGGAATGCCTGTACGGACCCTCTATGTTGTCCGCCTTAGCCATCCCGAGATAGGAAGTCCTTTCGCCGAATGAGGAGTTGCAATAGAAAAGCCAAAACTCATACCCTCCTCCGGCTTTCGGCCTTTTGATGATGTCTGGCGCCCAAAAGAAATCAACTTTTTCTCCGTTCCGGTTGTATTCCACATAATTGATGGCTTCGCTTACGGAAGAAAGGTCCAAAGCTGTGCCCACATACTCCCAATTGACGAGATCTTTTGACTTCCGGATGTGAATCCCTTTCTGGGTGGTCATCCCGAACTGGGCGTCGGTGGAAAAAACATAAAAGTATTCCCCTTCCTTTATCACCGCAGGGTCGTGGACGTTCCCGGCGCCCCAATACTGGGGCATGTTCCCGGCAATGTTATAGAAGGCGTATTGGTCTTTTTTCATCAAGTTGTCTTCTTCCGTATATGGAGGGTCGGGATATTTGATGTTCGCTTCAAGATTTGCCTTGCCCGCACAACCAAAAAGCAGGAATAAGGCACCAAGGAGAACGAAAACCATTAACTTTTTCATGGTCCCTCCTCAATCATTTGTTTTTGCATTGCAAACGCAAGACATGATAGGAATGGGGCTCGAGCCACGTCCTTAGGAAGCTGCCATCTATTTCAGGTGCGGTACCGGGTTTTAAGACCACGCGTTCGGGATCATCCAAACTGTTCCTGGCCTCCAAATCGTCGTGCATGATTTTATGTTCAATCAGTTCCAACCTTCCGAAACCACGCAACTCGGCTTCGCACTCAATTTCGGAGCCGTAATTGACCAAAAACAGGGTGACTTCTTCTTTTTCCTCGTTGTATACGACAGCCTCAGAAAGAGTCTTGGCATTCCCGTACTTGGAAGCAAATGTCGGTGAATCCGTCAAGGTCCTCAGGGCATATCCCCTGCCATGGTTCGACGCTTCCGCGAACGGATAGAATGTGGCCTGTTTTATGACTTTCCCTCCTTTTTCCGTGAAAATCGGAGCGATGACGTTGACCAATTGAGCAAGGCAGGCAATTTCCACCCGGTCGCAATTGTTGATCAAAGTGTTGATGAGACCGCTGAAAACCAGGGCATCCTTCACGGAATAGATGTCTTCCAGCAGATGCGGGGCTTTGATCCATCCCGCCGGCTGCTGCTTATCCTGGTACCAGACATTCCATTCATCGAAGGATATTTTCATGACTTTCCGGCTCCGCTTCTTCGCTTTCACGAAGTCGCACGTCGCCTTGATCGCTTGGATGAAGTCATCCATGTCCTTGTAGGAGGCGAAGAAATCATTCAGATCTCCCTGATCCCAGTAATAACGATGCATGGAGATGTAATCCACATGATCATAGAGGTATTCCAAGACCACCCTGTCCCATTCCGGAAAAGTCGGCATTTCCGGGCCGGAACTTCCGCAGGCGATCAGTTTGATGTCGGAATCGATCCAACGCATGATTTTCGCGGCTTCCAAGGCTTTCTTTCCGTAGTCTTCCGCATGCAGATGGCAAATCTGCCATGGACCGTCCATCTCGTTCCCAAGGCACCAGTACTTCACTCCGTGGGGTTCGGAATGCCCGTTTTCTTTTCTCAAATCGCTGTAATGGGTTCCCCCGGGGAAGTTGCAATACTCAACCAAGTTCCCCGCTTCCTTCGGGCCGCCGGTTCCGAGGTTAACTCCGAACATCGGTTCCACCCCGGCCGTCCGGCACCAATCGATGAATTCATCCGTCCCAAAACGGTTGTCCTCGACCGTCTGCCAAGCGAGGTCCAGGCGGGTCGGCCGTTTCTCTTTCGGGCCAATCCCGTCTTCCCAATCATACCCGGAAAGGAAATTTCCTCCGGGATAACGGACGATGGAAATGTTCAACTCCTTGATCAATTCAAGGACATCGGTGCGGAAGCCGTTCGCATCGGCGCTGGGATGACCAGGTTCATAAATTCCAGTATAAATCGCCCTTCCGAGGTGTTCAATGAACGACCCGTACAGGTGGTTGTTCACTTTTCCGATTCTCAGCTTCTTATCTGCGAATATTTTAGCTTTCATACTTTAACACCAAATCCTTTGCTTATTCTTTCATCCCCGATAAAATGACCGAGTCGATGATCTGCTTCTGGAAGATCGCATAGACGGCGAGAACAGGTATCATCGAAAGAATCGAAGCGGCCATATTGAGATGCGTCTCCGTTTTTGTGTCAGTGAAACTGACAAGGCTTGCTATCACAACCGGCAACGTCGGGGATTTAGAGGAGAACATATATGGCGCCAGATAATCGTTCCAAATTCCCATGAACCACATGATCATCTGGGCGGCGAGAGCGGGCCCCAGCAACGGCATGATGATTCGCAGGAAAATCTGGAAATGGTTCGCTCCGTCGATTTTCGCGCTTTCAATCAAGGCGTCGGGGATGCTCTGCAGATACTGCTTCAGGAAAAAAATCATCATGATGTTTCCAAAAAGTTTGGGAACAATCAAGGGAAGCAAGGTTCCGATCCAGTTGAATTTCGTGAATATGTAGTATTGGGGGATCATGATGACCGGGAACGGAATCATCGTCACTCCGAGCAGCAGCAGGAAGAGCACATTCTTATACCTGAACTTTATTTTCGCAAACGCATATGCCGCCATTCCGGAAACGAATGTCCCGACGAGAATTGATGGCACGGCGACGATGAGACTGTTTTTAAAACCTTCCAGGAGCGGAATCGTCTGGAAAACTTTAATGAAGTTGCTGAAATACAATTGGTCGAAGAGTCGGCCGCTATAAACTTGGAACTGATCCTTTTTTAAGGCTGTCGAAAGCATCCAGACAAATGGGGCGATCATCGCGAAGGCGCCGATTGTCAGGACGATGTAGGAGAAGACATCAAGGAAAAGTTTGCTCTTCTTCTTTGACGAATACTTGCTTTTCTGCTGCAATGATGCCGTCATCGCTTCTCCCTCCTTGCATTATATTTGAATTGGAGCACAGTCACGATGAAAACGAAGAGGGCGAGAACCCAAGCGACGACCGAAGCTTCGCTCACCCGGCGGGCGCCGAAACGGTCGAAAAGATACATGACCAAGGTTCTGGTCGCGTTGCCCGGCCCGCCGTTCGTAAGCAGATTCGGTTCGACGTACAACTGCATTCCATTGATGATTCCCGTGACAACCATGAAGAAAGTGGTCGGCCGCAACAGCGGCAAAGTAATCTTCCAAAACACCTGCCATTCGTTCGCCCCGTCGATCCGGGCGGCTTCCCTGTAAACCTCCGGAATGCCTTGCAGACCGGCGATGTAGAAAAGGATGGAGATGCCGAGTCCCTTCCAAACACACATGCCGATCAACCCGATTCGGGCATAGGTCGGTTCCCCGAGCCAGTTCACCGCCTTGATTTTGAACACAGCCAAGATGTCGTTCAAAGGTCCCTGGACGGCGAGCATGCCTTTCCAGAGGATGATGATGGCGGTCAGGGAACTGACGACGGGGATGTAGAAGATGACCCGATACGCGTGCGTCCCTTTCAAGCCCCTGTTCAAAAGAAGGGCGATGAAAATTGAAAGCGCAAGTCCGATTGGAACCCCAATCAAAGTAATCAAGGTGTTCAGGAAAGACTTCCAGAAAAGGGTGTCCTTCAAAACCCGCCTGTACATCTCCAAACCGGCCCATTTCGAATCCAACAATGGCCGCAATCCCGACCAGTTCTTGAATGTGGAAAGGAAGGAAAAACCGAGCGGATACAAGGCGAAAAGCAGGACGCCGACAAAAACCGGCAATATGAAGAGGTATCCGACAAGGTCCTCCCGGTATCCTTTGTATTTTTTTCTCATATTCCCCTCGCAATAATATCCAAGGCATCAAAACTGATGCCTTGGAAATTTAACCTAGACACCCTCTTGTTCATCCCGAAGGGCTATATCTAGCTGTTCTTGCATTTTCGGCTGAATGTAAACACAATATTCCTCCGGAGTCATTTCTCCGGACACATCCGCGTCGGTTTTCTTCCAAACCCGGTTCAACTCATTGATGAAAACATCATACCAGAGCGAAGTGTAGGCGACAGCGGTCGGATGGAGTTTCCCGTGGCCTTTTTGAATCACATCCAAAAACACCTGCTTGTTGACGGGAGGGATGCTGTCGTCGTTGATGTATTCTTGGAGTTTCTTTTTGGAATTCGGCAACTGAATGGTCTGCGCCTTCGTCATCCGCATGTACGACTCGTCGCTTAAACTCATATACAAAGCGAGTTTGACCGCCTCTTCCGGGAATTTTGTAAAAGCGGAAACGGCGTATCCAAGCGTCCCGATGTAGGTGTACCAGGTCGAATCTTCGCTGTCATCCTTCCTCGGGGTCGGCATCAGGCCGTAATCGAGGATGTCCTTGCTTACAGCCTCGAAGGCGGCGACATCCCAAACCCCGACATTGAAGAACGCGACCTGTCCGGCCATCCAGCGGTCATAATGGGGTTTTATGCCCATCTGCTCGCGGGTCTGGGACACCCCACGGTAGTCCATCAATTCAATGAATTCCTTGAATCCGGCGATGAATTCCGGAGTGTTCACGGTCACCTGCTTCCCATCTTCGGACAGCCAATCGCCTCCGGCCGCCCAAATCCAAGAATGCATCGCCCAGGTGTCAATCAAAGCGGTTCCGAAATACTCGGTTCCGTCTTCTTCGAACTTGGTCGCCCGGCAGGCGTTCGTGAATTCCTCCCAGGTGTAGACAATCTGCTCACCGGTCCTGGGGTCATTTTCCCAGGGAAGCGGCATCCCGCCTTCGCGGTCCGCCCAGTAGCCCTTCTTGGTTTCCGCTTCCCAACGACCGTTGGCTACGGCTTTGTCTATGATGACCTTGTTGTAGGCCAGCGGATAGGAACTGATGTCTTTCGGAATCGCCCAAATGGCATCGCCCTCTCCGCGTTTTTTCTTCTCCGTGTCATATTTGTAGAAATCCAAGACTCCGTCCAGGAAATCCGTGTAATCCAAACCGCCCGCCTCCCTTTCCGCTTCCAAATAAGGCTTCAAATCCAGAATGACACCGTTGTTCGCGTAAGGGCCGATGTTGGCAGGATTGGCGTAGAAAATGTCCGGGGCATTCGGGGTCCCCAAGGCTGCGGACAATGTTTCCGCATACCCGTCCTGGTTAACGAGCTGCGCGTCGACTTCAATCCCCGTTTCCTCCGTGAACTTCTCAATGAGGCGCTCATAGATCGCCCGTTCATGGGCCTGACCCCAAATGAAAATCGTCAGCATGTCATTTCCCTTGTTGCAGCCTGTGAAAAGAAGACATGTGAGAACCAATACCAAGGAACCGAACACTTTTTTCATCATGTTCACCTCATTTCCTTACAATCGGGTAGTTTTCCGGAAAATCCCAACTGATTCCGCCGCTTCCGTCCTGATTCGCGGGGTTGCTGCGATAAGATTCAGGCAGGGCGTTGTGTTGCTCGAAACTGCCGACTGCGTGAAGGAGTTTGATGTAGTCGGTATTGGGATTGCTGATGTTCAGATGTTCATAGGGAACATACATTTCAAATCCCCAACCGATGTCGGTATCGGAATCGTCGTTGACCGTCCCGTCAAAATGATAGGCATATTCCGCGAAAGGAGCAAAAGACGAAGCGAGTCCCCCCGAAACAGTCTCATGCCATTGAGGGCCGTGTAAATCGAAGAGCCATTTGTAAGCGAGCAAAGGCATTCCGTCCTTATTGAAGACATGGATCCGGAATTCCATTCCGCAGTTCTTATAAGCGGGTCCGGGTCCATACGGCGCCCAGAGTTCCGGTTCTTCAACATACACTCCGAAATAGACGCCGTCCTTTCCGAAGAACGCCTTCGCGATGAAATTACCGGCGGTCTCTCCCGGAAACAGTTCCGAAAAATTCCCTTGGTTGGTGATCGTCGCGGTCTTCCAGACCTCCTCATCCATGATCCCGTCAATCGTGATTTCCGGAGGAATCGGCGGAAGGTTCGAACCCTTCCTGCTTCCCAGCAGCACCAGCCGGTTGTAGCTGGAAGGGGAAAGAATGTTGGCGTCGGCCTTGATGTCGACATTGTAATCGCGGTGCTCGATATAATACATGATCCGGTTCTGAGTTTCCATTTCCGCGGCAGTCGTACCCAGTTGCTCCCAGGTAAAATAAATCTCCGTGCTGTAGTATTCGTTTTCCACAACCTTCAGTTCGTATTTCGGAGTGTCGGTGCCCTCCAAGGAAAAAGCCTTGGCCGCAACCAGTTCCTGCCAGTTTCCGTAATCATCGCCGACGCTGTAGGTGTAGCGGCCGCTCACGTCATAGCGGAACAGATGAGTGGATTCACTGATTCCGTCGTTCTTCCCAGGATCCGCCTTCACATCAACGCAGAGCCCCACATAATCGCTTTGCAATAAGCCGCCGCTTCTGGAGATCTCAGTTTTTTCGTCATCGACCTTTATCCCGAAGTAAATGCCGGTTTTATCGGCTGCGTAGCGGACCGTCACCATCCCTTTGACTCCGGTCTTCTTTCCGGGGATGAGAAAATACGCTTCCTCCGTCACTTCGCCATCAAAATCAATCTCAACTTTTTCCGGAAGAGTTTCCTTCTTGCCGCCGTCGCAACCCTGCAAAATCAAAACAACAAGAAACAACAAAAGAAATATTATCCCTTTTTTCCTCATTTATTTCTCCCCTCTTAAAATTTGCTCTAATACAGGGCTGCCGCCCTGTATTAGAGCACTTGATTTATTCCAGAGTGTAGACAGTTCCGCTCACTTCCAAATCTTCGATGATGTAGTCATTGTCGATTGAGAAGAGGCAGAAACCCGTCAGCTTCGCTCCGACGTTGCTTTTCTCCGATGTGACGCCATCAACGGTCGTCGTGAGCTTCAATTCATAAGTCTCGCCGTCAAGGCTCGTGTAAAGCTTAAACGTCGCTTTTCCTTGATCCACGCTCCGCGTGAACTTGATATAAACGGGGCCTTCTTTCAAAGGTATGTTCTTCGCGGATCCTTCATCGCCAAAATCGCTTCCCGAATCAGCATCGTTCCAGATTCCGATCTGGTTGCGGTTCGTCAGAATCCTCACCCAGTCGCCTGCGAACCCGTCATTGCCTGCCTCTCCGGTCCAGGCGCTGAGCAAGAGTTTCCAAACTTGGTTGAGACTGGTATATTTGAATGAAACCGTGAAGTCTTCCAAAGGCTGTCCGCCTTCAAAACCGGTGTAAGGCAGGAAGAAGGAGCCGAAATTGCTCCTTCCGCCGGCACGGTCGAAGACCACGAAATTCTTTCCGACGATCATCCATTCGTTCAGCACGCCTTCGCTCGCCCTGTAATCAGGGAAGGCGGCCTTGTTTCCGGGATAGATGGCTTGCACCGCAGCGATCATTTGATCGCGGTTGCCAAGGTCGGATGTCAATTCTCCCGAACTGAAGGTGATCTTGTGGGTCTTGGTGCAGACGATGTCGTTTCCGTCCTTGTCCTTGACCGTCAAAGTGATTACATATTCTCCCGGCTCATAGGCCCGCACATAATAGCCGCCCAGCTTCGGCACAACGTCGATTTCCGCTTCGAATTCAACATTTTCAGGAGACTGCACGGTGAACGTCACTCTGTCAAGCGGAATCATCTCTCCGTCTTCCTTCGCGTCATAATAGAGGGCGACTCCCACTCCGCCGACACCGGTTGTGGCCGTACCGGCAAAGGGATCCTCACCGAACACCACGCCGGTTTCCACGACAATCGGTTTCCACTTCGCATATAAAGTGATGTTGCCAGTTACCTTGTCCTTTCCGAAGTCCCAGGCGTTATTATATCCGGCATCCTTGTACCAACCGTCGAATTCATGGCCGGCTCTCGTGGGATCGGCAGGTCTGGGTACCAAACCGTCCTTTTCAACCTCAACCGCAGCCACGGCGCTTCCGCCCTTGGAATCGAAGGTCACGGTGTACTTGACGGTCACCGCCTCCCATTTCGCATACAAAGTGATGTTGCCGGTCACTTTGTCCGCATTGAATTTCCATTGTTCCTTGTATTCCTCATCCTTGTACCAACCCTTGAATTGGTACCCGTCTTTTGTCGGCGCCGGCGGTTCTTTCAACAAATCTCCATCTTTTACTTCCACCGCAGCAACGGCGCTTCCGCCCTTGGAATCAAATGTCACCTTGTAAGTTGTACCCTTACAAGCAACAAAGGCAAACAGCATGAGCAAAAAGACAAATAAAGAAAGGATTCTCTTCATAATTTCTCCTTTTCCTTTTATTTTTTGCATGAGCGAATCAAACCGGTTTGACCGCCCATACGCTTGAAGCCTGATTGTTTATGTCCTGCGAAACCGCCGTAATGGCGATTCCGGGACGATCAAGATGTTCAATCCATTGAGGAACCAGGACGCCTTTGTATGTTTCCGTCCCGAAAGAAAGGGTGATGTAATAATCGCCTTTCAGTTCCCAGGTTCCGACCGGTTCGCCATTTTTGTAGATGCCGTCTTCCTGGAATCCATATGTTTCCGCTTCCGAAAAACTGATAGCGTTTCCATTCGTGTGGAAAATTAAATCGTATTCACCGAAAACGTCCTCACGCCTGAACGATCCCAGTTTCTCTCCGGCATAACGGTTCGGCGAAAGCACCGGCCAGCCGTCCTCGTTGAAAAACAACTGTCTGGTTTGTTGATTGTGATACCCGGAGACTCCGTTCTTCCCTTCCCGAAAGCGGAGATGGTGAACCACGAAAAATTGATTTCCGACCTGGATGACGGAATTGTGTCCCAAGGCCGCCCTTCCGTTCTGCCCGGAAAACTGGTAGTTTCCGGCCAGTTTCACCCCGCCCGCTTGGACCTCAGCTACATCATTCCCATAAGGGTCGAGATAAGGTCCGTCGGGGTTTTTGCTTCTAGCCACGCGCATGTTGTAATTGCTTGAAAGCGACCCGTGCGAGGTCATGAGATAATAATAGCCTGTCTTGCTATTATAGAAGATGTAAGGCCCTTCCGGCCCGTTCTGCATGTTACCAGCCCAAAGCCGTTTTCCAAACCCCTCCTCTTTTGGTAGGCCGATCATCTTTCCTTTGTTGTGGAGTTCCTTGATGTAGATTCCCGCAAAGAACGAACCGTACACCATCCACAGCCTTCCTTCTTGATCAAAAAACACTTCGGGATCGATTGCGTTAGGGCCGTTGATGTTTCCGGAACGGAGGATTTCCTTGGAATCACCATAAGGTCCAAGGGGTGAATCCGCCACAACCCTTCCGATGTAAGACACTTGGCTTCCAAAAGTGGAGAGCGAGTAATACATGTAATATTTCCCGTCCAACAGAATTACGGATGGGGCCCAGGTGCTTCCCGCTCCCGGAACATATTCAAGGCCGTCACGTAGAACCGCGCGCCAATCCTGATAGAGATTCCTATGGCCGCCGTCGCGCGAAACCTGCTCCCACTTGATTAAATCCGCTGATTTGGAAACAGCGAAATGGGAGCCAAAAGCATAGAACATGCCGTCCAAAGCTTTCATGACCGAAGGATCATGGACGGAAACCGGCTCCCCATAATCAGGTTTGCCGGGCAATGTGAATCTTGTGATTTCTTCTTCCAACTCATTTCCTCCATTTCCGTTTTCATCGCATGCAAAAAGGCAAAGCGATAAAATGATGGTAATCAAAACAATTCCGATTTTTTTCATGGGCGCCTCCCCAATCCGCGGAAATTTGGAAGCGGTTTCTTTAATTATTATATTAATTATTTAACTTTTTTCTTAACTAAATAATAACAAAATAATCATGGATTGTCAATAGGTTTTTCCATTTTCATGTATTTTCATTTTTTTCTTGATTATTTAAATTAAACATGAAGCAAAAAACCGGCAGTTTTGCTTATCCGGCTTTTTTCTACAAATCATTTGACTTTTATTTAATATTTTAATAAAATATTTTCATGAGACATTTAACAAATCTACGAGAAGGCAAACAAATATTTGAAGCATTGAATTCTGATGTCCGGGTCCAGATTCTTGAAATGCTCATGGAATATAAAGAACTGAATTTGGATTACTTCGCCAAGAAGTTGAACATATCCAACAGCGCCGTGACCATGCACATCAAGAAGCTCCTCGATGCGGACTTGATAAAAATCACTTCCGCCTCCGGAATCCGCGGAAGCATGAAACTATGTTCCCTGAACATCGACAAGCTCCTGATCAACTTCGACTTGGAACGCCTGGAAAAGAATGTTTATTCTTTTGAACTTGACATCGGCCATTATGTCAACTACGAAGTGATGCCAACATGCGGGCTCGTTTCTTCGACCGGAATCATAGGGGAGTTCGACGAACCCCGCTACTTCTCTTTCACGGAAAGGTTCCAGGCGGCCCTGCTTTGGTTCAAGAGCGGATTCCTGGAATACAAGATCCCTAATGCCTTGAAGCCGGATGAAACGATCAAAGAATTGCAGATTTCGATGGAGATTGCTTCCGAGGCGCCGGGATTTTCTTCGAATTATCCCTCGGACATCCATTTTTCCATCAACAACGTCCACCTCGGTTATTGGACGTCGCCCGGAGAGTTCAATGACAGAAGGGGAAACTTCACACCCTCCTGGTGGTTCCCGAATCTCGGTCAATACGGTAAACTCAAGATGCTTACCGTCAATGAATCCGGATCCTACATCGACGGCATTCTCATTTCCAACACCACTATCAAGCAACTGAACATCGCCTTCAACTCCGACATTTCTTTCAAGATTCTTGTTCCGAAAGACGCCGTCAATGTTGGTGGCCTTTCCCTGTTCGGAAAAGGTTTCGGGGATTACAACAGCGGCATTGAAGTGAAAATGTATTACGAAAAAAACAACAGACCAAAAAAATAACCTCCGCCCGGAGGTTTTTTATTTGAGAAGATTTTGGAAAAACAGTCTCATCAAAGTGAAACGGTTCCGGAAGAAGGGATGGCAGATCCAACTCCGCCTTTTCAAATCCCCTCCGACCCCGACCTCGGAAACCGATGTCGGCGCCCCCACGTTCAATAAGGCTTCTTTCAATTCTGTTGGAGAAGGAACGGAGAGGATGATTCTCCGAATCTCCGGCCAATTAATTTTCTCAAAAGGGATGACCGAATCATCTGTCTCGAACATCTTCCTTATTTCTCCGCCCAGCGGTCCGGCCAATGCGGAGATGCCATCCGCATCAATCGATCCACCTGCAATCAAACCCTCTCCCTTTTTTAAAAACTCCCGATATTGTTCCAGGACCAGCAGGGTGGCGACACCGACATAGGCGCCGTGAAAATCCGGGATTCTTCCGGACGCCAACTCCCAGCACTCCCAAAAATGCACGAGCATATGTTCCGCCCCGGAAGCCGGCCGCGAACAACCAGCATAACCCATCGCGATTCCCGTTTTCAACAAGCCCTCAAAAAGCCTGAGGGCTTTTTCCTTATCTCCGACCTTTTCGCTGGCAAGGGAAAGGACGTCATCCGCCGCCGACCGGACAAAATCAGCGATTTTCGGACAGTAATATTCCCCTGTGACAAGGCGGGCCGTTTCCCAATCAACCAACGCGACATATTTTCCAATCATGTCCCCGAAACCCGCGGCTTGCAAACGCCAAGGAGAGGCGGCCAGGACCTCCGCATCCGCAATCACTACATCCGGAGCCTTGGCGGGCACGCTCCGCTTAAATCCAGAAAAAATGATCGGAGAAGAGTTTGAGGCGAAGCCGTCCATGCTCGGAGCAGTTGCGAAGACAGCCAGAGGCCGCCCTTTTCGGTGGCAAGCCAGTCGGCAGACATCTGTGAGCGAACCCGTTCCGACGACGAGCACCCCTTCCACCTCCGAAATCCGTTCGGATATCCTTTCGACTTCCTCGATCCTGGGAATCCGGAAATCACGGTAGACCTGCAGCACAAGATCGAAACCTTGCAAACTTTCCAGGATCCCCCGGGCGGCGGAAAGGGTGTTTTCGTCCGCGACCAAAAGCAGTTTTCCCGGAAAGCCGTTTTCCTTCAGGATGGCTCCGACCCTGCCTACCAATTTTTCTCCGATCCTTATGTCCTTTATCAAGCATTCATGTTTTCTTCCGCAACCGCAAGCGGAAAACGCTTCGTTCAGTTTGCTCAAATCAAACATTTCCAAAACCCTTTCCCATCTCATACCCATTATACATCATCAAAAACCAAAAGCAAATAAAAAATCCAACTATGTATGAACATAATTGGATTCATTTTTTACATTCCGAACGGACTTGCCATCGGGATGCAGATGATTTGGCCGATTCTCAAGTTGTAGGGGTCAATTCCGGGATTGGCCGCCATGATCGCCTGCACCGTTGTGTTGTATTGGCGGGCGATCAGCCACAATGTCTCACGATAGCGTACTGTATGAGCGAATGTTCCGAACGGGCACATGTCGAATCTCCTTTCTTGCAATATATTGTATGCATTGTAAAAACCTAAGGTATATACGGAAGTCCCAGGTAGAAGAAAAAGGAGCGGAGCTCCTTTCCATTCATTTTATTTAAAATCAAGCCTTCTGTTCAGATATAGGCCGATTCCTATCGCAAGTCCCGTGAAGACGAGGTTGGCCAGGATCATCCAAATAAAGTTGGAATCATAGAGGGTGAAACTTCCAGAAAGCTGCAGCGGTGGCAGGAAAATGAGGATGATCCTCATCGTCTCCGACCCCAGTTTCGAAAACAAAGCGAAAAAGATGATGTTCAAGAACAGAAGCACCGCAAAGAGGATTCCGAAAGCGCCGAGAAAGGATTTTGTAGAATAAACGAGCAGTTGCAGAAAGGCGTAAAGGAACAGCGTCGCCAGAATCGCCACCAGCCAATGCTTCAGAATGTTTCCAAAACTCACTCCGGCCGACCCGAGGAAGGCCTTGGTCAAGGCATAGTTAAGGAACGAGTAGGCTGTCATCGCCAAGAAGGCAATCGTTAGCGTGAAGATCGTTCCGGATAGGTAGATTGCCTCTTTCGAGTAGCCCGCAACAACCTTGTTCCTGATCGTATTCTGGTTGAAATCGGCCAGGAGGATGATGATCATGAAAATCATCAGCATGAGGCCGTAGTTGTTCAGCGGGCTGAAAGAACTGTAAAATGCTGTTTCGGCGGACATCCCGATATCGAAGTTCTCTCCGAGCCCCTTGAAAACCAAGCTCAGAAAAGCGGAGCTGAGCAAAGGAAAGACGACGAGCAGCACCATCATCACGATGAACAATTTTCCGGACAGGAATTTTCGGAAATCGGCTTTCAGAATCCTATTCATTTTTTCCCTCCGATGATTTCCAGGTAATAGTCCTCGATCCCCTTGTTCAACACTTCCACGCTCCCTACTCCGACATTCGCTTCTATGAAAGCCTTCATCAGCTTATTGATGTCCGAATGCCCTTTGATCAGTACGGTTTTGTCTTGTAATACTTCAAAATCATAATCGGCAAGGAGGGCTTTGATTCCGGCATCGATGGGATTCAGGAAGGTGATTTTGATCGCTTCCTGGGAAGAATGCAGTTCGGCCGCGTCAACTTCCCTGAGAAGCTTACCGTGGCTCAGGAAGCCGTACTTGGTCGCGACCTTGTCCAACTCGGACAAAATATGGCTCGAGATGAAAAAGGTGATTCCCTTTTCCTCATTCAGGCTTTTGATAAGTTCCCTGATCTGGACGATGCCCATCGGGTCGAGTCCGTTCATCGGTTCGTCCAAAACGATGAATTCCGGATCACCGATCAAGGCCATCGCCAGGCCCAAGCGCTGTTTCATTCCCAAGGAGAAATTCTTGGCGGTTTTCTTGGAACCGATCAAGTAATCAAGCCCGACCGTTTCCAATGTTCTTTTAATCCTTTCTTTCGCACCATCCAAGCCGAGCAGACGGCATTGATAGGCCAGATTCGCTTCCGCGGAAAGCGAAAGATGCAGCCCCGGGCTTTCCACAACCGCAGCCATCGCCCCCAAACGATCCGACTTGTTCAACTCAAAACTTCCGCTCGTCGGCTTCGCAATCCCCGTGATCAAACGGATCAGCGTCGATTTTCCCGCGCCGTTCTCCCCGACGCAGCCGTATATGTCTCCCCGTTCGATGGTCATGTTGACCGCGTTGACGGCGATTGTGTCTCCGAATCTTTTCGTTAAATCATGAGTTTTCAAAACATAAGCCATTTCCACACCTCGTTTTAAATAATGCCTCAATATATAATAACAGTAATATTCCCCAGCGTCAATAACCCTATGAACAAATTGTTAAAAAATGGAAAGAACGGGCACCAGTTCGATATACCCCCTGGTTCCGATCGGCTCCAGCTGAATTCGGGGGCTTTCCGGATTCACCTTCAGTCCATGGGCTGCATAATCGAATTCCGCAATCGCTTGCTGCACATTCCTGATCGCATCCACATAATCCTCTTCCTTGAACTCCGGTCCCTTGAACACCAGGTATAAGGATTCCGGCAGTTCGATGAGGTCGAAGCCTTCCGGAAGTTCCCCAAAGAATTCGGTAGCGACTTCGACGCCCTGGACATATTCGGATGTTCCCGGTTTCACGTATTTTTCCGGAAGCCAGAGGCACTCCGGTTCCGCAACCCCCTGAGGAAAAGATTTCAGGAAATTCCAGACGTCGCAACCGACTTCTTCGCAGTATTCAAAGTATTCCTTCGCCTTTTTCCCCCGTTTTACAAGCATCTTCCTTTCCGGTTTTACGACTTTCGAGACGAAAACAGTTTGTTCGTTCATATCTTTCCGCCTTTCATTTATTCTGTATTTATCTTTCCTTTTTAGAAATCCTTACTTCCTCAACTCTTCCTTTTTTCAGCCGGATGACTTCATCGAATCTGTTCAAATAATCCTCTTCATAATCATGGGTGATCAGAATGACGGTGACTCCATCCAATCCGATAAGGAAATCCGTGATTTCTTTTTTGTTTTTCTCGTCAAGGTTTGCGAGGCTTTCATCTAGAACCATGACTTTGCTGTCCAAATTCAGGGCCCGCAAAATCGCGATTTTGTTCTTCTCGCCGCCGGAGATATTCATCCCCAGTTCACCGAGGTTTCTTTCCAGCAATTCGCGGGCTTTGAGTTTGTCAATGTTATCGTCGAGGTTTTTTGACCTCTTGAAATCGAACAAGGTGACATTATCCATTCCGGTGGCGTTGTAAAGGAAAATGTCCTGAGAAATGTAGGCAACCAATTTGCTGACATCGAGTCCATCTATGTCAATTTCGTCATAAAGAACCGCACCGTCATCCGGCTTGAGAAAGCCCAGAAGCAGTTTTACCAGCAGGGACTTCCCGGATCCGGATTCTCCGACGATTGCATATTTCCTCCCCTTTCGAAATTCCAGGTTGATGGATTGAAGCCGGAAATCTCCGATTTTGTAGGAAACATTGTTCAGGGTTATCCCCTCCCTGATGTCGGCAAGCTCCGTTTTTTTCGGAAGGGCGGTATGCGAAAACGGAAAGGAACTTCTCTTTAATCTTTTTCGAGGATTTGATCGCAATCATCTCATAGACCAGGTCGCGGAACGGAAGCGCGGCCAGTTCCACAAACCCCAGCAAGGCCACGAATCCTCCCAAATCAAGTCGGGAAAGATGAACAAGGACCATCCCGGTGATGAATGCTCCGATGTTGACCAAGTAAAGGGAAAGGCCTCCGAAGATTTGAACGAAAGAGTTGAATTTCGCATACCCCGATACTGCCTTCTCCTTCTTCCTGGCTGCGGAGATGAACATATCGGAGAGGATTTTCCTGGCGGAACCTTGCGCGACATCAATCCCCAGGGTGATGTCCTTCAGTTTCGCGATGTACTCCTTGTTCGCTTCCGCCTGCTCGGCCCGTTTCCGGGAGAGTTTTCCTCCCGAAAGTTTCGGGATGAACAAACCCAGCAGAGACAAGGCGATGATCACAGCCGCCATCAAAGGGTTCAAGAATAACATGATGGCGCTATATACCACAATGTATATGCTTGTTTTCGTCAGATCCAAAACTACATCAAAGTAATCCGAAAAGAGGAGATTCGCTTCTTCTGTAAAAAGGGAAAGATAATGGTCGGTATCGTGTTTATGAAAGTCGGCGTAGCTGTATCCGAGGATTTTCGATAGCAGATCCTTCTTCAGGTTCAGCATGACGTTTTCTCTGTACTTGATGTTCATCAGCTTGTTTCCGTATTCAGAAAGCAGGATAAGCGCGACCGCACCGATATATTGGAGACCGTAGCGCAGGACCGTCCCCGCGTTCAATCCCAAGGTCGCCCGGTTTATCAGGTTTTTGGTGATGAGCGGAAGAGCCGATGTGGAAAGAGCGACAAATCCGGAAAAAATTATGCTGAAAATAAACGGACACAAGGCTTTCCTAATATATTTTCCCATCATCGTTCACCCAAAATGCAATCATTCGTATGATAACAAATTTCTTCATTTTATGCAATATCGCCGGGAATTCATTTTTTATCGGAAGGCTTTCAAAGGCAAAAAATATGGTAAAATTTGCTTGGATATTTAACCGGGAGGGAGTTGTGATGGTACTTTTTCATCAGACTCGAACTTTCCTTCTTTATAATATTTGTGATGTTCCTCATCGGCGTCTTCATCATCATCGCGGTGAGCGCCATCTTCTATGTCTGGCATGACACCAGAAAAACACCGTAAGTGACTTCCTCATGACCGAAATATATTAATCTGCTTTGAATTTGAAATTTTATGGTATAATAATCAGGATGACCTATGAATAAAGTAACGGAAAACGTATTTCAAATCGGAATCAACGACTACAAGACGGATTTGTTTGAGGGACAATACCCCCTACCGAAAGGAATCGCCTATAATTCCTATGTGATCATTGATGAGAAAACAGCGGTGCTCGACACCGTCGATTACAAATTCTCCGATGAATGGCTTTCCCAATTGCAAACCATCCTCCGGGGGAAAGCTCCCGATTACCTGGTAGTCCACCACATGGAACCCGACCACTCGGCGAATCTGGAAAGATTCATCAACTTGTATCCCGATGTGGAAATTGTCGGGAACAACAAGACTTTCAAAATCATCGGACAATTCTTCCCGAATCTGAAATATAAAGCTCTGGAGATTGGAGAAGGAAGCGTTCTTGATCTGGGTAAAGGCTCCCTCACCTTTTACAACGCTCCGATGATCCACTGGCCGGAAGTGATCATGACCTATTATGATCATGGAAAAATCCTCTTTTCCGCCGACGCTTTCGGAAAATTCGGAGCCTTGGACCAAGATGAGCAATGGCTGGAGGAAGCGAGGCGCTACTACTTCGGAATCGTCGGAAAATACGGTGCCCAGGTGCAGGCCCTGCTTAAGAAAATCCGCGGCCTTGAGATAGAAAACATCTGCTCGCTTCACGGCTTCGTCCTGAAAGGAAACATCGATTATTACCTGGACATCTACGACACCTGGTCGAAGTATGAACCGGAATTGAAGGGAACCTTCATCGCCTACGCTTCAATGTACGGGAATACAAAAAAAGCCGCCCTCAAGCTCTACGAAGGCCTGAAAGCGAAAGGCCATCCCGTGGAAATCATGGACCTGGCCAGGGAGGATATCTTCACGGGGATTGCGAAAGCTTTCGCTTACGAAAACCTGATCATCGCCAGCCCGACCTACAACATGGGAATCTTCCCGTTTGCCGACCGGTTCCTGCAGGGACTGGTCGACAGGAACTACCAGAACAGGAATGTGGGTATCATTGAAAACGGAACGTGGGCGCCGGCGGTAATCAAAAAAATCAAAGAGAAACTCGTGAACTCAAAAGACATTCGTTATTTTGAAAATTCAGTTTCCATTAAATCAGCATTGAATGATGAATCGCTCTCAGCAATCCAAGCCTTGCTAGATGAGATCAAATAAAAACTCTTGAGCATACCTCAAGAGTTTTTTTCATCTCAATTGAAGAACAAAGAGCGATCCCGTCTTATCCGCAATGTCCGGCTTATTATGGTATCCCTCGATTATCCGTTCAAACTTGAACCCGTGCTTCAGTAAGACCTTCTTGGAAGCGAGGTTTTCGGTCATGGCGACGCCGACGATTTTGTTGATGTCTAAGTAGTTTCTTGCGAAATCGAGGACCAAGGACACGGCTTCGCTGGCATAGCCTTTTTGCCAGTAGTTCATGTTGACGATGTAGCCGATCTCCACGGCCTGGAATTCTTCGGAATAAGAGAGGTCCACCGTGCCGATGACTTTCTCATCTTCAAGGTGGTAGATGACCCAGGTCAACAGCTGCCCGGCCTTTTCCAAATCATAGACGCTTTCGATGAAGGCGTAGGTGTCCTTGTAGTCACGGTGCCGCTGCCACATCACGAATTTGGTGTTCGCGACGTTGGAAGTGTACTCAAAGATGTCTTCCATGTATTTCACATCAATGGATCTGAGTTCTATCCTTTTCCCTGTCAGCTTCCGATATTGGAAGTTGGGCAAAGGCACATAGAACTTCTTCTCTTTGTTAGCAAGGAGATCATTGACAGCCAGGACCAGGTCCTGGGCGTACTTCTCCATGTCCAGAGGGACTTCCTGTTTTTGGCCGATGAGGGCGCTCTTGATGATCTTGGCTACCAATTCGCTTTTCAGATCCTGGGTGTTGCGGGCGGATTGGGCTGCTTGCGCAAGCACGGCGAGGACATCATCCAGCGGTTCGTTCATCTTGGCTTTCAAGACCGCGACCAAAGGAAGGGCCGTGGCTTGGAAGTTTTCGGATTTGATAACAGAAAGCTCTTCAATATCCCGTTGGTATTTTTCCTTCCTGCCATAATCCAGAATGTCCAGAAACAGCCGCGCTTTGAAAAGCCGCCAGTAGTTGTTCACCAGTTCCGCATACATCTCGGCATATCCGTAATACTTGTAGGCCTTCTCATACTTCCCCATGAGAATCTGGATCAAAGCGATCATTTTTGTGGAAATGGCCATGCCGTTGAAATCACTGAGGGATTGGGCGATTTCCAGGTTCTTTCTTAAATACAGCAAGGCTTCGTCGTATTTGCCCATGTAAATCAACAGCCGGCCCAATTCCCCGTAGCAGATCTGGATTCTCTTCAGATTGAAGACTTCCAAAGCCTTTTTCAAAGCCTGCCGGAAGTGGACTTCGGACATGCTGAAGGAGAGTTCGTCCTGGTAGATGTTGCCTTTCAGGACATTGTAGCGGATAATGTATTCATCGTCTTCCGCGTCGCAGTTTTCCGTCGCGATTTCCAGGATGTCCTTGACCTTATCTTTCTTCCCGGCGTCAAGGAGCAATTCCATGTAATCGAAGAGCAAGGAAATGTTGTAGATGTTCTCCTTCAACATCAGCTCGAAAGCTTCGTTATATAGAATCTCCGACTTTTCCAGTTCGTCGGTGCAGAAGTGGACATAAGCCTGGTGGTATTTCGTTTTCCAAAGGTTGGCGTCGATGTTCAGATACTGCCCGGTCTGGAAATAGTGGATCAGCAGTTTTTCCGCAAGATAGTCGAATTGGTTCGTCGAGGGGATGTTGTTGGTCTCGCAGGCTTCGATAATGATGTTCGCCAGTTTGAACAAACCCGACTTCCGGAACCTGATCAGCAACTCGTTCAAGGCCTTCTCGAACGTGCTCATCCCGACCAGTTTCACAAACATCTCCTCCTCCGAAATCATCAGGGAAAGGAACTTCTCCTTCTGAGCATCGTTCATCCCGTTGATGATAGCCGTGGGGAGATTCCTGGTCTCGAGATACGCCAGATAAGAATAATAGGGCTTCGCGTCCTCAATCATCAGGAAATCCTGGTCGGTGACCATCAGACCTTTTTCATTGAACAATGTCAGCGCCAGCCGGTAGTACAAATACTCCGCGTTGGATATCACATAGCCCTGATGGGTTTTCTTGACCAGGGATTTGGTGGCGAGGACCTGCATCAGGTCTTCGTGTTCCTTCACTTCGTTCGCCATCACCCGGTTGATCCGTTTCCGCAGAATGAGGGAAAACAGGGTTTCGATGACGATGTCGATTCCTTCGTAGTCCCTGATCAGACTGTTTTCGATGATTTCGAAAATGTCGGTGATGTTGTAGTCCTGGTCGGCATAGCCTTTGTAGTTCTTGATGCTGGATAGGACCAGCTTCAAGACGAAAGGTGTCCGCAATTCCTTCAAAGTGGGCATGATGAGGAGGGTTTCCAGATTCCCCGCCAAGGGAAGCCCGATCTCCTTCGCAATCATGTGTACGTATTCCAAGGTCTCGGATTCATTCAGGACATCGAGATGATAGTTGATGTCGCTGAAGGAATGCTGCAGCTCCGCCGCCAGGTTGATGAACTCCTTCGGAACGGCGCAGATCACGGTCACATTGCTTATTTCCAGCAAGTTGGCGATGAAGTTGAACTGTTCCTGCTTGTAGACCTTGTCGAAGACGATGAAGAGGTGTTCGAAAGCGGAAACATCGATCCTGGAGAAGATGCCGTAATCATCGGCGCCGTCGACGTAGAGGATCGGATAATCGTTGTTGTGCCATCTTAGGACTTCATGGTAGATGATGGCGGAGGCGTCAACGTTCTTTTCATAGGTGATGATTCCAAGCGGTCTGCGGTTTTTGATGATGAATTCGAAGAATTGGTTGAATTCCTTCCTTTGGAAGACGTTCCTTTCCCGTCCCAGGAACCTGTTGATCTGCGCGGCTAACAAATCTTCCGGATTGATGTCCTTGTTTTCCAAAGGAAGAAGCTTCTTTACTGCATCAATCAGCCTGTGCATCTCCTCGACCTGGAAGATCTCAAAACTCCTCAGTCCGTAAGGGATGTCGGAAAAGTTCACCCCTTGTACAAACCCGAGAATGTGGGCGTTCTGCTTGTGTCCGCTTTTGATTTCGTTGGCGAAGCTTGACCATTCGTATTTCACATATGGCGTCTCCAAGAAAGCCGGGTTGGTGCAGACATAGATGAGGATGGATGCGGAATTGAGGGCGTCGTCAATCGCATGGGCGAAAGCTGAATAACCGGAGGAGACGACCTCTTCGTCGCTGAAGAAAGGGGTGTACCCTTCCTCGAGCAGCCTCTGGTAGAGGGACTGGGCGATCTTGCTGTCCAAGGTCACCTCATCCTTGTAGGTCTTTTTGAAGGATATGAACACATTGTGTTTTTTCATTTGTCTATGACCCCGTACCAATCCTCAGGCAATTCGTCCATCACTTTCTCAATCGTCTCATCCAGCAGCGACTGGAAAACCGCCGACTTCTTCTCCCATGTCTCCTTGTTCCAGGGAGCGAACAAAAGAAAATCCATCTTTTCTTTATAGTCCTTGGGAAGCCATTCCAGCTTGAAGGACCTGATGTAGCGCCATTTATAATCGGGAGTCCAACGGCGGTTGATGTCAAACAGGAGTTCGAGAAAATGGTTCACGGAAGTTTGGGCGACGAAATACGCGTTGTTTTCGCATCCCCGCAGGAACCACAAATCCTTCGGCAGCACCCACAAGTATCCTTTTTTATATACGTTCCGAAACGGAGTGTAAACCCAGCCGTGCCAGGCGATCTTGAAGATCTTTGTGAGCATGTTCTTGATCCTTGTCTCAGCATCATAAACAAGAGCTTGCTTCAGGAATTCGCTCACGGCGCCCTGAGGGTCATAGGCAATGAATCCTTCCTGGTAAGCCTCCTTTTGGATTTCGTCCCAATCCTCAAAGCCTTTGTTGATGGCGATGTTGAAAACTTCGATGATGCAGCCCGGTTCAACTTCCCGCTCTCCCAAAGCGATGTCAATCGGATCGTAAGAAAAAACTGCGATGTCGATGTCGGAATACTCATCGGCGTAGTTCCTTGCGATTCCCCCCAAATGCATGATTCCCACCACGTCTTCCCTTTTCTTCAATTCTTCGATGAAACGATCAGCAACTTCCCGGTATTTTTCCAACATGTTCATAAAGATACCTCTTCCTTTTTTAATCTTCAAAGACCTTTTTCATTATAACATTTTATTGGAAATTATTTAATAACCATTGTGGATTTTTGTAGATATTTTGATTTTACAAAAAAAGCCGTTGCAACGGCTTTTTTTCCTGGGAACTGGGATTATCTATCGTCCTCATCTTCTTTTTGCCTAACGTATTTTGTTTTGATGACGAAGAGCGTTTGCTTCCCGAAAAGGATGTGATAGATGGGAATCAAAAGGAAAATGACCCAGCCGGGATGCCAAAGATTCCAGAGACTTCCCATCACCAAGTAGATGACGACCACGACCAACGAAAATGTGATTTTGATGGTTTTGACGCCAAGCAAAGTCGGCATGATGGGAATCAAAAGAAACACGAGCAAGCTCTTGTCCCAAATGCCTGTCGAAAATCCTATCACCAGATAAATGAACAGACAGATCAGGGGCGTTGCCGCGATCAGCCGTTTTCGAAAATCATTTCTAAACATATTGCACTCCAAATTTCTTTATTATTATCACGATATTATTTTACCACATTCTCTTCAGAAAGCATAATCATTTCCCGCTGATGCGTTGAAAATTTTTTTCGCTGTTTAAACGATGATGTTACCCAGAATCAAATAATGAATCACAAAACCACTGATGACCGAAGAGATGGTGACAATCCGCACCGGGGACTGCGTTTCCAAAGCCCCTATTAATGAGAAAAATGATGAAAAGAACGAAAGAGCAATAAGCCTGAAATAAAGCAAAAGATCGGCACTACCCGGATATGGTTTCTATTTTTGGGAAACGGAATTGTATGAATTATTAGTGATTTCACCCCTGAAAATGATACAGGGTTTCTTTCTTTTGCGGACCGGACTCGGCGCTTTCTCTATAATTCATGCATACCTTGTCCCCCGCCTGAATTTGATAACCGCAATTCTTACAATACATCATCACTTACCTTCTTGTTTTCTACTTATATTTCAAAAACTTGGGATGTCAATATGGAAAGGCGAATTAACCTTTTTCACCTATCCCTTAAATCTTGATTTTAAATGGATTTTTTAAAAACCTGTTTATTTATCCTGAAATTTATGATATAAAGTAATGGAAAAATATGTGGATAGAAAAAGAAAAAAGCTGAGTAAATAAGGTTATTATCTGAGCCATTCAGAATATATTAAATTTTAGAGAAGAGGAGAAAGTATGAAGAAATTCAGATTTGCGTTCGTCATTATTGCTCTTTTTGCCGCTTTGTGTGCCTGTGACAATAACTCACCTCCAAATTCAGAAGAAAAATCTTACTCCATTAGGGTCCATGAAACGGTTTCCGATTGGGTGAGCGTGAACAAGACCTCCGCAAAGAAAGACGAAACGGTAACCGCCACCGCCAATCCGCCTTTCGGGAAAACGCCCTACCTGACCGTGCATGCCATCCCGGATGCTTCCCACGAAACAAACTTCTATTATGTCGACATCACCAGAAACAACGACAACACCTACACTTTCAGAATGCCCGCAGCGGACGTGGAGATCCACGGCAATCTCTTCGAGGCTTCCGACACCATCTATTCTATGGAGTTGGACGAACGGACACTCAAATGGGACGCCCACATCCGGGACGGCGAGACCATAAAAGTCGAGATGAAGACGGCCGGAGGTTCCCGGTGGACGAGCGTCTCTTTGGAGAAAGACGCAAGGGAACTCGACCTCTCCACGCTTCCCTACTTCACGGATTTCCTGGGGAAAGCCGTGGTGATAAGCGTCACGATTGTCAATAGTTACGGCTGGTCGGTCGGAAGCGACGGATACCGCGAACTGCTTGCGGTCATCACCGATGATTCCCTGCCGACATTGAACACCCCCACGGATTTGAAGGTGGAGAACAACACTGTGTCCTGGAAATGGGTCGACGTCAACAATGAATGCGGGGGCTTCGTCGTGACGGTGAACGGCCAAGACTACGACCTCCAGTATTATCCGTATTTCAAACTTGATGTCGGTTTCACCGATAAGACTTATGAAATCAGCGTCTACGCCCAAGGCGTCACCGGCAAAAGCAACGCCAGCCAGGAAGCCAAAATCACCTATGAATACAAAGTCCCCGTCTATGAGGTCACTTTCAACCTGAACGACGGAAGCAACCGTACCGAAAAAATCCAGACCGTCAACGGGAAAATCAGCGACTACACCCCGGAACGCCAGGGTTACATCTTCAACGGCTGGTACACTTCCAACAACGGCGGCCTCACACTCCAGCGCCGGTTCACGGACACCGAACTTGTGACTGAGAACCTGAACCTTTATGCCGACTGGGTGGAGAAGGAAAGCACGGCCGGCATCCAAAGGCTTGCGAAACCGAAAGTCACGGTCCTGGGTTCGCTCGCCCGTTGGCAGGCGATATCGGGAACGAACGGCTACCATGTCCAGATCATCAACGGCGGAGAGGTCGTCTATGACCAAACCATCGACTCCACGGAAATCGATGTCGCCGATTATGTTTATGAAGAGGGCAAAACCGTGACCCTCAAAGTCAGGGCGAGGGGAAATGGCGAAACGACCGCCAACTCCGACTACACGACCGTAAACGTGAAGACGGCGTCCCTTCCGGAAGATTTCATCAAGAACATCTATGTGGACTACAACATCGGCGTCGTCTATTGGACGCTTTACGACGAAGTTGCCTATTATGTAACCAGTTTCACTTCCGAGGTTTATGACAAAACAACCGGAGATTTCGTCGGAAACTACTTTTCCAACAACCCGGAATTCGTCTTAAAACAGGATCTGCCCGCGGGAGATTACAGACTGAAAATCTACCTGGGCGGAATTTCCCACGAGGTCGTCACCACCTTCACAAACATCCGCCTCAATTCCCCCGAACTCCAGGTTACGCTAACCGAAAATGGTTTCAGGATCAGTTGGGGAGCCGTAAGGTACGCGGATTCGTACACGGTTTCCGTCAATGGAACGGAAAGGACAATCGAAGACACTTATGTGGATGTGCCTTTCGCCGATCGCCTTGAAGTGACCGTGAAAGCCAAAGACAGCGACGCCGACTACATCGTGAGCAGAGCGAGCGCACTTCTGATTGAAAAACTGGGGGACGGTGAATATAGGCTGACGATGCCCGGCCGCAAGGATGCCCTTTTGGTGAACAGGGAAGAATACACCATCGCTTCCGGAACCTTGAAAACTTCCCGCTTGATCTTTTCGGGAAAGAAACTCACCGTTACCGGCGACTTTTCGGAAGTTCCTGAAGGCGCGGTTTCCAGCTCCACGGTGGAGCACCTGGTCATCGAGAACCTGAACAGAGATGAAAAAATACTTAAGATCTTCGCGAATACGCCGGAAACCCTCACGGCCGTGACAATTTCCTCCGGCCTTGAACGCATCTCCTACGCTTTCTCCGGTTTCACGACGTTCAAGAAGGCCAATCTGGGTTCAGGAATCAGAAAGCTGGATTATCCCGCTTTCTGGAATTGCATTGAGTTGGAAGAGTTGACCGCAACCGATCTCCTCATCATTGACAATTCCTCTTTCAGCACCGGCACTCCGATCGTGAATTATGAATCCGGGATTTATTATCTCAGGGCGAACGGGAACGACCATTACGCGGTTCTGAAGGCGGATCCCCGCTACGGAGGTTCATCCTTCAGTTTGCATGAAGATACGAAAATCATTGCTTCACTCGCTTTCCAAAATTTGATGGGACTCCGGGACCTCGCCTTCCCTGAGGGCCTGCTTGCCATCGGCGACGGAGCTTTCGCGGAAACGGACATCAAAAACGCGTACCTTCCCGATACATTGAGGTACCTGGGGCATGATGCTTTCTACTTCTGCGACGATCTGGTCTCGGTGAGGATTCCGGAAAGCATCACGGAAATTCAGGATAGGACCTTCGGAAACTGTTTCGATTTGGTCGACTTCCACATCCATGACAAGATCAGGTTCTTCGGGATTGACAATGTGGAAAACCTTGTAAACCAGGTGACATTGCTTAATGGAATCTTCTATCTGGGCACGGAAGACAACCCCTATTTCCTGGCCTTCAGATTGGACGGTTCATCATTCAGAGAGATAGAATTGCATGAAGACTGCGTCGTCCTGGGGAGCGCACTGTTCCGAGACTGCAGCCAATTGAGTAGATTGGAATATTCGGATAAGGTGCGGGGCTTCGGAGAATATCTCTTTGAAAGTTGCCAGGAACTGAAAGAAATCTCCATTTCCAAGGGTTCCACAATCCACGAAAGGGCGTTCTTCAACTCCTACTTGGAGAGGATCAACTTCTCGGGAACCAAGGAAGAATGGAACGAAATCTTCCAAACCGATTTCGTCGGTTGCTTAAGCACCATCACCGTTTACTGCACGGACGGAACCATCGTCTTGGATTACTAAAAACAAAGACTCCGGCAATCAATCGCCGGAGTCTTTTTCATTTCCTTCATACATGGGATAGCGCGTCTTTTCCGCAGCAGTGATTTCCCGGATCACCCTGCAGGGAACCCCGGCCGCGACCACATTGCCGGGAATCGTTCCCTTCACGACGCTTCCTGCGCCGATCACGGTGTTGTCTCCGATCGTGGTTCCCGCGAGGATGATTGCACCCGCCCCGATCCAGACGTTGTTTCCGACCACGATCGGTTTCGCAACCTCGATCCCCGCCCTCCTCTGTTCCGGATCGATCGAGTGCTCGGCCGTCGTAAAGCAGCAGTTGGGGCCTACGAAGACATTGTCTCCGAAAACGACCTTAGCTCCGTCCGTGATGATCAAATTGTGGTTCGCGTAGAAGTCGTTACCGATGTGGATGTTGTATCCGTAATCGCACCAAAAGGGAGGGGTGATCATGACATTTTCGCCGACGCTTCCAAGCAGGCCCTCCAGAATCTCCCTCTGCTTGGTTCTGGCATTCGGAGAAAGCTTGTTGTATGCAAAGCAGACTTCCTTGCATCTCGCTATTTCTTTCTCCAATTCCGGGTTGTTGCAGGCTTGGAAATAATGGTTGATTGGAACAAAAGGCCTTTCTTCCATGGGCAGTCCCTCCATTTAAATTTGCTTTCATTTTATCACAAAACTCCGCACCGATAAACAGCCTGTATGCATTTTAAAAAAACTCCAAAAAGTTAAAAGAAAAAGAGTGTTGAAAAATTGAATTTTCCACACTCTCTCAAAAAAAGCAGTGAAGATCAACATCCTGCGTTTAAGTATTCATGCATTGCTTCGAAACCCTTTTATTATTTATCCGTTTTTAGAGTAAAAGACATAAGGGATTCTACTGCCAATACCATCATGATTAAAATGATCGACCAGGCCAAAATGGCCGAACTATTCAAAGCGCTTCTTTCTAATTGCAGGAGATAGCCAATCGTTCCGTTCGGTTGGGCGATGAATTCTCCCATGATCATTACTTTAAGTCCCAAACCAAATGATTGGATGATCGTCATTAAAACAAAGTTTATAATTAAAGGAAAATAGAAATCCTTGATAACCAGCCAGTTAGTATTGCTTAGAGTCTTGAGATCATCGATTAATGCGGGACTGATGCTTTTGAGGCTGGTCAGCAAGCCTTCATACATTATCGGGACGACCACAAGCGCGGTCATGATGTATGGGCTTAAGTTCCTCCCAAACGAAATCAACAGGAAGATGATTATCGCGATTACTGGAATGGTTTTTAAAAAGACCAGCAGCGGTTTGATGAAGCTTTCAAATCCTTTCGTTTTGAAGGAAAGCAGAGCCAAGATAAGGGCAATTATTAATGACGCCACCACAACCAAGGCGAGCTTCAAAAAAGTCATCAATATAATAAGGTAAGTATTGTGGCTCAATAAGATGTCCTTAAGGGAAATAAGAACGTCTTTAATTGATGGCAGGACCAGGGAATTATTCACAACCAGACTGCAGCCCGACCAAACAACGATGATGAAAAGAACACCAAAAAGCAAAAATCTGTTCTGAGAGTTTTTATTCATAGAAATCCCGGTCAGGAATCTGCCCTCCCAAGAGATTGGGATCGTAATCATTCAACATGCGGAAGAAGCCTTCACAAAGATCGATGTTCCCGCGGGCCGCTAAATAATTGATGTTGCTTCTCGGGATGCAGTGTTCAATTGTTCTTGTTCCCAGGTTTTTAAAATATTGGTGTTTGGACACAATTCTTTGCGCATAGCCCTTAGGATTGCCGTTCAACGATGAGATGTTTTCCCGGACTTTTTCCAGGACTTCCCCAAGCGATTCATAATGTTCGCTTTCAGGATTGATGAAAACGGCGGCTTGGGGAATGAGGCAATCGCCAAGAGTTTCCTGCAAATCCAAAATGTTCAAATCCAGGCCATAATCAAGTTCCAGTTTGCTGAGATAAGGTTCAGCCGCCAGAATATATTTCGGTGTGGTTTCCGGGATGTCGTAAGGATCCTCGGGATTTCCGACAAAGAAGGGAATGACCTCATCAATTCCGCTTTGATAACTTATTCGTGCGTTGACATTCGCAAAGCCGAGCGCTTTTCTTAAGATGATGTCGGGGACCGCGTTTCTGCCGTAGGCCAATATTTCCTCGCTTTCAAGATCCTGAATTGTTTCCAAGGGAGTGCCTTTCCGAGAAACCAGGTAGGTGTTTCCGAAAGTGATCAAGGCGGCCAGTTTATAGGTTGACGAATTGTTCAGATAGAGTTTGGCGCCCAAATTCAAGGGAGCGATGATTAAGTCGTGGGACTTTGTGATGAGACCTGATACTAGGAGATCAGGTCCCACCACCGCTTCAATTTGATATTCATCAACCAAGTCCCCGAAAGCCAGGAGCGGAATTCCGCTTGGAACAAGGATGGAAATGTCTTTTTTATCTTCAAACTCACAACCCATCAAAGCAAAAGCAAGAATCATGAAACAAAGTATTTTTTTCATTCTTCTCCCTTATTTGGTATAAATATCTCGTTTGCTATACTCGGTATGCAACAGATGGTGTGCGAGTTCGCTCCCCGGTTTCTGCAGGAAGTCTTGATATAGGGCTTTCACTTCCGGGTTTTGGTGGGACTTCCTGACGTCCATAAATTCGTCAATTTTATGGAGAGCGGCAGCCCTTAATTTCTTGACATTTACTTTCTCTTGAACCGGAGCCGGAACGATGGGCTGTCCCCCCCCGTTGATGCATCCTCCCGCACAGGCCATGAATTCCACAAACACATACTTCCCAGGATTCTCGTTGATCCTCTTCAACATTTCCGGGAAATTCGCGGCGCCGTGGACGACGGCGACGGTTCCTTCCAGATCGCCTATCTTGACCATGGCTTCCTTAATGTTTTCGTCGACATTCCGCAGCTTGTTAAGTTCAACGATTCCCTTGTCTTCCGGATCCACGATTTCCTTGACCGTGCGGAGGGCCGCTTCCATGACCCCGCCGGTGGCGCCGAAAATCGCTCCTGCGCCCGTGTATTCAGCCAGAGGACTGTTCGGGAAATAGTCTTTCAGTTGAGCGAAGTCGATGTTTTGACGTTTAATGAGGCGGGCGAGTTCCCTTGTTGTTAAAACGTAATCGACGTCCCTGATGCCTTCAACTTCCATGTTCGGAAGTTTGGCTTCATGTTTTTTGGCGATGCAGGGCATGATGGCGATAACCTTGATTTTTTCTTTGTCGACGCCGATCTTCTTCGCATAATAGTGCTTGATCAAAGCCCCCTGCATTTGTTGGGGGGATTTGCATGTGGAAAGGTTGGGGATGAATTCCGGATAATATGTTTCCACATAGCGGATCCAACCGGGCGAACAGGAAGTGAAGAGCGGAAGGGCGGCTTCTTCATTTCTTCTCGCTTTTTCCAAGCGTTCCAGCAATTCCGTCCCTTCTTCCAGAATGGTAACGTCCGCAGCGAAATTGGTGTCGGTTATGTCATCAAATCCCAGCAGTCTTAAGGCCTGATATGTCTTCTTTTCAACATTGGTTCCGATATCAAAACCGAACTCTTCCCCAAGGGCCACTCTGACCGCGGGAGCCACTTGGGCCACGGTGTAGTACTCTTTATCCTCCAAGAGATTCAGCACTTCTTCCACATCGTCACGTTCTTGCAGAGCTCCCACCGGACAGGATTGGATGCACTTTCCACAATATATGCACCCCGCGTCATCCATGTCATGATTGGAAGCCGGGCCCACATAAGTGGCGAAGCCCCGGTTGTTATAATTGAGGATTTCCAGCCCGGAATACTTCTTGCAGGCGGAAATGCATCTTCCGCAGTTCAGACATTTGAAACTGTTGATGACGATGGCATCGGTGACATTCAACACCTGGCTCTTGCGTTTGAAATTCTCGTCTTCGCCCATGTCGTTGGCGACATTATATTTCCTGAGCAAATCCAAGAATTCGCAATTCCTTTCGCGGCTGCAGCGCCAGCATTCGAAATGGTGGTTCGCCGCAAGCAGTTCCAAGTTGTTGATGACCGCGTTCCTGATTCTTTTTGTATTGGTTTTAACGACCATTCCGTCCCTCACCTTGACGGTGCAGGAGTTTTGAAGGGTCCTGACTCCCTCCACTTCAACGACGCAAATCCGGCAGGCCGAAGTTTCATTGACGTCCTTCAAAAAGCACAGCCTCGGAATATAGATATCGGCCAGGTTTGCGGCTTCCATGATTGTCATATCGCCGGGAACGCTGATGACGGTATCATTGATCGTGACTTTTACTTCTCCCATAGTTCCCTCCTAAGCTGTGATGATGGCATGGGTCGGACACCCGAGCGCGCAGGCGCCGCATTTGATGCAAACATCCGTGTTGATGGCGTGTTTTTCTTTGATCTTGCCGGTGATGGCTTCCACCGGACAATTGCGTTTGCATTTTCCGCACCCGATGCAATCATCATTGATGTAGTATTTAATCAAAGCCCTGCAGACGCCCGCGGGACATTTTTTGTCCACAACATGGGCAATGTATTCATCTTTGAAATGTTCAAGGGTTGACAGGACAGGATTGGGGGCGCTTTGGCCGAGCCCGCAAAGGGCCGAATCTTTGACCGAATGGGCCAGACTCGTCAACATGTCGATGTCCTTCAAAGTCCCCTGACCTTTCGTGATCTTTTCCAGGATTTCGAGCATCCGCCTTGTGCCTTCCCGGCACGGGGTGCATTTTCCGCAGGATTCATCGACGGTGAATTCCAGATAAAAGCGGGCGACGTCAACCATGCAGTTGTCTTCATCCATGACGATCATCCCGCCCGAACCCATCATCGAACCGAGGTTTACCAAAGTGTCGTAGTCAATCGAAGCGTCAAGGTGTTCCGCGGTCAAGCATCCGCCGCTCGGTCCCCCGGTTTGGACGGCCTTGAATTTCTTCCCGTTCGGTATCCCCCCGCCGATGTTGAAGATGACTTCCCGCAGTTTCGTTCCCATGGGGATTTCCACAAGCCCCGTATTGTTGATCTTTCCGCCCAAAGCGAAAACTTTGGTTCCTTTCGATTTCTCGGTGCCGATCGAGGCGAACCATTCCGCCCCTTTCCTGATGATCCTCGGAATGTTGGCAAGAGTCTCAACATTGTTGATGACGGTCGGTTTGTTCCATAAGCCGGCTTCGGCCGGATAGGGCGGCTTATTCCTCGGCATTCCCCGTTCGCCCTCGATGGAAGCGATCAAGGCCGTTTCTTCGCCGCAGACAAAAGCTCCCGCGCCCAAACGGACTTCGAGGTTGAAAGTGAAGCCGCTCCCGAATATGTTTTCCCCGAGCAGCTCGTACTCATAAGCCTGTTTGATGGCGTGGTTGATTCTTTCCACAGCGAGCGGGTATTCGGCCCGGACATAGATGTAGCCCTGGGAGGCTCCGATGGCATAACCGCCGATGACCATCGCTTCGATGACCGAATGCGGATCGCCTTCCAAAACGGCGCGGTCCATGAAAGCCCCGGGGTCGCCTTCATCGGCGTTGCAGATGATGTACTTCATGTCGGACTTATTGCTCCGGGCGTACTTCCATTTCAGGCCGGTCGGAAATCCGCCTCCGCCCCTGCCTCTGAGCCCCGATTTCACGACTTCCTCAATGACTTCCTCAGGCGTCATTTCCATCAGGGCTTTATACAGACCAAAATAACCGTTGCGGGCGATGTACTCTTTGATGTCTTCCGGGTTGATGATTCCCGAATTCTTCAAAACCCTTCGCTCTTGTTTGACATGGAAATTGGCTTCCTGATATTCAATGATCTTCTGTTCTTCTTCCGGAGTGATGTCGCCCAATACGAGGTGCGATACCACTTTCCCTTCCAACAAGTGCTTCCGGCAGATTTCGTCGACATCTTCCGCCCTCAAGGAAGCATAAACGGCGCAATCGGGATAGACAATCACAACCGGTCCTTTATCGCAGAAACCAAAGCAGGTGTTTGTAAAAAGGCTGACTGTTTTTTCAAGTCCGTACGCTTTGATTTTCCGGATGAACTCTTCTTTGATTTGAGCGGAACCCAAGCATTGACAGGCTTTTCCTTCGCAAACGACTACTTGATAACGGATCATTCCAAATAACCTGCTTTCTTGTGTTTTACGAGCAACAAGTCTTCCACGACAAATCCTTTCATGATGTGGCGGTTGATTATCCTTTCCGCATCTTCCGACCTAACCTTGCAATAAGTGGTTCTCGTGCCTTTGGAATCATACACTTCCACAATCGGCTCCAAGGCGCATTCCCCGATGCACCCCACTTCCACAACTTCCACATTCTTCAAAGAACTTAATTCGACTTCATGAACCAGGGCGTCATAGACTTCCTTGGCTCCGGCGGTTATCCCGCAGGTGGCCATCCCGACGGTGATCCGAAAATGGTTCTTTTTCTTGCGCAGGTTCTCCTTGAAATTGTTCTCCGATTTGATTCTTTCCAAATCTGCTAATGTAATCAAAATCAAGTACCTCCTATCCCCAATTATTGGCTCTCTTCTTTTAACAATTCTTCAATGACACTGCGGATGGACTTGGAAGTAGCGTTTCCATATACTTTCCCGTCAATCGTCAATACCGGCGCCAATCCGCAAGCCCCAATGCAACGGGCCGCAGCCAAAGTGAAATTGCCGTCGGGAGTCGTTTCCCCGGGTTTAATTTTCAAGATGCTGCTTAAAGTGTCAATGATTTCTTGCGATCTGCGGACATAACAGGCTGTTCCCATGCAGACATTAATGAGGTGCCTGCCCTTGGGTTCCAGCGAAAAATGGGAGTAAAAAGTTACTACACCGTTGATTTTGGAAACCGATTCATCCAATTCCTCGGCGATGATCTTCTGGATGGGAATCGGAATACATCCAAAAATCCTCTGGGCGTCATGCAAGGTCGGCATCAACGGACCCGGCTTCTGTTTGTGTTCAGCGATCCTTTCTTTAAGTTCTTGGATCTGTTCTTCTGTGATTCGATACTTCATGGCATTTCACTCTCCTTCTTTGCATTGATCTAGACATTATGCTTATATCGGAAATAGCGATAACCTAATTTAAAAAGACTCTTTTCATTTTTTGAAAAAGCAAAAAATGAACCAAAAAACAAAATCCTTTATTGATTCTATCTATAAAGATTATAATATTTTTCTTAAGAAATGAAAACGGAATGAAAACGTGTTCTAATATTATTGCCTTAATAAATATTTATAATAAGTTTTTTTACATTAGCAACGCTTTATATAACCAATGGTTTTTCGTTCTAAATAGAAATTGGTTCTTTCATTCTCAAAAAAGACCTTTCATAAAAACGGGGTGCGACAAATCCCGCTCCTACACCGTCGAATTCTATGCCAACGATGCCCTGGTTGAAAAGAAGACGGTGAAAAAAGGGGAAACCGTTACCTACCCGGAAGCTCCGGAACTGAGGGGCTACACCTTCAAGGGTTGGGATACTGAGCCCGCCCCCGTCCAGGGAAATTTGAGGATAAACGCACTTTATGAAATCATCCGTTACCGGATTACCTATATAAACGATGGTAGCCCGGCGGACAACCCGGAAACCTACACGGTTCTCGATGAGGTAATCCTGAAAAACCCGGAAAAGGAAGGATATGCCTTCATCGGCTGGTTCCTTGACGGGGAGAAGATTGTAAAAATTGAAAGGGGAACCGTCGGGGACCTCACGCTTACCGCCATGTACGAGGAAACCCTGACAATGGTCGAACAGGACAGGGAGGAGCTCCTCGAGGATTACGGGGATGTCCTTAAAGGGACTGTTTCCGTCATAGACCGCCTGCCCCTCGCGGGAAAGGTGAATCAGTCAAAGATTACCTGGCAATCAAACTCGACAGCTGTTTCGGTTAACCCGGAAACGGGGGAGGTCACCATCACCCGGTCGGCATTTCCCCAGGAGGTCACGCTCTATGCGCTTATCGTGAAGGGGAATACCGCGGAAATGTGCTTGTTCCATTTCACAGTTCCGGCTATTTGATTGGTTTTTCGGTTGTTTTTTAGAAAAAACAATCTTATAATAAATCTCAAACTTCGTAAGAGGAGGATAGTGTGAAGAAGTTTATCGCAGTTGTTTTGGCCTTAATTGTTTCTCTTGCCTTATCCTTTGCTCCCGGGGCGAATGTTAAGGCAGAAAGCATGACACCGGAAGAAATGGTTCAAGCCGACCTCAATTTGGTAGTCTATGATTTATTATCAGTAGATGTGTTGAACCAAACGCAAACTTACTCCGATTTGGACATCACCACCTTCAGCATCCAAAACACTCACCAGACTTCTGGTAGTGTTGGCCAAGTCTGGATTCTTTCCATCATCATTACTTACGTTCCAATAAATTGAACTGCTCACCAAATCATTGAAGCGGATATCGATGACATTAATATTCCCTATGTTATCACAGGAAACATCGAATTACCCGCAAAAGGAAAACATGGTTCCAATATCGCCTGGAGTTCTTCTAATCCAGATGTTTTAGACGGTTGCGGAAATGTCACTCAAGGAAACGAGGACATTTCCGTAACCCTTACGGGAACCTTCTCCTATCAAGGCGTGATAATAACAGTCGAATATTATGTCATCGTTAAAGGGGTTGAAAGTTGGAATGATTATTATGCCTCCATTGATGATGATCTGGTCGGCATTGCCTTGCTTTTGGCTTTGCGGGAGCTGATTACAGAAACCCAGACCCACATCACATCATACGAGGAGTTGAAAACCTTCCTTCAGGATACGGATGAAGATCCGAATAATCCCGATAACATCATCCTGTTCTACTGCGGGATTTCAATTGATTCGGATTGGAGTTACACCTGGAACCGAGAACATGTTTGGCCCCAATCCCTGGGCTGGTTTTCGGAAAGCGGTGCGGGGGCCGACCTGCACCATCTCCGCCCGACCGATCCGAGCGTCAACAGTTCCCGCGGCAACAAGCGCTTCGGGGAAGTGGAGCATGGATATGAAGTCAAGATCAGCATCACCAACGGGGGCGGGGGAAGCGGCTGTTACGCTAACACCGAATTCTTCGAGCCCCGCGACGAGGTGAAAGGCGATGTCGCGAGGATCATCTTCTACCTCTTCACGCGCTATCCCCAAAGCGATGCGTATGACTTTGAGGATGTTGCGGAAAGCTTGGAGTTGCTGCTTGAGTGGCATACCATCGATCCGGTCGACGAATTCGAAAGTCACAGGAATGATGTGATTGCGGAATACCAAGGGAACAGGAATCCGTATATCGACAATCCCGAGTACGCCTATTTGATTTGGTCATAAAACAAGGAAAACCAAAACCCCTCTGCATAGGTAAATGCAGAGGGGCTTTTTGATGACGTTAGTTTTTGAAAAAGTGATCATACTTATCTTGATTATATACTTTTTAGGAAAATGACACTGTTGTCTTCTTTATTATAGCCTAAGAGCATTTTGTTTCCTTCAATGTCGTTTCTAGAATAGCTATCTGATTCTATTTCAATTTTTTTATTGCCGCCTACAGGAATTTTTATAAGAAACTTAACTTGATTTAAACCGACATTAATTGGGGTACCCAAATTTACCGTTAGCTCAACGTAATTATCATAATTATTTTTTAAGTACAAAATCCTTTTAAGATGTGATGCAATCAACCACGCAAACACAATGAAAAAAGGTGAATAAATAACTAGGATGCTAACAATAAGGACAATTGAGTACCGCTTTGGCATAGAGACAATTGTTTAAATAAAAACAATGATAATACCCAACACATAGAACGCTGCTACAATAGAAACAGCTAACAAAACTCTGTAATTTTTCTTATATTCAATTGTTTCCTTTATATCAATGGTGTGCTTCATATTTTTTTTATTTTCTGAAGGTGCCTTTTTGGATTCCATTTTAAATCAATGTTACCAAAATATGGTTTACAAAAATATAATAACACTTTTAAGGATTTTTCCAATACTTTGGACATTTTTTCAAAGTATATTAAAATCTAAATTAAAAAGGCTTGGTTGTATTTCCAAGCCTTTGTTTTCTCATTGGTGGAATAGAGGGGAGTCGAACCCCTGTCCAAACTTTAATCCATCATAACTTCTACATGCTTAGTCCTTTGTTCGGATTTCATCCAGCGATGTACAAAGAACAAAACATCGCTGAACTAGCCTCTGGATCTCGAATCAAAAACCGAGGCGCTTTTTTGATTCAACCCTCAATGTCTGAGCCTGTTGACAAGGCTTGAGGGGGACCTCGTCACAAGCGCAGCTGTTTAACTAATTAAGCTGCTAAAGCGTAATTTTGGTTTGCAGTTAATTTTACCTCGGCGTTTTTACATGCGCAACCATGGCATGCCGTTACAACTTCATAAAGCCTGTCGAATCCACGTCTATCCCATGTATATAGAAGTTTTTGAACTTCTATTTCATTTTATGATTGAACTGACCAAACTGAACACCAATTTGAACACGGAAACAGCGACCGCGATGTTCGCAAGCCACTTTCCCACAACCTGGAAGGGAACGAGTTTCACTTTCGCAAGTTTCACCGAAAAGATGTAGGCGAGGGTCGCGAAGAGGAAGACGCCAATCAGGAAAAGGATGACGATGTCCTGATTGAAGAAAAACAGGGCCATAGAGATGAAGGAGAGGATTCCGAAGATGAAGCAGAGGATCGGGTTGTCTACGAGGCTGCTCTGCTGGTCTTCCGGAACGATCGGATCTTCCTTCGTCTGGTACAAATGGCGGTATTTTTCGTACTCGTCGAAATCGAAAGCGCAGACTTCGCAGACCTTCGTGTCGTCGGGAACCATCTTCCCGCAGCGTATGCATTTCTTCATCCTACCACCTGGATTTGCTCGCTTTCTCGATTTCCCTTCTCACCGCTTCCTTCTTGATGTCTTCGCGCTTGTCGAAGAGTTTTTTGCCTTTGCAGACGGCGATCTCCAACTTCGCCAGACCGTCCTTGATGTAAAGCGTCAAAGGGATGAGGGTGTATCCCGCCCTGGAGACGCTCGCCTCCAATTTCAGGATTTCGCGTTTGTGGGCAAGGAGTTTCCGGGGGCGCGTCTCTTCGTGGTTGAAGATGTTCCCCTGCTTGTATTTCGCGATATGCATGTTGAACACAAACAGTTCGCCGTTCTTAATCTGGCAGTAGGCGTCCTGGATTGAAACCTTGTTGTCGCGGATCGATTTGATTTCCGTACCAGTAAGGACGATCCCCACTTCATATTTCTCCAGAATGAAATAATCGTGGTGCGCCTTCTTATTTCTTGCGACGACGTTTTCCTTCTCCATGCCCTTTCACCCGTCCGTCCTTCTTGGAAGGGCCCTTCTTTCTCCCTTCTTTATTATTATACACCAAATCGAAATCAATTTCACTAGTTTTTTTATCCGCTTTCGTAACCACCACGGTGACTTTGTCGCCGAGCCTGTATGTGGGAGCGCCGATGCCGATCAGGCTTTGGGATGCGGCGTCAAACACATAACGGCCGGGAAGTTTCCGAATGTGGATTAAGCCCTCGACGGTGTTCGGAAGCAATACGAAGAGTCCGAACTTCGTGACCCCGGAAATCACCCCTTCGAAGGTCTCGCCGATGAAGTCTTCCATGTACTCCGCCTTCTTCATGTCCTCGACCTGGTATTCGCATTCCATCGCGTCCCTTTCCTTCTTCGAAGCCTGTTCGGCGATGTCTCCGATCCTTCCCTGAAGGTAAGGGAATTCCTTCGCGTCGATTTCACAAGCAAACAGATACTTCCGAAGAAGCCTGTGGACGATCAGGTCGGGATAGCGGCGGATGGGGGAGGTGAAGTGGGTGTAGCACGAACTCGCGAGGCCGTAGTGGCCGACGTTCCGTTCGCTGTAGACCGCCTTGGCCATCGACCGGAGAAGCAGCGTCTTCAGGAACGCGTCCTCGTCCTTGATTACGTCCAGGAAATCCTGGAGCTGCCTTGAGTTCACCTTCCGCTTCAGGGTCTGGTAGCCGAGGTTCCGCGCCAGGAGCTTGAAGTTTTCCAGTTTGACCTGGTTCGGTTCCTCATGGATGCGGTAGATGAAGGGGAGATCCATGTGGTAGATCCGCTGGGCCACGGTTTCGTTGGCGATTAGCATGAACTCCTCGATGATCCGCTCGCCTTCGCCGCGGACGATTTTCTCGACCGCGACCGGCTTCCCTTCCGAATCGACTATGACCTTCCCTTCCGGAACATCGAAATCCAAGGCGCCTCGCTCCATGCGCATCCTGTTCAGGACCTTCTTCAGTTCATGCATCAACAAAAGGTCTTCGTAAATGTCCCGATAGCGTTCAATCGTTTCCTTGTCTCCGTCAAGGATCTTGTTCACGTTCGTGTAGGTCATCCTATGCCTGGAGACGATCGCAGAGGGGAAGATTTCGCTGTTTACGACTTCCCCGGCCCGGTTAATCTCCATCTCGCAGGCGATGACGAGTTTCTCGACTCCCGGATTCAGGGAGCAGAGGTTGTTGCTTAAGAGGGGCGGAAGCATGGGGATCACGCGGTTCACGAGGTAGACGCTCGTCCCCCGCTGATAGGCTTCCCTGTCCAAGGCGCCGTTCTCCCGGACGTAATGGCTCACATCCGCGATGTAAACGCCCAAAAGGTAGTTCCCGTTCTCCAGTTTCCTGATCGCGACCGCGTCGTCCAAGTCCTTGGCGTCTTCCCCGTCGATCGTGATGATGTTGGAAAGGGTCGGCTTCCGTCTTGAAGCAGCCTCCTTCGCGATGTCCTGGTCGAGGTTTTCAGCTTCCTTCAGCGCCTCTTCCGAAAATTTGAGCGGGAAGTTGAAAGAAGCGGCGATTTCGAGGATGTCGACACCGATGTCGTTCTTGAAGCCAATCTTCTCGATGACCTTGCTTTCGATCGGGTCGCGGTCGTAGTCGATAATCTCGCACTTCACGACGTCCCCTTCTTCCAGGTCCTCCCCGACTCCGACGACCCTCACGAGCCGGTCCGTGCTTCTGGTCTTGAGATAGAAGCGCCCCTTCTTCCTATAAAGTTCGCCGACGAGCGTGGTGAGGTTCCGCTTCAGGATGTCGAGGACCCGGGCCTCCTGCTTCAACCCTCCGTTCGCGTTGTATTCCCCGAACGCCTGGAAGACCACGAGGTCACGGTCCATCGCCCCGTTCAGATCCCGCTTCGCGACATAAAAATCCCGCTCGAAATCGGGCGCGGTGATGAAACCGAAATCGGGGTTCTTGATGCTGATCTGGCCCTTGTAGATGTTGACCGCCCGGGGAAGAATGTAACGCTTCTTCCGGCTCAGAAGAATCTCATATTCGTCCAAGAGTTCCGAAAGCGCCTTTTCCAGGTCGTCCTTTTCGCTTTCATCCAAGCCCAAAAATTCAAAGAGTTCCTCAAAGTTTTTCGGCTGATAATCGGGCGCGTAAAATATTTCCAATAATCTTTCTTTCATATCCATCCTTAATAGTTTTCGTAAAAACGTGATAATTATCCAATAAAAAAGGCCTGTCTGCCAGGCCTGCTTTCCTTAGAATCTTTGTACAAAGAATGCTGATAAGATGGAAAGAATGATGAATGCAACTGACAATCCGCCCGTGATGTAGCTGATCCAGACTTCGATTCCTCTTTCCTTCTTGTTTGCGAACAGATCGGACTTTTCTCCGGAAAAAGCCTGAGTCGCATCTTCTTTGGATTCCTGCAAAACAATGATGGCAATGAGCAAGCATGAAACTATAAGCAATAAAATGTCTACAGCGTGCATATTTCCTCCAAAGGCGCATCGCGCCGTCACTATCTTTATCTGATAACACGGTTATTATAACACAAATCGAAAAGAAATGCAAACAAATAATTACATATGTAATTGAAAAGACCACGGTTCGTTCCCTGGTCTTTTTTGAAGGAAAATGAAAAAATTTATCAGAACCGGTTTTTGTCTATCCACAAGCCCAAAGCCGGGTTGGGGATGAAGTACAGTTCTTCGCCGTTCACTCTGTTCCAACCGGGAACCAAGTTGTCTATTTCATATTTATTCGCAATTTCGTCAAAATCGGCGTAAGCGAAATGGACCCCTTCCACTTCTTCCTGGGATAGAAGTTTGACCGCATAGGTGATCTTGAATCTCCCGTCGGAAGAACTGTGGATGAGATGGGCGGCGGCGCCCAGATTCTGGCGGAGGTCTTCGTTCTCCTTGACCAGTTCCAGCACCTTCAGCCTTCCGCAGTAGCCGTATTTCCGGATGAGCTTGTCCACGCCGTCGTCTTCCCCGAACCTGTGGACACCGGGGGCGAGAATGATCAACTCCCCGCCGTCCTCGATCACCATGCGCGTCCGGTAGATGGCTTTGTTTCCGAGCCAGGTGCTCTTGAATTCCTTCGGATCCAGGTAGACGAGGCATTTCCTGATTCCCCTGTCCAGGAAATCGATGTTCTTCTCTTGCGCCAATTCCACGGCCGCTTCCAGAACATCCCGCTCCTGGCCGATGAAGAGTCCGTGGGTGCGGATCGCGCCTTCCGGGGCGGTCGTGACCGTCAGCACGAAGAGGAATTTCCTCTTGTCCAGGAAGTTCTCCCAGCAGTAATCGAGAATCTTCCGGACCGGGGTGTGGTCCTTCCCCATCATCCTTTCCATGCCGTAGACGGCGCCGATCATGTGGGTTTTATTGATTGTGTCCTTCCCGCCGCAGCCGACGAAGATGTTCTTCGCATGGTTGGCCATGCCGATCACTTCGTGGGGAACGACCTGGCCGACGGAGATGACGAGATCATAGGAGGGATCGACCACCTTGGCGTTCACCTCGCAGGCGAGGCCTTCGTTCCAAAGCCCCTCGGTTGCCCCGCTGATGAACTCGGCGGGAACCTCCCCAATCTTTACGAGACTCTCCCGCCAATTATGAACGAGGAACCGTTCCCGGGGGATGTCTCCATACATCTCCCTAATCTCTTCCTCGCTCATCGGATGGTGGGTTCCAAGCGCGGGCAGCACGTCCACTTCCGCTTTTCCTTGAAGCATATGGTAATAGCGGTTGACGATGAAGCCGGCGTTGGAATGGAGTCTCGTAATGTCGGGACCGATGAGAAGAACTTTATTAAGTTCGCGTCCCTGCAAGGACCGAGCGAGAGCCTCGGTCATCTCTTTTTCCGTCAATCCTTGGGGACGGTCAGATTTGAGAAAGATTGCCATTTCTTACACTCCCGAGTAGGCGGAGAATCCGCCGTCTACAGGAACGATGATGCCCGTGACGAAACGGGAGCTTTCATTATCCAAAAGCCAGAGCATGGTGCCGACGAGCTCTTCCGGTTCGCCGAAGCGCCCCAGCGGCGTGTGGTTCAGAATTTTCTGCGTCCTGGGAGTCGGCGTTCCGTCCGGATTCCAAAGCAGGGCGGCGTTCTGGGCGGTCGAGAAGAATCCCGGGGCGATTGCGTTCACCCTGATCCCGGCCTTCGCGAAATGGACCGCGAGCCATCTTGTGAAATTGGAGACGGCGGCCTTGGCGGCGCTGTAGGCGGGGATCTTCGTGAGCGGGGTGAAGGCGTTCATCGAACTCACGTTCAGGATCACCGAGCCGGGTCTTCCGATCATGTCCCGGGCGAACACCTGGGTCGCAAGCACCGTCCCCGTCATGTTCAGTCCGAAGACATTTTCGAATCCCTCCTGGGTGATGTCGAAAAAGCTTTTGTGACCGGGAAGGTCGAACTTTTCTGCATCGAAGAACTCCGCGTCCGTCGTCGCCTCAGGGCTGTTCCCGCCGGCGCCGTTAATCAGGATGTCGCATTTTCCGAATCTTTCCAGAACCAATCCGTGGGCGGCCTCCAGGCTTTCCTTGTCGAGGACGTTCGCGGAGAGGCCGAGGGCTTCAAAGCCTTCCGCTTTGATCTCTGCCTCCAACTTTTTCGCCTTTTCTTCCGAACGACCCAAAATTGCGACTTTCGCGCCGCAGGCGGCGAGCGCCTTCGCGAAAACGGAACAGAGAACGCCCGTTCCGCCGGTGATGACGGCGACCTTCCCCCTGAAGTCGGGTTTAAAAGGAAGTTTCATGTTCCCGTCCTCACGCATTGTAGGTAGTCGAAGAGGTGGAACCTCCTCTGCCCGTCCAGTTGGTATGGAAGAATTCCCCGCGCGGGCGGTCGACTCTTTCATAAGTGTGGGCGCCGAAATAATCCCTTTGCGCCTGCAGCAAGTTCGCCGGGAGCCGGTCGCTCGTGTAGCCGTCGAAATAGGTCAGAGCTGATGCGAGCGCAGGAACGGGGATGCCGTTTTGAATCGCCGTGGCCACAACCTTCCTCCAGCTGTCGACCAGGGATTGGATCGTCTCCACGAAATACGGGTCAACCAGGAGGTTGCTCAATTCGGGATCGCGGTCGAAAGCGGCTTTGATCTTGTCCAGGAAGACGGACCTGATGATGCAGCCGCCCCGCCAGAGAAGCGCGATCCCACCGAAATTGAGTTTCCAGTCATAAGTCTTCGCGGCTTCGCGCATCAGGCTGAAACCTTGTGCGTAGGATACGATCTTCGCCGCGTAAAGCGCCTTCCGTAAATCTTCAATAAACTCCTTCTTGTCTCCTGCAAAGGATGCTGGCTTCTTCGGATAAAGCTTGGAAGCTTTGACGCGCTCGTCCTTTTGGGCGGAAAGCGAACGCGCATAGACCGCTTCCGCAATCAGCGTGAGCGGCACGCCTTCCTCCATCGAGGTGATGCTCGTCCATTTCCCCGTGCCCTTCTGGCCGGCGGTGTCGAGGATCTTCTCGACAAGCGGTTCGCCGTCTTCGTCCTTATGGGCCAGGATGTCGGCAGTGATCTCAATCAGATAACTGTCAAGTTCGCCCTTGTTCCAGGCGGCGAAAACGTCCGACATTTCGTCGGAGGTCATCTTCAAAAGCTCCTTCATGATCTGGTAGGTTTCGCAGATCAGCTGGATGTCCCCGTATTCGATTCCGTTGTGGACCATCTTCACGAAATGGCCGGCGCCGTCGGAGCCGATCCAGTCGCAGCATTTGGAACCGTCCTTGACTTCCGCGGCGATCGCCTGGAAGACCGGCTTCACATGGGGCCAGGCGTCAAAGGACCCTCCCGGCATGATCGAGGGGCCTCTGAGCGCTCCCTCTTCTCCGCCCGACACTCCCGTGCCGATGAAGAGCAATCCCTTGCTTTCCACATGCTTCATCCTCCGGATCGTGTCGTGGAAATTGGAGTTTCCGCCGTCGATGATGATGTCTCCCGGCTCCAGCAAGGGGATCAGTTTTTCAATCATCTCATCGACCGGGCTTCCCGCCTTGATCATGAGCATTATCTTTCTCGGCTTTTTCAAAGCCGCGACGAAATCTTCCAACGAATAAGTGAAAAGGATGTCGAGGCCTTTGCCTCTGCCCTCTTCGAAACGCTTCACGGAACTTTCGCTCCTTGAAGACACGGCGACGGTGAAGCCCTTGGAAACCATGTTCAATACCAGGTTTTCACCCATCACCGCCAAACCATAGAGACCGATGTCAGCTTTCTTCATGTTCTCCACCTCTCTTGCTTTATCTTTTTACCCTAGCGTTGCCTTCCCAAATGCTCCAGATCTGATCTTCATCAGCCGGCAGACCGAAATCGTCCAGTAAGGTCGCGACATAAGCGCCGCTCGCCCAGCCAAATTGGACGGCCTTTGCGGGATCCATTCCTTTAAGCAGCCCGTAAAGCAGGCCGCCGACGAAACCGTCCCCGCCGCCGATCCTGTCCAAAACCTGAATCGGGCGCGGTTCGATGACCGTCCATTCGTCCCCGGCAAGGAGCAACGCTCCCCAAAGGTGTTCGTTCGCGGAGACGACTTCCCGGAGGGTGTTCGCGAAGACGGAGGCGTTGGGATAGACCTTTTTCACATTCGCGATCATCGCTTTGAAACTTTCGATTTTCTCGCCGATCTTTTTTCCGCCCGCTTCCGGACCTTCGATCCCGAGCGCCAATTGGAAATCCTCTTCGTTTCCGATCAGGATGTCGGAAAGCGAGGCGATCTCCTTGAAGATTGGTCCGAGCTCGGCTTCCCTGTTCTTCCAGAAGGAAGCCCGGTAGTTCAGGTCGAAGGAAATCTTCGTCCCTTCGCTCTTGGCCTTCCTTGCCAGATCCAAACAGAATCTGCTTGTCTCCGGCGAGAGGGCCGCGATCAGCCCTGATATATGGATGAGTTTCGCTCCTTCTTGTCCGAAGATTTTATCCAAATCGAAATCCTTGCTTTCGAGGGTTCTGCCGACTTCCCCGGCGCGGTCGTTGTGCACCCGCGGCCCCCGCGGCCCGTAGCCGCTGTCCGCGATGTTGAACTGGTGCCGGAAGCCCCAGGGTCCGCCCTGTTCCCTTTCCGGACCCTCATAATCGATGCCCCGGCGGCGCAGGTCGCCTTTGATGAAGTTGGCAATCGGGCTACCCTTGACGAAGCAAGTCAAGACTTTGACCGGCAAGCCTAGGGCGGCGGAAATGCTTAAAACGTTGGTTTCCGCGCTCGTGGCCTGCATCAGAAAAAGGTTGCTGATGTGGACCGGAAGCCGGTTCACAGGAGTGATTCTCACGCCCATGCTTGAAGGGGCGATGAGCGCATATTTCGCATTCTTCTTGAATTCCATGTTGTTTTCCTCCCTATTTTTCGAATCCGGAATAGAGCAGAAGCAAATGCTTCCCGATGTGTTCATAGAGCATTTCCGAATAGAGGTCCTCATGCTTCCGCCAAAGGGCGTAAAGCCGGTCCTTGAACCGGTAGGTGCCGTCCTCGTTTCTGGCGTTCAGGATGAATCCGTAGGTGATGTGGATGAGCTGCCGCGCGTCGTTATTCCGGAAATAGAGGGGCAGTTCCTCATCCTTCATGTCTTCAAGTTTCGGAACCCTGGTGAGGTCGGTGGTCACGTGGTAGAAGGCGCGCGCCTCCGCAAACTTCTCCAAGGCGTAGGCGTGGATTTCCCGATAAAGAGCGGGATCCTTCAGCGCGACCAGGCGCATCGCTTCCAGCCAGTTCGTCCCCGCCGTCTTCACGTGGAACCTTCCCCGGGTGTGTTTTCCGACGAGTTGGAAAATTGAGAACTTGTCGGATCCGGAATGGATGCTCAGGCGGTAGCCGAACTTCCGGGCAATCGCCGCGTGGACCATGAGTTCTTTTTCGAATTGGTTAAGATCACCGATGTAGTCGATGCCCTTTTGGAACTCCCCGCAGAATCTGGGGGCGAGCGTGTCCACCTTCACTCCCGCATCCAAAAGTTCGTTCGCGACGAAGAAATGCTGGGCGGGCGTCGTCGGTGTTTCCGTCTCGTCGATCGAGATTTCAAAATTTATCCTACCTTCCGCCGGAGCGATGTACTCATGGTAGATCACTGCGGCGTAATTGAGCGCTTCTCCGTAGACATGGAGGCATTCCCGCAGATCCGCTTCCGAAAAGACGATTTCCTCGTCCTCGACCGCAAAAACCTTGTTCAGATACCTCTTCCGGATTTCTTCCGGAATTTCCAGATTGGAAGCCTCTCCTTTTTTAATGTGCTCGCTCAGGTCGAGGGTAATCATCGTGTAGCCTTCTTTCAGGGCGGCTTCGATTTCATCGGGCTTCTTCAGATGGTCGCCGTCGGCGCCGAAGCCCTTTTTGAAGCCTTCACGGAAGACGGCGAAAGTTGCGGCGTCCAGGACATCCCCGAAGGTCCTCTTCGTGAGGTTCAACTCCCGGACGGATTGCTGGGCGAAGACCGGACGCGCGTCATATTCCTTGAAGACGCGGATGTGTCCGAAGCAGGCTATCCCCAAGCGGTCGCCGACTCCGAAGGTCCTGTCGGCTTTGAGAACAGGACTCGGAGCCGTGAAAGGAAACAATTTCCTCAGCGCGCAGGCGTTCTCATGGTTCAATTCCGCAAGCACCAAGCCGCTTTCGGCTTTGCCCCGGAAGAGTTCGGCGGCGCCGCCAAGAATGGCGAGTCTGTCTTTTTCTCCGTCCTTAATCATGAAAACCCAGGAGTCTTCGCATTGGTTAACCGATTCCGGGTAAATGCGGTATTTCTCCTTGAAATCACCTGGCAACAAGGTCAGCAATTCCTCTAATTTCTCCATTTTATCCTCTTTCATCATTTTTTATCGTTCGTATATATGACCGTTGTTTGTAATATTACATTATTTATTATACAAAAAGAAAAGGTAAAATGCAATCCTTTTTAAAACAAAAAACATCCGCTTTCAAGAAGCGGATGCTGTTATACGAAGATGTTGTCGATCGCTTCGTCGATGCTTTCGATCGAAACGATTTCCAATTCCTTTCTGACGCTTTCGGGTATCTCATCGATGTCCTTCAGGTTCTCCTTCGGAATCAGGATCTTCATGAGACCGCTCCTGTGGGCCGCAATCGCCTTCTCGCGGATGCCTCCAATCGGAAGCACCCTGCCCCGGAGCGTGATTTCGCCGGTCATGCCGACGTCGTGCTTCACGAGCCTGTGGGATAGCGCCGAAATCAGCGCGGTCGCAATTGTGATTCCCGCCGAAGGCCCGTCCTTGGGAACGGCACCTTCAGGAACATGGATGTGGATGTCGTTGTTCTTGAAGATCTCGGGATCGATTTTGAACTTCTCCGCGTTCGCTTTTACATAGCTTAGGGCGGCCTGCGCGGATTCGCGCATCACGTCCCCGAGTTTCCCGGTGAGAACGAGTTTTCCGTCGCCCTTGAAATAGGTGACCTCGACCTGGAGGGTGTCCCCTCCAAACTGCGTGTAGGCGAGTCCGGTGGCGACGCCGATCTTGTCGGTGTTGTCGATGCGGTTGAAGAAGTATTTCGGACGTCCGAGCCACTCCTCGAGATTGCCGTCGGTGATTTCCACCTTATCCAACTTATCCATGAGGATCGTCTTGATCGCTTTTCTGATCAGGGAACCGATGTTCCGCTCAAGGTCGCGGACTCCCGCTTCCTTGGTGTAGTTCCGGATGATCATCCAAAGCGCGGCGTCGGTGAGGTCGAACCTGCTCGCATCCAAACCGTGCAGTTCCAGCTGTTTCTTGATCAGATGCCGTTTCGCGATCTCGAATTTCTCGTATTCCGTATAGCTCGAAAGCTGGACGATCTCCATCCTGTCCCGAAGCGGCGCCGGGATGTTCTCCAGGTAGTTCGCCGTGCAGATGAAGAAGACTTTGGAGAGGTCGTAGGGCTCTTCGAGATAGTGGTCGCTGAAGTATTTGTTCTGTTCGGAATCAAGAACCTCAAGCAAAGCGCTCGCGGGGTCGCCCTTGAAATCGCTCGAGAGTTTGTCGATCTCGTCGAGCAGGAAGACAGGGTTGATGACGCCAGCGCGCCTCATCCCTTGGAGGATTCTTCCGGGAAGAGCTCCGAGGTAGGTCCGCCTGTGCCCCCTGATTTCCGCTTCGTCCTTGATGCCGCCGAGCGACTGTTTGACGAATTGCTTGTTCAAAGCGGCCGCGATCGATCTGGCGAGGGAAGTTTTCCCGACGCCCGGAGGACCGACCAGGCAGAGTATCGCCTGCGGGTTCTTCTTCGTCATGATCCGGACGGCCAGGTACTCGAGAATCCTGTCTTTCACGACGTCAAGCCCGTAGTGGTCCTTGTCCAGCTGTTCCTTCGCCTTCCTGATGTCGTTGGTCTCTTCCGATTCCTTGGACCAGGGGAGGGCGATGACGAAATCGAGGTAGGTCTTGATGATTGCGCTCTCGCCGCTGGTGTTGCTTAAGGAGGCGTAGCGGTTGAGCTCGGACAGGGCTTTTTCCTCCATCGACTTGGGCATCTTCGCGTCCAGGATCTTCTGCTTCATTTCATCGATTTCGGTATCCCGCTTCGCGCGGTCGCCGAGCTCGTTCTGGATGACCCGCATCTTCTCGCGGAGGTAATATTCCTTCTGGCTTTCGTTGATTGATTTCCTGACTTCGTTCTCGATGTTGTTTTCCAGATCGCGGATGTATTTCTCGCGCCGCAGATCCTCAAGCATGAAGCGGAGGCGCTTCCCGACATTGGGCGTGGCCAGGTACTTCATCTTCGAATTCAGATCGAGGGGAAGATTATAGGCGAGCACGTCCGTCAGCTTATCCGCGGTCACTCCCTGGGAGATGACGTTGGCCAGTTCCGCATTCCCTTCGAACAGGAACTTGGAGCCGGATTGCAGCTCTTCGATCAAAAGCCTGACATAAGCCAGTTCCTTGTCCAGATCGTCGTTTTCAATCGGGAGGGTGATGATGGAAGCGCGCCAAAACGGTTCCGTTTCCACAAATTCCACCAGTTTGCAGCGGACGATTCCCAGGACTTTGACCTTGTGGATGGTCTGGCCTTCCATGTTGTAGACGATCTTCGCGACGAGTCCGTTCTCATAGACGTCCTTCGGCCCCGGATTGTCCATGTTGTGGTCCTGCTGGACGAAGAGAGCGATGTACTTGTTGCCTTCGACCGCCTCCTTCAAAGCCAGGATACTTTCTTTCCGGCCGACATCGATCCTGATCTCGTTGTTCGGCAGGGGCACTCTTCCGCGGATTGCCATCGCCGGCAGCGTCGCAGAAACGACTGTTTGGTTGGAGAACATAATCTTCACCTCCTTACGTTCATTAGTTGATACCGTCAATAATTTTGTTGTCTATGCAGTACTGCAACACCCGGGCTTCGAAGGCGTGCCGGTTGATGAACTCCTGGTAGCCGTCGATGCGCATCGGGTTGTTGAAGAGCATTTTGTCAAGTTCGTATTCTTCGTAGATCTTATCCATGTAGGAAGGATCGATGTGGGAATTGTTGAGGTTGATGAGCCAGATGATGTACTCTTTCGCAAGATCCTTCTTGACCTCCGCGATGTATCTTTCCCTCTCCTTCTTCCCTTTCGGAGCATATTCGTTGTCCAGAAAGAAATCGATGACGTAGTCGTCGAAAGTGATTTCCCCCGATTGGAGCGCATATTCCGCAAGATATTCCAACAGCACGACGATCGTGCCGGAGAAGGTGATGATGTCGGAGATTTTTTTGTTGAAGTCGGAGACGGTCTTCGTGTTCAGGAAATTGAGTTTCCTCACGATTTCGTCCGTCAGTTTGTTCACGACCAGGTTCTTGATCTCCTTCACCTTCGCGGTCACCGTCACCTGCTTGTCGTCGTCGAGGACGATCTCGTCCCCGACCTTAGCGTTCAGGAAGAGGTTCCGTTCGGGCTGGTCGACTTCGTTCAGGTTCGTCTCCTGGTCTTCGACTTCGCTGATGACGTAGTCTCCGCGTTTGTAGACGACGTCGTACTTGACGACGCTTCCCCGCTTCGCGACTTCTCCGGGAACATATTCATATTCCCCGTTTTCGATCAGGATCTGGCGGATGATGCCCCGGACCGTTTCCGGAACATGGGAAATCTCGAAGGCCTTCTTCGGAATCTTGGCCGGAAAATCGATCTTCAGATCGGAAGGAAGGATGCAGAACTGGCAGATGACGAGGAGGGGGTTCGTGGGCGAAAGCCGCGTGAGATACCTGAACTTCCTCCCGTAGATCGGAATCACGTCCAGGTTCATGATCTCCCGCTCGGTGATCTCTTCCTCGAGCTTCTCCATCACCAACTCTTCAACATATTTCCTTTTCCGCTTCGCTTCCTTCTGGGACAACCCGTGAGCTTTCAACACTTCATTGAAGATCTCTTCCATCTCGCGGGCCGAGAATGTGAAGTACACCTGATGAAATTGATTGCTCACAAAATCCTGTCTGATTTTCATACGCACCTTTTATGCCGTTTTCATTGTTTTCTTGATGATTTTTACATCCGCCTTGGAAGTGACGACATCCTTGGTGATGACGCACTTGTAGGCGTCTTTTTCCTCAGGAATCCTGTACATGACGTCGAGCATGATGTTCTCAAGGATCGACCTCAGGCCCCGCGCTCCGGTCTTCTGCTTGTGGGCTTCCCGGGCGATCGCCTCGATGGCTTCTTCCTCGAACTCCAGCTTGACGCCGTCCATCTTCATCATCCTCTGGTATTGCTTGATGAGGGCGTTCTTCGGTTCCTTCATGATCCGGATCAAAGCGTCCACATCCAAAACGTCCAGGGTTGCGATGACCGGAAGGCGGCCGACCAGTTCGGGGATCAGGCCGAACTTCTTGAGGTCCTCATGCGTGACCTGATGGTAGAGTTCGTTGTCCTCGACCTTTTGGACGGTGGCGTTGAAGCCGATGCCCGTTCTTCCGACCCTGTTCCTCACGATTTCGGTGATGCCTTCGAAGGAACCGCCGCAGATGAAGAGGACGTTGGTCGTGTCGAAAGGAATGAATTCCTGGTGCGGATGCTTCCTGCCTCCGCCCGGGGGCACGTTCGCGACCGTCCCTTCCAGGATCTTCAAAAGCGCCTGCTGGACGCCTTCCCCGGAAACGTCCCGGGTGATGGAGGGGTTGTCGCTCTTCCTTCCGAGTTTATCCAATTCGTCGATGTAGACGATGCCTTTCTGAGCAAGCTCGACGTCGTAATCCGCCGCCTGCAGCAAGCGCAGCAGCACGTTCTCGACGTCCTCGCCGACATAACCGGCCTGGGTCAGGGTCGTCGCGTCGGCGATCGCGAACGGCACTTTCAGGATGTTCGCAAGCGTCCGGGCGAGCAATGTCTTCCCGCTTCCGGTCGCTCCCAAGAGCAGGATGTTGCTCTTTTCAATCTCGACGTCGCTTTCCTCATACAGGTTGTTCTGGACCCGTTTGTAATGGTTATAGACAGCGACGGAAAGGATCTTCTTCGCCCTTTCCTGACCGATCACGTATTCGGAAAGTTTCTCATAGATGGTCCGAGGTGTCAGGCCCAAAGTGAAGTCGGTTTTCGGCACTGCCGCCTCTTCCTCATAACGCCTGCTCAAATCGAACATCTGGTGGCAGACGTCGACGCAGAAATCACAGATGTAAGCATTGTCTCCTTCAATGATCCGCCTGTCGCTGCTTTCCGGAAGACCGCAGAATGAACAAACCCGACGCGCCTTTTCTTTAGCCATAACAATCACCTCTTTTCTTTTTTATTTGCTTCATCCTCATTATATACGAAAAACTTAAACATTACTTAACAATTGCTTTCTCTTTCAGAAGGTCGATCGTTTTCTCCAGGAGGAAATGGTAGGCGACCCGGTCGCGCGGAAGTTCCTTTTCGACCGCTTCCGGATCCATCCCATAGTGCTCCGCAAGATGCCGGTAGCCGTGTTCGAAGTCCTCCTCCGTCAGGTTGATGTTTTCGACTTCGATGATCTTGTTCAGGACGAGTTCCCTGAGGACATCGTTCTTAGCGGCCTCCGCAATCTGCTCCTTGTATTGGTCAAGCGTCATGCCCTGATAAGCGAGGAGTTGCGCGAAAGTGAGGTTGTACTGCCTGGCGCGCTCTTCCTCCCGCCTGATGATGTTTTCCTGTCTCTGCTCAATCAGCACTTCCGGAATTTCGACCTTCGCGCCCGCGCAGACCTTATCCAGGAGGTCAGCCTCGAACTTCGCTTCGCTCGCTTCCCGCTTTTCAGCTTCAATCGCCTTCCTGATGTATTCCCTGTATTCGTCGACGGTGTTGACGTTTTCAATCTTCAAGTCCTTCACGAACTCATCGTCCAGCTCCGGCAGGACCTTTTTCTTAATCTCATGCAGTTTGATCTTGAAAGTCGCCTTCGCTCCTTTCAGTTCCTCCGCCTGATAATCCTCAGGGAAGGTCACCTCGATCTCCCTTTCCTCGTCCGGCTTCATCCCCACCATCTGTTCTTCGAATCCGGGGATGAACCTTCCGGAGCCGATCTCCAGGCTATAGTTCTCGGCCTTCCCGCCTTCGAAGGGGACGCCGTCCTTGAAGCCTTCGAAATCGAAGACGGCCGTGTGCCCGACTTCGAGCGTCCCGTCTTCAACGAGTTCGAGGTCGGCCTTGCTGTTCAGGGCGAAGCCGATCCTTCTTTCGACTTCCTCGGGAGTCGCTTCCGTGCTCTCCTTCTCGACTTCCAGCCCGAAGTACTGGCCGAGTTCGACTTCCGGATAAACGGGGACGGTCGCCGTGTAGGCGAGGGCTTTCTCGGCTTCAAACTTTTCGAAATCTATGTCGATTTCCGGATTCGCGAGGACCTGCAGTTGGTTTTCCTCGACGGCCTTGTAATAAGTCCTGTTCACGGCTTCGTCGATCGCTTCCTGCAGGATCTTGCCTTCGCCGAACCTCTGGAGGTAGACGCTCCTCGGGACCCGGCCCTTCCGGAAGCCTTTGACTTCGGCCGTTTCCAAGACTTTTTCAAATGCTGTTTCGTAGTACTCTTTGAACTCCGCGGAATCAATTTCAACCTTGATCTGAACCTTGCTTCCGGGGATCTTCTCAATGTTCACGTTCATGATTTATTCTCCTTTGCACCTTTTTCTAACCAAAATATTATACCAGATTTCCCCTTCTTTTACAATCCCAATGCCATCCTTTTAAAGCGACAGATTGAAGATGATCTTCATCGCGTTCGTGAGTTCCTGGATGATTTTCAGGGGATAGCCCAGCTCATAAACCAGGTTCACGAGGTCGAAGAACCGGAAAAGCAAGAGTTCGCGGTTGATTTCCCGCATTCCGCTGCCCTCGCGCATGATTCCTTTCACGAAATTCGCAAGAAGAAGCGCGAGCGTGAAGGAATCGTTGTAATCGGCGTAGGGAAGCAGATTGGAATAGTTGGCTCCGCCTTCCTGATGGAACTCCCGCGCCTCCGGGGAGGAGAGCAGTTCGCTCTTGTTGATCAGGGATGCGGCCTGGAACATGTCCTCGTTCGCAATCAGGGAAAGCAGGGCATAGTAGACTGTCGAATAGGTCTCGACCCCCCGCTTCTTCAGTTCGGAGTAGATCAGCACGGCGTCGTCGAAGTTGCCGATGAGGAATGTGGAAAAGATCAGATCCTGGAAGATCCTGTTGTCCAGGATTCCGGAGTTTTCCAGGATCCTGTCCTTGAGCTTGTAGACTCCGAAATAATCTCCGCGCGCGAGGCATTCTTGCACTTCATGGGTTATCAGCACTTTTTCCTTGGGGAATTTCATCGTTCGCACTCTTTATTATTGACTGAAAGACCGGCTTTAAACCAATTTTGATTGGTCGAAACCCTCGAGGAACTCGTTCAGCTTCTCCGCGACCTTGGCGACGGTTCCCGGGACGAAGGGATTGTCCAGCCCTGCGAGCCGGAGAAGTTCAAGGAAGGGTTTGCTTCCGCCGGCCCGGCATAAGCGGAGATAACTTTCCCAGGCCTTTTCATGGTTTTCCCGGTCCTTGATCCAATACTGCTGGGCCGCGACCTGGGCCAAGGTGTAGTCGATGTAATAGAAGGCGGTCGAGAAGATGTGCCCCTGCCGGAACCAATAGGTTCCCTTTTCCAGGAAGCCGTTCTCGTAGACCTTGTAGGGCAGGTACTGTCTTTCCAGGTTCCGCCAGACCGCTTTTCTCTCTTCCGGCGTCATGTCCGGATGCGCGTACACTTCATGTTGGAAGTGGTCGACCAGGACCCCATAGGGGATGAAGGTGATCGTCCCCGCGAGATGCTTGTAGCGGTATCTGTCCGCGTCATCTCCGAAGAAGAGTTCCATCCAGGGCCAGGCGAAGAATTCCATACTCATCGAATGGACCTCGCAGGCCTCCAAAGTCGGCCAGAGGTATTCCGGGACCTCCATGTCCCTGCTGGTGTAGACCTGGAAGGCGTGCCCCGCCTCATGGGTCAGGACGTCCACGTCCCCGCTCGTACCGTTGAAGTTGGAGAAGATGAAGGGGGATTTGTAGTCCGGGATGAAGGTGCAGTAGCCGCCGCCCACTTTTCCCGCCTTCGCTTCCAGATCCATCAGTTCATGGTCGTTCATGTAGCGGAAGAACTCTCCGGTCTCTTTGCTCATTTCGGTGTACATCTTCATCGCGGCGTTCACCAGGTATTCGCGGCCGCCGATCGGTTTCGGATTCCCGGAGGGGAAGTCGATTCCGAGGTCGTAGCTCTTCAAATCGACGATTCCGAGCCGCTTCGCCTTCGCTTCGATGATATTTTGGGCGACCGGAACCAGTTCCTCCAGGACCTGCTTCCTGTATCCGGCGACCATCTCGGCGTCGTAGTCCGTCCTGCCCAGCCGGTAATAGCCCAGCGGAATGTAGTTCTCATAGCTGAGTTTCTTCGCCATGGCCGTCCGGACCTTCACAAGCCTGTCATAGATTTCATCAAGCTTGGCTTCGTTCTCTTCGAAGAACTTCATGACCGCCGCTTCCGCTTCCCTCCGCACGCTCCTGTCGGGAGCGATGCTGTAGGGACCCATCTGCGGGAGGTTGTTGATTTTCCCGTCGAAGGGGATTTTCGCGCTCGCGATCAGTTTCCGGTATTCGGTGACCAGTTTGTTCTCTTCCTGCATCTTCTCGATGATCTCCGGACGGAAACTCTTGATGTTCGCCTCGATCAGGGCGAAGAGCTGTTTTCCGAACCTTTCCTCGAGTCCTTCCCGGAATTTGCTGTAATAGAGCGCCTTCAGGAATCTATTCTCGTAATCCGCGTAAAGGGGACCGTTTTCGTCGAAGAAATTGCGTTCCGCTTCATAGAAGGCGTCGGTCGTGTCGATGTCGGAGCGAATGCTGCAGAGCACTTCCATCGTCTGGTAATTGCTTCTGACCTTGTTGATCCTCTCCACCGCCGCGATTTGCTCAGAAAGCGAATCGGCCTTGTTCAGGACTTCGATCGCTTCCTCAAAATCTCTCTTGACCGCTTCCATATCCGGTCTTGCATAGGGGTAATCCTTGAATTTCATTTCTTTATCCTCGCTTATATCCTAAATCTTAACATTTTTATTATACCACTAATCCGCGGGGAAAAGCAAATATTCACGCATCCCGGTTTCCCACATATTCTTTGCATCGGAAGCAAACAATATTTATGCTGTGAAAAGTTTTTCGGTAATCAATAGATAAAAAAAGGTGTTTCGCATGATGCGAAACCCTTAAAACAAACCGCCTCGGGCACTTACATCATTTTGATGTAAGCCGTAGAATTAATCTACACGGGCATTATTATGATATCATTATAAAGTTTTTATGTCAATACATTAATATGCTGATAATTTTTAATTGATACAAACAAAAAGGAGGTAAGATCATGGAAGTTCCTTTGCTTGATGCCTTGGAGCGGTATCAAGTGGAGTTTGATGGTTTTTCTCTTCAGCGTATTTTCTGGCTTATTGATAGGAGTTGAAAAATTTAATGAAGAATGCTTATTTAACTAAAAATGATATTAATAGTTCCGGAAAAATACGCCGCTCCTCCTTGATTAAAAGGCGATTTTCCTCCGATTATTCGAAAAGATTGGAAAAATTGCACAACGGGTTTAAATAATTGACAAAGTCCATCTAAAATAATAGAATAAAGATAATATTTTAACGCGGAAAAAGAACATGGTTGAAAACATAGAAAAAAGAACAAGAATCAGAAGGCTCATCATCTTCCTGATCGGAATTCTCATCATCATCGGCATCATCCTCGGCGTCTATTTCGGCTTCGGGCTGAATCGATTCAACAGCCCCGAGGCGACCAAGGAATTCCTTTTACAATACGGAAGCTTCTCCAAAACCTTCTACGTCCTCCTGCATTTCCTGCAGACGACGCTCATCCCGATTTCCAATCTTCCGACCATCATCGCCGGACTCCTCCTCTTCAGTCCCTTCGAGGTCTTCCTGTTCACCACGATCGGCGTCTACCTCGGCTCGATCGCGTCCTTCCTCTTCGGAAAACTCTTCGGCAGGAAGGCCGTGGAATGGGTGCTCGGACCGAAGACGGTGAACCATTATTTGGAACTGGCGAAGGGAAGGGAACAGGCGGCAATCTTCCTGATGCTCCTTCTGCCGAGTTTTCCCGACGACATCCTTTGCATCATCGCCGGCATCACGCCGATGAGCTTCCGCTTCTTCCTCGTGACCCTCGTGCTCACGCGGACGCTTCCGACGGTTGTCTTGGTGTACTTCGCGGACAGGCTTCCGAAACTGGGCTGGTGGGGCGTGATCGTCGCCATCGTCTACATCGCCCTCTTCTTCCTTTTCAGCCGGATTATAATCAAGAAGTGGGATTCCATTTCCGCATTTATGGACAAAGTCAAAGCGAAATTCTCAAGAAAATCCAAAAGAAAATGAACCACCCGGGCAAAGCCCGGGTTTTTCATAAGACTTTCCGCACATCGAGATACTCATCCACCAAGAGCCAGGTCGGACGGTAATAGTCCATCAGGGTCCAAAAACTCAAGCCCCCGAGCCCGTACTCCCGCATCAGGAAAATCTTCGCCCGGATGCTCCGCGGGTCGTCGAAATGGACCTCCCTTTCCTGGCCGTCCTTCCGGTAATTGAAATGGGGCGTCATTGATTCCCTGTCGAATTCAATGCTCACGCCCTGCTCCTTCGCAAGTTCGATCGCCCCGTGGTTTGTCAGGATCGTCGCGGGCACGTCTTCTATCCGCGGGACGTTGAAATCATACCCGTAGTTCGGCATCCCCATCAGAATCTTTTCGGGCGGAATCACCGTCACCGCGTAGCTGATGACATCTTCGACCTTGTTTAGGGGGGAGACGGGCATCGCCTCGCTCCAGAGGTATCCCCACTCATAGGTCATGATGATTACATGGTCCGCGACCTGGCCGTGGAATGCGTAATCGTGGGCTTCATAAAGCAATCCCGCCTGGGCTTCACTGGTCTTCGGGGCGATCGCCGTGGTCAGGATGAAGCCTTCCTGATGGAGCCTCTCCCCGAGCCGCGCCAGGAAGCGGTTGTAGGCCTCCCGGTCTTCCGGATAGAGGTATTCCAGATCGACGTCCAGACCGTAGTAGCCCTTTGCCTTCAACTTGGTGAAGATGTTTTCGATGAAGTTCGCCTGGGCGGTCTCATTGGTCAGCACCGCATGGCCGATGTCGCTTGAAAAACCTCCGTTTTCGATGTTCGCGATCACCATCATCGGCGCGACCCGGTAGCGCTTCGCGAGTTCAATCAGCCCCGTGTCCTCGATTTCCTCGAGGCTTCCGTCGAGCCTTACCGGATAGGCGAAGATACTCAGATAGGTGAGGCGGGGGAGCATCTTTTCCAAAACCTCCGGTCGGGCTTCCGGATAGACATAGCCGTTGATTTCGACCGCCGTCTTCTCCCCACCCCCGTGGGAGATCTTGAGCACCTCCCCGGGATGGATGACCGCCTCGCTAGAGAGGTTGTTCGCCCGGTACAGGGCTTCGACGGGAATTCCGAAGCGGGCCGCGATTCCGGTGAGCGCGTCCCCTTCCTTCACGGTGTAGGTGCGTTCGTCCTTGCGGAGGATGAGCGCTTCTCCGACCAGCAGCTTGTTCGGGTCCGAGAGCATGTTGTCTTCGATGATACGGTCGAGAGGCACCTGGTAACGCTGCGAGATTCGGTAGAGATTGTCGCCCGGGCCGACGACATGGATCAAAATCATTCAATCACCTCCTTACAATATATGCGCCCTTTTTCCCGCTTTGACCGAAAATTGAAAAGTTTTCTCATTGACAAGAAGCCCGGATTCTGCTATAATAGTTAGAAATCTAACTAGTCTATCAAGGAGGCGCCATGAACAAAGATTTCAAGATATCCGACAGCCTGCACCGTCTGGTCAAGGAAATGTTTCGAATCGTCGGGGCGAACATGTCCAAATTCGGAATCACGCCCCAGCAGGGCCGGATCATCCGTTTCCTCGCGGCGAACCGCGACCGCCCGATCTACCAAAAGGACATCGAGGAGTTCCTGAACATCAGGAAATCGTCGGTGAGCAGCGTGATCAAGAACCTGGAAAGGGCGGGCCTGATCCAAAGGAAACATGTTCCCGAGGACGGCAGATTCAAGCGAATCGAACTTACGGACGCCGCGCTTTCGATTCACGAACACGCCACGCAGACCAACCAGCTGATTGAAGGGAAACTGCGCGCAGGCCTGGATGAAGAAGAAATCGAATTTTTGGAAAAGATATTTGATAAACTGAAACGGAATCTGGAAAACTAGGAGGCAGAAATGTTATCAATAATCGCAAGATATACAAAAGGCTACCGCAAGGAAACCTTCCTGACGGTGTTCTTCATATTCCTCGAAGTCATCTTTGAAATCGCCATCCCGTTCCTGATCGCGAAGATCGTCGACGACGGAATCAAAGGGAACGACGGAGCGGGCGACCTGGACTTGATCCTCATTTACGGAGGTCTGATGATTGTCTTCGCCATCCTCGCTTTGATCAGCGGGATTCTCGCCGGGAAGACGAGCGCCGTCGCCAGTTCCGGTTTCGGAACCAACCTGCGGCGGGCAATGTATTACAAGGTCCAGGATTATTCCTTCGAAAACATCGACAAATTCTCGACCGCATCCCTGATCACGCGGATGACCACGGACGTGACGATGGTCCAGCAATCCTTCATGATGATGATCCGCACCTTCGCGCGGGCGCCGATGATGATTGTCGGCGCGACCGTCATGGCCATCACCATCAACCCGAACCTTGCGGTCGTTTTCCTCGTCGCGATTCCCGTCCTCACCCTCTCCCTCCTCTTCATCAACAAGAAAGCCTACCCCCTTTTCATGAAGATGTTCAAGAAATACGACAGGCTGAACGCTTCCATCCAGGAAGACCTGATCGGCATCAGGGTCGTGAAAGCCTTCGTCCGGGAAGAGCATGAGATCGCCAAGTTCAAGGAAGCGACCGAGGACCTCTATCAGAATTCGAAGGCCGCCGAAAAAATCATCATCATCACCAGCCCAATCATGACCTTCACGATCAACGCCTGCATGCTCGCTATCGCCTGGTTCGGAGGAAAACTGATCATCTCCGAAATCATGGAGACCGGGCAGCTCATGAGTTTCCTCTCCTATATGATGCAGATCCTCATGAATCTGATGATGATCTCGATGGTCTTTGTCATGATCACCATGGGCCGGGCGAGCCTGCAGCGGATTTCCGAAGTCATCCAGGAAAAGGTCGACCTCGTGAATCCCGAGGAACCGGTCATGGAAGTTCCGGACGGCTCGGTCGAATTCAGGAACGTCTACTTCAGCTATTCCAAGGATCTGGAAAACCCGGTCCTTCGGGACATTAATCTGAAGATCGAATCCGGAGAGACCGTCGGCATCATCGGCTCCACCGGTTCCGCGAAATCCACCCTCGTCCAGCTCATTCCCCGCCTCTACGACGTGACCGCGGGCGAAGTTTTGGTCGGCGGCATCGACGTCAGGAACTACGATCTGAAAACCCTCCGCGACAACGTCGCGATGGTCCTCCAGAAGAACGTCCTCTTCAGCGGACCGATCTCGGAAAACCTCCGCTGGGGGAACGAATCCGCGACGGATGAGGAGCTTGTAAAAGCGGCGAAACTCGCCCAGGCGCACGACTTCATCATGGAGGGTCCGGGAGGTTACCAGCGCGACCTCGGCCAGGGCGGAGTGAACGTCTCCGGTGGCCAGAAACAGCGGCTCACAATCGCCCGGGCGCTTTTGAAGAATCCGAGGATCCTCATCCTGGACGATTCCACGAGCGCCGTCGACACGAAGACGGAAGCCCAGATCCGGGACGCCCTGAGGAAGGAACTCCCCCACATCACGAAGATCATCATCGCCCAGAGGATCTCTTCCGTCGAAGACGCGGACAAGATCATCGTCCTTGACGAAGGGAAAATCAACGGCATCGGCACCTCGGAAGAACTCTTGAGAACCAACAAGATCTATCAGGAAATCTACAATTCGCAGCTCAAGGGAGGAAAAGAAAATGAACAGAAGAATTTATAATCCCAGAAAAGCGAAGAACGCGGGAAAGACCTTCCGTCGCCTTCTCGGCTACATTTTCCGCTACCACAAGCTCGAGTTCTTCTTCGTTTTCATTTCAATCCTGATCAGCGCCGTCACGAACATCGTCGGAACCTACTTTATTTCCATTTTGATTGATGACTTCATCGAACCGAACATCGGAAAAACCGACGTCAACTTCACCCCGATGGCAATCGGCATCGCCATCATGGCGGGAATCTACCTCGTCGGAATCATCGCGATTTATATCACCAACCGCCTGATGGTCAACATTTCCCAGGGAATCATGAAACGTCTGCGGAATGAAGTCTTCGAACACATGCAGAAGCTGCCGATCCGCTTTTTCGACACCAACACCCACGGGGAACTGATGAGCCGCTTCACGAACGACATCGACACCCTGAGGCAGATGCTCTCGCAAAGCCTGCCCCAGCTCGTCACCTCGGCCGCGACGATCATCGGCATCTTCATCGCCATGCTGGTCTTGAGCCCGCTCCTGACGCTCACCGTCGTCGTCATGATCATCGTCATGACCGTGACCGTCCGGAGGCTCGGAGCGAAAAGCGTTTCGAACTTCATCAAGCGCCAGCAGGCAATCGGCAGAATGAACGGCTACATTGAAGAGATGATCGAAGGCCAAAAGGTCGTGAAGGTCTTCACATATGAAGAAAAGGCGAAGGCGCGCTTCGATGAAATCAACGAATACCTGCGGGAAACCGCGACGAAAGCGGAAACCTACGCCAACGTCATCATGCCCGTCACCGGCAACATCGGCTATTTCACATACGCCCTGACCGCAGTCCTGGGCGGAATCGTTTCGATTTTCAAAATTGCCCCTCTCACCTTGGGCCAGTTGGGCGCTTTCCTCGAATTCTCGCGAAGGTTCTCCCGCCCAATCACGCAGATTTCCCAGCAGTTCAACTCCATCCTGATGGCGCTCGCGGGCGCGGAGCGGGTCTTTGAACTCCTCGACGAACCCGTTGACCCGGACGAAGGCGTCGTCACCCTCACCAAGGCGGTATACAACGAATTCGGTGAACTTGTGGAAGGAGACGGAAAAGACAGCATCTGGGCCTGGAAGGATCCCCAGGAAGACGGCATCGTCCTCGTGCCCGTCAAGGGAAACGTGGTCCTGGAGAACGTCTCCTTCGGTTATGATCCGGAAAAGAAGGTCCTGCATGACATCAGCCTTTATGCCCGTCCCGGTCAGAAGATCGCCTTCGTGGGCGCGACCGGAGCCGGAAAGACGACCATCACCAACCTCCTGAACCGTTTCTACGACATCAGCGAAGGCCGGATCACCTACGACGGCATCGACATCAAACGGATAAAAAAGGAAGACCTGCGCCGCACCCTTTCGATGGTCCTCCAGGACACCCACCTTTTCACGAGCACGGTCAAGGAGAACATCAGGTACGGAAGACTGGACGCGACCGATGAGGAGGTTGTGGAAGCGGCGAAACTCGCGAACGCGCATTTCTTCATCTCCCACCTGCCCCAGGGTTACGACACCCTGCTCACCAACGACGGCGAAAACCTCTCCCAGGGCCAGAGGCAGCTCATCGCAATCGCCCGCGCGGCCATCGCCGATCCTCCGGTTCTGATCCTGGATGAAGCGACATCCTCGATCGACACGAGGACCGAGAAACTGATCGAGAAGGGCATGGACAAATTGATGGAAGGCAGAACCGTCTTCGTCATCGCCCACCGGCTTTCCACCGTCCGGAACGCGGACGCGATCATGGTTCTGGAACACGGAAGAATCATCGAACGCGGAAGCCACGAAGATCTGCTTAAGCTGCAGGGAAGGTATTATCAACTCTACACGGGCATGTTCGAACTAAGCTAAAAAAAGGCCCTCAGGTCATCCTGAGGGCTGTTTTTTTATGATGATGAGTTTTTCGTTGTTCGGAAAACCTTCCTCAAGCCGGAAGGAAACCTTCTCCTCCTCCAGGCGCCTCCTGATTGCCAGGAATTCTTCCATCCCGCCGGGATGCTCCGTGTAGCAGGCGACGGTCATCACCCCGCCCGGGGCCAGGATTTCCAAAGCTTTCAAAACCGCTTCCGGAGAATCGTGATCCGAGGTCTTGATCTTCTTGTCGCTTCCGGGAAGGAAGCCGAGATTGAACATCACCGCATCAGCCAGCCTCACACGCTCCCCAATCTTCCGGAAATCCTCCTGATATAGGTGCAGGTGCTTGATGCCTTCCGTCTTCTCTTTCGTCCTCCTGATGGCGAGGGGCTGGATGTCGAAGGCGTGGACCTCCTGGAAATGGCCGAGAAGAAACAAAGTGTCATGTCCGTTCCCGCAGGTCGCGTCGACCGCGGTTCTTTTATCAGCACACGTGAGAATAATTTCCTGAGCCCTTCGCACGATCTCCGACATTTCCTCACCTCCGGAATTCCAATCTTTATTTATTTTAACCCAAAGCAAAATCTAAAGCGGCAGGTCTTTTTTGTCGAAAATGAAGATTCCCAAAGTGTAAGTCGAGATTCCGATCAGAAGCAGGATGACGAGTCCGAGGGTGAAGCTTCCCCCTTCAAGAATTGCCTTCACGTCGAAAAGGGAAATGATTGAAGTGTAGTTGAAGAAATCCATCGCTTCGATCCTCATCGCTTCCGGAACGCTTTCCGAGCCGAAGAGGCCGAGGATCGTAGAGACGAGGAAGAACATCGAAATTCCCCCTCCCACTCCCATCGCGTGCTTGCTTCTGTTGAACCAGGCGGAAGCGAGGTAGCAGATGCCGCCGATTGCGAACATCACCGTCATCGCTCCGAGCGTCATCTCGATCATGTCCCCATAGGAAATCTGGATGCCTTCATCCGTCAAGGCGGAGGCGAGCATTCCCACGCTGCCGATGATCAGGAACATGACGATCAAGGACCCGACGAGGAACACCAATTGGGTCAAGGCGACCTTCCTCCGCTTCGTCGGCGTGGAAAGGACGTAGGCCATCGAACCGCTGTCAATCTGCCCCGCGATGAGGTTGTTCGCGGTCATGATCGTGTAGACGATCGGTAAGAGAAGTCCCGCAATCTTATAAAAGATGCTTCCGATGACCAGATGGTTGATGTTCATGTTTCCGAGCTCTTCCAAAGATTTAGCGACTTTTTCCGGCATCTCGGTGACAAGGCTTCCGCTTACTTCCTTCAGGGCCTCCTCATGACTGATATTGTTGTTCACGTAGGAGATGTATTGGAGCAGACCCGATTGGATCACGGTCTTGACTTTGAACTCCGTGAAACCGTAGTATTCGAGCATCTCTTCCATCGTCGCAAACCCCAGTCCGGAGAGGAGTTCTTTTTGTTCTTCGGTTTCACCTTTGAGCAGATTTCCGTAGAAAACCTCCTCGATGAACAGGCGCGCTATTTTCTGCAAATCCTCCTGCTCCAGTTTCTGATTTACCGCATAGATGTCGAGGATTTCACGGGAGATGGCGACGACGGCCGCCCTGGTCTCCCCGCTCATTTCCTCGCCCATGTTCGCCAATAGCAGATCAATCACGACTTCGCACTTGAAATCATGGAGGCCTTCCGCGTCGGGATTCTTGCTTTCATACTCGGTCAGGATGTAATCGGCCGCCGCCCTAACCCTTTCTTTTTCTTCTTCTGGCGCCTGGGCGACGATGCCATTGATTACAAAAGGTTTCGGATTGGGGTTCCCCAGCGACTTCAGTTTGTCGTAAGCATCAATCGCTCCGCTGGTAAGATCGTAGATTTGCTCCGCTTGTTCGTGGACCTCTTCGACCGTCTTCAAAGTATCACAATACCCTTCGATCGCCCCTTGCTTGAAGCGGGCTTCCAGTTCTGATTCGATGATCGTGTCCTTGAGCGAATCCCGGATCTCGTTCGCCTGGATGCTTCCGAGGACGAACACCAGCGTTCCAAGCATGAAGGCCGTAAGCAAGGTGACGAGGAGCCAAGCCAAACCGTTGGCTTTTATCGACTGTTTCAACAATGGTCTACTGATCATCTTCGTTCCCCTCTATCCTTTCAAATTTCTCTTTGAAATATTTCTCCAAACTGTATTTGTTTTCGGAAATGAACTTGATCTTGTAGTTGGCAAGATCCCTGATCAACATTCCCGTGTCCTGGATGTCGATTTTCAAGACGACCTGTTTTTGTTCGTCCTTGATTCTCACGAAGTCATAGGGGAGATTCTTGAAGGCTGTGAAATCCTCGGCATCCAGGAATTCGATTTTGTATTCCCGTCGCTTCGGATTCCTAATCTCCTCCATCACGGCGATGTCGATGATGCGCCCGTCCTTAATCAAGGCGACCCGGTCACACAGAGCCTCCAGTTCCTGGAAGATGTTGCTGGAAATGAAAATCGTCTTTCCTTTCGCCTTCTCCCTTTTCAGGATGTCAAGGAAATGCTTGCGCATCAAAGGATCCAATCCCGTCGTCGGTTCGTCCAGAAGCAGGATTTCGGAATCGTTCATCAAAGCGGCAATCACGGCCGTTTTCTGCTTCATCCCCTTGCTCATTTTCCGGGGGTTTGCGGAAAGGTCGATCTGGAGGATCTTCACCAGTTCATCCGCGAAACTCAAATCCTTCAGTTTCCAGAACTCCGCCTGCGACCTGATGAAGGACCGCCCCGTGGGCAGATCCGGAAAGGCAATCTCCCCCGGGATGTAGCCGACGAAATTCTTAGTTTCCGTCGCGTCCTTGTAGGCGTCGAGCCCCCTGATTTCGATGTTCCCTTTCGTGGGCTTCAGGAAACCCATCATCTGCCGGATCGTCGTGGTTTTGCCGCTGCCGTTCGTGCCGACGAAACCAAAGATCTCGCCTGTTTTGATTTCAAAATCCAAGTCGAAGACGCCGCGGCCTTTGCCGTAGTCCTTCGTCACTTCATTGACTTTGATTTCGGTCATCACGACACCCCCTTGAACTGGACGTCGTCAAGGTAGTATTGCATGAAGTATTCTTCCAAGGTCAGTTTTTCATGCGAGAGGACTTCCACATCATATTCCTTCAACAGGCTTAAGAATTCATTGATGTTCTTGTCGTTCACTTGGATGTAAAGGGTGTCCTCTTCCCGCTTTTCACAATCCGCGCATCCCGAAGCTTCCACGTGCTTCTTCAAATCAACCGCTTCCTCTTCATCCTTCAGTTTGACCTTAAACAATTTGTCTTCGGCGTATTTCAGTTTGCTCATCGGGAACTCGTCCACGATGTACCCGTTTTTGATGATCGAAACCCGGTCGCATAAGGATTCCACTTCCGAAAAGATGTGGGTGGATAAAAGAATCGTCTTCCCCCTCCTCCTCTCTTCTCGCAAAAGCTCCATGAAGGCTTCCTGCATCACCGGGTCGAGACCGGAAGTGGGTTCATCCAGTATCAAAACTTCCGGATCATGCATCAAAGCCGCAACAATCGCCAGTTTCCTCTTGTTTCCGAAACTCATCCTCTTCGTGTCGCCGCTCGGATCGAGTTCGAAAAGATCGGAAAGCTTTTTGATCATGGAATTATCTTTGACGCCCCTGAGTTTCTTCATCATTTCAAGGAACTCATACCCCGTGATTCCCTGCGGGAGAGCTATCTCTCCCGGAATGTAGCCGACGCGGTTCAAGATCTCGTTGTAGTGCTTGAAGGAATCCATTCCGAATATCCGCGTCTGTCCGCCATCTGGTTTGGAAAAACCGATCAGATGCCTGATCGTCGTCGATTTTCCCGCGCCGTTCGGTCCCAAGAAACCATAGGCCTCTCCCTTTTCAATCTGGAAACTGATTCCGAAAACGCCGCGCTTGAATCCATAATCCTTCGTCAGGTTCTCGACTTCGATTACGCTCATACTCGCATCCCTTTCTTTGCTTCCATAGTATACAGGCAAATCCCCTTAAATTCCATCAAATCCCAAAAATACAAAACCCATTTCAAATACCATTTACATGCATTTTACATTATACTAACCTTTTTTAAACCAAACTTAAAGGAAGTTTTTCTTTAAACAAAAAAGCTCGAAAAGAAAAAACCGCCCGAAAGGCAGTTGCTTTTCAAAAAAGGCGCCCCGGAAGGAATTAGAACCCCTGCCCTGTTAAAAGGTATCATAAGTTTTTCTGAGCCAAAAATGATGATAGAAATTGTTACTGGAAAAAATGATAAATCTTTTTCTAAATTATAGCATAATCATAACACTTTATATAGTCGTTCAATAAAAAATGCTGCTTTATTTAAGCAGCATTTTGTCTTCATCAATATGGCGCCCCGGAAGGGATTCGAACCCCTGACCTGCGGTTTAGGAAACCGATGCTCTATCCAGCTGAGCTACCGGGGCAGGCAAAAGCAAGTTTGCAGGAAAATTAAAATGGCGTCCTGAGAGGGATTCGAACCCCCGACCGACGGCTTAGAAGGCCGCTGCTCTGTCCAGCTGAGCTACCAGGACAAGAAAAAGAGCATATATATTATACATCAACTCGCTGTTTTTGTAAAGCAAGAAAAAATTTATTTAAATAAAAAAATATGAGGTAAACTCATATTTGCGTCAGCCATTCAAAGCGGTTGTAACGGGCGATAGCTTCCAGATCGACAAAGTCGTCGAGGTCCTTTAAATTTCCGTAGATCCTTTCGATATCCGCAATGGGAAACGGGAACTTGATGAAGAAATCGGCACCTTGGGAAAAGCATTCCTGGATGTATTTGTAATTGTAGTTCCTCGCTGTGACGATGATCTTCAGATGGTGGTTGTTCGGATTCGACCGGAGTATCTTCAAAAGGTCCAAACCGCAGATCCTGTCCATGCCCATGTCGAGGACGACCATTTTATACTTTTCCTTTTTGATTTTCCTCAAGGCAAGGATGCAGTCGCAGACCAGTTCCGATTCGAACAGGGGACTTGTAAAGTCTTCGCGCATTTCCTCGCAGCCTTTTCTTAAAACAAACAAAACTTTATCCATTTTTCCTCCTCGTGCGTCTATGCTTATTATTCTCCCCGGGTGGTTTTTTTATTCTTTTGAATATTCAAGAAGAAACACTTCATATAATGAACTAGAAAGAAGGTGAAGAATGCTTGTAATATTGGACCCCGGTCACGGAGGTTGGGATCCCGGGGGCGGAACCAACGAACTCTGGAAAGAGAAGGATCTGACCTTAAAAATCTCCCAGTACCAGAACCGGCGTTTTCAGGACTTGGGAATCCCTTCGAAGCTTTCCAGAACCGGAGATGAAACCTTGACCCCGCAGGAGAGGGTCGCACGAATCAATTCAATGCTTGAAGAAGGAACAATCTTGATTTCCAACCACATCAATAACAGCGGAAGCAAGGGAGCTGAAGTCATTTACTCGATCAGGAACTCGCCGATGCTTGCGCAGATGATTGCGGAAGAGATCAGGAAGACGGGGCAGAACATCAGGAACGTCTACACGCGGACCAACGCCCAAGGGCAGGATTATTATTTCATCTTGCGAGGCACGTTCCCGGATGAAGCGGTTCTGGTGGAATACGGATTCGCCGACAACATCGACGATAAACAAAGGCTGTACTACAACTGGCAGGCGCTTGCGGAAGCGGTCGTGCGGGCGGTCGCCAACTATCTGGAGATGCCCTACCAGTTGCCTTACTACACCATTCACGTCGTCCGTCCGGGCGAATCTCTCTTCACGATTGCCAGGGATTACAACATCACCGTTGACAAACTCATCCGCGACAACGGCTTGACTTCCGACCAACTGGCCGTCGGTCAGGAACTCTTCATCTACATCTGATGAAAAAACTTCTTCTCCTCGCCTTCCTCTTCCTCATCGCTTTCGCCTTTTTCTACAACCCCTCCCTCTTCATCGCCGACATCATCAGGACCCTGGAAGTCTGGCTGTTCAAAGTTTATCCTTCCATCTTCACTTTTTACATCCTCGCTTCGCTTCTGATAAACACGAAACTCATCAACTCAATCATTTACTTTTTCAGGTTTCTTCCCAAACAGCTTCGGTTTCCCAGTGAAAACTCCCTGCACCTGTTCCTCACGAGCGTTTTCATCGGAAACCCAGCCAGCGCCTCGCTCATCTGCGAGGCTTTAAAAAAAGGTAGAATACTTAGAAGGGAAGCGGAGGACCTGCTCAAGTGCTCGGCGTTTCTGAACCCGTTCTTCATCGTCTCGTTCCTCGCCCACCTTGATTTAAAATATTCCATTTTGATTCTATTCGTGCATGTATCAAGCAACTTCCTGATTGCTTTTTTAATTAACCGCAAAAACCCAACAACCCGAATCAGCCCCTCCAAAATAACCTTCTCCTTGACGGATATTATGACTTCCGTCCAAAACGTCATCCATCTCCTGCTTTTGATATCCGGAATCATGGTCTTCGCCAACATCCTCAGGTATTCCCTCACTTTGGTCTTGGACATCTTGGGATTTGATTTTCTCTTTTTGAAACTGCTTACCGCAAATCTGGAGATTACCCTCGCCCTGGACACGCTCATTTCCTCCGGTTTGGCGCTTTTCCCGACGCTTCTCCTCTTCTCTTTATCCACGGCCTTCGCCGGCATCTCCATCCATCTTCAGGTTTTCTCGGTGATAAAGGAGGAACTGTCTTTCAAAACCTTTTTCCTCCACCGCCTGCTTCAGTCGCTTTTTTCCGGAATCATTTTCCTCATTCTCTGGCCTTTCTTCAGATGAAACAAAAACAGCACCCGAATCGGAGTGCCGTTTTTTCATTTGACTTCAAAGATTGTCAGTTCGCTTTTCTTGTGATCGTACTTCTTGATGATCGCCAATTCTTCGGTTTCTTTGGCTTCGAAATTCTCTTTCAGGTATTGGCAGATGATGTTGGATCCGCTTTTCACCATCTTGTTCTCAAGGAGATAGGCGATGATGTCTGCGAGGACCTTCATCCGATAGGGAGGATCCAGGAAAACATAATCGAAGATTACGCCTTCGTTCCTCAGCACACTCAAAGCGGCCTGATAATCCATACGCATCAGCCTGACGTTCGCTTCCTCCCCGAGCGCTTCCACATTCCGCTTTATGACCTGGAAGGCGTCCTTCGCCTGCTCGACGATGTAACTGAAGCTGCAGCCCCGGCTCAAGGCTTCAAGGCTCAAGGCGCCGCTTCCGCCGAAAAGATCGAGGACCGTTCCGCCTTGGAAGAACGGGCCCAGGACATTGAACACCGCTTCCTTCTTCGCATCAAGCATCGGCCGGGTATTTAAGCCCGGCAAGGTTTCCAGGCGTCTTGACTTGTGTTTCCCCGCTATTATTCTCATAAAAAACCTCAAAATTTTTTTAAATTTTTGCATAGAAATTGAAATATGTGACCATAATATAGGTGCAAGCGAAGAAGCTTGCGCGAAGAATCCCCTATTCTTCTATCATACTTCTCCTCTCCCTTTCACATATATCAATTTCAAAAAAATAGAGTTTGATTTATTCAAACTCTGTTTTTCTTTTTCAGAAGAGAACCCCGTCTTCCTCCTCGTCGCCGAGTTCGCGTTCGATGTAGTAGAAGTCGCCCTTCTCGTCATGGATGATGTTGTAGACTTGGTTGTCGATGACGACGGTCGGATATTGGTTGCCCCTCTCTTCGAAGGTGCGGTGGTGCATGATGATGACGTTTCCGAGATCGGGCTTGCCGCCGAGTTCAAGCGGCTTCAAATAGGTGACGACCCAGCCGACCTGGTTCTTCACATTGTAATCGCTGCGTTTGATCTTCTTGCCGGTGAAGTCATAGGCATATTCCTTGTTTCCGAATTCGTGTTCCCAAATTTCCAGAGCTTCCTTGTTTACCGCCATAGCTGTGAGACCATGCTCCTTTCGTTCACCATATATTTTAACATTTTCCGGCCTTGATTACAACTGTCATTTAAAATACTTGGATTTAGCCTTCGCATTTCTTCTCCGGAAAGGAACAAAGATTTCCAGGTGATTGTGGAGGTTTTCGATTTGGATTGTGCCTTTGGGTCCCTCCTGTCCGTCCATGGTCCAACAGGGTTCGCCTTCGGTCTCGATCGTGAAGGAATTGGCGCGATAGAAATCCAGAAGGCGCCTTTTCCTAAGGCTCACAAGTCCATACAGGAACAGGCGGATGACGTTGAAGATCCCCCTCCGGAATCCTTTCTTGACGATGACAATGTCGAAGTTGCCGTCGTTCAGGTGGCCGTTTTTGTGGAAGGGGATGCCAGCGACGCTGATTGAGTTCAAAACCAAAACTAAGGGCGTTTCCGCTTCAATTGTCCTATCTTCAAACTTGATTCTGATCTTCGCGAGCATCGGATTCAAGAATTCCCTGATTCCGTCAAAAGCGTAGGCAATCCGCCCGAAAATCCTCTTCAGATCGTGTTTCGTCCGGTAGCTGGAACCTGTGAAGGTCCCGGTCGCGACGACGTACATAAAATAAAAGTCGTTGACCTTCCCGACGTCATGACGGATCGTGTTCCCTTCCAAAACGATTTTCAGCGCCCGTTTTATGTTCCTTGGAATCCGCAGATTCCGCGCGATGTCGTTCACGGTTCCGGAAGGAAGGTAACCGAGAACCGGGCGCACCGGTTCGGACGCGACTCCGCAGGCGATGTCGTTGAACGTCCCGTCCCCGCCCGAAAAAATCAAAGCATCATACTTCCCGCAAGCAGCTCTGGCGGCGTTGATCGTGTCTTCCTGGGATTTCGTCTCATAAATGTCGACTTGGTCGAATTTCGTCTCCAACTGCTCTTTGATGTAGCCGAGCCATTTTTTGACTTTTCCTTTACCGCTTTTCGGGTTATAAATAAAAATGCATTTCATTTTATCCTTTTATCTCCCCTGATTATTAATTATATCCCATTTCCGGCAATAAGACAACCAGGATTTCAAAAAAGAAGGCCCCCTTCGGGACCTTCTCAGCTGATCGATTTCTCGATTCCTTCGTTGATGAACTGATTCTTGTAAAGGTTGTAATACTCGCCTTTCTTTTCGAGCAATTCTTTGTGGTTTCCTTGCTCGATGATCTTCCCGTCCTTGATGACGAGAATCTGGTCGGCGTCGATGATTGTGGAAAGGCGGTGGGCGACGATGAATGTCGTCCTGCCCTCCATTAATTGCAGCATCACTTCCTGGACGAGTTTCTCGGTCTTGGTGTCGATGGAAGATGTCGCTTCGTCCAGAATAAGAATCCGGGGATTCGCAAGCAAAGCCCGGGCGAAGGAGATCAATTGTCTTTGTCCGACCGAAATCTTCGCGCCCCCTTCTCCGACTACGGTGTCGTAGCCTTCGGGGAGGTCCTTGACGAAATCGTCGACCCCGACGGCTTTCGCGGCCGCGATTACCTCTTCGTCGGAGGCATCGAGCCTGCCGTAGCGGATGTTCTCCAGAATCGACCCGTTGAAGAGGTGGGGTGTCTGAAGGACATAGCCCAGGTTGGAGTGGAGCCAGCCGATCGAACGTTCACGGTAATCCCGGCCGTCGATCAAAATTTCTCCCGAAACGGGCTCATAGAACCGGCAGATCAGGTTCACGATCGTCGTCTTTCCGGAACCCGTCTCGCCTACCAGGGCGACCGAGGTTCCTTTTTTCACTTTCAAGTTGAAATTTTCAAGAACGGTTTCTCCCGTCTGGTATTTGAAGGTGACGTTCCGGAATTCAATGTCCCCTTCGAGGGGCTCCCAGTTTTCCTTCTTCGGTTCGAGGAGCGTTCCGTATTTTTCTTCAACCTCCGGCGTATCCTTGATGTCCGGTTCCGTTTCAATCAAGGAAAGGATCCGTTCCGCCGAAGCTTGGGCTTGCTGCAGCTCCGCGAGGATCTGAGCGACCTGCATCACGGGGTCGAAGAACTGCATCGTGTAACTCACGAAAAGGTAGAGCGTCGCCACCGTGAAGCCGAAACGCGCGTTAACGATGAAGCCGCCGCCGATGCGGAGGACGAAGGCGATTCCGATGAAGCTCAGGACGAGGATCGTCGGGAAAAAGAGCGAGGAGAAAATGACCGCCCTGATGGCGTTCTTCTTCATGTCCGTGGTGAGTTTGTTGAAGTCTTCGTTCTTGTCTTCTTCAATCACCAAAGTCTTGGTCGTCTTAATCCCCTGGATTCCTTCGTTGAAGGAGGCGGTGATTTTCGAATTGATCTTCCGGACTTTCCGATAGGCATTCAGGATCTTCTTTCGGAAGAAGATGCTCGCGGCAATCAATACCGGAAGGAGCGCGGTGATTATCAGAGCCAGGCGCCAGTTGACGATGTACATGACGATGAGGATTCCGAGCATCGTGAAGCAGCCCCAGACCATGTCCACCAGGCCCCAACTGATTATTTCCGCAAGCCTCCTCGAGTCCGACGTGAGCCGGGCCATGATCCAGCCAGCTGGCGTCCTGTCGTAGTAGGAGAAGGGAAGAATCTGGAGTTTCCTGAAGGCTTCGTTCCTGATGTCGAAGCCGACTTCGATTTCCAAGTATCCGGCCATGCGGATGAAGCCCCAGACGGTGATCAGATAACCCAGGGAGATTCCCACATAACCCAGGATGAAGAAGGTGGTCTTGGAAAAATCGGGGTTCTCCGAGAAGAAGGTCTTGATGGCGTAGGAATTCATCAAGGGGTAGAGGGTGTCCAGGACGGCGAGTCCCGTGACGAAGAGAAACATCGCGAAAAGGTATTTCTTCCGCTTGAAGACGAGTTTCAGGATCTTTTTCCAGATTCCAAAACTGAACTTCTCGCTCGAGTAGTCGAATTCTTCAAAACTATTCATTCTTCTCCCCCCCTTCTACAAGCTTGACGAACTCGCTTTCCAAGGCCCCCTGGATGTCCCAGAGGTTCTTGTACAAGCCTTCCAGCCTCGAAAGTTCTTCGTGGCGGCCGATGGCGGAGACCCGGCCGTTTTCCAGCACGATGATCTTGTCCGCCTCTTTGGCGGTCGTGATTCTATGCGTGATGATGATTGAGGTCAGTTTCTTGTTGTTTTCCTTCAAAGCATTCCTGATTGCGAGGTCAGTGGTCGTGTCGACCGCGCTCAGGGAGTCGTCGAAGAGGACCACGGGTTTATCCATCAAAAGCATCCGCGCGATCGCAATCCGCTGCTTCTGCCCGCCGGAGAGGGTCACTCCCTTTTCGCCGACGAGCGTGTCGTAGCCTTTCTCAAAACCCATGATGTCGTTGTGGATTGAGGCTGTTTTCGCGACCTGGTAGACCCTTTCCGGTTCGATTTTCCGGTAACCGATCTTGATGTTCTCGAAGACGGTCGTGGCGTAGAGGAAGGGGTCCTGCAGGATGACGCCAATCTTGCTTCTGATCCAGCGCTTGGAGATCTTCTTCAGTTCAACTCCGTCAATCAGGATGTTTCCGGACTGGTACTCCAAGAGCCTCACAAGAAGGCTGGCGATTGTCGATTTCCCGCTTCCGGTCTTGCCGATGATGGCGACGGTCTCTCCGGGATTGATCGTGAAGGAGACGTCCTCGAGCAGGTTGACTTCGCTGTCCGGAAACCGGAAGGAGACGTTCCTGAACTCAATCGCGCCCGTCACTTCCGGGGTCTCGGTTCCGTCCTCAACAAATTCGTCGGGAACCGAAAGCACCTCGTCAATCCGGTTGCTGGCGACGACGGCCTTTCCGAAGTCGCCGATGATCCGTCCCAAACCCCTGATTGGCCAGACCAGCATGCCGATGTACATCAGGCAGGCGATGATGTCTCCCGCCGAAAGCAGCCCATCCCGCACAAGGAAGATCGATACGGACATCGTGAGCGTGTATTGGAGGAAGGTCACAAAATCGCTTAAGCCCCAATAAAGCGCCATGTACTTCGTGAGGAACCTGTTCTCATCCGCGAATTTCCGGCTTTCTTTCCGGAACTTGGCGATCTCATGGGCCTCGTTCGCGAACGCTTTTACAACCCTCACGCCGTTGACGTTCTCTTGGATAACGGTCGTCATCTGCGCTTCCAGTTCCTCCACAAGTTCGAACTTCTTCCGGATGAAGTGGAAATAGATGATTGACGACGTGACCGAAATCGGGACGACTGCCATCGTGACAAGCATGATTGTCCTGTTGATCAGAGCCATCTGCACCGCTCCGAACGTGAACGAACCGATGATGTAGAGAAGCTGGGGCAGCTGCCCGCTCAAGAAGGACTTCACGGTGTCGTTATCGGACGTGCACCTTTGGATCAAGTCGCCGGTGTCGGCGTTGTTATGATAGGTGAACGACAAATTCTGTATGTGTCTGAACATGCTGTTGCGCATGTCATAAGCAATTCCTTCCGCAAATTTTCCTCTGATGTATCCGTTCAGAAACATGAAAATTCCCCTGAACGCCTGGTAGAGGACGAGGCTCGCCCCGACCACCGCCACGGCGGTCAACTTGTTTTCGAAGTTTTCATAAAAAGAAAGTAAAAAAGAAGGGAGATTGATTCTTCCTTCCGTAAGATTGCCTTCGAAAATGACGTCGACGATGTATTTGATAAATTGGGGAACGAAAGAGTACAACAACGGATTCAATACAGAGAAAAACAGGATTGCGATGAGTTCGGGCAAATGCGGTTTTGCCCACTTGAAGAGGTTTCGTAATCCCTTTTTCTTCATATTGATTTCTTCTCTCCTATTGGTAGCATTCCTCAAAATATTCAGATAAGAGAATTGACCAATTTCTATGGTAGTCTTCAAACTTCTTCAGGCTGCTGATGAAGGGAGCGACGCTTTCTGTTTCGTCGCTGATCCAATACATGAGCGTCGGAAGAGAAAGTTGGTGACTGGACCGCCCCTTGATGTCATCCAATTCCAGGGAGGACAGTTCTGAAGACCTCAGGTAATAGATTTTGTCAATTCCGCGTTCCTTTGCAAGTTCATTCGCCACATAGACGAAATGATTGGCTTGCGGCAAATCTCCGGAACCGATATAAAGTTGGAAGGTTTCATTGTTTTCGATTTTTCTAATCAGTTCTTGGTAAGTAATCGAGACAAAAACATGGTCGTTGCTTTCCAGGCTTTCATATTCCTTCTTGATCTTGGCTTTGTCTCCGCCCCAGGGAATGTTGAAGAGGATGACAACCAGAATCGCCAGGAAGGCCACGGCCGCAACGATCAGCGTCAGTTTTTTCTCGTCAAACTCTCTCTTTTTCTCGCTCATTTTTCAGCCTCCAGTTTCGACACCTTTATTATTATAGCATAACCCCATCCCTTATGCAATAATTTCCGAAGGAATTGAAAAGCCGCAAAACCCCCAAAAATCCAACCAACAAGCCGCATTAATTATAAAGACTCCCTAATTTTCCGGGAGTCATTTGATTCTTTCTTCGCTTTCGGGGTCGAAGAACAAAAGTTTATTTTGGTTGATTTTAATCTTCACCCTGTCATTCAGCCGGAAATCGGACATTCCCCGCACTTCTCCGGCGCATTGCACGCCGTTGATTAAAAAGAAAACCAAAGTCTCCGCTCCGAGCAATTCCACGTGCGTGACCGGGAATCCGGCTCCGTCCCCGCTCTTTTCCACTTCGATGCCGTCCGGACGGATTCCGACCAGGACCTGTTTTCCCAGATAGGGTTTGAGAGCGGAAAGGAAATTGACGGGATGTAACTCTCCGTTAACCAGAATTCCCTCTTTTGAAAGAATTGCCGGAAACAGGTTGATGCTGGGGATGCCGATGAAACTTGCGACGAAAGTGTTCGCGGGATCCGAAAAGATTTCCGCGGGGGTTCCGACCTGCTGAATCCTGCCGTGCCTCATGACGACGATCCGATCGGCCATGGTCATCGCCTCGGTCTGATCGTGGGTGACATAAATCGTCGTCGCCTCCAGACTCTTGTGCAGACGGATCAGTTCCGCCCGCATCTGGGTCCTGAGTTTGGCGTCCAGATTCGATAAAGGCTCATCCATCAAAAACAGTTTGGGATTCCGAACTATGGCCCTGCCCAAAGCGACCCGCTGTTTCTGCCCGCCCGAAAGGTTTTTCGGCTTTCTTGCGAGGAAGGGAGTGAGGTTGAGCATTTCCGCCGCTCTCCTCACCCTTTCATCCACTTCCTGTCTGGAAAACCGCGTTTCGATTCCGAAGGCAATGTTTTCGTAAACGGTCATCGTCGGATAAAGGGCGTAGTTTTGGAACACCATGGCGATGTCCCTATCCTTCGGGGGAAGCGGATTTGCCAGGAGGCCGTCAATATACAATTCGCCGTCCGTGATTTCTTCCAAACCGGCGATCATCCTGAGCACAGTCGATTTTCCGCAGCCGGAGGGCCCGACAAGGACGATGAACTCCTTGTCTTTGATTTCCAAATTGAAATCGGAAACCGCGACTATGTTTTTGTAATAGTGTTTGCTGACATTAACCATTTTCACATCTGCCATGGTCCTCGCTCCAATCTTTTCAGCAGGAATTCATATTTTTCACGCAAAATCTGCATCCTCGCGACGGAGAATTTGAAGTCGCTTTTTTTGTTCCGGCGGAACCAGATTTCCTTGTATTCGCAGATCAAGGAATCGATGTCGGATATCAGCGCCCGCACCTCTTCCGCTTTCGCATCGATGTTCCTCAATTTCAAACAGAGATTGTTTAACTTCCAGGCGTGGCTGAGCAGACGGAAGGTGAAGCGCGTTTCCTGAGTGAATTCGTCTTCCCGAAGTTTCCCCAGACGATCCTGCCAGGAAACGAGGAATTCTTCGGTCTTCGAAAGTTCCCGGGCATTTAAAATCTTGTCGCTTGCAAACATCGCGGTGGGGTCGGAATAATCGCCGATGTCGACCGTGATTCCGTCAAGCTGATGGACGTAGAAAGCGACGAACAGTTTCGTCAGGTTGAACAGGCGTTCATCCTGGCATTCCGAGTAATTCCCAAGTTCGAAGAGGGCTTCGCTCAAGGGGTTTCGGAAGAGGTTTTCGTCCAACTCCGCAAACAGGTCCGCAAGAACCACGTTTTCCGAATGCCAGGCGTGGGCCGCGCCGATCCAATAGGCCAGAAGGGAGGATGGAAACTGTTGGAGGGAGCCGCCGTCGCCCCAATCCGTGATCATCAGACCCTTGGCTCCGTGTTTCTTCCCGTAAAAGCTTGCCTCCCTGCAGTTTTCCAACATCACCTTGCTTCTTCCGGCGATGCTGTTCCAAAGCGAGGTTCCGCAGGCGACGATGAAATCCTTGCCGTGCTTTCGGTAAAGTCCGCAGTTCTCATCGCTGAAGTCGCCGGGATGGTATCCCCACTCCAGGAACACGGTTTCGCCGAAATATTCGAAAAATTCCGGTTTCCTCTTCGCGACATCGCCCCACATCAGCGGCACGACGCCCATGCTGCGGACATGGGAGACGATCTCCCGCATGTATTCCGCATAAATCCTTTCCGCATCCGGATGCTTTTCCGGAAAAAGGAGTTCGAACGGTTCGTCACCGCCGATGGTGAAATACTTTGAATCCGGGTAGTATTTGAGCATGTCGGAGAACAAGGCGTAGACGAATTCCTTCGCCTCGGGATTGAAAGGATCCAAGGTCCCCGGATATCCCCGGAGCCCGTTTTCGGACCACCGGAAATCCCGATTCAAAGCCAAATGCCGAAACTCATCCTGGTTCAGCCAGTACGCCATGTGCCCGAAGCAGTTCATATTGGGGGTGAGGCTGATTCCCCTCTTTTCACAATACTCCCTCAATTTCAAAACCTCTTCCCCGGTCAGGAAGTCTTCCTTGTTCTCATAATAACCGGGGAAACTTTCGAAATAGAACGACCTTCCCTCAACATACAATTGCAGATCGCCTTCTTCGCCAGCGCCAGCTGATCGACGATTGCGCACAAAGTTTCCAGTTTCGGAACCTTATTCCGGGAAATGTCAATCATCACCGAGCGAATCGGAAAGTCAGGTTCGTCATAAATTTCGAGTTTCCTTACGTCCTGTTGTTTTAAAAGCTGGACGAAAGTGGTGAGGCCATATTGGCGTCCGGAAGCGGAGGAGGAAGCAATTTTCGCTTCCCGGGAATCAACCGTCAAACGGTAAGCCTGTTCAGGCAGGGATCCGTCGGTGAGGAAGCGGAGTTGAAAATCTGACTCCTGGTTGAGGTGACCCCGAAGCAATTCGCGTTCAAACTCCGTTAGTTCCTCAAAACATTTGACTTCCCTGACGTTTAATTTTTCTCCCAGATGTTTTATTCTTTTTACTGCCGGGACTATCCTCATATTCATCATTTCTTCCTGTTGTCGACCAGTATGGGCATGAACAGTCCGCCTTGAACCGTCCGGTTCCGGAAAACAAGGTGCTCACCGGTCACGGTGTCGATCCAATCGGAAAACGGAACGCGATCCGCGGTCTCACAAAGAAAAGCATGCACCATCCCGATAACTTCCTTGCGTTTTTCCTTGTTTTCAGTCAGGCAGGCGACCCAAAGCAGCCAATCGGTCTTGGTGTAGGTGTTCCTGCTGTCCAGGGGGATTCCGTACCGGTTCTTCTTGGTAAGGTAATGATCCAGTTCCCGTTCTTTGAAATCCCTGGCGAATAAGGGCTCACCGATCAGATCGTCGACAGCCAGGTTATATTTTAAACTGAAAGTGCCCTCTTCATCAAGAGCCAGCAAGGAATGTTCCCCGTTGAAATAGAGTTCCATCCATTTTTTAGCGTAATCCCTGGCAATTTCCAGGCATTCTTTTGCCGTTTCCTCTTTTCCGAGCATCTCCGCGATCATCGCATAAGCTTTGATGCCGATGATGGCTTTGATCGCAAGGTTGGCGTTCTTGTCCAGATGGCCGGAAAAGTCGTCCGTGCAAAGCTGGTTGCAGGGAACCAGGCCGTGCTCGACAAGAAAACCGGCCCATTTGCTTAACAAATCGAAATTGGCGCGAAGGATGGCGGTATCTTTCGTATAAAGTGCGGTCAGGTAGCTTACAATCAGCATGTTCCCCGATTCTTCCACCGGCATCTGCTTGTTCATGTCATAGATTTCGACGGTTTCGGGAAACTGATGGTAGAAAGGCAAAGAAGTCTGCTTTTTCCAATCCCAGACTTCCAGATCCAATTGTTTGGAGGCATCGGACTTGACCGCATAGTACTGGCCCAGACAATAGGGGTAAATCCCGACGTCATGGGGAGCGAAATCGTACTTCCAGACAGGCATGCGGGCGAAATCAAAAATCGGCTGCAGCATGCCCTGCACAAGTTCTGGCCTTTCCAGCAAAAAGAGCGGCGCCGAGGGATATGTGATGTCGACTGTCGCGATGCAGCCGTCGGAATTGCATTCTTTGGAAAGTAACAGAAGCCTTCCTGAACCGTCCTGGACCAGTTTATGGGCGCCCAGCGTCTGCCTGTATGCGGCTCTGAGGACGAAAAGGTATTCTTCCCCGTACGCTTGGGCATACTCCTCCAATTTCAGATCGGCTTCGTCGCATTTGGCTTTGATTTCCGGGAAACGGCCATGGCTCTCCCGGAGAGCGTCAAAAATTGTTTTTCCGTTCCGGAAATAATAACCTTTGAGAAACTCCCCGAAATAATATATGGATACTATGTCGTCAAAAGCGAGCAGGAAATGCCCGGACAACCGCTTCGCATCCTCGGCACCGTCGCCCGCCTTCAGGAACAGGTACTTTTCATTTTTCAATATCTCGCAGTTTTTTCCTGCCAAATAATAATATCCCCAGTCCGCCCCGACTTCGTCGAAAGCGTGGGAAAGAGGCATTTGCCGGTTCAAACCGACGGAAACGGCTTCGAATCCTTCCAATTCAAACCTGTTCCCGCGGCATTCCTCGACTCGCTCCTCATTGAAACAAGTGTTATAGCAGATCTTCTGATCGATGATGATTTCGATTTGGACGGAGTGCTTCTTTTCGGACGCAAAATCATAGGCCAGAAAACAGACGGGGCAGGAAAAGGTCTCCAGGTCATTCAAGAGCAGGGGGGACAGGAATTCGATCGTAAGCAGGAAATCATCCTTCCGGAAATGATAAAGGGTGGAGAGCGCCTTTACTTCCACTCCAACCTGCTGCAGTTTTGGAACCGACTCATCCAACCCCAGAAAGCAGTATTTTTCCCCGTCGATTGAAAGATAGCCATGGATGGGTTTTTCTTCACCGTGCCAATAGACTGTGTTCGCGCCGTTGATTTCATCGGCCGGGCTCCAAATCGAAAAATAAGGATCTTTTACAAATAAAGGGTAGGCTGGCATGCGCCTTTCTAGCTTGGACATCATATCTTGCTCCTCTCATATTTACAACCAGAAGCGACGCGGAAAAGCGCCGCTTCTGGTTGCTGGGTAATTACGCAGTAAGGACTGACGATTGGCCGAATTGGATGCCTGCCGCGGTGAAGGTCCAGACATCACCGAAACTTGTGAGATCCGCTTCCGCGAACAAGCTCGCATAGTTGGAATATTGTTTGCTGTTGAATTCGGTTTTCACATAACCAATGATGCCTTCCGCCGCTTCAGCGTAGGCGATGTCGACGATCTCCAAACCATTGACTATCGAATAACTGTTCTCGATCTTGGTGTTCCAGGATTGAATTTTTCCGACGATCGACCCGTAGAAGGAAGGCAGGGTCTCTCCGTCCCTCAACCGGACGTTGACGATGCAGTTCTTGATGGTTCCGGCGTCGTCGATTCCGACCAGGGTGCCGCCCACGCCGCCATGGTTTTGGGAAGAGGAAACGATGAAATCAAGGTAGACGTTTTCCAGCGTTCCGTAGTTGATCCCGATGAGGGCCGTATCCGCGACGACGTTGGTTCCGTAGATGGTAACGAAAGCGATGTTCTTGATGACGCCGTAGTTTTTCTTGAAAAAGCCGTTGTTCCAGCCGCCGGGCAGCCAGCCGTTGAAAACCTTGTATCCTTTTCCGTCCAAAACACCGCTGAACGATTCCGCAAGCGCCGCTCCTTCGATTCCGAGCCAACCGCCGCCGAGATCGATGTCATTGGCGAGCGCGTATTCGCCTTCGGGATTCGTGGAGAGGAACTGCCGGAACTGTTCGGCGTTGTATATGTAGGTGTAGTTGTCCTGGGCCGAGTAAACGGTCACTTCGCATTCCACTTCCACCCCTTCCACAACCACGGTCACAGTCGCCGTTCCTTCGGAGACGGGGGTAAGGATTCCGTCCTCTGATACGGTCAGGACTTCGGGATTGTCGGAACTGAAAGTCGCCGTGTAATCGGAGATGAGGGATCCGTAAGCGTAGACTCTCACATCCAGATAGACCGGTCCGTCTTCCAGTTTCAAGGAGAGGAATTCGTCAAGTTTCACTTCGAGCGCCGGTTCGCATTCCAAAACGAGTTGGTTCCCGAAGTAGACTCCCTCATCCGTGAATTTCCAGAAATTCTCGCTGAATTCCGCCGGATTGACGGTGTTGAGCAATTCATGGACCGTCTTCACGACCCCGCCGGATTTCAGGTTGTAAGCGAACACGCCTTCCGCGGCTTCAAGAGTGAAAGCGGGAATGGGGTTGTTGTTGACGACGGCATAGGTGTTGAAGATTCCGTCGTTCAGGCTTCCCCAGAAAGCGGCGAAAGCAACCAAAGCGCCGACGTTGCTTACGCTTTGCAGGCCATCACGCAAAGTGATGTTGACGAGCGAATCCCTAACGGTTCCGCCTTCGAGGGTGCCGACCAGGGTGCCGGCTCCTTTGTATTCCGAGGACGGTCCGCCGTCGACCTGGATTTCGATGTCAAGGAACACATTTTCCATCAAACCGCCCACGGCGACTTTTCCGATGAGAGCGGCCAGATAGGGACGGGGTTGTCCGGACCGGATCATAACGAACGCGATGTTCCTGACGGTTCCTTTCAAAACCTTCACCCAGCCGTTGTTCCAACCGTCCAGCAGCCAAGCGTTGCTCACGATGTGCCCGTTGCCGTCAATGACAGATTCTTCCTGCAATTCGGGAATCAGCGGGGTCAAATCCGGTTTCCACAATCCCGTCCCCTCCAGATCGATGTCGGCGGTGAGGACGTACTTGCCGGTTCCGGTCATCGCCAGGAATTCGGCTTTCGTGGATACGGTCTGGTAGCCCAAGCCATCATAATCCATTGCCCGGACCTTGAAGGTTTTGACCAGCAATTCTCCGCAATATACGGAAATCGTCGCTTCGCCATCCGCCCCTTCAACGAGGCTCAGTTTGAAGCCGTTGACGGAAACCAGATAGGGATCGCTGGATACCAGGGTGATATCAAAGAGATCGGTATAATCATCTTCGCCATCGCTCAGAGAAACTTCAAGGCTAAACGAGGGGTTCGGCTCTCCGGGCATCCTGACAAGCTCGTCTTGGACGCCCTGGACGTCCGCGGTGGCGTACTTTGCGGTCAAGGTGCTGTTTTTCGAAAACTCATACAAAGTGTCCGCAGTCACAGCTTCGCCGTTCTCGTCAACCCAATGCAGGAACACTTGTCCGGATTTTGTCGCGACCGGAAGTTCTCCGTATTTCTGTCCGAAGACGACGGAGAGGGTTGTTTCCGTTGTATTCCCGCCCGCAGGATCCAAAGTGACTTCATAAGTCTTGGGGGTGAAATGGGCGTAGAGGGTGTGCGCGGAAGGCGAGGTTACAACGACGCTTGCCGTGACGAGAGAACCGTTGCCGTTCTCTTCGGTGTACCAGCCGGCGAACTCATATCCTGCCTGGGGGGTGGGGGAAGGCAGGGTTCCGTATGCGTCGCCATAGCGGACGGTGATGGCGTCCACATTTGCTCCGGAAAAATTGACCGTGACATCGATGCCGACGAACTCCACGGTGATGTAAAGGTCTGCCGTGACGTTCGGGACTACAACTTGGCCGGCAACCACTTCCGTTTCCGTTCCGTTTATTTTGAAACTGGAAAGAGTGAAATACTGGTTGGGGTTGACGCTGATGGTGACACTTTCGCCCTTATTGACGGAAGTCTTGTCGGCGGTGACGACGCCGCGTTCAGACTCCGGCAAATGGACTGTGAAACTTTCGGCTTCTCCTCCATCGCAGGCGGTCAGCAAGACCAACAGAAGCACGAGTCCAAATAACTTTAAGAACTGTTTCATTAAAAGATATATCCTCCTTTTCAATTTACCTTTCATCCGATTCTTTTCAAGGAAGGCAATTGATTTCCTGGCTTGTTCCAAACGGCGGAATCGAAAGATCCGAAGGGAGCTTCGCCGTTTATGGCCGCCGCGGAGGCTTCCGCTTTTGTTGCGCCGCTGTATTGCTTGGTAGCCAAGGTCGTTCCGTTTTCATAGGCAATCTTGTCAACTCTGTTTCGCGCGTTGCCATGGACGACGGAGAAACAGTTTTCAATCAAACCTTGATTCAGTCCGACGAGGGAACCAAAATAATTGCCCTCATTCATGCTTTGCACATTCACGACCGTAATGCAGTTTCTGACGGTGCCGCGGAACTCGTTGGTTCCGACGATGCCGCCGCCGCCCTTATAATCCAACGAGCCGCCGTACGTCACGGTGATTTCCACATAGCAGTTTTCAACAATGCCTTCGTTGAAGCCGACGATTCCGAAACTGGTCGTCGTCTGTTCCGGGCCGAAGATGTTCACGAAATTGGTGTTCCTGATGACGCTGGTTTCCGCGGTCTGGCCCCAGATTCCGCTCGTATCCCTTCCGCCCGTGATTCTCAGGTTGGAAATGGTGTAGCCGTTGCCGTCGAAGATTCCGCCGAAATGGTATTGGATGCTGTCGAAGCCGTCCCAGGGAGCGATCGTCGGGAACGTCTTCCCGCCGTAATCAATGTCGTTCACCAGGCAGTAGTTTGCGGAAAAGTCGTTCCTCATGTTTTCCAGATCCTCAGGAGTGGAAACCTGAACCCAGGGTCTGACCTTGACTTCAATCAGGTTGACATAAGTGTCCCCGTCGAAGATGACGCTGATGAAGGTGGAGCCTCCTCCGGTCGCCTTGATTCTTCCGTCTTCGGAAACCTGGGCGACATTCGCATCGGAAGAGACGAACGCCATTTCTTCAACCGGGATGGCAAGACCATCTTCGCTGAACATCACGACCTGGTAACTGTCCGCAAGTCCGGGGTTGTTGTAATCAAGGAAGACGAAGTCCTTCTCCGGAAGCAAGGTCACCCTTTTCGCAATCAATTTCGCCGCGGCGCTCGATCCGTTCGCTAAGGAGACCCTTACTCCGGTTTCTCCGACCCTCAGGGGTGTCACGTAAACGGAGCCGTCTTCTTGGAATTCGACCCGGAAATATTCCTCATAGCCAGAATCGAATTTCCAATCGATCTCCATTCCCTTTACGCTTGAGGGAGAAAGGTGGTAGGTTTTTCCAATCGTGAGGTAGATGCTTTCGGATTTGAAACTCACCTGGGGGAAGTATTTCAACGCCGGCAAATCAAACCCGGTGATCGCCCAGACGGATTTGTCGAAGTCGCGGAAATAGGAAGGATCGTAGAGTTCGGTCTCATCCGAAAAGACGTAACAGTTATTCGAATAACCGATTTCCGGTGTCTGCGTGTGGATGGCGGGCAGTTGCGCATCCGTGCAAACCGCATAGCAATTGTAGATGGTCGCCCAATTGTATCCGACCAGGGCCCCGACATTCTTGTAGACATTCTTGGCCGTAACGACGGCGATGCAATTGCGGATGATGCCGGTTCTGGCGTTCAGCCCAACCAGGCCGCCGGTCGCGTTATAGATGCTGTCCGAGTCCGCCTGGACCGTCGTTTCCACATAGACATTCTCGATCAGGCCATAATTCAAGGCGACAATCGAACCGGTCATGTTGCTGGTCTTCTGGTTCACGGCGTTGACCAGGGAAACATTCTTCACGACGGCGTTCTTGTTGATCTGTCCGAAGAGACCCTGGTGCCAGCCAGAATAGAAGGTGATGTTGCTGATGGTGTAACCCTGGCCGTCAAAGATTCCGCCGAAGTAAACCGAATCGGGAGCGGTGTCCCCCTGCCAGGGGGTGATTGAACTCCACATGTATCCCGTGAAGTCGACGTTGTTCATTAATTTGAACCAGCCGTTTAAATCATTGCGCATCAATTCGAAATCTTCGGGTTTGCGGAGGACTTTGTAAGACGTGACGATGCAGGTGATGATTTCGCCCTCATATTCGCCGACTACCGCGGTGTTGCCGGTTCCGAAGGCCGTGACCGTGGTTTTTCCGGCGTTGGGGGTGAGACGGACGATCGCTTCATCCAGACTCCGCCAGTTGATCGCCGGCGAACGGACGGTCACCCCGTTTTTCTTGACGGATATTTCCAACTCCGCGGAACGTTTGCCCATATCGTTTGGGTTGAGGACAAGCTGTCTGGTGTTGATGGTCAGGGCGATGTTGTTGACGACATTCAATTCGAAAGAAGCGCTAAGGGACCCGCTTTCGGCGGTAATTACTGTCTTCCCGGCCTTCTTTGCGGTGATGTATCCTTCCTCATCAACGACCGCGACATTCACGTCGCTGCTTGACCAGTTAAATTCCTTATCACTTACTTCCTGCCCTTTGAAAAGGTATTGGGGCAGAATCTGCATGGTCCTTCCGACTTGGAGCTTCCTTTCCGGGAAAGGAAAGGAGAGTTCCTCGACTTTATATACCCGAACCGTGCAGACCGCAAAATATTCATCCAGGGCCGCCGTGATGACGGCGTTCCCTTCGGACAGGGCTTCAACGGTTCCGTTTTCGACTGTTACGACTGTCTCATTGTCGGAAGACCAGGTGACCGTTCCTTCAAGGTTTTTCAGATTGGCCTTCAGAGCAAAACTGTCGCCGACATAGAGAGCGATGTCCGTATGTTCAAGCGCAAGATATTTTTCCGTCACTTGCGGCGGCGCAGGCTCTTCTTCGTCTTCACCGTTTTTGCAGGCTGTGAAAGCCAGCATGCCAAGGACAAAAGCCAGCAAAACGTATATGAATCTTTTCAAAACTTCTTCTCCTTTCGCTGCCTATTTTACGGAAGCCCTGAAACTTGCGACCAAGGTCGATATTTTGTTGTCTCCCTGCGTCAGGTTGGTGCTTTCCGCCCAGTTGGTGACTTTGTTTTCTTTTGCAATTCTCTCAAACTCATCAATCATCGCGATTTGCTCTGCGGGCGTGTAACTCGCCTGATAGAAGCGGAGCAGGAAATACATCGGGGAAAGGGATTCCACTTTGATGCGGTTCACCAGTTTTTCATACAAAACCGGATTCTCCTCCCGGTAATGGTCAACCAAAGCCAGCGCTTCATTGAGAATGTCCATCGCATTGTCCAGATACTTTTTAGGCCAATATTCAATCTTGTTGTAATTGACATAGCAAGTGGCGTCCAAACCGTAAAGGTTGCGCAGGTATTCGAGATAAGTCCTTGTGGTGTCGAAATATTTTCGCATCGCCGGATAGGCGTCTTTGTAATAATTTCTCAAGAAATCATCGATCAGGTCATCAACATTCTGATCCGCATCCCAGAGGAGTTGGCTTGCGACATAGATTCTCATTTTATCGAAAGTCGGCGTCGCCGTATCCCAGGGACCAAGGTCGAAGACGGAGATGGCCCCCAGATCCCGCAATTCGCGGTATTGCTGAGCCTGCGTGGAGAAGTTGAGGAAGTTTGTAAAATAGCTGAAGTAGTTGGCGCTGTAGGTCCAAACCGCGAACTTCTCCGTTACAACGGACCAGCCTTCAAAGGCGTTTTTGATCAGAGAGTTCTTGGGATCCAAAAAACTGTAGGAGTAATTGGTTTCCAAAGGCGCGATGAAAACGAAGACGTTATCGCGCGCGAGGACTTCGGGAGAATTGGGAGTCCAGGTCTTCGTCGCCTCGTCATAAGTCGCTGGCGGTTGGAGCGTCTTGAAATAGGCGAATGTTCCGATGTACAGTTTCCTGCCCGGGTCAACTTCGGCCAGCCATCTCTCGATTTCTTCCGCGACCGAATTCACGAACACCATGTCGACTCCCGAAGGGGTTCCGTATTGCCTTATTGCTTCCGTGCATCTTTCGCAGGTGCAGAAGGTGTTGCTGTCCTCTTCTCCGAGGAGAATGTATTCGTCCTCAGGATTGGCGAGAATCACTTGTTTGACGTTTTTGATGAATTCCGCCTTCATCTCTTCATTGGTCAGGCACAGCTGGGTCCCGTCCGGAGAATACCAATCGGGATGGTCCGCATAATACCTGGCTTTCGGCATGATTTTGAAGTGGGAGTGCGTCGCATAAATCCAGTTCGCGCCATGATTCCGGACACGCATTCTGTCGCCATAAAGCAGGTCCTGCGTCGTGTAGAAGTAACCCAATTGCCGGTCTTCAAAGTCCGGAACGTCCTTGATATCAAAAGCGTAGAGGGGGATGTCCTTAACCTTGTCATATTGGATTTCGTCATCCGCGTACACTTTGAATTTGAAACAGTAGTACATGAATTTATACGCCCCGTAAAGCGCCGAATAATCGGAAGGTCCGGCGATGAAAACCAGATTCCCAATCGTCTTGATGATGTAGCCGTCCTTCGTCAGCTCGCTTTCCGAGACTTTGATGCCGCTGCTTTGCAGAAGTTTCGTTTTTCCTAAAGAAATGTATTTGTCCTCGGGATTGAAACTCAGGCCGAGATCGGAAACCGCCTCAAGCGTCACCCCGGTCGCTTTCTTGAAGAAATCAACAAGTTCATTCTTGGCGAGGAGCTCTTTTTCTCCCGCCTGTTCAGGCAGGACAAGTTTATAAGCCGTCACCCCGTCCTGCATAAGGTATTCACCGGTTTCTTCCGGCCAGAAATCTTCCGGCTCTTCGGGGTCATTTTCATGCTCTTTACCTTTGCAAGCCGCAAGGGAGAAAGCCAATAAAGCTGCCATGATGATGCTCCATATCTTAAAGAGGGTGTTTTTACTTTTTGCCATGTTATCTTACCTCAACCACATAGTCCAAATAGTTCATGTTTCCGGCTTCGTCGATCGCGAAGTAGCGGATGGTGTATTTCCCCTCTTTCGCAAACGTCACATTGCCGTTGACGACGACGCTCATCACATTTTCAGGATCGATGACGAAGATCCGCGTGTCGACGTTTTCGGTATAGTTGTCGGAAACTTCGAATTCGGGAAGTTTGAGCGTTGAACCCAATTTCCCCGAAGTAGGAATTTTCCCTTTCAGGACGATTTCGGGAGCGACGTCATCCAGCACGGATATCGCCCGCGTCATCGTCATCGGGTTCCCGTTCCCGTCCGTCGCAGTGTAGGTAACGTAATATGTTCCGTACTTCTCGACCACGATCTTCGTTCCTTTTCCGTTGTTCGAAGAATAAATGACTTGATTATCGGGATCAGTGATCCGGATGGAGATGCTCGTGCTGAAACTCAGAACGTCAAAGGCGGCCGCATCGGGGATGGTGACATGCTCGTTGAGTTTGGCTGAGCGGACCATTTCGCCGAAGATGGATATGGAAGGAACGGTGTAATCGTCGTCAACGGAGGAAATCAACTGGTTTCCGACTTGCTGGAGCCTGAGAGTCGCGATTCCGGTGACGTTTTCGAAGATGATTTCAAAATTCACCGTCGAACTGAAGCCCGTGAACGGCGATCCGTCTTCGAATGTCTTGATGTAAGCTATCGGCAAGCCGTTGTCATCGCTTACCGAAAACAGCGTGTTGTTGTAATAGAGGTTCAGCCGGGCGGCGGTGGTTCCGAAGAAGGTTCCCGCCATCGTCGTCGTACTGGAATCATTGATTGTCAGATAAGAAAACGCATCTTGGGAGTTGGCTTTTCTGACTGTGAATTTTACGGTCTTTGCCGGGTCCTGGGCGTCCTTCATCCTGATGATGATGCTGTCAACGTTGTTCGCGGTCGCGGGCACATTGAAGACAATCTGGAATCCGTCGGCCGCTACTTCCTTGATGAAGGTGAGTTTCGCTCCCGAGGTCTGCGTCGTAAAGTCGATGTAGTTCCTGGAAGGCTCGATTGCATCGATTCCCTCCGACAGGAAGTACTGCGCAAGTTGCAGACGGCCGTAGCTGTCATAAAGTCTTACCGCCGGAATCTCGTATTCGAGGACGGCTTCTTTACCCGTGACCGGGGAAGTCGCCCGGTAGACCAGGCGGGCAACAGAGTTCATTTGTGTGAGTTGGGGAAGATGCTTTCCGTCGCTGATGGTGATTTCTTTTCCTTCAAGGAAAAGTTTCATTTCCACGGCGACGGCTTTGGCTGGCGTCTGATTGTAATCGATCGCCGTCGTCACACTGAACCTGGTCTCCAGCCCGTCGATAATGATGTGGGGGATGAAAGCCGGAGCGGCGATAATCGGCCTTTCGGAAACGATCACTTCCACCTGGATGAATTCCTCGGAAACACTCCCAAGACGGTCGGTCGCCGTATAGACGATTTTATACACATCCGCGACCAAAGGCGTGAAACGCAAGCCCACGACCGCATATTCGGTTCCGGTATTTAAGCCAATCGCTTTCACGCTGACTTCTAGTTTCCCGGCGCCGCCTCGGGCGGAAAACCCGGGAACCGCGATTTCCGTTCCCACATGGCCTCTTTCCAAAGCGCCTTCGATTTCGACTTCTATCGGAGACAGCTCGTCATGAACCTCAATCTCTTTCACAAACACCGCCGTGTTTCCGAAAGCGTCGGTCGCGGTATAGGTGATGAGGTAGCTTCCGCTCGCAAGCGGCAGGAATCCGCCGGCGCTGACCTCAACCATCCCGCCTTCAAACCTGACCTCGACGGAAACGGGAAGCGCGCCTTCGATCTTGTCGTAGGCGGTAACTTCCGGAAGGGGGTACTTCCTTCCTTTCAAACCGTCGACAAAGAGGCTCTCATCATATTCCAGTTCCGGAGCGGTTGCGTCCAGATGGATCTTGTTTTCCAGGTTCAGGCCGCCAATGTTTTTAATCAGGTACACGGCTTTGTCGCTGTTCAAACCGGAAACCTGGATTTCCAGATAAGCCTTGCCGTTTTTGAAGCCGTTCCAAGGTTCCACAAAAAATTCCGAATCATCCAAATCAGCGACAAGCTTGTTGTCGCTTGTGAAAATCTTTCTTTCCGGATAATCAAAATAAATCCGCAGGCTTTGTTCGCTGATGTTCAAATAGCGCGCCTGTCCGGAAAAGCTGTGAAGAGTCGGGGTTCCGGAACCGGCAGCCGTCGCGATCTTTCCGTCTTTCGTGCGCCCTGCGAGTTTTTGATTGTGGGCGCCCGCCCGAATGTAGGTCGTATCTATTTCCTTGTCCGAAGCGGAGAAAACGATTAGGACATAATTCCCGGGATCATCCGCATCAGTGAGCTTTATGGAGATCTGGTCGAAATCCGAGGATCCCCACTTGCTCGGCAGGACGAGCAAATCCACCAGAAGGTCGTTCTTGTTCAACTTTGTGAAATCAAGGGGATCCTTGAGACGGATCGCTGAGTTGTTTAATGAGGAGGTGACGATCAAACCCGACAGGGCGGAGTTCAGATCGGCTTTTCCAAATTCGATATGATCGCTCGAAAGGTTTTGGATAATGCTTTCCGCGGGGTTGGAAACGAAGACCTCCACCTCATCTTCAAAACCGCGGTCCGGGAGATTCGCTTGGAATCGGAAAACATATCTCCCGGCTTTCGTGAGATTGACTTTGCCTCCGGAGGAAGCTACGACTTGATTATCGGGATCAAATACCGAGACTGTGGTCGGATATTCCTGTCCCTTGTACAGAACCTTACCCGCGGGAAGGGTTACCGGGGAATTCTTAACAAAATGGGATTCGTTCAGATCATGGACCAACTCGGGGACGTTCTCGTCAAAAACCTTGACAATGCATTCCAACTCTTTTCCGGGGAGTTTTTCCGAATCGTAGCCTCTGTAAACGACCCGATAGTTTCCGCTTTTTTCGGGAAGGAAATAAGCGCCTTCCGAAAACTTCCCGGAGAGGAGTCTGTCTTGGGAATCATAAACATTCACTTTGTTACCTTTTTCGTCGTAAACCGCAACCTCGCCGTCAAAATCCAGATTTCCTTCCAAAACGTCATAGGCGAGGGGTTTCGGCAGGGGATACTTCTCATTTACCTTCCCGGCGGCCGGTTTCGCATACAGATTCGGGCCGGAAGAGTTGTAGAGATAGGAGTTTTCAAAACTTTGGCCGTTGATCTCATATATCAGCAGGTTTGCCTGCCGGCCGGCCGCCACGTTTTCGAAAACCAAAGAAACATTGTATCTTTCAAAGCCATCCAAGGAGAAGCCGGCATCGAATCCGTCGTTTTCCGGTTTGGAAAAGTCCCAGATCAGTTTCCTGCCTTCCGCATCCGTATTGTAACCGTAGGAATGGCCGTATACGCGCATGGTCACGGGATCGAATTCGATCTTCACGGACCGCACGTTTTTGCTGGCATAATCGGCTCCCCTCACCGCCATGTTGGAGAAGCTTGTTCCCCAAAGGAAGGTGAAGACGTCCCGGGAGTTGGCGCCGGCGGTTATCCCCAGCGCTTCCGAATCGCGGTGGTAGTAGATTCCCATCTTCTTCCCTTCCGCTTCCACATGCGCGTTCGCCGTCACGGAATTGCCCGGAGCCCCGCCGGTGATAACAACTTTGAAGGTTTTCCCGGTTTCCGCATCCGTGAAAACCAGGGACAAGGTGTTCAAATCCTGATAAGGATTCACGTAACTTGCGGTTTCATATTCCGAACCGCTGTAGGTTGATCGGGAATAAGGCATCAGGTCGATTTCGAAATGTCCGGATATCTCATCAACCAAATCAAGTTTGCCTCCGCTCTTCGTGGCTGTGACCAGGATTCCGCGGCGGTAATCTTTGATTCCCGTTTCGTTCGGAACAATTTGGTTCGCAGTCAGGAAGACATTTTCTTCCTGGAAATATTCATCTGCGAAGTTAAAGGCGTTTATTTTTACCCGGCCCTTTTGAAAACTCAAAAACAGGAAAGCCAGGAGCATTGCAAAAAGTAACGCGCTCAGTCTTTTTCGATGGTTCATTAACCTTTTAAACCTCCTACTGTTAAATTCCCGATTAATTTCTTATTGAAAATCAAGAAAATGATGAACACCGGCAAGAACACGATGATGCTCCCCGCCATCTTCGCAGGAACACTGGAAACGGCGCTCCCGGAATCGATTTGCAAGCAATAGAGCGCATAGGCGATCGTCGGTTTGCTTGGCAGATAGATCATGGGAATGTAGTAATCGTTCCAATATCCGATGAAGGAAAGCAGGCAGGCGATTAGGAAGGTCGGCCGGATCAAGGGGAACATGATTCTGGTCATGACCTTCAGATCGCTCGCGCCGTCAATGAAGGCGGCCTCCGCAAAATCCCAGGGTATGACTTTGAACGCCGCATAGTAAATCAAGAAGTTCATTCCCAGAAAATTTGCCCTCATCACGAAAATCCCAAAGAAAGAATCGTAAAGACCGAAGGTCTTGGCCATGTTGATTTCCGAAGCCAGAGAACCGGCGATTGGAAGAATCATGGTGACGATTACGATGCTGTAAATCAGTTTCGAGAATTTGCGTTGGCCGTACTTCGAACAAAGATAAGCCACTATGCAGGCGACAAGGTTCTGTACAAACATGCATCCGAAAGCATAGATGACGGAGTTCAAAAACAGTTCGGGGAAGTAGACGTATCTTGATCCTCCCGCCGGAAGATTGATCTGAACCCGCAAAGCTTTCAAAGCTTCATAATAATTGCTGATGGCGATGCCCATCTTGGGAAAACCGAAATTGAAATTCCTGCGGAAATCGTTTCGAGTTTTCAGGGAAGTGATTATCGACCAGTAGAAGGGCGAGATAATGACCAAAACATAAATCAAGATGAGCGCGACGATCAGGATCATCAGCCAGTTGCGATTGTTCGTCCGTTTCAATCTCATTTTTCCGTTGCTATTAACCATTGGTTTCCACCTTCCTGATCCTGCCGTCGCGATCCGGAGAGGGTCCGAACCTTTCCAGAAGGTACTTGGTTGCAAGGGTGACCGGAGTCGCGAGAATCGTGAACATCAGACCGACCGCCGAGGCGTAGGGGTATTCGGCCATGGTCGCGGAGTCGATGATGGTCACGAAAAGATAGTAACCGAAAGTCCGCACCCGGTCGGGGGCTCCTGAACCGTAGAAACTGTAAAGGAAGGCCTGACTGGTGAAGAAGCCGGCGATGCTCAAAACCATCTGCATGACGAAGGTCGGATAGATGTTCGGGAAGATGATTTTCCTCAGTTCCCGGAAGGGGGTAACCCCGTCGATCTCCGCGCTTTCGATTAGCGACTTGTCGATTCCGCTCATTGCCCCCGTGTAAAGGATCATGTTCACGCCAAAGCCGGTCAGCACGCAGAATCCGAAAACATAGAAGAGCGCGGTTCTGTCGTTGGAAAGCAGGCCGGAGAAGCAGGTGCCGAACCATTTGTTTAAAAGTTCCGGCAGGGAGTTCTCTCCGAAATACTTGAACATCATGACCAATGCGATTGAAGGAATAATCGTCGGGAGGAACAGAAGGATTTTCGCCGTTTCCGCAACCACATTCGCCGGCGTCCAGCGCGCATTCTTCTTCTTCCCGTTTTTGAAAATGTAATAGGAGAAGAGGATGGAAACTGGAGTGGTGACGAAGACTCCAATCAAATAGACGATTAATGAGTTTTTGAAGCAGAACCACATGCTTTTGTTTTCGGAAAACAATTGCATGAAAAAGGTTTTGAAATTGTTGAGTCCGTAGAAGGAGAATTCTCCGGTCACATAATCATACTTCTTTACCGAAAGCAAAATCGAATTGAAGTTTACCCCTATGTAGAAGATGCAGAACTGAAGCAGGGGCCAAGCCAAAAGACTCCAGTAAAAGATGGATTCTTTCAGTTTGCGGTTTTTCAGCCTGCTTTTCCTTGTGCTTACTGAAGTCTCATTCATCAAATCATCCTTTTATTTGGTTAAAGTCTTCCAGTTGTTCCTGTGATAGGTGTACAGTCCGTCGAAATAAGCCTTCGCGGTGAGGCTGGTGTTGTTTGCGAAAGCGGAGAACGGATTCTCATAGGTGCTTCCGGAAACATTCGAATACCAGGTCCAATAATTCCCGAAGTAAGTGGAGTTGTTGATGCGTTTCATCGACAAACTCAGGTCATAGACGATCTTCGTGTTTTCGCTTTTGTAGATTTGGTAAAGGGTTTTCGAAAAATGCGTGAGGGATGCGTATTGCTCGTCGGTCAGCGTGTAGGTGTAGGGCTTGATGACCCCGGTGTTGACCGTGAAGATCTGCAAAGCCGATTCCGTATGGCAGAAACGCAGGAAGGCCTTGGCGATTTCCAGGATTTCTTCCGAGCAGTTGGCGTTGATGAAGAAGGCTGCGGTTCCGGAAACCGAGAAAATGGTCGTTCCGGGGGCGGAGCCTTCAGTCTTCGGGAACGGCATCAGCGAAAAACGTCTCTTGCCATAAGCGTAATCGTTTCCGTACATGGCCACGATGGAATCGAAGGAACCGTTGTCCCGGGCTTCGTTTTCCCACCAGTCGCCTTCCATGATCATCGCGATCGGCTTGATCGTGCTTCCGTTGTTTTCCGGTCTGCTCGCGATGAATTCATCCTGAGCGGAGAGGTGGTCGGTGGTCAGACGTGTCGAGGATGAAGTGTAATTGACGGAATCCGACATGATGTGCTTCGCGACTTCCAAAGCGAATCTTTTCCCGGATTGCCTCTGCAGTTCATAGGCGTTGTCGCCGGTGATTTCCGTCGGCTGGGTGTCGCCGTCAAGCAGGGTCGAGCCGGAGAACGTATAATTCATGATGAAGTTCTCCGCTCCCTCATAATCAGCCCAAAGTCCGTTCAGGAACCCGAGGCTATATTCCTTATATTGCCCCGACCAGATGAAAGGAGTGACGCCCTTCTGGACCATCACTTCCATCAGTTCCTGGAACTGGGTCCATGTTTCCGGCAAGCCGTCGTCATAGGTTCCGGGGAGCCCGTCCAATCCCAAGGACTTGCTTCCCTCTTCCTTTCCGGAAACCCAGATGATGTTTCCGGGGGTGGAATCGCGGCCGATGTAAAGCTTCTTCTCTTCAAAAAGGTCGACGTCGTAGACTATCCCGTAATGGGAAAGGTAGGTGGGAATCGCATAGTATTTGTTGCCCGTGATTTCGTTTTCTCCGTAGTATTGTCTGTTGGTCGCGTCCATTTTGTCGACGATCGACACGTCTTCCCCGTATTCGGTGAGGGGGGTCGTCACCGCGTCGGTGATGTCGGCGAGCAAGCCAAGTTTCACCATGTCGTAGTAATAGATCCTGTCCACGAAGAACAAGGCGTCCCTTGATGAGGAAATGTTGTTGAGTATATTGTCACGCAGAAACTTGTTTTTGTCATTGTCTATCCTGATTTGCACGTCGGGATACAGTTCTTCAAATTGGGCTTTCAACTCTTTCAGCCATTTGTCTCCCAAACCGCCGTAATAATTGCCGATGTATACCTGCGTCTTGTTGGGGTCGATATCCTCATCCTCGTCTCCCTCTTCACCGAAATTGCAGGATGTAAGGGTCAGCGAAGCGAGGAAAATGAAAACGGTTACAATTGTTTTGAAAAAATAATTCTTCATATAAACCTCCATGTTTTTAAAATGATACGCCCTTGTTCACACTAATTATATTATAGCATAGAATTTGGCGTTTAATTTTCAAGTTCCATACTGTTTCACGGCCATCATTTTCAAATTTCTTGAAACAAAAACTTGATTTTGCCGGGGTATGGATATATAATAAAAGACGGAAACGGGGGAATTTTTCAATGGTAAAGAATTACAACTTCACCGAAAGACCGCTCTCACAGGAGAAAAACCTGCAGTTGAACGTCAACAATCCCGATGACTTCGATGCCATCATCCGCCTCGGAAAAGCACTGGGCAACGCCGACTGCATGCGGGTTTTCAAATATCTCAGCATTAAACCGATGAATCTCTTGGAACTCTCGAAACTCACCGACTTGCCGGTGTCTTCGGTATCCAACCACGTCGACAGGCTTCGGGACGCCCAACTGATTTTCATCAATTACCAACCGGGGCTGAAGGGGCACGCGAAAATCTGCAGCAAGCAGCTCAGACAAATCACGCTCCTTTGCGACGACGTGGAAAACCCGAGCGAAAAATACATGGTCAAGCACGAACTTCCAGTCGGGGCCTTTTCCGATTGCGACGTGAGCGCTCCTTGTGGGATGGCCGGCTCGGAAAAGATCCTGATCCCCTTGGACAACCCCGCCCTTTTCTTCCATCCGGAAAGGCTCAAAGCGGAACTCCTCTGGTTCTCCGAAGGTTACATCACTTATAAATTCCCCAATGATTTCAAAAAGGACCAGGAACCTGAAGAAATCTCCTTTTCGATGGAAATCTGCTCCGAAGCCATTTACTACAGGGAAAAATACCCGTCCGACATCACCATCGAAATCAATGATGTAGAAATCGTGACCTGGACTTCGCCCGGGGACTTCGGAGGCAGGCGCGGAACCTTCTCGCCCAGTTACTGGTCGCTCAATTCCACGCAGTTCGGACTCCTGCAGGAGTTTTCCGTCAACCGCAAGGGCGTCTTCATCAACCATGTTCTTTCCAACCCCAAAATTACAATCCGCGACTTGAGAATCCCTGATTTCAAAGACGTGAAGTTGACAATCAGAATCAAGGAAGACGCGGTCCACAAAGGGGGAATCAACATTTTCGGAAAGAATTTCGGAAATTATGACCAGGCGATCATCATGACAATCAAATGACACCCTTTTTTCGCAAAATAAAAAAGGCATTCAACCAAACAGAATGCCTTTTTTAATTTTGTAAGCCTTCTATTTCAAGGACGGTTGGTAGTTCTTGTTGAAGAGGCGCCTGTATTCCGTGGGTGTCATTTTCATCTTCTGCTTGAAGAATTCCGAAAACCTGTTCGGGGTCAAAAAACCGCTTTTGGAACTGATCTCGGTCATCGAGAGGTTCGTGCTCTCAAGCAGCAGCTTGGCCACTGAAAGCCTCATCTTCATGAGGTATTGATATGGCGGGATCCCGAAGCATTTCTTGAAAGCCCTGATGTAGTGGAAGCGGCTCAGATTGCAAAGGGAGGCGAGTTCGTCGATCGTGATTTCCCGATGGATGTTGTTGATGATGTAATCGGCGGACTCCTTGATTGTCTTCACATAATGGTATTCGCTCAAACCGGTTTCGGTCCTTGCCTCCGTGTTCGCCATGATCAATTCCGCAACCACCAAAGTCGCCAGGTTGCGCAGGCAATAGTCCCGCAGGCGCCTGGAGGCCACCTCCTCCTTGAAGAGCTGAAAGAAATTGTTCAGCTTGGGGGTGATCTCAAACTCGGTGCGGAGATCGCCGGAATGGCGGCCAATCTTCTCCAGGACCTCTTCGAAGAACTCCTTCCGGATCAGGATGGTGATGTAGGAAGGAGCGAAAAGGTCCGAGGCGATCCCGTGCTCGACTTGGCTCGGAATCAGATAGATCTTCCCGCATTCCCCAAAAAACAGCGCCCGGTTGACCAGAAGATAGGGGATGGGGGTGACGGGAATCAGGAATTCATACTCGGGGTGGGCATGGGAAAATACGGAAAGGACGTTTCCCTTTCCAAGGTTGAAAACCCTGATCGCCAAATCGTCCGAAGCATAATGCAGATGGATGCCGCTTTCGCCGGATGTTTTCATGCTCCCAAAAACCCTTCCGGAGTCAACTTTATTATACCTTAAGATCGGTTTTGTGTAAACAAAAATTTCACCTTTTTGAAGCAATAATCCGATATTGAGGCAATAATCTTAATGAATTTTCCTGGAAAAAAATGCTATAATGTTTTAAACTAGGGAGATGTTTATGAAGAAAATCCTGTTAATTATATTGTTGGGAACGGTTCTTGCGCTGACCGGATGCGGACTCATCCCCGGCGGAGGAGGCGGAGGAAATGATGATCTTACAGATCTCTTTGAAAGCGTCGAAGAAAGCGGAAACCTGAAAACCACTTTCCAGGAAGCGGTCGAAGCCGAAATCGATCCGAATTTGCAAACCCATTTCACGGTCGACTTCTGGACGCTCAACTCCGTCGACCTGGCGACCGGCCTCTACCTGGCGGCCGTGCAGCTTTATCTGGCCACTCCGGCCTTAAGTAAAATCCCCATCTAAAGGAAGGGAGACACCTTCACCTGGTCGGATGAAGGACATGACGTCGAAGTCAAGTTCGACGTGAAAACCAGTTCTTACTCCTTGAAAGTGAAGAAAGAAGGGGTCGTCACCCTGTTAGCGGAGATGGTGAAACTGGGGAAAGACCACTTCGCCTACCAGATGTACCTGGACGACGATGGCGAAAAGCGCGTCCTCCAAATGGTCCTCCAGGGCGAGGACGGAAGGCTTTCCGTCCAACCGAACGCGGCTGCGATTCCCTCCTCGATCTACAAAGCCAAATCCCTGCCCCGGGGATTTGCGGAAGAGGGAGTGAGAATCTACATCCTTGAGGACGGTGATTTCTCCTTTGAAGGCGATCTGCCCGAACAAAAGACGGTGATCGACTTCACAATCCTTTCCGGACTGAAATCCAAGTACGCCTTGAATGAAACTTTCAGCGTCACGGGCATCATCATCAGGGAGACATACAGCGACGGAAGCACCCAAAGCGTGAACGTGACTTCTTCCATGGTCGTAGGCACCCTTCCTTCAACATCAACCCCGGGGCAAAAGACCCTTACCCTGAAATACGGGGACGTCCAGATGAGTTTCACCTTCGAGGTTGAAGAAGAGGAAGGTAGCGGCGAAGAGGAAGAAAACGCTTTGGCGGATTCGTTCGACAGTTTCTACCAGACGCTTGTCCTGAACTCGGACACGGGCACCAGTTTCCTGAACAGCCTGCTGTTTGCAATAATGGACGGTTTTGACGGAGAGAATGAAGAATTCCAGGCCATTCTGAAGTTCTATGATGATTTCAGTACATGTCTGACCGGACAATGGGGACCGGTGGTTTTGGTCTTGGAAGGAATCATGGCAATCTCCGCCCACGCTGATGGCAATCTAAGGTTGCTTTTCCCGGATCCCGCCAATAACTACGGAAAGACCGCTTACTGCATCTACGAGGAAAGCAATCAGAAATACAAAGTCGGATATTGGAAGCAGAAAGTTCTTTATACTTACTGGTTCGAACAGGAAATTTCCTTCGACGAAGCGACCGATTCTCTGCGGGCGGAAATAAAATGCGGAGTCAACGAAAACCAGGTGCTTCTCGGCACCCTCGAGTACAAGCGGATCGCTTCCGGAAACTACGCTGCGAACATCTATCTCCCCGATGACGAGGAAGACCCCGACGGCACGTACACAAGCTATATGTTCCGCTTCACGGCGAACGAAGGCGTCGTGAGCCAAAATCTTTGGGCGAACGCCCCGGCCAGCGTGTACAAATCCACCGGCGACCTTTCCGATTACGGAAAGAATGGAGACAAGACCCTGACGTTTGCGAACGGAGAAATCACCTTGGTTGACAACCTCAAAAGCTCCGCCGAAGAGTTCTACATGGAATTTGTGGACAAAGACGGAGATAACGAAGGGAGCTTCGAGCATTCCCACCTGGAACTCATGAAGAACAAGGCGGAAGAGGCCGCCGGCTACTTCCCCGACTACAATTTCTCAATCATCTATTCCTGCCTTGATTCTTATCTTTACATTCTTGCGGAATACCAAAAGAAGACTCTCGACATAGAAAGTTTTGACTCGTTTAAAGTCTCCAAAAGCAAAGCCGGGGTGGTTTTTGAGATCGAAGAATGGGGCGTAAAGACAACCTATACCTTCCGGATTGGGATCAACAAATTGGCTTTGAAAGTCGAATATGAAGGCGGAGATATTGAGATTGCGGAACTTGTGAAGGACGGAAGCAAATACTATGTCCAAATTGTCGGAAAATACGGAGATGATTACGCTGTCTATCAAGCCGCCTACCTGGACAATAACAACATGTCATTCGCCTACAAGAGCGATTCCAAATTCAGCAGCATTTTTGACACAACGATTCTCACGAACTTTGCGGCCCAGGGCGACGAAGTCCATTCCCTCACTAACGGAGTCTACAATTTCTTTGAAAAGTAAAAAAAATAAAAGAGGCATCCAAAAACGGATGCCTTTTTCAAACATGTGCAGAGTTTTTAAAAAAAACGCATAAATTTCGTTGGTTTTCAAGAATGGTGACCCGTACGGGATTCGAACCCATGAATGCATGCGTGAAAGGCATGTGAGTTAAACCACTTCTCCAACGGGCCAAAAAAATGGCGCCTCCAATAGGATTCGAACCTATGACCCCATGATTAACAGTCATGTGCTCTAACCAGCTGAGCTACGGAGGCGCAATTTAATAATAGAAAGAAAGCTTGGCGACTACCTACTTTTGCGGGGGAGAGCCCCCACTATCATCGGCGCTGAAATGCTTAAC
>ENA-OWOZ01000101-OWOZ01000101.1-bioreactor-metagenome-genome-assembly--contig:-NODE-101-length-123164-cov-8.815334_pt1 | contig 123164 bp, 91 predicted proteins | sample MGYA00238140_ERZ651804 | MGnify/ENA primary metagenome ERZ651804 (study PRJEB26910, sample SAMN07631232) | bioreactor metagenome | isolation source: Switchgrass digestor | place: USA: Dartmouth...
TGGGTCAGGGTTTCCCCCATTGCCCAATATTCCCCACTGCTGCCTCCCGTAGGAGTCTGGGCCGTGTCTCAGTCCCAATGTGGCCGGTCAACCTCTCAGTCCGGCTACTGATCGTCGCCTTGGTGAGCCGTTACCTCACCAACTAGCTAATCAGACGCGAGCCCATCCTTGAGCGGATTGCTCCTTTGATATACCGGTGATGCCACCAGTATATGTCATGCGGTATTAGCATCGGTTTCCCGATGTTATCCCCCTCTCAAGGGCAGGTTGCTCACGCGTTACTCACCCGTTCGCCACTAAGTCATCCAAAGCAAGCTTCAAATGACTCCGTTCGACTTGCATGTGTTAGGCACGCCGCCAGCGTTCATCCTGAGCCAGGATCAAACTCTCTATGATAATTATCACAACTGACCGTAGTCAGTCATCCAATCATAAAGTATTCCCTTGCTCTTAAAAGCAATTTCAAACTCTTTGAAATCTTCGGTCCGTGTCATATCTCCCGATATTCCACGTTACCCACTTTCTTCTGGCACGTTCGTTACGTTGTTTAATTTTCAAGGTGCATACCCTCGCGGCCCTTTCCTCGACCGCGGATTCTCAGTATACCATCTCCTCGCCCTCTTGTCAACTCCCAGTTTGTTGCTGCCTTTATTTTACTCGGCCGCCCCTCACCGGGCCTGTCTCAACGAGGATGGTCAGTATACCAGATCTCTTCCGCCCTGTCAAGCGGTCTTCGGGATCCTTTTCGAGAGACCCCCCGCCCCCCGATTCCTGCTCGGAACAACGGGTCCGTCTCCTTTCATCTCGCGGCTCGTTTTGGCCGCTCGAATAATATACTACACACCATCCGCCTTTGTCAACACCTATTTTTATTTTTCTAAAAAAGAATTCAAAAACATCTTTTTCCTATATAATATATATGTTTATCACGGCTCAAGGTTTACAATATGATCCATGATCAGATATAATAAATAATGTAATACTGCGAACAGATCTGCAGCACATAATCGGAGAAGGATATGAAGAGAGTAACTTTATACACCGACGGAGCATGCTCCGGCAATCCCGGCCCGGGCGGATACGGCGCGATTTTGATATATAAGGGACATGAAAAGGAAATAAGCGGCGGAGAAGCACAGACTACAAACAACAGGATGGAGCTCATGGCCGCGATAGCCGGGCTGGAAGCCCTCAACGAGCCATGCATCGTTGACCTGTATTCCGATTCGAAATACCTGGTAGACGGCATATCCAAGGGGTGGGCCGCATCCTGGCGGAGCCGGGGGTGGATCAAGTCAGACAAAAAGCCCGCCCAGAATCCGGATCTCTGGGACAGGCTCCTTAAACTTCTCGATATTCATCAAGTCACGTTGCACTGGGTAAAGGGCCACGATGAGAATGAGTACAATAACAGGTGCGACAAACTTGCCGTGGCTGAGTCGATGAAGTTTTCAAAGCTTGCCGATGACCATGGCAAAGACGATAATAATAACAACAATGGCAATAGCAGCACTAATTAAGATGATAAATAATGATATATGATAATAGAGCAATTATAAAATTATAAAACAAATAGTATACATCTGGCAGCATTGTGCTATTTGTGATCGCGATATGATCGAAACTTAACGGCTTGAGTTTTTATATCAGCCGCTAGAGCCATAAGCCATAAAACTATGGGTCCATATAATGGTTCATATGTCTTAACTCAAATAACAGTTATAATGTATATGTAATATTAATCCTTCAGGAGTGTGCTCCTTCTGCAAATTGAAACGAATTATAATGTATATATCAGCAATAATAGTAAAGTGAATCATGATCCAACCCGTCAGGCAATCAAAGGCGGACAAATAAAAAATCGGCCATGATATCGCATGTATGGCACTTGCGCTCTCATGGCCGATTTTTGATTTTAAAAGTATTGCACACTATCTTGACAAGTTGTGGAATGCAAGACGAAACTTCATGATAGCATCGTCTTCTTCGATCACAGTTCCGTACTCCTCCAGGACCCCTTCGTGATAATCCTCGGGAGACACATGCTGCCCGTACTCTCCCAGCAAGAGAGAGACCCTCTCGGCTATCTCGTTGAAATCCCTGATTTCAAGCCAGTACTTGTCCCAACAGTATGTAAGCTTCGATTTGAGCGGGAGCTCATTGAGCGTACCGACCGCCTCGATCAGATTCTCAAGGTCATCAAACACTATGTGGCGAACTACCGAAACCAAACCTACCATTGCGAAAATCAAAACGCCCTGCTTCCCGTTGAACATTTCGATCTCCATATCACCGCAATATTCAACTCCAAGGGTGCGCATGGCCTCAACAACGACTTTTTTCATTTCCACGCCCTGTGCGGACTTCTTACATAAACCGAGATCTTCCAATTCGTCATTTGAAAGAAAAAGGGTTAGCTTGTTATTCCCAATTATCTGGCTAGTCAAAAAAACTACCCCCAAACGAAATTTGTCCTCATTATAACCGCGTTTGGGGGCAAATGATAGTCAAAATAACTGGTACAAGTGGCAAGAATACAACATTCTCCCATGGTTATCCTGCTGTAAGTGATATCAGCCTCTTATAGAAGAATACCGCACGGCCCAACGATTCTATGTCGATCCTTTCATTGTTGCATTGTATGGTCGACTTTTCCGCTTCGGTAAGTACGAACGGGGTAATGCGATATACCGCCTCCGCATTGTGGGTAAACGGCGAAACCGACGTGTCCTCGGAGATCACCCCCGGGGCGACGATCAGGTCCCCGAAGCTTTCCTTCAGCGCGTTCCTGAGTTTGAGATAATCCTTGCCTCTGTACGGGGATATTGCCGAAGCCTCATTGGCGTCCTCGACTTCGACTTCCACACCGACGCTCTCCACCAGATCGGTCAAAAACCTGTAAATGTCTGAGCTTGAATCTCCGTGGATGACACGGGCATAAACGGTCGCCTCAGCGGATGACGGAAGTACCTTTTCTCCCGTTCCCGCGCTTGACCGTGTCACCGCAAAAGTCGTTCTCAGCATAGATGAAAATTCCCTGTATTTTTGAAGGTGCTTCAACAGCCTTCCCTCAAGCAGCCACATATTTGAAGCATAAACCCGCATCGAATACGGCATGTACGGCGCAAATGCGGATATCATGTCCCTCAGCAATTCCGACCTCCTGATCGGCTGGGGACGGTACTCTATCCTGCAGATAGCCTCGCTCAGCCTTCCTATCGCCGAGTATCTTGACGGTTCGCTTATCGAACCGCCCTTTTCCCTGGATGTCAGCTTTATTTTCATCGTGCCTTTTTCGGCAACACCGATGATCGCCTGGTTTCTGCCGACAGGAAGCAAGTCTCTGGAAATACATCTCCCTTTGGCAAACACAGCAGCAAATTTGAACACGCGCTTTCTAAGTATGTCGGCGATCAATCTCGCACCGTCATTGGTCGATTCGGCGTCCCTGACGATCGCTATATATACGTCCCGTATCGGGCGGAACCCTTCCGATATAAGCGACTCGACAGCTTCAAGCAGGGAGCAGAGCACCCCCTTGCTGTCTATCGCTCCTCTTCCCCAGACTTTGTTTTCCGCGATTTCACCCGAAAAAGGATGGTATTCCCACTCACCTTCGGCAGAAATGACATCCATATTTGCGCAGAACAGCATGGGGTCTGCGTCCTCGTCCTCGCCGGCCCAGTAAAGAAGGAGGTTTCCGTTCAGATCCTCGGCCATCATCGTCCTGAATATGTTCGGATAACGCGCGCGAATATAGCTTACCAGCCGCGCAAAAGCATCACCGCGGTACCCGGTCTGGCTCCTGGCTTCGGCAGATGACACAGTCGGATATTTGATCATTGCGGAAAGCGATTCCGCGGCACGGCGGGAGATCCTGCTGTCGATTTCGGGACCTTCTTTGGGCACGCTTCTGTCGGCGATCCTTGCAGCCCGAAAAAGGATGGTTATCAATATGAACACAATAGCTCCGCAAAGGAGCAATAAGTATAGTTGCATGGCTTTCCCTCATATGCGTTATCACTAAGATCATGCTTTTATCTCAGTGTATTATAGCATCCGCTCATATCAATAACAACAAATTTTTTGATTTCATGACATTTTATAACATGTGAAAGTGATAAAATATGGTCATTCCACGCTTGCCATTTTGCTTAAATTATGCAATACTTATATTGCCAAAAATGGTGAAATTATTGTAGGGGGACACATAATGGCACGTGAAAAGATCGTCAAGATAAGGGAAAACATCGAAAAAGTGCTGATATGCAAAAGCGAGATCATTGAACTTGTGATCGCAGCTGTTTTAAGTCGAGGCCATGTTTTGATAGAAGACGTCCCCGGAATCGGAAAGACAACTTTGGTCCGTGCCTTGGCTGCGTCGATCGGCTGCTCTTTCCAGAGGATCCAATTTACTCCCGACGTAATGCCGTCGGATGTGACCGGTTTTACAATGGTGGATATCACGACGGGTGAGCTGAAATTCAGGAAGGGTGCGATAATGCACCAGATCGTCCTGGCAGACGAGATAAACCGCACTTCCCCGAAGACCCAGTCAAGTCTGCTTGAAGCCATGCAGGAAGGCCAGGTCACGATCGACGCCAACACATACGAGCTGCCTAAACCTTTTGTTGTCCTTGCCACACAGAACCCCATCGAACATGTCGGAACATTCCCACTTCCCGAGGCCCAGCTGGACCGTTTCTTTATTAAGATCTCCCTCGGATATCCGGGAATCCGCGATGAGATAAACATACTCAACCGCCACGACGGTGTGCCTTCTCCGATCGGAGAACTTCAGCCTGTCGTGACCGCGGAAGAGATATTGTCGATGCAGGACGAAGTTGACAGGGTCGTATGTTCCGAAGCAATAAAGGAATATATAGCTCTGATCGTAGCTCAGACCCGCTCAAATACTGATCTCCTTCTCGGCGCAAGCCCCAGGGGTGCGATAGCGCTTATGCAGGGCGCCAAAGCCTGGGCTTATATACACGGATACGACTATGTGACCCCGGACGATGTCCTTTTCATGACGCCGCATGTCCTTGCGCACCGGCTGGTGCTCAGGCCCGAGGCCAAGCTGAAGGACATGACTGCCGTTCGGGTCCTCAGGAACATTACCAATATGGTAAGGATCCCCGATTCGCTATGAGAAGCCGGAGGATTGCTTTTTTCGGGTTGGCCGTTCTTTCCTTTTTTGCCCTGTTTTACTCCGGCGAACCCATTTTTCTGTGGATCGTTTACTTTCAGCTGTCCATGCTGTTTATTTCGATTATAAATCTTCTGACCACCTTTTCCCTGATCCGGTATTACCAATCGGTCACCCCCGAAAGGACCGTGAGGGGAGAAACCGTGACGCTCAGGCTGGAACTCCACAACGAGTCGATCCTGCCGTTCGCTCATCTGACTGTCCGCTACAGTACGCCCCAGTCAATGTACACCGGTAAGGAGTCCAGCCTTTCGGCATCGCTGCTTCCGAAGAAGAAAGAGATCTTTGAGGCGCAGATAGATTGTGATTACCGCGGAGAATATCCGATCGGATTTACATCGATAGAGGCCACCGACCTTTTCGGCCTCATCACCATTTCCATACCCTTCTCCGTATTCCACAACAAGCCGATCGATTTGCTGATCTACCCGAGGATCAGGCAGATCGCTCCCGGTTTCCTTGTAAACCGCGAACAGGAAGGGGCGCAGGAATCCCCCTATTCCCGCTCTGAAGAGCTTACATCGATTGCCGAAATACGCGATTACCGGGAAGGTGATCCTTTGAAGCGGATGCACTGGAAACTTTCGGCACGCCATCAAAAGTATCTTGTAAAAGAGTTCGAAGGCACACTCGTCTCGGACAGCGTCGTGCTCGTTGACTGCACGCAGCACGGCCTTACCGGAGAGGAAGCGGCCCGATTCGAAGACACTATTGCCGAGTGCGCCACTGCCTTCTGCAAAAGGCTGACAGATGATTACCATCCCACAAGGATGATAGTGTATTCCGATTCGCGGACAGAACTGGCAGGTTCGTCTCCGGTACACTTCCCGGCTTTTCATGAGCTGATGGCCAAAATCAAGTTCCGCGGTGACATAAGCATTGCCTCGGCGATCAAGCTGGAAAAGAACAGCCTCGGAAATCTGGGCAGCCTGATCCTTGTGACCCAGACCCCGACAAATGAATTGTTTGAGGTGCTGGTCACAATGGCCGATAACGACTGCAGGATCACGTTGGTCTCTGTCCTTAAAGACAACACCCCAAACAAGGAACTAATCAAAATGCTTGGTGAATTATCGCTCAGAGGTATACGTACTTTTACCTTGCTCCCCGGCGAAGACGTATCCCTGCAGTTGGGGGGAGTGGAATTATGACTGCAAGGCAGCGCCTGTCATTTCGCGCGGCAGGCTATCTGGTTTCGTTATTATACACTTTTGGTCTTTCCGTTTCCCTGATCATAACTCACAGGCTTCAGGTAAACGGACTTGATGCTTTTCTCTACACCGCGGCACTTCTTCTAATATTGACACTCGTCTTTTATAATAAGTGGACCGTTATTGCCACTTTTGTCGGTGCTGCAGTTTATGCGTATCTGGTTTTCCGCAGTAATGATGCCTTGTCTGTGATATTTGACGAAATAATGCCTTTTGCCAAAGAGGTATTCGTATTTTTGCGCGGTCTCGGCGAGCTGCAGGTCAGATATCACCTGCCGCTTGCCCTGATTTTTATCGCACTGCCGATGCTGTTTTCTTTGATATCGGCATCCAAACTGCGCGGCTGCCCGTCAATGGTTATAGTCTCGGCAGCCGTATTCGTGACCGAGTGGTCATTGGGTCACCGCAACATTTTTGTCCCGATGGCCTTCTCCGCCTCTGCAATAGCCGCAGTTTACGCATATTCATTTGCACGCAAACTTTATCTGCGGGACATGTCGGATGTCGAAACCGATTATTCCGAAGAGGATGAGCTGTTTTCCGAAGGTGAGACGGTAAAGGCGGAAAACCGGACGGTAAAAGTCCCCAATGCCACGGTCATCACGGTTTTGCTGTTGCCTCTCGCCCTTTTGGCCGCTCTTCTTACCGGAATGATCCTTCCTGAAAAGGCTGACAACCTCCGGATCAGGCAGGTAGAAAACCTGCTTGACGACGTGGTCGATTATGTGGGGCAGTTTTCCGGGTTTACCCGCAAGAAGTACAGCTTTTCGATTTCATCTTTCGGTTACACAAGTACGAGCGAATTGGGCGGACCTGTAACGCTGTCCGATGAGACAGCCCTTATAGTCGAGGGTATTTCTCCGTCCCTTTTGAAGGGAGCTGCAAAGAGCTATTATACCGGTAGAGGGTGGCAGAACCTCGGCGAGACCGGTTCATATCGATACAACAGCCCTATGTGGGCTTCGAAGCGCAATGACGTTTTCGACCTCGAACGGCCCGATCCCGATCTTCTTGCCGACAAATCCGGCCTGCTGTACAGGACGGTAAGGCTTAAGATCATACATTATCAGAACCTGTATACGATTTTCTCTCCTACAAGGCCTAAGAGCATCACTTCTTCCGAAAAAACCTTTGTGCCCTATTTCAATGAGCTGGGCGAGCTTTTCCCGAAAAGGCGGCTCGACTTCCTCGACCGCTACACGGTTGAAGCGCAGCAGATCGCTCCCTTTTCAACGGCTACGATCGAATATATTGCCGGGCTTGAAAAGACCGTAAAAAAAGAACCGGAAGAAAAAATGAAGAAAATCAGCGAACTGTACCTTCAGCTTCCTGATTCACTACCTGCATACGTCTGGGCCTTGGGCAACAAGCTTGCCCAGTCTGCGGGAAGTGATTCGAAATTCATGCAAGCCATTGCAATCAAGGAATATCTCACAGAGAATTTTACTTACACGCTGAACCCTCCGGAAGTGCCGAAAGACAGCGATTTCGTTGAATACTTCCTTAAGACACGCATGGGATACTGCACATATTATGCTTCGGCGATGGCCGTGCTTGCAAGGACAGCCGGGATCCCCGCCCGTTACTGTGAGGGATTTTTGCTGACAAACGCTCCGCACGAGGATTTTGTCTATACCGTCACCGGCGAGCGGGCGCATGCATGGGCAGAATTATACTTTGAAGGGATCGGATGGATCCCGTTTGACGCGACTCCTATCGGCCAGCCGAGCACCAGTCCCCCGCCGCCCCCGGTGGGAACGGGCAGCCCTGAAATGCCTACACCTGAGCCGACACCCGCTGAGAGTAATGTTGAGGGGACTCCGAAGGAAGAAAGACATGATCTCCCGTCCTGGGCAGGTTGGTTGATCGCCATTCTCCTAATACTAGTTGTAAACGCACTGTTGATTATTGCTCACCGTATTAGATATAGCAGCCGTATCCTGGTCGCGAAGTACGGCAGGAGAAATGCGATCGAGATCTGGTGGAGGTCCGTTTTGGATCTGCTCGTCCAGCAGGACAGGATATTCGAAAGAAGGCCCGGTGAAACAGCCTTCGCATTATCTGCGCGGATCGGCAAACTTATTGACTGCAAAGTCTGCACCTTCGACCAGCTTGTCAGGATCGTAATGAGGTCTTACTACAGCGGCAAGGAACCCACTGATACGGAGACCGATATCGTTTATCGCTACTTCCTGGCTTTGGAAAACAGGATGATGAAAACGAACACGCCGCCTGTCTATGTAATAAAGCGTATTTTACTGCCGCGTGCATTCGGATTCAGAGGCATCAAAACCGGGAACAATCCTGTGATACGTAAGTCTAACCTAGACACAGGGACAAAAGTTCAGCCCGGTCCTTAAGTTGTAGTTTGTTCCGGAACACAATACATTATAAGTCAACACGCGCTGACTTGGACAGGAGGAAAAAATGAAAAAATCATTTCTGCTTATCGCGTTGGTTCTCTCCCTGGCGGTGCTTTTCGGTTGTGCCAGTTCAATCGGCCGCAAGTCGGAAAGCACAGCTGACATGGCCGTTCCTCCGATGGAACCCGGCGCTGGTCATGACACCGACTGGACTTCGAACGCCGGATCAAAAGGTGATGCACCGTCCGGAGAATCGGCAAACCCGATAGGTGGTCTTGTTGTAGACCCTGCGCGCAAAATGATCTGGACCGGAGAGATCTCCTTCGAAACGACCGAGTTTGATTCGGCTGTCGAGGCCCTTTATGACCTTATAAGCGAATGCGGCGGTTTCGTCCAGTCTTCGACGATCACGGGAGAGGGACGCAATACCCGCGGCGAACCTCGCCTTCGCAGCGCGAGATATACAATAAGGATACCCAGCGAGAACTTCCAGTTGTTCATGCAAAGCAGCGGCAATGTGGCGACAGTCATCACATCCTCGACGAATGCACAGGATGTGACTTCGGAATATATTGACACGGAAGCGAGGCTGCGTGTCCTTGAAATCAAGGAAGAGCGTCTGCTCGAGATGCTTGAGAAAACAAGTTCTGTAGAATATAAAGACGAGCTTCAATATATCCTGCAGCTGGAAAACGAACTTGCAAATGTCCGTTATGATATAGAGACCCTTACCGGAACTCTCAGAAAATATGATGAGCTGATCTCCTACAGCACAATAAACGTGTATATGAGAGAAGTTTTGGACTACACGGCGACACCCGCCAGACCTGAATCCGTAGGAGAGAGGATCGCGACGAAATTCAACGCTACGCTCAAACGCGTGATCACGACTTGCGAAGATATTGTCGTATGGATAATCGGCAGCTCCCCTGTTTTGATCATGTTGGCCTTAATAGGCGCAGCAGTATTTGCCATCGCAAGGATAACGATACGCAGAAAACAGAAAAGAAGAGCTGCTTCCCCCAGGACAGACGATACAGAGAACAAATGATATTGGAACCGATAGAAAAGTGTGAAAAGACGTGAAGAACGTTTCGATGTCGTTAATTCGATGACATTGAAAGAAAAGCTGGATCTTGATGTTGAGGGCTCTGTACCGGCATATGCCAACAGAGCCCCTTATTCTCTATATTAGCTCTTATTAGATCTTAAAAAACTGACTTTCTGAATATGCAACGCCTGTTTACCGGGTTTTCCTTGACAATAAATTCAAAGGTAACTATAATCTGTTTATGAATTTGAGGATCATTTTTTTATCTCATTTATGATTGATTGTCGTACTTTCGGTACGCCTGAAATATTGGGGGATGATTTTTTTGTCCGATTTTGAAAATTGCACACATGACTGCTCATCATGCGGTGAACAATGCCCTTCCCGTAATGCCGGTCCGGCAGATTTTCTGGAACAGCCGCATCCGCAAAGCATGATAAGGAAGGTGATCGGGGTCGTCAGCGGCAAAGGCGGAGTCGGAAAATCCATGGTATCGGCTTTGATGGCTGTTTCGCTCAATCGCCTGGGGTATCGCACCGCGATACTTGACGCCGATGTCACCGGCCCGTCGATACCAAAAATGTTTGGTCTGCGTCAAAAGGCCGGAGTGACCGATTCTGCCCTCCTTCCGGTAAGGACGAAGACCGGTATCGACATAATGTCGGTAAACCTGCTTCTTGAGAACGAAACATCCCCCGTCATATGGCGCGGCCCTGTCATAGCCGGTGTGGTCAGGCAGTTTTGGACCGACGTCATTTGGGAGGACGTTGATTTCCTGTTTGTCGATATGCCCCCCGGAACCGGAGATGTACCTCTGACTATATTCCAATCGATACCCGTGGACGGCATCATCGTCGTCACTTCTCCGCAGGAGCTCGTTTCGATGATAGTAGGCAAAGCTGTCAACATGGCGAAGATGATGGATATCCCCCTTTTGGGTATCATTGAGAACATGAGCTACGCCCTTTGCCCGGACTGCGGCAAGAAGATCCCGCTTTTCGGTGACAGCAGGCTGGAAAAGACCGCAGAAGATTTCGGACTTGATATACTTGCCAGGATCCCGGTCGATCCGACGCTCGCAAGAAACAGTGACGAGGGGCTGATCGAGCTTTTTGAGGGAGATTGGCTGGAGGATGCAGTCCGTCGTATCGAAGGGATGTTTCAATAGTTATTACTCTGGTTAGATTTATCTCTGGTTATATATAATATAAGTTATCTATAATACAAAATGCGAAATCAATACTTATATATCAAATAGTCTAACCTAAAATACATTTAACGTTTATAACTCCTGCGTTAAAAACTTTTCAAAAAACATGCCTATTTGTTGAAAAATCATGGCCTGGTTAAATACTGATCGTATTATATTTTGATATTATACTGAAGGGAGTATTATTATGGCGAAGGAAAAGAAATTTGTAGAAGAAATCACCTCAATGGAGGTCGATTTCGCCCAGTGGTATACCGATGTCGTAAAAAAGGCGGAGCTCATCGACTACTCATCGGTAAAAGGGCTGGTGATCCTTCGACCATATGCTTACTCGATCTGGGAAAACATCCAGAAAGAGCTGGACTCAAGATTCAAAGAGACCGGCCACGAGAATGTATATATGCCCCTTCTGATCCCTGAAAGCCTTCTTCAGAAAGAAAAGGACCACATAGAAGGTTTCGCACCCGAAGTGGCATGGGTAACTCACGGCGGCTCCGAAAAGCTGCAGGAAAGGCTCTGCATCAGGCCTACGTCCGAGACCCTCTTCTGTGAGCACTACTCTCATATCGTTCATTCATATCGTGATCTTCCTAAGTTGTATAACCAGTGGTGTTCGGTCCTGCGCTGGGAGAAAAGCACCCGCCCGTTCCTGCGCCACCGTGAATTCCTGTGGCAGGAAGGCCATACCCTGCATGAGACCTCCGAAGAGGCTATCGAGGAAACGATGCGCATGCTTGACATCTATGCCGACCTGTGCGAAAACTTCCTCGCGATGCCGGTCGTCAAGGGCAGGAAAACGGACAAGGAGAAGTTTGCCGGGGCCGAAGCGACATATACGATCGAGTGCATGATGCATGACGCGAAAGCCCTCCAGGCAGGCACGTCCCATTATTTCGGCAACGGGTTTGCCCGTGCATTCGGCATTCAGTTTACCGGGCGCGACAACACTCTCCAGGTCCCCTACCAGACTTCCTGGGGCGTTTCCACACGCATCATCGGCGGTATCATCATGACACACGGAGACGACTCCGGACTGATGCTCCCGCCAAAGGTAGCCCCGATACAAGTAGTCCTCATCCCGATCGCGTCCCACAAACCCGGAGTCAACGAGAAGGTCTCCGAGTTGCTTGAAGCGCTGCAGAAAGCCGGGATCAGGGCTAAGGCTGATTTTTCAGATCAATCCCCCGGATGGAAGTTCAGCGAATATGAGATGAAGGGCGTACCGCTCCGAATCGAAGTTGGTCCCCGCGATATTGAGAACGGACAGTGCGTCGCTGTTCGACGCGACAACCGGGCAAAGGAACAGATACCCTTCGAGAACCTCGCTTCCCGCATAAAGGAGCTCCTGGAAGAGACCCAGAAGGGCATGTACGAGCGCGCAAAGGAGAATCTCATAAACCACACTTATACCGCTCATACCCTTGACGAGGCAAAAGAGATCATCGGCGAAAAGGCCGGGTTCATAAAGATGATGTGGTGCGGAGACCGGGCCTGTGAAGACCGGGTCAAGGAAGAGGCTGGCATGACCTCCAGGTGCATACCATTTGAACAGGAGCATTTAGGCGACAACTGTGCTATCTGCGGAAAACCTGCAAAGCATATGGTATACTGGGGTATCGCCTACTGATCGGAACAGTCAGGCATTCTTGAATAGCGAATGAAAAAAAGAGGTGGTGAGCAACCACCTCTTTTTTGATATGACCTGCTTTTATAATCATAGGCCAACTTGATAATGTCGCGTCGACACATGAGCAAGTTGGCCTTTTGTGATCTTTTTTCGTTTTGCGGTTCAAGCCCCTGCTTCTTCGTTCATTTCCCCGCTCTGCCGACCTGGAACATATTCGGTATACCGGCCCGTTGCATGGCTTTGATCACACTGAAGAGTACAAAACCGTAAACAGGGATCGTTATCAACCGGGTGATAAGTTTGGCAACTACTATTGCGCTCCATGCCTTACCATACAATATCGACAGTGCTAAAGGCATTATTCCGAGTTCGACGACAGCGGTAACCATTGCGACAGCCAGTACACATCGGACTACAGTGATGGTTCTTTTATGAAGGAACAAGCCATATATTAGACCGCGGGCTGCACAAGCAAGCGTTATCAGCGGCATGAACATCATTCCGCCTGAATTTATCAGCATGCCGGCTATGTCCCCGGCTACGGCTATAACCATCGCCCAATACGGCCCGAAGATAAAACCCGCCAGGGCGTTTGGGACAAACTGAAGGCTTATCCGGTCCACGTTTCCCGGAGTATAAAAGGAAAGAAACCGTGTACATACTATGTCCAAAGCTATGAGTAAACCGCTGGTCGCCAGCATCCGCACATTTCTTTTCATCGTCTGAGTCTCCCATGCGTTCTTTTATTTTTCCGAACGTCTTCGTATCAATGCGTTCCGATATTTTGCGGCCGGTTTTCCGCTGTCAAATAAGGGACACATGAAGAACATAAAATGCCTTCATGCATCCCTGTAGTTGCTGAGATACTATTTAGCGTATTCGATAGCGCGTGTCTCGCGAATGACATGCACCTTGATCTGTCCGGGATATTCAAGCTCACTCTCGATCTTTTTCGAGAGGTTGCGGGCAAGCAGGACCATCTCATCGTCGGAAATCTCGCTGGGATTGGCCATGATCCGGATTTCCCTGCCCGCTTGTACAGCATAAGAATTCTGTACACCGGGATAGGTGTTTGCGATTTCCTCCAGTTTCTCCAGACGTTTGATATAGGTCTCGATATTCTCCCGGCGGGCACCGGGCCTTGCGGCCGATACGGCGTCCGCAGCCTGGACCAGACAGGCGATGATCGACTGGGGTTCGACATCTCCGTGATGGGCTTGTATGGCGTGGATAACAGCCGGGCTCTCCTTATACTTTCTGGCAAGCTCCACGCCGATCTGGACGTGGGACCCTTCCATTTCGTGGTCGACAGCTTTACCTATGTCGTGAAGGAGACCTGCACGTTTTGCCAGGGAGACATCCGCCCCGATTTCTGCGGCCAGCAGTCCGGCTATGTGACTCACTTCTATCGAATGCATAAGCACGTTCTGTCCGTAACTCGTGCGGAATTTCAGGCGTCCAAGCAGCTTTATGATCTCGGGATGCAGGTTGTGTATATTCGTCTCGAAAGCGGCCCGCTCACCCTCCTTCTTGATCGTCTGTTCGACCTCTTTAGTGGCCTTTTCCACCATTTCCTCTATTCTGGCAGGGTGAATGCGTCCGTCAACTATCAGCTTCTCCAGTGCTATACGCGCGATCTCTCTGCGGACGGGATCGAATGCCGACAGCGTAATGGCTTCGGGAGTATCGTCAATGATGAGGTCGACTCCGGTCATGGTTTCAAAAGTACGGATATTGCGCCCTTCACGGCCGATGATCCTTCCCTTCATATCGTCGGACGGTATCGGGACCACCGACACGGCGGCTTCCGCAACATGGTCAGCCGCACACTTTTGGATCGCGAGCGAGATTATATTCTGGGCGATCTCTTCCGCATCTTCCTTATACCGGGCCTCAAGCTCCCTGAGTTTTGCAGCCTTCTCGTGCACTACCTCCGCTTCAAGCTGATTGAGCAGATAGTTCTTCGCTTCTTCAGTCGAGAACCTCGAGATGCTTTCAAGCAATTGTGTCTGCTCGTTTATAAGTTCCTGGAGTTTCTGCTGCATCTCTTCGTTTTTCCGGATCTTTTCGTTGAGGATCTCTTCCTTCTTTTCAAGCTGCTCCGTCTTGCGGTCCAGATTCTCTTCCTTCTGAGCCAGTCGCCTTTCCTGCTTTTGCAGGTCCTGTCTCCTTGCTTTTTCCTCCCGCTCATATTCGAGCCGGGCTCTGTGGATCTCTTCCTTTACCTCCAGCAGTGATTCGCGTTTTTTATTCTCAGCATTCTTGATCGATTCGTTTATTATCCTCTTTGCTTCTTCCTCAGCACTTCCGATTTCCTTTTCTGCCACGTTCTTGCGGAATGCGATGCCCGCTATGAAGCATAAAACTCCGGTGACGACTGCGGCAGCTACGGGAATGATTATATCCAACGCACTGATTCCGGCGGCAAGGACTAGGTTGTTAATAATCATCGTGTCCTATAAAACACCTCCGTGAAATTTCTCATATAACACCTTAGGTATAAAACAATGTCAGATTTATATCCTTTGGCAGACAATTGTCGTCAAAACGGCGCTCGCGTACACCGTTAACAAACAAAAAAAATGTCCTTTCTACTATTCTAATTGTATCCATCTTTACTGTCAAGCAAATTGATTGCTGTAAAACTTAATTTATTATAAAAGAAAAAAATGCTAACTGCCCCGCCGCATATTTGCCAAAAAGACATAAAACACTATAAGTGTCCTGAAAAGGAGGGATAGCATGCAGGATGTGAGCAGGAAAAAGCTCCGCATCAATAATGCAAAAGTCAAGCTGATATCGGCTCTGCTGCTGATATTTATACTGAACATCGCCCTGATCCTTTTTGCCCAAAATGCCTCCGCGGCAGTTTATAAGCAAGGTTCGCGCGGGCAGGCCGTGCGGGACATCCAAAAGGTCCTTCAGCGAACCGGGCATTACAAAGGCGCGATCGACGGGATCTACGGCCCGCAGACCACGGCGGCCGTCAAGTCCTTTCAGAGGAGCGTGGGCATCAAGGCCGACGGCATATGCGGCCCGGTGACACTGAAATATTTAGGGCTGCAGCATCACGCAACCGGCGGCGGCAACAGCGCTTCCTACGACAACAACTATTACCTTCTTGCACGCATAATATCCGCGGAAGCACGAGGTGAGCCTTATAAAGGCCAGGTAGCAGTCGGTGCGGTCATTATGAACCGTGTCAAACATCCTTCCTTTCCGAATACTCTGTCAGGTGTGATCTACCAGCCGGGAGCATTTACTGCCATCGTGGACGGCCAGTTCAACGAACCGGTCGTGGAATCGGCATATAGAGCGGCCGCTGACGCTCTTAACGGCTGGGACCCCACCAACGGCTGCATATACTATTTCAATCCGTCGACGGCAACGAGCAAGTGGATCTGGTCAAGACCGCAGGTTATCACGATCGGAAAACATATCTTCTGTAAATGATGAAATATAGACTTCTGTATATAATCCTGTAAATATTACAGACTTCTTAATATCAAAAATAGAAATGTAATAATACCCGTTCACTGTCGCTGAAGACGTTGAACGGGTTTTATATGTGTTATTATGCACATAATATGCATATTATCTGCTTCGCTAAGGGTAAATTATACAAATTTCAAAGAATCTATTGCATAATTATACATTCGATGCTATATTATTTACAGAAAGCCACAGTCTGGACACATCATGTCAATCATTAAACTTGTCAATTTCACATACTTCGCAGGCGGGCGTCTATTCCGACCGCAGCGAAAACCTGTATCTTTGAGGAGGGCATTATGAGCAAAGATATAAAGAAAGTAGTACTTGCTTATTCCGGCGGTCTGGATACGTCGATCATCATACCGTGGCTCAAGGAGAACTACGGTTGCGAAGTGATAGCCGTGTCCGGCGACGTCGGCCAGGGAACTGAGCTGGACGGGCTGGAAGAGAAAGCTGTAAAGACAGGAGCTTCCAGGCTCTATATCGAAGATCTCAAAAAGGAATTCGTGTACGAATATATCTTCCCCACCCTGAAAGCCGGAGCGAAATATGAAGGGACATATTTATTAGGCACTTCATTTGCACGGCCCATAATCGCAAAGCGTATAGTCGAGATCGCTCTGAAGGAAGGTGCCGACGCAATTGCCCACGGATGCACGGGCAAAGGCAACGATCAGGTCAGGTTTGAGCTTGCCATAAAGGCATTCGCTCCAAACATGAAGATCATCGCTCCGTGGCGTGAGTGGGACATAAAGAGCAGGGACGATGAGATCGATTATGCCGAAGCGCACGATGTACCGCTGAAGATAAGCAGGGAAACCAATTACTCTAAGGACAAAAACCTGTGGCACCTGAGCCACGAGGGACTCGATCTCGAGTCGCCTGCAAACGAGCCCGATTACGACAAAATACTGGAGATGGGAGTATCCCCCGAAAAGGCTCCGGACAAGGCGACATATGTGACGATCGGATTCGAAAAAGGTATCCCCGTTTCGTTGAACGGCGAAGAAATGGACGGCGTGACCCTCATTGAATCCCTGAACAGGATAGGAGGCGAAAACGGGATCGGCATTATCGATATAGTCGAAAACAGGCTCGTCGGGATGAAAAGCCGCGGGGTTTATGAGACACCCGGGGGAACGATCCTTTATAAAGCCCATGAGATCCTGGAAAGCATAACACTTGACAAGGAAACCAGCCATCTCAAGACTATACTTTCATTTAAGTTTGCCGATCTCGTCTATAACGGACAATGGTTTACCCCGTTGCGCGAAGCTCTTTCCGCCTTCGTAGACAGCACGCAGCAGTATGTGACCGGCGAAGTAAAACTGAAGCTTTATAAAGGCAATATCATACCGGCAGGAGTATGGTCCCCCTTCTCCCTCTATTCCGAAGAAATCGCCTCTTTCGGCGAAAGCAGCTACAACCAGAAAGACGCCGAGGGATTTATCAACCTCTACGGTCTTCCCATTCAAATTGCTTCCTTATTGCGGGGCACAGGTATAGTAGGTGACGATAAATGAAGTTATGGGGCGGAAGATTTTCCGCTGAACCCGACAAGTCAGCTAACGACTTTCAATCATCGATCCGCTTCGATTCGCGCATGTACCTTGAAGATATCGAAGGGTCGGCAGCTCACGCCGAAATGCTTGCAAAGAAGGGTATCATTTCGGCCGAAGATGCTGCCAGGATAGCAGCAGGCCTGAAGGATATCCTTGCGGACATAGAGGCCGGAAAGATAGCTTTCTCCGCCGACAACGAAGATATCCACATGAATATTGAGACACTTCTTACCGCCCGGATCGGCGACAGCGGCAAAAGGCTCCATACCGCAAGGAGCAGAAATGACCAGGTAGCCCTCGACCTGAGGCTGTATCTCAAAAAAGCAATATCAAGGATCCAGGGCAGGCTGCTTTCTCTTATCGAGGCCATACTGGACAAAGCTTCGGAACATCTTGACACAATAATGCCCGGTTATACTCATCTGCAGAGGGCCCAGCCCACTACCTTCGCTCATCATATCATGGCCTATGCCGAAATGTTCAAGAGGGACCATGAAAGGCTGGAAGACTGCCTTTCGCGGACGGATTCATCTCCGCTTGGCAGCTGCGCAATGGCAACGACAACTTATCCTATAGATCGGGAAATGACGGCTGCGGCACTCGGCTTTTCCTCCATAACGCAGAACAGCATTGACGGCGTGTCGGACAGAGACTTCGTTATCGAATTTGCTTCTTGCCTGTCCATCATAATGATGCACCTCAGCCGCTTCTGCGAGGAAATCATCCTTTGGGCCAGCCACGAGTTTGGGTTTGTTGCTTTGGACGATTCATGGTCGACCGGTTCGTCGATAATGCCGCAAAAGAAAAACCCCGACATCGCTGAGCTTATTCGAGGCAAAACGGGGCGAGTGTACGGCAATCTTATGTCGATCCTCACAGTTATGAAGGCACTGCCCCTGGCTTATAACAAGGATATGCAGGAAGACAAGGAGTGCATTTTTGACTCATATGATACGGTCGAACAGTGTCTAAGTGTCTTTGTACCCATGTTTTCCACGATGAAGATCAATAAGGACCGTATGCTTTCGGCGGCTTCCGGAGGCTTCCTTAACGCCACTGATTGTGCGGACTATCTTGCAAAAAAGGGAGTTCCTTTCCGCGACGCATATACGATAACGGGCAAAATTGTAAGGCATTGCCTGGAAAACGGTCTGAAGATCGAAGACCTTGCAGTCGATCAGTTGAAAGCCTTTTCGGACCGGTTTGATGACGATGTATACGAATACCTTGATTTGCTGCATTGCGTAAAGGAAAGGAATGTGCCCGGAGGGCCCGCCCCTGATCGCGTAGCCTGCCATATTGAAATCCTTCGTCGCTTCGTGGAGGATTCAAAATCCGATCGGAAAAACCAGCAGGATCGATCCTGACCGTCGGGCACTCATTATGTCATATTTAGTCGTTAAAACCATTCATTGAAATGAGAGGATGCATCCCACCCTCTCATTTTTTATCTTTGATCCGGGTTTCGGAATGTCTTTACGGTGCAGACAACTGCCGCACGAGCGTCCTTTTTCAATTTGCAATTATCAGAAACATGTAGTATAATTAATTTCGCTGTCACAAGCCGTAAATTGTCCATATCGGCAAATTTCACCGCCTTTTAGCTTATATCGGCTGCCGGGATTCCATATGGACGGGGCTTGGATTTTTGATCTACAGACATAACAAATATACCCATGAAGCACAGAAGGGACAAATGGAGGTATTCCGGGATGAAACGACTTATTTCCCTGGCACTCATACCGATATTTTTGCTTTTGCTGTTGGCCGGATGCGGCAGCAATGTGTCCGCGATCAGGATAAACCTCAACGATTATAATTTTTCTGTCCGCGATGACAGTACGCCCCAATTGGGTGAGCCTTCCCCCGAATCTACGGAAACACTGGCTCTGTACCTTGACGCTATTTCCAAGGCAATGGAAAACACCCCGGCTGATGCCTACACGTTTGACTTTTCATCGGCGGGTTTCGTCTCAAAGGAAGATGCTCGTAACTATTTGATCCCGGCTCTGCGGGATAAGTACGGTGAAAATAGGATCATAGAAAAGTCGGAACTTGAAGCCGTCGGGATTTGGGCGGTACCTTCCGATGGCGGATTCAAAACCGATGTAAAAGAGATCTGGATAGGCGCTTACAACAATGCGGACGGCAACACCGAGTTCGTAATAGACATTCGGCGCAACGACTTTGTATTGAAGACACTGAGATACGTCAATGTAAACGGTGCTCTGACCGAAAAGGAAGATAAGTTGTCACTCAATTACGACGGCAGGGAACCGGCAGACAATCCTCCCCTCACTGCCGAAGTTTCGGACACCTCGAAAACCCTGTATTTTGGAGGCAGATTGCACAAAACAGGAATTTTTGAGGTGCCGGTACTGGACAGCATAGAATTCCTTCTTAAAATTGAAGGTAAGCCTGTTGCAGGTTCCGGCCTTCCGGGCGGCTTCGCCGGCGGTTTTGAGGGCACAGTGACGATCGACGGTATGACTTTCCCCCTCACGCTTGACGGTGCGGGCTTTGAAATACCTGTCGGCATGGTTGCCGATCCCTCGATGTACTATATAGCGTTTTCCGAAGTAGGTATAAACAATCCCCAGGACCGGACGACATACAGGAATGTGTATTTTATAAAGACCGACCTGAGTCAGGCGGTTGGACTGTACTCCCTCAGCAAGTACGACACATTCTGCAACTGGTTTGAAACAGCCCGGGTCTCTTCGGACACTTTCACACAAAAAGTTGAGGAGAACAACAAAAAGCTCACTTCTTTATATACGGACATCATACTGAAGACTTATGGCGACAGAAAAGAGTACAACAATACACTTGCCGTTCTTTATAATATGTTCATCGGTGTCGACCGGAACTATTTGGTCAAAAACCTGAAGAACGGGATTTCAACTGTATCAAAGGACATCAGAAACTATGCTGATGCCATAAAGGACGAGAAGATCGCCAGAAAGGGCGAAAACGGTCTGTATTTCTTCCCGGACGGGCGGAGCATGGTCGTGCGGCTGTTCTCTTACGACGGCACTCGCGCCATAGCGGCGATCGACTTCTCATCAAAGCAGGACAGTGGATATGGCGCACTCTATGAAGCTGTTTATTCGAATGGCAGTTGGGTGTTGACGACACTGCTGGACAAACGGATCAAGTAAGACCCCACTTTCTTGATACACAAAGTACCATAACCGATGACTAAACGGGTAGGATCCAACTCATCAACTGAGTATCCCGCCCGTTTTCATAATGCTTACATTGTAATCTATTGCGGTTTTGAAAAAACCATAATTCAAGTGATATTACATATTGTATATTTCAAGATCATATAAACATATTGTTGATTTCTCATATTGTTAATTATCAACAACAGGCATCAAAAACCCATTCCATATCGTTACTTTCCTACACAGAAGTTGGCAAATATCCTGTCTATAATATCGGCGGGCGTGTTTTTTCCGAGGACTTCTCCGATGCCTGTCATCGCCTGTTCAACATCGTACATCACCATGTCAGGCGGGTAGCCGCTGCGAAGGCCGTTAACTGCTTCACCCAGCAGCAGTTCTGCCGTTTTGCATATGCCTTCCTGCCTTGCATTTGTGATCAGCGTCCCGTCCGGCCTGAGCTCTCCCATTGAATAGAGCTCGTTTACGGCTGTCTCGAGATCTTCGATCCCCTCCCCTGTTTTTGCCGATATGTTCAGCACGGCGGCGAATTTGTCCCGCCATTCCGAGAGTTCTTCGTCCAGTGACTCGTTGCGGGATTTGTCGCTTTTGTTTATAAGCAGGATCGCTTTCTTTTCCACAGCGTACTTCATTATATCCCTGTCTTCATCACTCAGTGGCTGCGAACCGTCGATAACCGCCAGGACGAGCGATGCGTCCCTTGCCGCTTTTATCGCCCTTTCCACTCCGATCTCTTCGATCGAATCGTCAGTCCTCCTGATTCCTGCCGTATCACGCAGTTTCAGGGTCACTCCCCCGACCTTAGCATATGCCTCTATGATATCCCGCGTTGTCCCTGCAATAGGTGTGACGATTGCCCTTTCGTCACCTGCCAGCATGTTCAGCAGCGATGATTTTCCCACGTTGGGCCGTCCTATTATGGCACATTCTATTCCTTCCCTCAGAACCTTGCCCCGCTTATATCCTTCCGTCATCTTATTAAGTTCTTTTGCCGCATCCTCAAGGATATTTATCGCGTTCTCGATCCCGAAGCTTTCAATATCTTCATCGGGATAGTCCACGACAGCCTGAAAGTGCGCGAGGAGGTCGGTCAGCTTATCGTATATCTGTCCCAATTTACGGCTCAATGCTCCCCGGATCTGGGCTGCTGCGTTGACCGCCGCTTCCTCTGTGACCGCATCGATCAGGTCTCCTACTGCTTCAGCCTGACTTAAGTCGAGGCGCCCGTTCATGAATGCCCTTTTGGTAAATTCCCCGGGCCTGGCCGGGCGGGCACCGAAAAAATAAAGTGCTGACAGTGCTGAGTTGAGAACTGCAAGTGAACCGTGGCAGTGCAGCTCGACTATATCCTCGCCGGTATAACTTTCGGGGCCCTTAAACCATACGGCAAGGATACTGTCTATCGCAATGCCGTCGCGGTTGAATAGATTTCCGTATGTCATCATACGAGGGACCCAATCCCTGTTGCGGGCAGGCCTAAAGACCCGCTTCGCGATTTCGAGCGATTTGTCTCCCGACATCCTTATCACGGCAACTCCGCTCTTTGCAGGCGCGGTCGATAATGCGGCGATAGTGTCTGCCATTGCTTTTTAACCCTCCATGAACAGTTACCATCCTCGATTGACTGTGATCCAACCGAGGATGGTTTATTATATCCTGATCAGGTTACTATTTTATGACCTCTACTCCGCCCATGTATTTGCGCAGCACCTCGGGGACGACCACCGATCCGTCTTTCTGTTGATTCTGCTCTATGATGGCAGGCAAAACGCGGGATGTTGCAAGTCCGGATGCGTTCAGGGTGTGGACGAACTCTATTTTCCCGTTATCCGATCTCCTGTATCGGATCTGTCCCCTGCGTGCCTGATAGTCCCTGGCGTTTGAAGCGGAAGATACTTCCTTGAAACCTGCCATTGACGGAATGTATATTTCAATGTCATAGGTCCTGGCCATTGATGCGGAGCAGTCAGCCGCAGCCAGCTTTACCGTGCGATAATGCAGACCCAGTCCGGATACCAGGGCCTCCGCTTTGCGAACCAATTCGGCAAAGGCTTCGTCCGAACCTTCCGGCGTCGTATACTGTACCATCTCAACCTTGTTGAACTGGTGACCGCGGATCATTCCCCGTTCTTCCGCACGATAGCTTCCTGCTTCACGGCGGTAACAGGGGGTATATGCGATATACTTTTTCGGGAGTTCCTTTTCATCGAGGATCTCGTCCCTGTGGAGGCTCACAAGGGCAGTTTCGGCCGTAGGCAGCATGAACAGCTTCCTTCTCCTGTCATCATCACCTTCGAGCCAGAAAACGTCGTCCTCAAACTTCGGAAACTGGCCTGCTGTCAGTCCGGAATCATAGTTCAGCATGTGCGGGACCAACATCAGCTCATATCCGTCGGCAATATGTGTATCAATGAAGTAATTGAGCAATGCCCATTCAAGCCGAGCCCCCATACCTTTATAGACCCAGAAGCCGCTTCCCGAGAGCTTTGCTCCCCTTTGATAATCTATAAGCCCCAGTTCGGTGCACAGATCTACATGGTTTTTAGGCTCAAAGTCAAACTCGGGTTTTTTGCCGCTGACCGAGATCACCTGGTTGTTCTCCTTGCCTCCCGGTGCCAGATCGGGGTCGGGAAGGTTCGGTAGGCTAAGCATCAGGTCCCGCAACTGCTGTTCGGTATCCCGGAGTACCTGATCGTTTGACTTTATGGTCTCGGATATGCTCTTCATGCGAGACATGATCTCTGTCGTATCCTTGCCTTCCTTTTTCAGCTGCGGGATCTGTTTGCTGACCTTGTTCTGCTCGGCCTTTAGTGACTCGGTTTCCTGTATGAGGGTACGCCGCTCCGAGTCCAGCTCCAATATCCTTCCGACCTCATATTCGGCGTCCTTACCCTTTGCCGCAAGGAGACTGATCACTTCTTCGGGGTTTTCCTTTATTCTTCTTATATCAAGCATTGCTCCCACTCCTTAATAATCATAAAGATATGTTGAATGTCTCAATGGTTGTCAGATTCAGAAGCCAGGTTCTCATCATACCAATTTTTGATCTTTTCGGGATCCATGTACCCTTTCTTCTCCAATTGTGCCCGGGTTTTATAATATCTTTCGATCAGGGAATCAAACATCCCGTGGTTTTCTTCCTGTGAAAGAACTTCCCTGACCAGGTTCTCGTTCGAACCTTCCAGCCGGTAAATTTCATATGCCGCTTCCGAGTATTCCCTGTTTGTGTAAAGTTCATTAATATGGTTGGCAGCGGCACTGACTTCAACAATACTCTTAAGTTTATTCAGTTCATCGGCAGCGAGCCTGTTTTGTTCCTTCAGCGTTTCATTTTCCTGTATAGTCCTTGCATATGCCTTTTCAAGCTCGTCTATTTTTTCAGCCTGCAATTTGATCTGCTGTGTAAGGTCTTCCGAGATCGCTTTCAGATCCTTGTTCTCATCCTGCAGGCTCTGTATGTTTTTCATCGCACTGATCGTGTACTCTTCATTTGCCTGTCTGAGGCTTTCGATTTGGGACCTGTTCGCCCTGATGGTGCTGAAATAGGAAAGCAGTACCAAAATAAAAGCGATAGACATCAGTGTCATTGCATACACAAACAGGAAATTTTTCCTGCCTTGTCCGTTGCCTGTATCATTTTTATCATTTCCCCGTTCCCCGGGGTTTGCTTTCCCTGTCGCACTGCCGCTTTCCGGCTTTCCGAACGATTGCTTGTTACCGGTCAATTTCTTCGCCTTGTCCAAAACTTTATGGGCACCTCCCATTCATTTATCAGTCAGCCCTTAAGGCCATCAGCAATTCCACAAGCTGGCTCAGATCGTCATTGCCGTAATATTCTATCTCTATGCGCCCCTTCTTCTTTCCGCTTACGATCTTGACTTTTCTCCCCAGGTTGTCGCCAAGTTCCCTTTGCAGGACGTCGATATAATCGACTGTGATCCCCTTTTGCTGATCCTTGTCGTCCGGCTGGTCATCATTTATGCTGTTCAGGACCTTTTTCACCAGGGCCTCAACCTGGCGAACGGACAAATTCTGGGATACTATCCGATCTGCTAACGCTTTCTGTTTTTCTGCGGGCAGCGCAAGCAATGGGCGTGCATGCCCCGTAGATAAACTTCCGTTACGCAGCAGCTCAATCACATACGGGTCCAGAGACAGGAGCCTCACGGAATTGGCTACGGCTGGCCTAGATTTGCCTACGCGTTCCGCTACTTCCTCCTGCGTCAGTTTATAAGTTGTCATCAAAGTGCGATAACCTTCCGCTTCTTCTATCGGATTGAGATCTTCACGCTGCAGGTTTTCGATCATCGCAAGCTCCGCGGACTTCAGGTCGTCCGCCTCGATGACAATGGCCGGGATTTCCTTGAGTCCTGCCATCCTGGACGCACGCCATCTGCGTTCTCCCGCGATTATCTGGTATAGACCTTTATCCACCTGGCGAACGGTTATCGGTTGTATGATACCGTGCTGCCTGATGCTGTCGGCAAGTTCCGCAAGTTTCTCTTCATCGAAATCGGACCTTGGTTGGGACATGTTCGGTTCGATATCAATGATCCTCAGGAGTTGTATCCTTTTCTTGTCCGAAGCGTCTCCTGTGTCAACTCCCTTGCCCTCGTGTGCCACAGCCTCAACGGCTTCTTCGCCCAGAAGGCTGCCCAATCCCTTTCCAAGCCCTCTTCCGGCTCCCCTGGTCGTTTTATTGCTCATGATATACCTCCCGAACCCATCATATCAAGGCACTTTTTATTATTTCTTCGGATAATTTCAGGTAGCTGTCCGCTCCCTTTGAACCCGGATCATAGGCTATCACCGGCAAACCGTGGCTTGGTGCTTCACTTAGTCTGACATTTCTGGGTATGACCACGGAGTATATCTTTCCCGGAAAATGTCGTTTGACCTCTTCCGCTACCTGTATCGAGAGATTAGTCCGCGAATCATACATGGTCAACAGGATCCCGTCTATATCCAAATTTCTGTTGAGGCCTTTCTTGACAACTCGAATAGTATATATCAGATCACTCAATCCTTCAAGTGCGTAGTACTCGCACTGAACCGGTATTATAACTCCATCCGCCGCACACAGTGCATTCACTGTAAGCAAACCAAGTGAGGGCGGACAATCTATCAGGATAACATCATACAGGTTTCGAAGTTCATCAAGCGATTTTTTAAGGCAATATTCCCTTTCCGGTATGTAAACGAGTTCGATCTCTGCACCGGAGAGAGCTTTGTTCGCCGGCAGGACATCCCCGAAGTCTGTCCTTACGACAATGTCTTTTGCCGAGACATCACCCAATATCAGATCATATGTGGTTTTTCCCGCACCCTTGTCCACGCCCATACCGGAAGTGGCATTGCCCTGGGGATCCATGTCGCAAAGCAAAACCTTTTTGCCCTTTTCAATGAGCGCTGCTGCCAGATTGACACATGTTGTGGTTTTGCCCACTCCGCCCTTTTGGTTTACTATAGCAATTATACGGCCCATCCAATGCACCTCTAATTGTCATTTCTGTAATTATACTGCAACAGGACTTACTTTTCAACCTTAGAGTCCAATGTGGATCCGCATTGGAGATTATTTCATATACCTTCTGATTTTTTGCCTGTTAGTCTTTTCATTATCTCCCTATGACAATGTTTCACGTGAAACATCAAGCTGATCTAATATATCATTCACAGTAATCATTGACTATAACTCGAAATATGATCCATGATACTCGCTTGTTCTCATAATTTAATTGACCGAGATTTACCCGTTCTTCAATAACATATAGGCAAACCAATCTTTTGTTACGGAAAAACAGTGTTTCACGTGAAACAAAAAAAGGTCCGTCTCCGCTTCTGCGAAAGACGGACGATTGCACAGGCCATACTCCCCGTAAATAGCTAAATCAATAGCAAGATCAAAAGGCTGATCAAATTATCAGTTATACAAAAGCATATAAGCTTTTCGATCAACAAGCCTTCTTCGGAATTTTGATCGTCAGCGTGATGGATCTTTCGTCTTCGACTTTTCCGTAATCGGCTTCCAATCCGGAATCCCGCATCATCTCGATTGCATGCTTGATAGTATTCTCAAAAATCCTTATATCCTTGATAATAAACGAGAAAGTGCGGCTAACCTTCTTGTTGATCTTTGGACCGTTGCTGTTCAGCATCCGATCTATCAAATCTTCAGTATCCGCAACATTCAAGTTGCATTCAACTATCTGCTCGATGGCTTCAAGCTTGTCCTCTTCATTCTCCAGCCTCAGCAGTGCCCTCGCATGCCTCTCCGTGAGCCCATGTTTTCTCAGGAGTTCAAGCACCTGCCTGGAATGCTTCAGGATCCTCAGTTTATTTGCCACCGCAGATTGTGACTTTCCGATCTTTCTTGCGGCTTCTTCCTGTGAAAGTCCATACGTCAGTATCAGACGGGCGATCCCTTCGGCCTCTTCGATGAAATCAAGATCCTTACGCTGAATGTTCTCTATCAGTGAGAGAATGGAGGATTGCTCATTGCTTACTCCTAGAACGATGCACGGCACCTTTTTCAATCCGGCTATTATCGATGCCCTCAGCCTTCTCTCGCCCGCTATCAGTTCAAAGGTATCACCCTTTTTTCTGATGCTTAGCGGCTGAAGTACACCATATTTAGATATACTGTCCGCCAGTTCGTTGAGACTTTCCTGGTCGAACAGTTTCCTGGGCTGGCCCGGATTCGGTCTTATTTTATCGATAGATATGTACTGGATGCGGTTGTTTTCATATAGGCTGTTTTCCTTGCCAATCTGCATGAAACACTCCTCCGCCCAAGCTTCCTTCTCAAATTATACATAATTTTTTCGCTATGTAAAGGAAAACAAATCGCAGTTTTCACGCTTTTATCCTAACTTTTTATCCGTTTTGACAATTTAGGGAGCGCAATTTGAAGTATCTTGCAGGATATTGTCGAGCTCTTTTTGATTTAAAAAAGAAAAGCCGCCTTTGCGGCTTCATTTATTGATGGAAAATTTGACGGCAGCGCCCGGGATGTCATACTTTCCTAAATGTATATACATACTGTTTGCCGGTTCTTTGAAAAAGGATGACAGATCAAAGGGGTTTCTGTTTTATTTTCGCAAACCTTCTCGGGTACTCTCCCGGAGTTGGCTTTTCTTTTTTTACTCGCACGATCTGCAATCTGATGTCCCTAAACGGCAAAGCGTATATATACGGCTCTATTATTCTTCCTCCCAAAACACCTGCTGCCCTTTGCGCACCTTTTATCTCTTCATCGATGTTCAATGATTTCATTGCGCATAGCATGCCTCCGCACTTAACAAACGGAAGGCATAACTCGATAAGGATATTCATACCGGCAACGGCCCTGCTCAACGCATAGTCATATTGCTCCCGATGGACATCAGAAAAAGCCGCTTCTTCCGCACGCGCATTGACGATGTTCACTCCGTCAAGTCCCAAAACACCGGCGGCTTCCTTCAGAAACTCTATTCTTTTCCCCAAAGAATCCAGTAATGTAATTTTTATATCCGGCCGCACGATTTTTATAGGTATACCCGGAAAACCGGCTCCGGTCCCAACGTCGATCACCGACGATCCCTTTTCCAATCCCATAATCACAGGGAACAGGGAATCCGCAAAGTGCCGGATTGCGATTTCCTCCGGGTCAGGGTTACCTATGAGATTCATGATGCGGTTTTTTTCCGTCAAAAGACGCGCATACTCATCGAATCGTTCGAGTATTTCCGGAGACGCATCCATTTGCAGCTCATCCAGGACGGATTTCATCAGATCCTTCAATCAGCCATGCTCCTTTCCTCCCCCGTTCTTGTCGAGCCAGAACATCAGTGCAACCATATCCGAAGGATCGACGCCCGAGATCCTTGATGCCTGTCCGATCGAACGGGGCCTGATCTTTGCCAGCTTTTGCCTTGCCTCGATGCTCATCCCCGTGATCACGCTGTAATCTATGTCATCCGGCAGCAGCCTGTTCTCTTGCCGCTTGTATTCTTTGGCCTGCGATAGCTGCCTCCTGATATAGCCTTCATACTTTATGGCTATCTCTACCTGCTCAATGACTTCCCTGCTCAGCTCTGGACGGTCCGGATCGAACCCCGACGTCATCTCATATGTTATCTGCGGTCTTTTCAGAAGCTCGAACAGCCTTATTCCGGTCTTCACCGGTGAAGTTCCGGCATCGATGAGCATCTGATTCAACTCATCCGTATTCCTGACTGTGACTTTCTTCAGCCTCTCGACTTCCTGCTCCACCAGCCTGTACTTATGCTGCACCTTCTCGTATCTTTCACGGGAAATCAGACCGACTTCGTAACCGATCCTGCTCAATCTCAGGTCCGCGTTGTCCTGCCTGAGAATAAGGCGATATTCCGACCTTGATGTCATGATCCTGTAAGGCTCTTCCGTTCCTTTTGTCACAAGGTCATCAATAAGAGTCCCGATATATGCGTCCGCTCTGTCTATTACTATCTGTTGTTTTCCCTTTATTTTCAACGCTGCGTTTATTCCTGCCATAAGACCTAGCGCTGCGGCTTCCTCGTATCCCGACGTGCCGCAGAACTGACCTGCACCGTATAGCCCTGATATCTTCTTCGATTCAAGAGTAGGATAGATCTCAAGGGGGTCGATGCAGTCATATTCGATAGCATAAGCAGGCCTCATTATTTCTGCGTTTTCAAGCCCTTCTATGGAGCGGACAAGCTGGATCTGGATATCTTCGGGCATGGACGTTGAAAGGCCCTGTATATACATTTCCTCTGTGTTGAGTCCCATTGGCTCAACAAAGATCTGATGCCGGTCCTTGTTGGGGAACTTAACGACTTTATCTTCTATTGAAGGACAATACCTCGGCCCGACACCGGTTATCTCCCCGGAGTATAACGGAGATCTGTGAAGGTTCTCCCTGATTATACGGTGCGTATTCTCATTAGTATAAGTCAGCCAGCAAACCACCTTGCTTTCTGGCAGCTTTTCCGTTTCAAAGGAAAACGGCGACAGATCATACTCACCGTACTGCGGTACCATTTTATCAAAGTTTACAGTCCTGGCGTTTATTCTGGGAGGTGTACCGGTTTTGAACCTCAGCATTTTTATACCAAGCTCTTTCAGCTTTACGGCAAGCTTGTTCGCCGGAAACAATCCGTCAGGTCCGCTTGGCGTAGAATAATCCCCCACTATGACCCGACCGCGCAGAAAAGTTCCGGTCGCGATTATAACTGCCTTCACCGGATAAACAGCTCCAAGGGCCGTTTCCACACCCCTGACCTGATCGTTTTCGACTAATATGTCGACGATTTCACCCTGCTTGAGGTCGATATTCGGATGGGATTCAAGCACGTGCTTCATCCGCGCCTGATATGCCCTTCTGTCAGCCTGCGCGCGGGGTGACTGGACGGCAGGGCCTTTTCCCCTGTTCAACATCCTGAACTGGATGCACGTCTCATCTGCGGCTTTCGCCATTTCCCCGCCAAGCGCGTCTATTTCCCTTACAAGGCAGCCTTTTGCCGTGCCCCCGATCGACGGATTGCACGGCATATTGCCAACCGTATCCATATTTATAGTAAAACAAACCACACGAAGACCGAGTCTTGCGGCCGCGAGCGCAGCTTCTATGCCCGCATGTCCCGCACCTATGACACAGATATCGTATTCCCTTGATAAATATTTCATATGGTATATTCCCGCTTCATTCTTCCAGTTCAATAAGATCCGGTTCGACTTCTTCCACCTGTTTTAGCTGTATTTTGCCTGACTTTATCAATTTTACGTCCTTGACGGGATATACTTTCGCAACCGTCTCGTTTTCGTCGGTAAGAAGGATCTTAAGCTTCTGCCTTAGAAGGTTCACCTCTATCACGGTACCTTCCCCGTCAGGTGTCTCAACTATCGAACCGACCTTTGGTGTCGTCTCCAGCAGGCGTGTATACGCTTCCTGCTCATGCCTCAGACAGCACATAAGCCTGCCGCAGGTCCCGGATATCTTCGTAGGACTCAGCGAAAGGTTCTGTTCTTTCGCCATTTTTATTGAAACGGGACTGAACTCGTTGAGGAATGTCGCACAGCAGAAGGGCCTTCCGCAGATGCCCAGTCCTCCGAGCATCTTTGCTTCGTCCCTGACTCCTATTTGCCTGAGCTCTATGCGAACACGGAAAATGCTTGCGAGGTCCTTCACCAGCTCCCTGAAATCTACCCGTCCGTCTGCGGTAAAGTAGAAAAGGATCTTCGACCCGTCAAACGAATACTCTACATCCACGACCTTCATTTCCAGGTTGTGCTCGTCCGCCTTCTTCTGGCAGATTTCAAGAGCCTGCTTCTCCTTCTCGGCGTTTTCCCTGTAGATCCTCAGATCATCTTCAGTGGCTATCCTCAATACCTTTCGAAGGGGCTGCACTACCTTTTCGTCTTCGACGAAGATATTCCCTGTCGAGCATTCACCCAGTTCGATACCCCTGCTGGTCTCCACCACGACCATTGTCTCAGGCTCCAGTTTTTTATCGTCCGGGTCAAAATAATAAACCTTGCCGGCTTTTTTGAATCTGACTCCAACAACTTCGGTCATCTATTTACTTCCTCCGATAACATACTTGCAAATGCACCAACGATATGTCCCACGCCCACGTTTGCCTCACAATAACCTATCAGCGCAGTACATAACTGATACATTCTGATAATTGCCTTTTTATCATATACTGATGCCAGTCGCCGCTCGTCGGCGGACCAGTTATCCGATTTTCCCGCCTGGAAAGCAGCTGCGTTGCCCATCGTTTTCTGCACCGATCTGATCATATCACACAGGTTGTCCCTGTTTGCTTCTTTCTCAAGTGTAGCGGCCAATGTAATAAGTCTTTCAACACTTCTTTCACATAGTGCCTCAATGATCTGACGGTCATATCCGTCCCCCGCTGCGGCTTCAATAATTTCGAGCGCGCGCCCCAGGATCCCGTCAGATTTCTTTGCTGCATTTACGGCCTCATCGGCTGAAATGCCCGATTTCCTTCTCAGAAGTTCATCCTTTATTATCTCCTCAGGGAGCGGCTGCATGCGGTAATGCACGCATCTGGACCTGATGGTCGGCAGGAGTTCCGACTCGTTTTCACAAATCAGCAAAATGATTACCGAAGAGGGAGGCTCCTCCAATATGGTCAGCATTGCGTTTTGCGCGTTGACATTCATGCAGTCCGCATTCTCGATCACGGCGACCCTGCATGGAGCTTCATTTGGGAGCGTATACAGCGAAGCTCGCAGGGATCGGATCTGATTGACCTTGATTTCGGTCCCGTCAGGCTTTACATGGTCTATATCCGGATGGATATCCTTTTCCGATTTTAAACAGCCTGAACAGCGGCCGCATGGTGGCTGGACTTCCGTGCAAACCGCTGCCGTCGCTATATGCTTTGCCAACGTTTTCTTCCCTATTCCTCTTGGCCCGGATATGATGCAGGCGTGAAACATCCGCCTGTTTTTCACTGCTTCGCCTATTTGTTCAAGAAGCGCCTGGTTACCTATGACTTTCAAAACTTTTCAAACCTATCTATGTTAAGTACGAATATCGTCGCTCCGCCTACATTCACCTCTACCGGCATGGTTGAGTGGATCGCCATACCGGGTTCGGTAACGGTAGGTACTGCCTGCTTTCTGCTGCGGGAAGTCCTTTTAATGATTTCGATCGCATCGTCTACTTTTTCATCCGATACACCGATCAGTATCGTCGTGTTTCCCGCCATAAGGAAACCGCCCGTAGTCGCCAGCTTTGTAACCGAAAAACCTTCTCTGGTAAGGGTATGGATCACGTTATGTGCGTCATCATGACTGACTATAGCAAGAACCAGCTTCATAAGCGCCTCCTTTACAACAAAGCACAGATCCTGAACCGAAATTGGATACGCAACACGTTTTGAACCGGATGCTTTCAATTTCTATTATAATATGAACTTTGAAAATTTGCGATATTTTTTTGTGCCATTATATGCGGTTTTGCATTAATCGCGAACTTTTGACTTCATATGGATTTTCGCACGCTCTCAGATTTTCTAGCTCAGCCTGATCCTCTCAACCGAAAGGCATCGCCCGGTATTGTCATCGACTTCGAACAGTGCTCCCTGCAGCATGCAGGCCCCAGAAGCCGGTTTATACTTTATCTGAGGTACCCCCAGCAGTCTTTCGACTGAAGTTTCCGGGTCCATGCCGAGCACCGAGTCAACAGGACCGGTCATACCGATATCCGAGATATAACCCGTGCCCTTTGGAAGTATGCGCTCATCCGCGGTCTGAACATGTGTGTGGGTCCCATAAACCACAGAAACCCTTCCGTCCAGATACCATGCCAATGCCGACTTTTCACTGGTCGCTTCTCCGTGTATTTCAACGCATTTTATTTTCGCATCCAGTTTCTGAATGACCCTGTCCGCTATAAAGAAAGGGTTTTCTGCCTGGTTTTGCATAAATACTCTGCCGATCAGGCATATCACAGCCAACTGCTGCCCGTTTTCTGCCACATATACCCCATGCCCCTTTCCGGGGTTGTAATGAGTGTAATTTTCCGGCCTGAGGATATACGGCTGGTCTTCAACATATGACAGCATTTCGCGCCTTGAAAATGCATGGTTTCCAAGAGTGATCAAATCGGCACCCGCATTGTAGATCCTGTCAGCCTGTTCGGGAACCAAACCCATGCCTGAGGCGTTTTCCGCGTTGACGATCGTGAAATGGATACCTTTAAGTTTTTTGAACGGGCGCAGTGTCTTTTCAAGCAGCCGGATCCCGCTGTCCGACACCACGTCTCCAACCGTAAAAATCAGCATAGGCCGTCCTTTCCTTCAAAATATCTGCTTTCATGTATCCGTATAAAAATCCGTTCAAACAAACATTTCAGTCTTATCCTATCCTTTTAATATTATATATGCTGCCGTGCAAATCTTCAATGAATTATATCCTGTTCATATACCCGCTTTTCATTTTATTCTTTTCTTGCTTTTTGCAAAAAAGAGTGTAATATATCAGCATAAGGAGCGATCACATATGTCTGACATATACACTCCAGCAAAAGAAAGATCCCTTTTTCTCAGGCTTTACTGGCCTGCACTCATCGAGCAGGGACTGACCATATTCATTGGTTTCGTCTCGACTATTATGGTCTCCAATGTCGGTGCATATGCAGTATCCGGAGTAAGCCTTGTGGATCAGATCAACTTCCTGGTTTTCAATGTCTTCAACGCCCTTGCCTCAGGAGCAACGGTAGTTATCGCCCAATACATAGGAGCTTCCAAAGCTGCCAGGGCAGGAGAAACAGCTAGACAGGCGGTTTCTATCTGCACATTGTCGGCCGCGCTTTTGGGTGTGATCACCATAACATTTGGGAAGTCCTTGCTTTCCCTGCTATACGGTTCAGCGGACCCCGATGTGCTGGATGCCGGATACATATATCTGATATTCTCCGGCATAAGTTATCCCTTTTTGGGACTGTACTCCGCTTCTGCCGGAATAATGCGCGCCGCCGGAAACACGCGTACTCCCATGATATCCTCCGCTCTTTCAAACATCGTCAACCTGGCCGTAGCTTCTATTCTCATATTCGGAGCGGGAATAGGAGTATACGGTGTATCGATCGCAATGTTGCTTGCGAGGATAACATCTGGTATCATGTCTTATGTCGTTTTGTTAAAGTCGAACGGGCCCGTTCCGTTTTCTGGAGCGGCAAAAAGGTTTGAATGGTACGTGTTGGCACCTATTTTCAAGGTAGGTGTCCCCACCGGCATAGATTCGATAATATTTCAGGGTTCAAGGATATTCCTGAGCACCCTGTTGTCGGAAATGGGTACATTGGCCCTGCATGCAAACGCAATAGGAAATTCTATTTTCGGGCTCCTCACCCTGTCCGGAACAGCCTTCCAGATCGTAACGGTAACGATCGTAGGACAGGCTTATGGCGCCGGTCAGTTTCTTTCGGCAAAAAAGCTCATGTTGAAGCTCTGTTTATATTCATCCGCCTTCCAGATCCTCAACTATGTCCCCATACTGCCATTACTGGACATTATCGTTAAATTCTACGGTCCCGCACAGGAAACAATAGGCCTCGTAAAACAGATAATTTATTCGTCATGCATCATGGTACCGATCGCATGGTCTTTTTCATTCATCCTTCCCCTTGCCCTGCGTTCGGTCGGAGATGCAAAATGGACCATGTACATATCGCTGATGAGCCTTTTGATCTTCAGGGTAACAGGCTCATGGTTATTGGTCAAACGATTCGATTGGGGAGTCCTCGGCATCTGGTCGGGAATGTATCTGGACTGGATAGGCCGTTCAGCAGGCTACCTGATACGCGCAGTCTTCAACTTCTGGAACGGACGGAAAAAGCCGGTCGATACCCTTCCCTATGCCGAAAACAAAGAAAATCTCGCAGTTCATTGAGCATGCGATCTTCTATGCGATCATACGATTTCTGCTGTCATAGAATTTGCTTTCATTTAATCTGCATATTTGGAGGAAACTGTCTTGGAAATGGCTAAAACCGCGGGTATCCAGGTCCTGGTAATGTTCATTCTGATAGGAGTGGGTTATTTTTTTGCGAAAAAAGACTGGATCTCCCGCCAGGGGTCGAGTGAAATAAACAAGCTTTTGCTTTATGCGGTCACGCCTTGTTTGCTCATATCTACATACAATCGCCCCTTTGATAGGGATCTTTTCGAAGTCCTGCTGAAAACATTCATTCTTGCGGTCATTTCACATTTTCTGGCCATCATAGTCTCTTTTATTTTTATCAGGGGAAAAGAGCCGAGGAACAAGCTTGAACGGTTTGCAGTAATGTTCTCTAACGGCGGTTTCATGGGAATTCCCCTCGTCTCGGCCCTTATAGGCAGCGATAATATAATCCTCGCATCTGTTTACGTAATGGTGTTCAACCTGACACAGTGGACGGTAGGCGTTCTGATCCTTACCGGCCGCTCAAGTGTCAAAGACACACTGAAAAAAATCATATTGAATCCCGGCGTGATTTCGATCCTGATCGGACAGATATTGTTCATATTCTCAATAAAGCTTCCGTCGCCCGTTTCCACAGCGATCGGATTTATCGCAAACATGAATACCCCTATCGCAATGATCCTGGTCGGGACCTATATGGCCCGGACAAAGATACTGCCTTACTTTGCAAATCCGAGGGTATACTATATTTCTTTTCTCAGACTGATCGTCATTCCCTTGTTGATGATCCCGGTGTACCTGGTATTCCCGGCAAACAATTTCTCTACAACGGCCAATTTTGTCGCCTCGGCTTGCCCTATTGCGGCGCTTGCAGCCATGTTCCCCGCAAATTACGGGTATGAGCCGGATTACGGCACAGGCGCCGTTACGGTAAGTACGATCCTGTCCGTCATAACAATACCGCTGGTAACTTTGCTGTTCAGCAAAATCATGATCATGTGATTCTCATGCTCATATAATACATGTCATGCAATACATATGTCATGGTTATCACATGTCAGCATATAGACTTGATTTAATAAATATTGGTAACACCTCCGGTCTGTTACGGTTGCGAAATGAAAACCAGTAAATTGAGTCATACCAATATAAGCATCAAATTATCCCCCATATTAGCATCATCCAAATACCACATTCTACTATAAGATTAATAAGAGCCGCATTTGCACCAGGCAGAAATGCGACTCTTTTGCTTTTTGGGTTTATTCTTTTCCTTTTTTGGATCTATTCTTGTCCTTGTTCATTCCTTTTTTGGATCTATTCTTGTCCTTGTTCATTCCTTCGCTGCAGCTATTCGCCCTTACCATCGCTGCAGTTACTTTCTTCGCGGTCCAGGCGTGCCGCTCCAATCACCCGTGAACCTTCATTTACCCGCATCACTATTACGCCCTGTGTTGCCCTCGAATAGATATTGATGTCCGTAGACGGCATCCTTATTAGAGTACCGTCGTCCGAAATAACGATAATATCGTCTTCTTCGGTTACCATGAGGACGGCAGCCACAAAGCCTGTCTTTTCCGTGATCCGGTAGTTGAGCAGACCTTTTCCTCCGCGGCGCTGCGGCTGTCTTTCATCTTCACCGCCTCTTAAATACTCATCAACGGGAGTACGCTTTCCATACCCGTTCTCGGTGATCGTCAGCAGGGTCCCGCCGGTAATGGTCTGCACCGCTCCGATGACATAGTCGTCACCCTCAAGGCGTATCCCTCGGACACCGATCGCCGACCTTCCCATCGGTCGGATGTCGTTCTCATCAAAGCAGATCGCCATCCCGTTCCTCGTAGCGATGATTATCTTCTGGTTGCCGTCTGTGCGGCGGACCGATATCAGCTCATCCCCTTCTTCAAGTGTCAGAGCACGTATGCCGCCTTTTCGAACGGTATCAAAATCAGAGAGCTTCGTACGCTTGACCGTTCCCTTTTTGGTCGTCATAACAAGGTACTCTTCATCCGTGAACTCCTGTACCGGGATCATGGCGGTCACCTTTTCTTCAGGTTCAAGGGGCAGGAGATTTACTATATTCATACCCTTTGCAGTACGGCCCGATTCGGGTATCATGTATCCCTTCTTGTTATAGATCCTTCCCTGGTTGGTAAAGAAAAGTATCATGTCATGGGATGAAGCGACGAATATGGTCTCCGCAAAATCCTCTTCCCTGGTGGTCATTGCGGATATGCCTCTGCCGCCCCGGCGTTGCGTGCGGTATACATCGCAATCCTGCCGCTTTATATAACCAAGATGGGTAAGGGTGTATACACAATCCGTTTTATCTATCAGGTCTTCAATGTCCAGCTCATCCTCGACCTGCTCTATCTCGGTGCGGCGTTCATCCCCGAACTTTTTGCTGATTTGCAGCAGTTCTTCCTTCAGGATCGCTATTACCCTGCTTTCATTCGCCAGGATATCCTTATAATCTTCTATCTTCAAACGCAGCTCACGCAGTTCGTTTTCGATCTTCTCGATCTCAAGGCCCTGCAGTCTGCCCAGACGCATGTCTATAATTGCCTGCCCCTGGGCGTCAGAGAGATCGAACCTCTCCATCAGGCGCTGCTTTGCGTCATCATAGCTGGAACGTATTATGCGTATGACTTCGTCTATGTTTTCGACTGCTATGTGCAGGCCTTCCAATATGTGAGCGCGCTCTTCCGCTTTCTTCAGATCATACTGTGTCCTGCGGACAATGACTACTTTCTGGTGTGAGATGTACTCGTCCAGCATCTCACGCAAAGAAAGCACTTTTGGGACGCCGTTGACAAGGGCCAGATTTATGATGCCGAAAGTCGTCTGCATCTGGGTCATGGCATAAAGCCTGTTGAGGACGACCTGGGGATTTGCCTCCCTCTTCAGCTCAATAACTATTTTCATCCCGTGGCGGCCCGACTCGTCGCGAAGAGCGGAAATCCCTTCGATCTTCTTGTCCTTGTGCAAATTTGCGATCGATTCGATGAGCCGCGACTTGTTGACCATATATGGCAACTCTGTCACGACGATCCTGAACCGGTTGCCGCTCATTTCCTGTATCTCGGAGCGGGCTTTGACCTTGATGCGTCCCCGGCCCGTCGCATATGCAGCCCTGATGCCTGCCCTGCCGCTAATGATGCCGTATGTCGGGAAATCGGGACCCTTGATATGTTCCATCAGGTCGTCCAGGTCGGCCTCGGGATTATCGAGGATGCATACGATCGCGTCAATGGTCTCCTTCAGATTATGGGGAGGTATATTTGTAGCCATACCTACCGCTATACCCTGCGACCCGTTTACAAGCAGATTGGGGAAGCGTGAAGGCAGAACCTCAGGCTCTTTACGCTGATTGTCAAAGTTGGGCTGAAAATCAACCGTTTCCTTGTCTATATCACCGAGCATCTCCAAAGCGATCCTGGACATGCGGGCTTCAGTATAACGGTAAGCAGCCGGCGGATCTCCGTCGATTGAACCGAAGTTTCCGTGCCCTTCCACCAGAGGATAGCGCAGGGAAAAATCCTGCGCAAGGCGTACCAACGCGTCGTAAACCGAAGCGTCTCCATGGGGATGGTATCTTCCCAGCACGTCACCGACGGTCGTCGCTGATTTGCGGAACGGCTTGTCCGGAGTCAATCCGTCCTCATACATCGTGTAAAGTATGCGTCTATGGACCGGTTTCAAACCGTCACGTACATCCGGAAGAGCACGCGCAACTATGACCGACATGGCATAGTCGATATATGAACGTTTCATCTCGCGTACTATCTCTACCGGAACAATCGACTGCTCCTCTAGAATTCGATCGTTTTCCATAAGTTACCTCCATCCCACCACGCCTGAAGCGCTCGATGGGTCCAAAACGCTAAACATCAAGATTGACAACAAACCGGGCATTTTGTTCGATAAACTCGCGACGAGGCTCAACCTTTTCTCCCATCAAAATGGTGAAGATCTCATCGGCATGGGCGGCGTCCGACAATTCCACCCTGAGCAGAGTACGGCGCTCCGGATCCATAGTCGTTTCCCACAGTTCGGTATAGTCCATCTCTCCGAGACCCTTATTTCTTTGAACCTCGATTTTCGCATTAGGCTTTTCGCTGCGTATGGATTCGATTATCGCATCGCGCTCTTCGTCCTTGTAGGCATAGAGTATTTTCTGCCCATGTATGATCTTGTAAAGAGGCGGCTGAGCTATATAGATATGGCCCCGCTCTACCAGGGGACGCATGAAACGGAAGAAAAACGTAAGGAGGAGTGTCCTTATATGGCTTCCGTCCACGTCGGCATCCGCCATGATGATGATCTTGTGATATCTCAGCCCGCTTATGTCGAAATCCTCACCGATACCCGTTCCTATGGCGGTTATTACGGGCATCAGTTTATCGTTTCCGTATACTTTGTCCAGCCGTGCCTTTTCTACGTTGAGCATTTTTCCCCAAAGGGGAAGGATGGCCTGGTATCTCGAATCGCGTCCCTGTTTTGCGGAACCTCCTGCAGAGTCTCCCTCTACCAGGAACAGTTCGGTCAGTTCCGGGTTCTTTTCATTGCAGTCGGCAAGTTTTCCTGGCAGTGAAGCACCTTCCAGAGCAGTCTTCCTGCGGGTAAGTTCCCTTGCCTTGCGTGCTGCTTCTCTTGCCCTGGATGCGCTGATCGCCTTTTCCAATATTTTTCTTGCGACGGCAGGATTCTCTTCCAGGTAATTGGTCAGGCCTTCGCTGACTATATTGTCGACCAGCGTTCGTATTTCGCTGTTTCCAAGCTTAGTCTTCGTCTGTCCCTCAAACTGCGCTTCCGTGAGTTTGACGGAAACTATGGCGCAAAGGCCTTCACGAACGTCTTCGCCGACCAGTTTTTCCTCACCCTTAAGGAAGTTGAACTTTTTGCCGTAATCATTCAACACACGGGTAAGTGCGGTCTTAAACCCGGTTTCATGCATTCCGCCTTCAGTTGTGTTTATGTCATTTGCAAAAGACAGTATGTTTTCATTGTAGCCGTCGTTGTATTGCATCGCAACTTCGGCAAAGCTGTCGTCTTTACTGCCGCTTATATAAATAACATTCTCATGGATAGTATTCTTGTTCCTGTTCAGGTGTTCTACAAATTGTCGTATACCGCCTTCATAGCACATTTCAAGCTTTTTTTCCATCCCGGGCCTGCTGTCGATCAAAACGATCCTGAGACCCGCATTCAAAAATGCCTGCTCGCGAAGGCGTGTCTTCAGAGTATCGAAATCAAAGGTCGTAGTATCGAAAATCTGGCCGTCAGGCTTGAATGTGACGACGGACCCGCGCTTATTTGTAGGACCAAGGCTCGTAAGGGGCTTTACCACTTCTCCCCTTTCAAATTTCATGATGTAGTGCTCGCTGCCGTCATGCACTTCCACCGAGAGCCATTCACTCAGGGCGTTGACGACAGAAGCTCCGACACCGTGGAGCCCTCCGGAAACCTTATAGCCGCCTCCTCCGAACTTCCCTCCGGCATGCAAAACGGTAAAAACGACTTCAACGGCAGGTTTCCCTGTCTGAGGCTGGATACCGACCGGTATACCTCTTCCGTCGTCTGTTACCCGAATCACATCGCCTTCGAGGATTTCGACCTTTATGTTTTTGCAGTAGCCCGCCAAAGCTTCATCTATCGCGTTGTCTACTATCTCATAGACAAGGTGGTGAAGGCCCCTCTCGGACGTTGTTCCGATATACATACCCGGCCTTTTCCGAACGGCCTCGAGCCCTTCCAAAACCTGTATATCAGATGCTCCGTAATTGTTAGCGGGACGGCTGTTTTCGGGATTGCTCCCATTGACCGCAGTCATATCCGTCATCCGATTAACCTCCGTCCTGTTATCTTCATCAATAACTTTTTATGTCTGTTAACCCGTATATTATAGCATAAAACAGCATAAAAATAAAGTTTCATCGATCCGCGTGGTCACTGTCAAAAGAGACAAAATAAGGCTTAAAATCACCCTACGTTATAATGTTTTCATCAACTCTCTTCATGAGAGTCTGGGAAGAAATATGCGAAATGTACACGAAGTAATTTTCCTGATTCCTGCAGACAATAAAAGACCTGGGAAGATCGTAGGATACATTCACGACTCTTCCGTCCTTCTGAGCTATTTCGAGAAACTTCCTTGTATGTTTGGAAACCGATGAGTTATCGAGGTCAAAGATCCCTACTATACTGCTGTAAGGAACAACGATCTGACTTCCGAGATGCAAATACATAAAACTTCCTCATGTGTATTTTATTCGACATTTCCGATACCGGCGTCTGTCTGGCTTTTTATGCTTCCGGAAACGATTTCAAACGACCTTCCGCTGCAAAACTCCTGCTGGCTCCCGTTGCAAAGGGTTATTATGACCTGGCCGTCGGATATCCTGTTCAAAACATAGTCGCGCCGTCTTTCGTCAAGTTCCGACAGGACATCGTCCAGCAGAAGTACGGGATTTACCCCGCTGTCTATACGAAAAAGCTCCCTTTCGGCCATTTTTAAAGACAGTGCTGCCGTTCGGGTTTGACCCTGTGAAGCATAAGACTTTGCAGGCTGTCCGTCGATGTATATTTCAAGGTCGTCCTTATGCGGACCGCTCAGGGCGCTTCCGGCTGCAAGCTCTGCCTCCCTGTGGGTCTTCATATGGAGAAGGATCTTATCCCTGAGGCGTTCAGGCGATTCAAACGGGTCATCGATCGTTGATACCGTCTTGTATCTGAATGACAGTACCTCCCTGTTTCCCGATATCTCTTTGTGTATTTGTGAAGCACATATGGTTATTTTATCCAAAAACCTTGCCCTGTAACCTATAAGCAGGGCACCGACCTCCGCGATCTGCAAGTTGAATGTGGGGAGCGCTTCCAGCAGAGCCGGCTTCTCTTTCCAATCCCTCAGGATCCTGGTCTTATGCTCATGGAGCCGGTTGTATTTTGCAAGCAGCTGCGCATAATTCGGCCTGAGCTGGCTGAAAGCCGCATCCATGAATTTCCTTCGTGCCGCTGCTCCGTCCCTGACCAGATAGAGGTCTTCCGGCGAAAAAAGAACGGCGCGAAGCCGCCCGGAAATCTCACCTGCAGTCTTCACGTCAACACCGTTGACTATAAATTTGCGCCGTTTGCCTGTAAAAAGTTCTGCCTGCAAGGAGTACTCCAAATCAGGAGTCTCCATATCGGCATTTATAACAGCGTGATCTGAACCGTGCCTGATAAGTTCGCGATCTTTTGAGTTTCTGAAAGACTTGCCGGAAGCGAGATAGTATATGGCTTCCAATAAATTGGTTTTTCCCTGGGCGTTCTCCCCATATATCACATTGGTGTTGGGTGAGAGTTCAAAGGCCGCGCAGACATAGTTCCGGAAATTCTCAAGCAGGAATCGCTTTATTATCATACGATCACAAAGCTCTCTCCGGAAACTTCGAAAGAATCTCCCGGCCTGAGCTTCTTTCCCCTCTGCAGGCATATTTCACCGTTTACTCTCACTTGTCCGCTGGCAATGAGCATCTTTGCTTCACCGCCGGTTGAAACGACATTTGAAAATTTAAGGGCCGCGTCCAGGGTGATATATTCAGTGCTGATCTTCAACTCTTTTTCAAAAGAGTTCATGTTTATTTCCTTTCTCAGGCCTTCAGCCTGACCGGCAGCACCATGAAGAGATAGCTGTCATCTTCGATAGGCTGGATGATACATGGAGAAATAGCGTTTATCAGAGAGATCTTTATCTTTTCGTCAGGTACCGCCCTTATTGCGTCGCTAAGGTAACGGTTGTTGAAACCGATCTCTATATTTCCGCCGTCGCCGTCTATACCTATTTCATCGTTTGCGCGACCGAGAGGTGTAATACATGTCAGGCGGAGAACGGAATCCTCAAAATGGCACCTTATGGGATTCTTGAGGCGTTCGCTGATAATGAGGGAAACGCGTTCCACTGCATCCTGCAGTTTCTTTGTCTCCGCTACTACTGTGACCGGCATTTCCTTTGGGATGGAAGCCTCATAATTTATGAAGTCACCTTCAAGCAGCCGGGATACGACGGTCACGTCGCCTATTTCGAAAGTTATATGCCTTCTGCCCAGGATTATATTGACGGTTTCTTCGGTCTCCCCGCAGAGACGTTCGACTTCGCGCAGTGCCGGCCCCGGAACTACGAATGACATCTTGTCGACGGTCGAAACGATTTTTTCGCGCCTGATCGCCATGCGGTATCCGTCGACCGAAACGACATTCAGAAATCCGTCCTTTACGTCAAACAGAGAGCCCGTGTGCACCGGTTTGTTTTCGTTGTCGGAAACTGCATATATGGTCATGGAAATCATGGATTTGAGCGTATTTGCGGGAATTGTCAGGGACTTTTCGTTCTCGGGAGTGGGAAGTTCCGGATAGTCGCCGGGAGAAAGTCCCATTATCGTGAATTTGCTCATACCGCATGTGATGTTGACCGTAAGGTTTTCGTCAGCGTCGAGAGTGATCAGGTCGTCGGGGCTTTTTCTGACGATGTCGCCCAGGAGTCGCGCGTTGATAACTATCGATCCGGTCTTTTCGGGTATCGTGTTTATGATAGCACGGACACCGGTGGTAAGGTTGTAACCGGTAAGCAGGACCGAATCGCTGCTTGCCTCGATAAGTATCCCTTCCAGGGTAACTATGGAAGAACTTTTTGAGACAGCCCTCGCTGCTGCGTTGACGGCGTTAAGAAGTATGGCTTTTTCACATGAGAATTTCATAGTTATCAGTCCTTTGTCAGCTGATGTTTTATCGATTTTTGCATTCTGGCATCGTTTTTGATTGTTTTCCTCATTTTAACACATACTGTGCAAAAATTAACAGGAATATTCGCCTTTATTATAACATAAAATATTTAGTTTAGTAGGGAAAGCAGTAGAGGGTGTGGATTGTTGAAAACTTTGTCAATCCCTTATTTTTTGCGGGTTCGACGAACAGGAAAACTTGTGGACAAATTTTACGTTTTGCACAGCCGATTTTTTTCGGGGGATTTATGCACAGATTTCATCAGGTTTTGGTTGTGGAATCCACAGGGCCTGTGGAAAATCGGACCTCAAAAAAATAACTTCGCGCAGCATGTAAAAATGAGAGGTTTATGCGAAGACTAAAGTAGTCAAGAATTTTTGTGAGGGATCCCGGAAAAAGGCGTTCAGCGGTGGCCCTTGATGTTTTCGATCAGGTCGCGAATGTCGGCGTCCAGTTTCGGATCGCTTTTACGCTGGTTTTCGATGGTCTCGATTGAGTGGATTATTGTTGAATGGTGGCGTTTGAAAGCATTTCCTATATCCGGGAGGGATAGATTTGTTAGAGTCCTTACGAGATATACTGCTATATGGCGTGCCTGTGTAATTGTACGTCCGCGGCTTCCGCCGATCAGCTCGCCCTGATTGAGGCCGTAGAACTTCTCCGTCTCTTCTATGATGAGCTCCGGAGTGGGATTCAGTCCCGGGTTTTCCTGGAAGATGTCTTTTATAGCCTTTGAAACGGTTGAAACGTCAATTTTTGCGTCCAAAAGATATTTGTATGCCTGCAGCTTCTTGACAACTCCCTCGATTTGGCGTACATTTGCAGTGATATTCTCTGCTATGTACATCACGGCTTCGTCATTGATATCCAGACCGATCGCCGTAGCTTTGTTCCGGATTATGGCGACGCGTGTTTCGAGGTCCGGCGGCTGGATATCGCAGAGGAGGCCCCATTCGAATCGGGATTTAAGCCTCTCCTCGAGTCGAGCCATCTCCTTCGGAGGCCTGTCCGCGGTAAGTACGATTTGCTTTCCGGCTTCATAGAGGGCGTTGAAAGTGTGGAAAAACTCTTCCTGGGTCGAGTCCTTACCGGCTATGAATTGCGTATCGTCGATCAGGAACAGGTCGGCACCGCGGTACTTTTCCCGGAACTCCACGTTTTTTCCGGCCCTGATCGCGGCGATCAGTTCGTTGGTAAAGTCTTCTCCCCTTTTGTAGATGATTTTTTTGGACGGTTTTTCCTTGCGTAACTTGTTTGCGATCGCATAGAGCAAATGGGTCTTTCCGAGTCCCGAACCGCCGTAAATGAAAAGGGGGTTATATGCTGCGGCCGGATTGTTTGCGACAGCGATGGCTGCGGCGTGGGCGAACCTGTTCGAAGGTCCGACGACGAAGTTTGCAAAAGTGAATTCGTTTGTGGTCCAAAGCCCGTTTTCACCGTTCTGGCTCGCGCGGAAAGCGTTGAGCTCCTCCTCGCCCGAAAGAAGGATGCATGAAATTGGGACCGAGAAGAGTTGATAAAGGCATTCCTCGATCATATTTATATAGTGTGTCGCGATCGCTTCCTTTGCAACGACGGAGCGCACGGAAACAGCAATAGCGCTTCCGGTGATGTCTACACCTTCCGTGCCTTCAAAAAAAGTATTTATCGTAGTAGCCGTCAGCTTCTTGCTCAACATCTCAACGACTTTTTTCCATATTTCAGCAGCCTGTGACATGGGAGGCTCCATTCTCCACGTGTTGTGATATAAATAAGTTTCGGCGTCCCACGTGGAGGACGCATGAAACGAAATATTCTTTCAGAAATTATAGCACAAACCGCCCCTTTCCGCAAGCAATACGGCCCTTACGAGGATTCATAATTAGTTTACATTCGCTTAATGTATTTATCAAAAATTGTTGATAGAATACAGGCAAACGACGGGAAAACCTGAAGAAACTCTATGATAAAGGAGAATCGCAATGAACGGAAATCAATTTGACAATCCTTACGGGAACTTCCCGCATGACTCCGATTCAGGAAGCGTTCCGGGTGATAATATGAATTCTCAGGGAAACGGTTCTTTCGATATGGGAAATGACAGACAGCCTCTTTATTACTATGTCAATTCCGAAAGTACTTCAAGAAAACACCGGCGCGGAGCCCGCGGCCTGAGGAAGGTATTCGCCCTTCTGATCGTTGCGGCGATCCTCGTCGGGACAGTGGGTACCCTGTCCCTGTTTTATCAAATCGTTCCGGGCAACGGGGATGTCGTATTTACTCTTGAACGCATAGACAGAAGAAACGATCAAAACACGATCCAGCTTCCGGCCGCAGGAAATGAAGAGAAGCAAAACGGGGCGACGGTCCGTGAAGTGAACCCGAACGGACCGGTAATGGAGATAAACGAACCTCCTGTGCCGAAAACCACACCGGTAGCGAGGGAAACCGGCGGCGCGCTGACGATCCCGGAGATCGTTGAAAAAGTCATGCCTTCGGTCGTCGGGGTAGTCTCCTCGGTCCGCTCCCTTTACGGAACGTCGAATTATTCCGGAACCGGTATCATAATGTCTTCTGACGGGTACATCATCACCAACAACCATGTTATAGATAACGCGGAAAATATCAGCATCACGCTCATGGACGGGACGACGTATGATGCAAAACTGATAGGGCGCGACAAGCGAAGCGATCTGGCCGTGATCAAGATAGACGCCAAAAACCTTATTCCTGCGGAATTCGGAGATTCCGACGCACTCAAAGTGGGCGATTTGGCGGTCGCGATCGGCAACCCGCTGGGACTGGACCTTATGGGAACCGTGACCGACGGCATAATTTCGGCCATAAACCGCGACGTGGTCGTTGAAGAGCGGACGATGACCCTTATCCAGACCAACGCGGCGATAAACTCGGGCAATTCCGGTGGACCGCTGATAAACAAATACGGACAGGTAATAGGAATAAACACCCTGAAGATGCAGGACTACTACAACAATATAGAAGGTCTCGGGTTTGCCATACCGACAAATACGGCAAAGCCGATCATCGATGAACTGATCCAGTACGGATATGTAAGAGGACGCCCGTCCATAGGGATCAATGTAAAGACGATCTCAGAAAGCCAGGCAAGGTACTTCAATGTTCCGCAAGGCGTCGCGGTATACTATGTCCATCCGGATTCCGATGCCTATAAGCAGGGGCTTCAGGTAAATGACATAATAGTTGAGGCGCAGGGCAAGGAAGTAAAGACCGCTTCCGATATAAACAAAATAAAAGAGGAATACGTTGCCGGAGATCTGTTTACGGTTAAAGTTTACCGCAACGGCAAGTATCTGGAGATCACTTTCAAGCTGATGGACGAAGCAGAAATCGACATGAACCGGAGTTCGTTCATTGTACCGTAAGACCTCCTCTATTGAAAAAAAAGACGCTTTATAAGACACTGTGAGAGCCGACTTCGATAGTCAGGCTCTCATTTTTATTATTATATAGCCGAAAGATTACATGATCTCCGACAGATTTGGAGATCCGGGACAAATATATCAGCTGTGTTGTTTCTTTCTCAGGAGACGCTAAAGCTTTTTTATGTTTGAAGAAATCTCGCTCAAGGCCTTTGATGCTTCCATGTCGAACTTTTGCGTCCTTGCAAGGTCTCCAAGGGATAGCATGCCTACGACCTGTTCGTTTTCGATCACGGGCAGCCTTCTGATCTGATAGTCCGCCATGAGCTTCGAGGCTTTTCTGATATCTTCTTCCGGAGATATGGTGATAACGTTTTTTGTCATGATATCGCTCACCTGCGTGTTTTCCGGGTCATTGTCGGCGGCGATACAGCGCAGCACGATATCACGGTCCGTAAGGATCCCCTTCAACTTCCCGTCGAGATCGCAAACAGGAAGAGCCCCGATATTGTGCCTCGCCATAAGATGGGCGGCTCGGACTGCAGTTTCCCCAGGTGTAACGGTAACGACACCGGTACTCATCAGTTCCTTGACATGCCTGACATTTTCCTTGACCTGCATATAATCCTCCTTTTCTCCCGCATCCGGGGTCAGGGTCGTGAAAAACGTACGATCAAACGGCAGCCGGATCGCCGTTCAGACATTAACAGTATTTCCTTTGATATATGCTTTATGCAGGTCATTGCCTGATCGATAAAATCAATAATACAAAGAAATTGTTCGGATATTCTTAAAATTTCAGGCAATTCAGCCATTATATTCCTAAAAATGTTGACAATTGTTGAAAGTTGTGTTAAATTTGCGTGTACGGCATATGTGATTACATAACGTATAAAATGTTTTAATTATAAAGAATTGGAATACCAGGGAGGAATTTTCGGTGGCAAAACGCGCCATTTCCATATTCATAGTTCTTGCTCTTGGCATCGCCCGGACAGGCACGTCTTTAGGTATGTCAACCGCCGACATCACACATGACTATCCGGCAGAGATCGTAGAATCCCTGCAAATGATGAGCAGCCTGGGTATAATGCGCGGCTATGGCGACGGAAGGCTTGATCCGGACGGATATCTCACACGGGCTCAGGCAGCCAAGCTGGTATATGTGGCAAGAACGGGTTTTGACGATAACGCAGACAAATATAAAAAAATAGGGTTCACACTGTTTGCCGATGTGCCCGAAAACTACTGGGGCACCGGATACATAAACTATTTGGTGCTGAAAGGCTATGCCGCCGGAAAGGGGAACGGGAAATTTGACCCCGACGGCCTGATAACCGGGATCGAATATATGAAGATCCTTCTTGCGGCCCTTGGATACGACCCCGAGATCGAGGGCTTTACTAACAATGTCTACTGGAAATTCAACGTTATCGGCGCGGCGGTCGACGCCGGTCTGACTGCCGGATACTCGGGAAATCCTGACCTCAATGTAACGAGGGGCGACGCGGCTCTTCTGACGAAAAACATGATCGAAGCCCGGACAGTCAGCTATGACAAAAGCAAAAACCGGATATTTTCCGTTCAAACGTTTGGAAAGCAGTTCTTCGATCTTGAGAAGGTCATAGGAGTAGTTGCGGCTAACGAGGAGACCGATCCGTCCCTTAAAGGTAAAACAGTCATTGAAGTGCCGGAGAGCGGAACGGGCAGACCGGGTACTTATAGCGTCTCCACAAAGTTTGAAGACCTCGGAAAGTCGGTAATAATTTATACAAAAGGTGATAGTTTTAGCAATATATACGGAGAGGCTAACATAAGACCTATAAACAGGATCGTCACTACATACTCGGAACTGAATGACAAAAGAGAGAGCGACAAAAACTCTTTGCGGTATTGGCTTTCCCAAAGCGGTTTAACTATAGGCAATGATTATCCTGTCTGTGTCACGAAATCTTTCGGCCCACCGTTATTTGAAGAGTTCGGTTCCAACGGTGCAGGAGAAAAGCTTACCGCTATAGACAACGACAGCGACGGGAAAGTCGACTACATGGTAAAGATCGTTGAGAGAGCTGCCACAGTGACGGCAAAAAGGGCGACCGGTGAAGGAAGCCTCAGGTTCGACCGCATACCCGGTAATTGGAATTCAAAGAATGTAGATGATTTTTCGGCCCTGAATGTCGGCGATGTAGTACTGGCATATGAATCCGGCGGAAAGCTGATCGTGAGGAAAGCCGGTTCATTTACCGGTAAGATGACATCATGCATACCGGCATATGGTAAAGCGACAATAGACGGCGTTCTATACGGCGCGTCCTCTCTTGCGTTCGATGATATTGATGGCGGAGAAACCGATTCCATAACGTTTTCGGAATGGATCGCGGACGGAGACAATTTCTACAGGGAGTTCAAATTTTATCTGGACGGCGGAGGACATATTATATTCATTACCGCACCCGGGGATAACACGGCCCGTCAGTACGCATATGTACTTGACACTGCTGCGTTTTTTGGACCCTGGCCGGACTATGAACAGATCGCTTATGCCAGGCTCCTGTTTGAGGACGGAACTGTTGGTGTCAGAAGGGTCGGCAGCCTGAACGGCAAGCTTATAAGCTCCATGTCCAAAAGTGAATTCCAGGACTGCTTCGATCCGAATACACAAGGTGAAAATAAGTTGGTTGGCAAGGTTGCGGCATTCACATCGTGGGATGACGATGGCGGAAACGGCGGCAGCGAAAGTCTTGTCGCACTGTCTACGGAAAAAGTGTATGCTGCGGAGCTGAGCGGCAATTTTGACTTCGGAGATCCGAACCTTGCTGGAACGGGCATCTATTCGAATAACAGGACTGTTTATGTCAGCTACAACCGGGAGACCGGAGCCGCAAAGACTTATACGGGTATCGGCAAAGCGCTCGAATATGAAGTTGCAAGAGGAGTCGCGGTGCATGAGAACAATATCGCAAAGGCAGTTTTTCTGATTTCCGCCAGCAAGGCCGCACAGGATCCCCAAACCGTTTTCATAACCGGCGGGCCAACGATCACGGTCTCACCGTCCGGAAAGGTCGTCTACACATACCCGGTATTTGAGGACGGAAAGGAAGGGACGTTGTCCGTAGGAGAGGCCTTCGGAGACCTGGCTGAAGGGCTGTATTTCTACACCGTGTCGGAATGGGGGGAATACAGCTTCGAGGTTTATGATGATATTGCGGGGACCGTCTCGATCGTGAGCGACGGGATAGTTGTCGTCAACTCAAAAGCATATATATATGACAATGATACCGGTATTTATGTCGTAGAGCATGATCATTCCATAATTACCGGGAACATGTCTGATCTGTCTGTGGGCGACAGCGTTATGATAGTGACATCACAGGCTCCGGATCGGCATCATGCAGATCAGATTTACATTATTGCAGGTTGAACGCACATTATACCGCCATATACTTGACGTAAAAGTTCCAATAACGTATAATACAGGAACTATGGTATAAAAATGATTTTATGGAATGGGCGATGAATAAGAGTATGAAGAACACCGATAAGAGCATGGACAAGATAGTTGCCCTGTGCAAAAGCCGCGGGTTCGTTTACCCGGGATCCGAAATATACGGCGGACTGGCAAATTCCTGGGACTACGGTCCGCTGGGCGTGGAGTTCAAAAACAATGTGAAAAAGGCCTGGTGGAAGAAATTCGTCCAGGAAAGCACGTACAACGTGGGTCTCGACTCGGCCATTCTCATGAACCCGCAGGTCTGGGTGGCGTCCGGCCACGTCGTAAACTTCAATGACCCCCTCATAGACTGCAAGTCGTGCAAGATGCGCCACAGGGCGGACAAGCTTGTGGAGGATTACAACAAGGAAAACGGCATATCCATGCAGGTTGAGGGACTTTCAAACGAGGAACTCTCACAATATATCCGCGAGAAAAAGATCCCCTGCCCGCACTGCGGCAAATCCGAGTTTACCGAAATCAGAAAGTTCAACATGATGTTCAAGACGTTCCAGGGCGTTACCGAAGAGTCCGCTTCGCAGATATATCTGAGGCCGGAGACCGCCCAGGGCATCTTCGTCAATTTCAGGAACATCCAAAGGACGACGAGGAAAAAGGTGCCGTTCGGCGTTGCCCAGATAGGAAAGTCGTTCAGGAACGAAATAACTCCCGGCAACTTTACATTCCGCACCCGCGAGTTCGAGCAGATGGAGCTGGAGTTCTTCTGCAAGCCGGGTACCGACCTGGAGTGGTTCGCATACTGGCGTGAATTCTGCAGGAACTGGCTGCTGGAATTGGGAATGAAGGAGGAAAACCTGCGACTCAGGGATCACTCCCCCGAGGAACTGAGCCACTATTCAAAGGCAACTACCGACTTCGAATTCCTCTTCCCCTTCGGATGGGGCGAACTGTGGGGCATCGCCGACAGGACCGACTTCGACCTCAAATCGCACCAGGAATATTCCGGGGAGTCAATGGAGTACATGGACCCCGAAACCGGTGAGAAGTATATACCATATGTCGTTGAGCCTTCGCTTGGCGCAGACCGCGTAGCGCTGGCATTTCTGATCGACGCTTATGACGAGGAAGTGCTCGATGCGGAGAAAAACGACGTCAGGGTCGTATTGCACCTGCATCACGCTCTGGCTCCCTTCAAGGCTGCCGTCCTGCCGCTTTCGAAGAAGCTTGGGGAGCATGCGTTCCCGATTTATGAATCCCTGCTGAAGAAGTTCATGGTGGACTATGACGAGGCGGGATCCATAGGAAAGCGTTACCGCCGCCAGGATGAGATCGGCACTCCGTACTGCATCACATTCGACTTTGACTCACTTGAAGACAAATGCGTTACGGTACGTATGCGTGATTCGATGGAGCAGGTACGCATTCCCATCGAGGGACTGGAATCGTGGCTTGAAGAAAGACTTGCCTATTGATGGCATAAAAGTAGAGCATAAAAATGGAGGAGCCCGTAAAAAGGCTCCTCTTTTGTATTCCCGGTACCCTAACTGATGATCCTGCGTGCTTCTGCCAGAAGCGCGTCCTTTTTGTTCTCTATTTTTCCTTCGACAACAAGGTCAAGCAGCCTGTTCAGGGTCTCCCCTATCATTTTTCCCTTTGGGATACCGATTTCGATAAGATCGTCGCCCCTTACGGCCAGGTCGCTCAAAAATATACATGCCCCCTGCTCGATAAGCGCATCCAATATGTTTTCAAGAGCTTCCGTCTCTCTTAAGCGTGCAGCGTCGTTTTGCGTATGACTTATCTGCAGACTCCCGTCCTGTTGACATGATTTGTATAAGGCGCGGATCTTAGACAGGGCTGCTGCGCGCTTTGCCTTAAGTATGAGTCTGAAGGACTCGATCCCCGTAAGACGCAATACCCTCTTTACTGCAACAGGATCAGGCGGTATGGACAGATCCGCATAACGTAAAATGACGGATACCTGGTTTATGATTTGTCCGGGGAATCGCATCCTTCTGAGGATATTTTCAACGACCCTGTCCGACGTATCGGATGCCTGCGATGAAGCGGACCGTGCCGATGTATATAGCGAAGCTTTATTGCCGATCGCTGAATCCGGGAAGTCATGGCAGCGTGTTTTACTTATTCCCAGCATCAACAGCGCTATACGCAGCGAAAGGATCCGCTCGGAAAGGGCGATCGCATTTACAGAAAGGCTCAATAAGTCTGTATGACACTTCTCCTGCCCTGCGGCGGTCGCGAGAGGTTCAAGTTCAGGTATCAGAAAAAGCAAAATATCACGAAACTCGTCCAGAACGTTTTGCACGTTATTGCCCATCAATGTCCTGGAAAGTTCTTCCTTGATCCGTTCCTGCGATATTTTTTTGAGAAGGGGCATGCAGCGCAGCATAGCCTCTTTTGTCTTGGATTCTATTGAAAATGACAGTTCGGAAGCGAAACGCATCGCCCGAAGGATGCGGAGTGCATCCTCGCTGAATCTGCATTCGGGGTCACCCACGGCACGGATCAAACGGGCCTCTATATCTTCCGCTCCCCCGAAAGGATCGATCAGCCCTTCCCTGCCATAAGCGCATGCGTTGACGGTGAAATCCCTGCGTGCAAGGTCTTCGGTCAGATCGGAGGTAAAGGCTATGCTGTCCGGCCTGCGTCCGTCGGAATAATTGCCGTCTATCCGGTAGGTCGTTATCTCAACGGGTTTATGGTCAAAAATAACTGTGACGGTGCCGTGTTTGAGGCCGTCCAAAACCTGCGGATGACCGGAGAAAACTTCCCGTATCCGATCAGGGATCGCATTTGTGGTAATGTCCCAGTCATGCGGCTGCCTGCCCATCAGGGAGTCACGTACGCAGCCGCCGACGACATAAGCATCATAGCCCCGCTTCTCAAGCGCTTCTATTGCATATTGCACGTAGTCAGGCAAAATCATTTTGAACGATCGCATGTTTGGACTCCGATCTTATGAGGTCAACAGATTTTATCTGATCACAGGGTCTTCCATAATAGAGTTTAATACAGAACGTCGATCAATTCCATAGAAAAGATGAAAATCCGAGGCAGGGATCATATTTCGCAGATGACTCAATACTGATCCACAAATCATTGCTAAACAGAAGATGCTGTATAAGTATATATTGCAGAACTGATATCAAAATCATTATAGACATTTAAACACAAAGAAACCCGAACGCTGCGTTCGGGTTTCTTCGTGAAAGTACAAATCCTATTGGTGGAGACAACAGGACTTGAACCTGTGACCCCCTGCGTGTGGGGCAGGTGCTCTCCCAGCTGAGCTATGCCTCCGAGACCGATATACTTTCAAGTATAAATAGGGCCTGACGAGAGAAACGATCAACCGTTGCTCTCGTCAGTTTTGCCTTGGTGACCCGTAGGAGAATCGAACTCCTGTCTCCGCCGTGAAAGGGCGGTGTCTTAACCCCTTGACCAACGGGCCGTCTGGTAGCGGCAGGCGGATTTGAACCACCGACCTGTCGGGTATGAACCGAATGCTCTAGCCAACTGAGCTATGCCGCCATATGTGTTTTCGCAGTGCATTGAACATTATATTAGAAAGCTGCCTGTTTGTCAACAAAAATTAATTGTCAGTAAGCAAGTTTTAAATGGTTATTTTTGAACATCGTAAAACCTGAAAGTCGGCAGCCGGGATCTGTGTAAAATCTGCTTACTTCCTCAGCTTTTTAAAGAACCCACTGAGAAGCGATGCGCATTCATCGCTCAGGATACCGCCTGTAACTTCAGGCTTGTGGTTGAATGGAAGATCGAACAGGTTAGTCACGCTTACGCAGGCACCGCCTTTCGGGTCAGCGGCTCCGAAAAAGACTTGCGGGATCCTCGCATTGATAATGGCACCCGCGCACATTGGACATGGCTCAAGAGTCACGACAAGGGAACATTTCCACAGCCGCCATCCGCCCAGCGCCCTGCATGCCTCGTCGATCGCCTCGATTTCCGCGTGGGAGAGAGCATTCCGTCCCAGCTCCCGGCGGTTGCGGCCCCTGCCGACGATCTTTCCGTCGCAGACGATGACACATCCGACCGGTACTTCGCCCTCGTCTGCAGATAGCCTGGCCAGTTCCAATGCTTCGATCATGAAATTTTCAGCTTCTTCGACCGTCAGCTTTCTGAATTCCATACCTTCCTCCCTGCTTTGAAACAACGATCAGACGGGATCTCAGTTGGCCGGCGTTTCCGAAAAAAGGTAATCCATATACTTCTCACGTACCTGGGAGAACAGCAGTCGGGATACGGGGACGATACGGTTTGAGTAAGTCGAGAGATCCTTTACACTGAGCCGATTGATATGCTCCATGTTGACTATATATATATGAGCGATGCACCTTGACGAACTCCCGCCGGGAGAGCAGCTTTTCTTCAAAGTCGGAAAGAGTTCCCGTCATCTCGCGCACGATCCCGTCCTCAAGATGGAACAGCAGCTTTTTATTGTTTACCTCCAAAAACTCGATACGGGAAAAGGGTAAGCGAGTCACCCCGTCAGGAAGCGTCAGTATCAGTGTTTTCTCCTTCCGCTGCGCTTTCAGGTTCAGCTTATCCAGGACGGGATACAGGCTGTCCGCGGTGCCGGGTTTGAGCAGATAGGAATAGGCGTTTACCGAATAGCTTTCCACGGCAAACTCGGCAGACGAGGTCAGGAATATGATACTGGTTTCATCGTTGAAATCCCGGATCTCTTGGGCCGCCTGGATACCGTTCACCCCGGGTATCATTATGTCCAATATCAGTATCTGATATGGATGTCTCCGCATTGCCTCAAGAAGCTCGACGGAACTCTGAAAGACATCATATCTGAGCGTGATTCCTTTGTTTTTCTGGTATTGATTGAGCAGATCTGATATGCGGGCAAGCTCCCGTATATCGTCGTCGCATATTGCTATCTTCAGCAATGTTCCACATCCTTTAACACATACCTGTATTATAGCTTACGGAAAGTAAACCTTCAACAAGTAAACCATCAACGGCGCCGCATACATTTCAGGCAGTTAAAACAGCATTTCGCGCAAAAAACGGCCATGCCGTTTTTTTTTGCTACCATATCCTGAGAATAAACGTTCTAAGGTCTGAGAGAGGGAAGCAAAATGCCGGAAATCATTACATATCTCGTAGTAGCCGGCAGTATTTCTTCGTTGCTGATACTTTGGTTTGCGCGAGTCCGAAAGGTGCTGACCGGGAAGAAAGAGAGCGTATTGCTTGCCGCGGAGCAAGTCGAACTGCATTTGCGCGGGTGCGAAAAAGCCAGGGGCAGCCCGGATGAACAGTCGGCGCAGCGGATGATGGAGATTGTCAGGGAGATCTATACCCAGATAGAAAGAAGCTATCACGAGACACTGAAGAAACCTGCAAACAGGATCCCCGGCTATCTTATGGGATTCAGAGAGTTCCGGAAGTGATCGTATCGCATAAGACGACTGTGGACTCATACAGCGAAGGGATCACTTCAAACGATTTGCCATTGGCAGGAAAATGTTCAATAAGTAAAGGAATTCAAAAAGTACAAAGACATAAAGCAAAGGATGGATTGTGGGTATGAGCAAACGAATTATTTGTCTGTCGCTCGTTTTCTGCATGATCATATCGCTGTTGCCGGTCCAGGCATTGGCGATCCATGCAGATCCGGTGAAGACAGAACGATCGCAAACGACGGATCCTGATCCTTCACTGTCTGTACAGCCGCCCGCTGAAGAACCATGGCACTATAGAAGACTGTGAGAACCATGCAAATGTCAGTTCCAACAACAGGGCAGGCGGTATCGCGGCAATAAACGGAACGTCGGATATCATTTACTTTATTGGCGAAATCATAAACTGCAGAAACTATGGCACGATCATGGGATACAATACAGTCGGAGGTATAGCCGGACTTAATGAAGCAGGCTGGATCTCTTCTTCGGACAAGCAATACGCGCCGTCAGTTACCAGTTGCATAAACTATGGAACAGTGACATACAACAGCGCGCTCTCCGGAAATGAACTTGGGTTCTATATCGGGGGAATCGTCGGATATGCCGAAGCTTATTCAAAGATAACTCAATGCAAAGTTGAAGAGAACTCAGACGGCAGCAACCCGACAGTGACCGGAAGAAAATATGTCGGAGGCATCGTGGGATTTGCCGATGCAACTGAAATAATCGGTACCGAAGGAACCGGAACTACTATCACAGTAACAGTAAACGGAGTCTGCGCTGTCGGAGCTGTTGCCGGGTATGTCAAGACAGGTGTAGTCAAATGGTATAATACCGGCAATGACACGACAGTGACGGAAACCGACAGGAACGGATTGTCCGATGCAGGAAAAATCGGCGGGATAGTGGGAGTGTCAGATCAGAATTCATTGTTCGAAAACTGCCACGTCGGAGGGACCACAAAGGTTACCGGTATTAGCGATAATGTCGGTGGGATTGCAGGAAGCATTGCTATAGGAACAAGAATCGCAAATTGCAGTACCGGCAGCATGGTTGAGATCAGTGGGGGCAGGAACACCGGAGGTATTGTCGGATATTGCTCACTAAGTTACTACTATGAATCTGTGACAGTTGAAAATTGCAGAGTGATAGGCACTTCGGTGAGCGGAACGGACTATGTCGGAGGTATCGCAGGCTATTTGCTCGGATATACGGGCATATCAAACTGTGAAGTCGGTGACGGCACGACAATGAACGAAACCCGGGTGACCGGAAACAGATACGTCGGAGGCATAGCGGGCTACATGAAAGAAAATTACTCCAGCGTTAAAAACTGCAATGTCGTTGGTGACACAGTAGTGAGCGGGAACAACAATACCGGAGGTATCGCAGGATACCTGGAGAAGGCTGCCTACGTCAGAGACTGTGAAGTCAGCGGAACAGTAAATGTGACCGGTACCGTAAACGTTGGAGGCATCGCGGGATATCTGACAATAAATGCAAAGGTCGAAGGAAGCAGCATCCTTGACAACACGGCGGTGACAGGAACACAATACGTCGGAGGCATAGCAGGGATGACCGAATCTTATACCTACGTCACTTCGTGCAGCACCGGCAGTTCGACAAAGGTAACAGGGGAAAACTACATCGGAGGCATTGTTGGCTACTCATATGCGCAAATCAAGAGCTGTATAAACGGCAGCACTATCGTTAAGCTAATGGAAGACAGTATCTGTGGATCTATAGCCGGGTATGTTTATAGCACAAGTTATATAGTTGATTGCACCGGTGCGGATCCACAATGGGGAGCTGCCGGCAACTAAGGCAACCGGGATCGGTCAGAATATTTCAGGCAGATCAGTGATGATCGAAAAAAACAGATCTGACTGATCTGTCTGCCCGGATACGACAGAGCTGATGTAAGAAAAAGGCTGCAGCAAAAACAGGTTTTAGCTGCAGCCTTCCCCTTCGTTGACTATGTCAGCCTTAGGCTTTATCAGCACACGGTCGGGCACGATTTTTTCATATTATCGTACGATGACCCTGTTAAATGCCATGAAAAGTTTTCTTTTGCAAAAACTTATGGCGACATATTTTGCCGCAAATAAAAGTGTTGACACGAAAAAAAGGATATGGTATTATGATTAGGCCGTCTACGGATTGAACACGAAAAGTGCTGGTGTAGCTCAACAGGCAGAGCAGCTGATTTGTAATCAGCAGGTTGATGGTTCGATTCCGTTCACCAGCTCCATAATACGGAGGAGTACCCAAGCGGCCAAAGGGGGCAGACTGTAAATCTGTTGTCAGTGACTTCGGTGGTTCGAATCCACCCTCCTCCACCACAATTTGTCCAAAAAGTCCTCATTTCGAGGACTTTTTGGCGTATAAAGGCATAATTTTTATTGGATTCGTTTTCAAAAATAAAGAAAATCAAACTCCTGGAAGCTACATTTTTTTACGTACGGCATGGGCGCAATCGATGTATTGCTCAACTGTTTCAAGATCAACGGAATTAAGTGCATGCTGCAAGACCGGTATGGAAGGCTGTCTCGATGTTTAAGTATATACGTGGATAATTGCATAAGCACAAGACGAGAGTGACCGACCTATAAAACCGGCATGACTGAATGACGCAAAAGACTGAAAAGCATAGTCAAAAGGACATTGTTTGGTTCCTTTTGCACTTGTCAAAAGGGAGCATATCGATTAAAATTGAGTAGAACGATTAGAAATCCATCCATTGTGGGGAGAGTGAGATTTCGTGGACCCATACAGTCGAGGTAGCCACTTACAAATTAATGACCAGAGCCGCATAGGGAGACGAACCGGGTAGGAAGCAGACTTTTCCTGTTTAGGATATCGCTCCTTTTCTGCGGCATGGTCCCTATTTGCTAAAGCCGCGGAAAAGGAGGAACAAAGTCATGCTTTCTGTTTTTAAATCCATAGACAGGCGCCTGGTCGAGATGAATGAGATCGAGCCGGGCTGCTGGGTAAAACTGACGTCACCTACAGACGAGGAAATCGAGCGTGTCTGCAACGCCCTTGATGTGGATCCCGCCCTGATGCGGGCCGCCCTGGACGAGGAAGAGACATCCCACATAGACTTTGCGGAAGGACAAACCCTGATCGTTATCGACGTTCCGATCGTCGAAGACGGCGATGATAACACCCTGGTTTTTTCAACACTGCCTATCGGCATCATTGTGACAGGCAGCAACGTCATCACGGTGTCCCTTAAAGAAAACACAACGCTGCAGGACATAAGCGGGAATGTGGTAAAAAACATCTCGCCTGCGCTGAAGACCCAGTTTGTACTGCACATATTGCTGCGTGCCGCCAAACGCTATTTGTACTACCTGCGTCAGATCGATAAGATCTCGGTATTCGTGGAAAAGCAACTGCACAAGTCCATGAAAAACAAGGAGCTGTTCCAGCTTCTCGAACTGGAAAAATCCCTTGTATACCTTTCCACGTCACTCCGTTCAAACGACATCACCATGAAGAAGATAGCAACGGGCAAGATCGTAAAACTGTATGAGGAAGATCAGGATCTCATGGACGATGTCATGATCGAGATCAACCAGGCGATCGAAATGGCAAGCATATATTCCGGGATCCTCTCGGGAACGATGGATGCCTTCGCGTCGGTGATATCGAACAATCTCAACATCGTTATGAAAAAGCTTACCTCGGTTACAATACTGCTTACGATCCCCAACATCGTGTTTGGTTTCTATGGCATGAACGTCGAGCACCTGCCGCTTCCGGTCGCATGGTTCCCATTTGTCATCACGCTGGTATTTATAGCTATCTCGGCAATGGTGCTCAAGAAGAGAGATTTGTTCTAACTGTGACACAAGCGTAATATCGGGAACAGGGAAACCGGGCGAAGGCGTGTGTATACTGGAATATACCCCCGATGCAGGAAAAGGTAACTGCATCGGGGGTAATTATATTTCGTTTTGAGGCAAAGGGAATCCAGCTTGCGACGGCGAGCGGCATGGAATCACAATTCGTCTATTTTAACCACGAAGTAAGCCTTGCCGTCTCTGATCGCTATTCTGAAGGATGCAGCCTCTTTTTCCTTGCTGTTTACAAAGATCGACGCTGCATCGTCTTTGGAAGTTACGTTTTCGTATCCGAAGCCCGACAAGTATTCCATATAGCAGCCAGTGATGCAGTCATACATTGTTGAATCAATGATATACCCTTCTGAATTTACCGCTTTGCTTATATCGTAAGCATATATCTTGTTTGCCGGATCGGAAATTACGGATGAGAGAGGCAAACCCATGAAGTCGCCGAAGTCCACTACTGAAGTACCCGGATAGAAAGCAAATTTCCTTACGTTTATAGGTGCTGAGACCTGTGAAAGCATTTTCTGTGTCTCGGTGTTACTAATCTCGATATTATAGCTCGTTGACCCGAGCGAAGCGGCTCTGAAAAAGTATGTATCAAACTCGGGATAAATATTTGCGGTAAGTAGTTTGAATACCGGAGAGTTATGAGGATACTGCGCTATTTGGTAACGTATTTCCCGCAACTTGCTGTCGTTGATTATTACCCGGAAAACGTTAGACAGCCCGGGGTATAAGTCGTGTACGTGGCTGAAATACTCGGCAACCATATACTCGTCGGCCCTGAGCGTATTATTCCCCGGCGAAACGATGACATACAACGGCTCTGAATAAAGCACCGTTCCGTCCAAAGTCTGGAACTTCACATAGATCGATGTTATTCCGGGCATTTTGCCCCTTATTGTGAGATATGCTTTATCCAAGAAGTTTCTTTCAACAATTCTTGCGGTATTGTAATCTCCATCTTCGAATTCGATCCTGAAATCAGGATAGCCGGATCCGGTTATTTTGATGTCCAGGGAGACGATGAAATCGCTTCCGGGCGCCAGGTGAATGGGATTTGTGTCGAATATGATGTCAAAATCGCTGTTGCCCGGAGTTAACGAAAACACCTTTCTCAGGGACGGGTCAACCATCCTGGTCACGATCGCTGCGGCTTCCTTGCGAAGGATCAGGCTGTCAGGGTAAAAAGTCCCGAAGGAGTCGTTTCCGGTCAGTATTCCGGCCCGATAGAGCTTATAGACCGCCGGCCCATATTTGTCGCTTATCTTCACGTCGGGAAGCCTGTTGTCCCCTATCCGGTTGATTTCAGGGAGTCCTTCGTCGGGCAGGGCATTTGCAAAAATTACTGCAAACTCGGATCGGGTTATGTATTCGTCATAGTCGGGGTAATATGACGATATTATCCCGTTTTCCATCGCATAGTCCACATATACCTGGTACCACGGAGTCCCCGGGGAGAAATCCGCCCATCCGTTGTGATAGATACTGTGTATACAGGCTGCAAGCTTGATCGCTTCGGAGATTTTAAGGTTGGTATCGGGGCTGAAAGCATTTTGTGAAACCCCGTTGATCAGACCGTACATATAGGCCAATATTACATTTTCCTCATACCAGGAACCGGGTTCGACATCGGGAAAAAGACCCTGATCGTAATTATTGACAACAGTAAAATTCCAAAGCGTGGGGTAGGCATATGCTTCGATCTTTAAGGCGGCAAATAGAATTACGAGTTTTACTTCTGCTTACATGAACGTCGAACATCTGCAGGTTCAAGTCGCATGGTTGATGTTCGTCGTCACGCTGGTACTTATGGCTGTCACGTTTTATACTTATAAGGACCAAACTGTTATTTCCCAAACGGATTTTCCCAGGCCGGAATAAAAGTTATATACTGCTATGACGGTTTGTCAAATATTGACTAAATATATCGAACCGGGTATAATTTCAGGCATGTATCCTTTAAGGCCGGAGTGATTTTATGGGTTAATAAAAATAACAATTGAGTGTACAAAAGGATAGCAAAAAAACAAAACAAAATTGAGAGAAGAGATATTGGGAGATAATATGGGTATTTTGAAAGGTATACTAAAGTTTTTTGATAATATTACATGGTATTTGACGTATCATACGGAAATAGTGTTTGCTGTTGTCGTTATTGCAGGACTTTTTGTTTTGATAAATGTGGTCCGGTTGAACATTCTGAACAATGCTGTCAGGAACAACCCCACCAACGAGAATGTCAAGGCATACATATCATTTCTGAAAAGGGCAATCATAATCAATCGTCCTAATGTATGGGCAAAACTGAGAAATACATATTATTTCGTCAGGGACATGGAAAACGTGGACTACGCATTGAGGCTCAAGTTGTGTGACGTCCTGCAGAGAAAGGGAGTAAACGGGATTGTACCCCCAAAGCAGAATCCCGGCCAGCAGGGCCATCAACTTAGTGAAGAGAAGGCAAGGCAGGCAGGCCTTGATGGAGAAAAACAGGCAGCATACGCCCTGAAATGGCTAGATGAAAACAGGTTCAAGGTGTTCGGCAGCACCAGGCTCTCCGACGGCGGCGAGCCCCAGGAGTTTGACAGTATTGTTATCGGGGACAGGGCGATATTCAACATAGAAGTGAAAAATTACGTCGGCGACTTGATCATTGATGAAAACGGCAACTGGTACAGGGTTGTGAACGGAAGCAAGACCGGAATGGAGAACCCTGTTTTCCAAGTCACAAGACATAATAAAGTGTTGAACCGGATCCTTGGGGGGAAGCTCCCCATAGTTGATATGATAGTTTGGGCAAACGTGGAAAGCGTCATCGAGGGAGCACAGTATTCGCACGTACAAGTCGTCAAAGTCGACCAGCTCACGTATTTCATAGAGAATTTTGACGGCGGCCGCCCCCTTTCAAGGGAAGAGAGGGACTTCGCCGCGAACAGGATACGGGAGTGCACGCAGGGTTGAAAAAACGGTAAAACGCGGGATCCAGGATATTAAGATCAAAATGATTTCTGCAGGATACAGGAAGGCCAGGAACGGATCAATATAATGCCGCTCCGGGCCATTCGTATGTTTGTGAGTTTCAGTAGGAACAAGAGAAACTTGTTCTTGCCACCCGTGAAGGGGGACAAGGGACCTGCCCCCGTGACCCGCCCGTGTCCCGGTGCCACTAGGAATCGAGCTGTGCGTTTACAAGCTCGGTATACAAGCCGTTTCTTGCGTATAGTTCGTCATGTGTGCCCTGCTCGGCGACTTTTCCGTCGTACAGGACGAATATTATGTCGCAGTCCCGAATGGTCGAAAGGCGATGAGCGATGAATACCGATGTCCTCCCCCGCGAGATGCTGTCAAGAGATTTGGATATGAGTGCCTCTGTCTGGGTATCTATGTGTGCCGTGGCTTCGTCCAATACGAGTATAGAGGGGTCGTGGGCGATGGCACGTGCAAAGGAGATCAGCTGGCGCTGTCCGGTTGAGAAATTCAGTCCCTGTTCGGTCACAGGTGCGGATATTCCTCCCATTTCTGCGATAAACTCGCTTGCGCATGCCTTCTCCAGAGCCTCTTCTATTTCGTCCTGCGTAAGCCCCGCGGACATATCTATATTGTCTGCCACGGTTCCGGTAAACAGAAATACGTCCTGAAGGACTGTGCAAACACCTCGGCGAAGGTCTCTGAGGTTCCACTCCTCAACAGGAACGCCGTCGACGAGGATCTGTCCCTTCTGGACCTTGTAGTATCTGCTGACCAGGCTTATGATAGTCGACTTTCCTACCCCGGTCGCGCCGACAAATGCGGCTTTCTTCCCTGCCGGCACATGGAAGCTGATGCCCTTGAGCACCCAGTCCTCCCCTTCATACGCAAACCAGACGTCCCTGAACTCCAGGTCCCCGACGACCTCTCCCCTTTTGGACCCGCCGTGGGGATCCTCAGAATCGGCTTCATCAAGTATCTCGTATATCCGGTCCGTCGAGACGAGCGCGGATTGGACCGTCGTATATTTTTCGGCAAGGTCGTTGATCGGGTCAAAAAACTTCTTTATATAGTCGGTAAAAGCGTACAGCACGCCTATTTCAAGCACTCCTCCCCTTATCCTGTTGTACCCGTAAGCGATAAGGAGCGCTATGACCGCGCTGTTTATGACTTCCATCATTGGCCGCAGGAACGAGTTGAAAAACACCTGGAGCTTGGTCGTCCGGAAATATGCGCTGTTCAGATCCCGGAACTCCCTGAGTTTGTTGAGCTGCCGGTTGAAAGCCTGAACGATCCGCATCCCGGAAATGTTTTCGGCGAAGAACCCGTTTATCCGGCCGATTATTGTCTTCATTTCCCTGAAGTTGCGCTTGATGACGCGCTTGAGGGAAAAAGTAATGGCTGCTATCAGAGGAACACCCGTAAATGCGACTAGAGCAAGGGAAACGTCCATCAGCAGCATGGCGGCCACTATCCCTATGAGCATAAAGACATCCCTGAAAAGATTCAGGAACACGTCCGAATAGAATTCGTTTACCGTTTCAACGTCATTTGTCGCCCGCGTGATCAGGCGGCCGGTCCCGTACTTGTCGAGCACCTTCATCGGCATGAACAGGATCTTGCTGAAAGTTTCCATGCGCAGCCTGTTGAGGATGCTCTGCGACATATACGATATAAGCCTTATTTGGGTCATAGACAATAGCGAACCGACTGCCGCCACTATGAAGTATATTATACCGAGGCCAAGGATGGAGTAGATTCCCTGCTGCTGTTTCCTGCCCACAAGGAAATCGTCGATGGCGATCTTGTAGATATATGGCTTGATCAGGTCGGCCGAGTTTACGATAATGACGCACAGCAGCGCAAGGAGCAGCTTGCCCAGGTGCGGTCGCATCAGGACCGCAAGGCGTATCAGGCTGGAACGCGTTTTGGGACCTTTCTGCCCGCTCTCTCCGGCTCCCGCATGGTCGTTGCTGCGTATGGTCTTTTTATTGCTGTCCATGCTGCTGCGCCTCCTTCATCTGCTTTGTGTAGGTTGCGTAATACTCGCCGCGGAGGGCCATGAGTTCTTCGTGCGTGCCGCTTTCGGTGATCTCGCCGTCACGGAGCCAGATGATTTTTGAGGCGCTTCGCAGTGCGGAGAGCCTGTGGCTGATGATGACAGATGTTTTCTCCGAGAGTATCCCGTTGATGTGGGAGACGATCGCCTGCTCCGTTATGTTGTCGACTGCCGAGAGCGTATCGTCCAGTATCAGGATCCTGGGATCCCGGATAAGGGCTCTTGCCAGCGCGATGCGCTGCTTCTGTCCTCCCGACAGGTGGGTCCCCCGTTCCCCGACCAGGGTGTCGTATTTGTTGGGGAACGACTCGATTTCATCCGCGATGCCGGCGAGCTCCGCGGCTTGCCTTATTTTCTCCTCATCGATCCCGGGCTGGTAGAATGAAATATTGTCCGCGATCCCGGTCGAAAACAGGAAGCCGTCCTGCGGAACGTAACCTGTATTCTCCCTGATCGACAGGGCGGGGATATCGTTGATGTCTACACCGTCGATAAAAAGGGTCCCTTCGGGAGGATCGTAGAATTTGAGTATGAGGCTGACAAGGGTCGTCTTGCCGCTTCCCGTCGGCCCCGCGATCCCGAGCGTTTCACCTGCCTTGAGGTCGAAGCTGATATTTCTGAGCGCCGGAGTCGACATTCCCGGATATGTAAAGGTCAGGTTCCTTGCGGATATGGCCCCGCGTATTTCCCCGGGATAGGGGAGCATTTCCTTTTCGGGTATTTCCGGCTCATTGTAGATCCCGCTAAGCCGTTTGTATGATGCGAGACCGCGCTGCATCATGTTGACGATCCTGCCCAGCTGGATCACGGGCCTCTCCAGGAGGATAAGATACCCCTGGAACGCAACAAGGCTGCCGAGCGGAAGCAGGCCCTGTGAAACAAGGGTGCCTCCGTATATCAGGCTTATGGCAAAGCTCAGTCCAAAGGTGATCGCAGTGATGGGGTCGAGCTTTGAGCTTGTGCTTGTGAGCCTGATATTCGCGTCCCGCATGTCCGCCGATATCCTGGTAAAATCCTCGAGCCACTCGTCTTCCCTTGCGAAAGTCTTTATGACCCTGATTCCCATGATCGACTCGTTTACGAATCCGGACAGCTTTGCGAACAGGGCCTGTACTTTGCGAAACCGCACGCGCACCAGGTTCCCTATGATTATAATACCTGCTGCGGCTATGGGGACCGGGAGCAGCGCAAAACCGGTAAGCCTTCTGTCGACTTCACTGACCATTGAGAATATCGCAAGTGCGCCTGTAATTATTCCGTTTATGCTCATCGCCAGGACAGGTCCGAAGGTCATCCTTACCGCACCGACGTCATTTGTGGCATATGCCATCAGGTCGCCCGACCGCTGCTTTGCAAAAAAGGATATCGGCAGGCGCTGAAGCTTCCTGAAAAGTTCTTCCCTTAAAAAGACTTCCATCGTGCGGGCATTCATCACGATGAACATGCGCCATATGAACCGTGTAACGAAAACGCCGACGGCGATCAGAAAAATGACGCCGGCCTGGCGGAAGACCAAAGCTTTATCGGCGACTTCGCTTTCCAACATATCGATGGCTTTACCCAGGGCTGCCGGAGCCAGTGTCTGTATCCTGGAGTTCAGTGCCAGAAACAGTATACCGGGGATGTACTTCCAGCCGTGCTTCTTCATGAATTTAGAGATCAAGTCATAACCTCCCGTAAGTTCGCGCGGAAAAACAACCGGCCGCAGAATAGTTGATTTGACAACTATTATACGACCGGTCGTCTGAAATGTCAAAGGAATGTTGCCCGAAATATCATGGATATAATGCGGAGGTTTTGGTGATCAAATATACATATCAGGCAGGAACGTCGCTTCGACAGACCCGTGAAGTTAATTCCCGATCAGGCCATGACGTCCTTCTCGAAAATCGCGTTGGGATGGTAGCAGATATGGGCGCACTTATAGTTGAGGCGCAGGGCGCCTTCCGGCCTCTTGAACGGGAGCGTCGGTGACGAGATGTCCTCCCTGCCGGGAACTCCGTCCATGATCATCTGGTCAAGGATAATGAAGTCGTTGACATAGGACTTGTCGATCGGTGAACCGTTGTGGGCGGGACAGATGATATCATATTCATCATACCGTGCCTTCAGCTTTCTCATATTGCGCTGATGGTTTTCGATCGTCTGGCCGGGAGACTTAATGCCGTTCATATTGCAGAGGACCTGTCCCGGATCGAGTTCGTCGCCCGTAAAGAGAATGCGGTATGTGCGGTCCAGGATAGCTATGCTGCCCAGGCTGTGAGCGCCGATATAGATTATTTCAAGCTCACGGTTGCCAAGGTTGAAGACCCTGCCCTCTTCTACGGTTTCGATCTCGTAGTCGGTAGGATAGCCGGTCAGGTCACCGAAGCCTCTTCTGGCGTCCTCTACAGCCAGCGGGTGCATATATGCCTTCTTGAACCAGCCGTTCCCGAGGGTGTGGTCGCCGTGGCCGTGGGTGTTTATGACCCCGGCAATCGGAAGATCGGTCAGAGTCTCGCAGAACTCCTTAAGGTTTCTCTTTGACATTCCCGAGTCAATGAGCATTGCGCATTCGTCGCCTTCAAGGAGGTAGCTTTCGCATCCTATCCCTGTTATCACATAAGTGTTTGGCGTGATTTTGCGCGCCGTAAAGATCCTGTCTTGGAGCATGTCCATTATTTCATCCCCTTTATGTTTTTTGATATATTACCACTAAGATATTACCACTAAATGCTTGCGAAAACAACCATAATTGTTGTTCATATGATTTTGCGATCCGTGGCGCGGCTCCAGGGGCCGGGTTTTTACAAATTGCTCATTGTTTTTTGATTTCAATGTCATTATAATAAAGAGAGCGGACTGACTAAAAAAGCGAAACGGAGTGACGATCATGTCAAGAAAGATGCTTATTGTCGAGGACGATGACAATATTTCCGAACTTTTCAGCCTATATATGGAGCGCGAAGGGTTCAGGACCGAGATCGCACGGGACGGCGAAGAGGCCCTTCAGCTTTTCAAGGAGTTCTCGCCCGACATAATACTGCTTGACGTCATGATCCCCAAACTGGACGGTTGGGGCGTACTCCGGGAGATCCGCTCAGAGTCCAAGGTCCCGATCATTATGATAACCGCTAAGGGCGAGACCACGGACAAGGTGTCCGGGCTGCAGATGGGCGCGGACGATTATATCGTAAAGCCCTTCGAGATGAAAGAGGTCATAGCGCGTGTCCACGCTGTCATGCGCAGGGTCGGCGGCGAAAAGGACAAGGCAAAACGGCTGACCTTTGAAAACCTTGAGATCAACATGGAGTCATTCGAACTGATCGTATGCGGAAAAAGGATAGACACACCCCCGAAGGAACTTGAACTGCTGTTTTTCCTGGCGTCTTCCCCCAACAGGGTATATACCAGGGACCAGCTATTGGACGAAGTCTGGGGGTTTGATTACTTTGGGGACAGCCGTACGGTCGACGTGCACATAAAACGGCTCAGAGAAAAGCTGGAAGGCGCAAGCGACAAGTGGAGACTGAAGACCGTCTGGGGAGTAGGATACAAATTCGAGCTTACCAAACCGCAGGATGCGTCTGCCGATCACAAATGACCCCCTGCTTTTCTGCTTTCTTGTTGAGGTGTTATGAAAAGTACTTTTTACAAGACATTTATAGTTACGTCGCTTCTGCTGCTGTTCAGCTTCGTCATCCTTGGCTCGTCCATAGCAGTATTCTCATACCGCTTTTTCATAAGGGAGCGCCAGGGCTCCCTGCTGGACACCGCCATTGAAATAGGCAACATAGCGGGACAGAACGTATACAGCGGAAACATATATATCAGCAGGAACTTCGAGGAAGTCGTCAGGAACTATGCCAGGCTTTCCGACACCTATATAATAATCACCAACAATCTGGGTGAAGTCATCGTGACATCCGACGACATCAGCATAAGGAGCCTCTCCACAAGGCTGTATGTCGGGGAGGAAGTCATGCGTCAAACCATCCTCAACGGAGGCTACAACGGCTTTGGCACACTGGGCGGGCTGCTCGTCAGTGAGTATTACAGCGTCGGAGTGCCCGTCGTTTCCTGGAGCGGCAATATAGTCGGGACTGTGTTCGTGTCCACGACGGGGGCTCATCTCCGGGAGATGATATTTGATTTTATAAGGCTGTTCGTATCCACTGCCGCTGCCGTCCTGCTGCTCTCTCTTGCATGGACTTTCATCGCCGCCCAACGCATGACAAGGCCACTGATACTGATGTCCTCCGCGGCAAGAGAGTTTGCGCGGGGCAACTTTTCGGTAAGGGTGCCGGAGACCGACAGGAAGGACGAGATAGGCAAGCTTGCGTCTTCTTTCAACAATATGGCAAACGAGCTGCAGCGGATCGAGGAACGCAGGCGCGAATTTATCGCCAACATCTCGCACGAACTCAAAACACCCATGACGACGATCGGCGGTTATGTGGACGGGATACTTGACGGTGTCATATCTCCGGAGAAGCAGGAGTCCTATTTGAGGGTCGTGTCTTCCGAAGTCAAAAGGCTGAACAGGCTTGTCTCCGAAATGCTGGAGCTGAGCCGCCTGGAGTCGGAGGAGTTCAGCCTGAACCTGGAGACGTTCGACATCTGCGAAGTTACGAGGATCGTGATACTGGGACTTGAGAAGAAGATTACTGACCGCAATCTTGAAGTTGAGGTCAATTTTGACGATGCGATGGAAGTGGTTGCCGAAAAGGACAGTATCACAAGGGTGATTTATAATTTGGTCGACAATGCCGTTAAGTATGCAAATGAGGGTACGACCATAAACATATCGATCCTGCGCAAGGACAAAAAGATACACTTCTCCGTGACCGATATCGGCAAACCCATACCCCCCGAAGAAAAGGAAAGGATATTCGAACGCTTCCACAAGTCGGACAGATCTCGGAAATCCGAAGGTCTGGGCCTGGGACTGTACCTGGCAAAGAATATTTTGCGGCAGCATGGAGAGGATATCATTTGCGAGTGTGAGGGCAGCAGGACTACGATGCGCTTCACACTCCCGGCGGCAGGCAATTGAGCCTGATAACTTGATCAAATACGATTCGTTGCGGTCCGCCAAAGTGAAGATCCTATGTGCATATCATCCGGCGGACATAAAGGTGGACTTATATGGAAAAAAGGAGATTATTACGCCGCACTGGTATTGCGGCTTGTATATTGTTGGCGGTAATAGCGCTTTCTTTTGCAGTAACCGCTCTGTATATCCGCGCACCGAAGATCGATGACGGGAATCAGGCAGGTAACCGGACCGAAACCCCTCAACCTGAGGAAAGGCTCGGGAAAGCACCTGCGGGATACCTCAAACGCTTCAACGTTGAGAGCGGGAGTGGATCTCCCGTACCGGAAGGAGAAGAGCCCGAGACCATATCCGGAAACAGGCGCAAAGGGACATACACGATATTACTTATCGGCACTAGCGACAACTATACTTCCGACACGCTCATGGTCGGTACCATTGACACTGTCAAAAAGACGATCCATGTAATGAGCATCCCGAGGGACACCAAGGTGGATGCCCGGCGTTCGGTCAAAAAAATCAACGGTGCCCTTGGAGCCGGGGGCATTCCCCTCGTCATAAAGGAAGTTTCCCAGGTGATCGGCTTTGAGCCCGACTTCTATGTCAAGGTGGGGCTGGAAGGTCTTATAAAGCTCGTGGATGCCGTCGGCGGTGTCGATTTTGACATCCCGTACAAGATGAATTATGATGATCCGACGCAGGATCTGCACATACACTTTGAACCGGGCCCCACTCACCTCAACGGGCAGAAGGCGATGGAGCTTGTCAGGTACAGGGGTCATATCGGATCGGATTTCAGCAGGATGGAGCTCCAGCAGCAGTTCCTGCTGGCCGTTGCGAAGAAGATGCTGACGCCAAAAAACATCGCAAAGATAGACACCTTTGCAAGGATATATTCCGAAAATGTGGAGACCGACCTTTCGGTCGGGAACCTGATATGGCTTGGTATGAAGTTATACGAAATCGGGACGGACAACATCCATATGCATACTCTCCCGACCTATACCAAGGACAGGGACGTAAACCCGTATTACTATCAGTTCGTCAGCAGCGCTGACGCCATCGAGCTTATCAACGAAACGATAAACCCGTATGAAACCGATATAACAAGAAAAAATGTAAAGCATGTTCAGTTCGAGCAGCAGGCAAAACCTGCGACAGGCACGAGTCCCAGCCCCAGGCCCGGCCAGGCGCCTTCCGGGGAACGGGAAGATCCCGCGGCTGAGCCGACACAGGTGCCGGAACCTTCGCCGGGAAATGACGGCATGTCCTCCCCTGCCCCCGAAACTCCCGGCCCCGGGCTCGACGCGGACGGAACGGGAGTCGAATCGCAGCCGTCGCCCTCATCCGGGCCGCAGGAAGGTGAGGATGAAAACGGACAGGACAGCGAATTGGCTGGCGGGCAGATAGATGAGTAGAATGACCAGCAGGATTTGTGAAATAAGCAGGCTGTTTGATTTTCCATTATGCCTCGTCGGCTAAAGAACCGTAAACATAGATCATTTGGTATATATGATCCGTTCTTATAGCAAAGCAGATGAGCTGAACGAGACACTTAATCCAGAAGCATTTGGATCTTGTTGTATGTATTCCAGCCGACGATTCCGTCGACCTTGAGTTTGTGGTCTTTTTGGAACTTTTTTACCGCCAGCATCGTTCCGTCGCCAAACCTCCCGTCGGGAGTCCCTTTATAATAGCCAAGCTGGAGCAGGTTTTCCTGCAATTCCAGCACATCGCTGCCGATGTCACCGTGTTCCATTTTCCTGAACGGGATGTTGTCATATTTGATATAAACGGGAGTCCCCCATTTGACATACTTTTTCAGTTCGCGCACATCTTCGTTGCGCATGCGGATGCAGCCATGGGATACGTTCATCCGTCCTATGGTCCAGGGCTCATATGTGCCGTGTATCCCATACTTCCCCCAGGGGACGTTGATCGAGATCCAGCTCCCTCCGAAGCCCTCTCCCCAGTTCCCTATCCCGTTGACCTTGAATAACCCGAGGGGAGAGGGTGTATTTTTTGCACCTCCCGAACACGGCCATTTCCTGAAGACCTCGCCGTCCTTATAAAGTGTGAGCTGCATTATGTCGAGGTCCACGAATATGGCGTAACCTTCATTCGGAACGGAGAAAGAAGGATATATGCGCTGCCAGGGAAAGTTTTGCGGATCGGGGAAATAGCGATCGACAAGCCAGGCCTCAAGCAACCCCAGCCCGACACTTACAAGCGACAATATTATGACCATTATGATTATGAACAGCAGTTGCTTTAAACGGGCTTTTTTCAATATTATCATGGCGACCTCCGACTGATCCGATATCGCTGTTTTTCTTTACATAGTTCATGTATAAATATATGTATGTTTGTCGTATGGTTAGCACTTGATATAAATCGCGAGTCTATAGTATAATTTCTTCGGGAAAATATTCTCAGCTATGAAGACCCGCCAATCGAAAGCACCAAAAGAAATGCTTTACACGTAATGAGAGCAGGAGTTCGGCATGCCGGCAACCACTTTTGATGCTGCAAAGGAGTGAAAGGGATGGATACCACTGTTCGGACGGCAGCGATATTGAAGGTCTGCGAGGAAACGAGGCCCCTGTTTGAGGAGGAACTGCTGTTCAAGAAACTGTATCATTGGATAGCAGAAGAATTGAGCGAGAGCGGCATAGGAGAACTGCTTCTTGTCGTAAACGGGACCTTTGAACACGACAGCAGGATCGAAGATCTCTTTTCCGCCTTTACCAGATGTGAAGTTGGACACGTCCGCGAAGCCATAAGAGGGCTTGGCGAGAACGTGAACGAACGTGTCATTGTAATAAGCGACGCAGTGTTTTTTGACCGGGATGCCATTGAGGAACTGCTTGACACGCTTCACTCGAGGGAAAAGGTCGTGCTGACATCGGGGGGCATGCCCATCGGCGTATGCGGATTTTCCGGCGGTGACGACTTTGACCCGCTGCTGCTCATAAGCGCGCTGGAGGGTCAGGACAGCTTTGACGATTTCTATGAAATCGACTGCATAGATACGGGGACGATGGGCCTTGTGATACGCAATCTCGAGGATGTCTGCCGTGCGGAGGACCTGCTCCGCGACGCTGTCAACCGCAGGCTCATGGCAAACGGGGTCCGCTTTGTCGGAGCAGATACATGTTATATATCCCCCGATGCAACGATCGGCCCGGGCAGCATCATCTATCCCAATACCATCATCAAGGGCATGACTGTCATCGGTCAGAGGTGCAAGATAGGACCGAACACGGTATTGGACGGCTGCAGTGTAGGAGACGGAACGGAGATCAATGCCTCCCAGGTTATGGACAGCACTATCGGAAAGAAGGTCAAGGTCGGTCCGTTCGCATATATCCGTCCCGGCTGCAGTATCGGGGACAATATCAGGATCGGCGACTTTGTTGAGCTTAAGAAGGCTGTGATCGGCGACGGCACGAAAGTATCCCACCTGACATATATTGGTGACGCGGAGGTCGGCAGGAACGTAAACTTCGGATGCGGTACGGTCACGGCCAATTATGACGGGGTGGCAAAGCATCTCACCGTGATAGAGGACGGGGCGTTTATCGGGTGCAATACCAACCTGATCGCACCTGTACGGGTAGGGAAAAACGCCACTACCGCTGCCGGGACCACGGTGACGCAGGACGTGCCGGAGGGCAACCTTGCCATCGGACGTGTAAGGCAAACCAATAAGCCGGATTGGTATAATAAAAAAAGGAAGGAACTCAATAAGTAAATAATAAATGCCGGCAAAGGTATTTATACAGCTGAGCAATATTCAGAAGCTCAGTTATGTAAACAACTGAACGATATGCGGCAATTCAGTTTGGGTTTCGTTCTTGTCTGAAAAATGCCGGTAATTCGTATGTATGAAATGAGCATAAAAACGTTCTTAAATAGATAACATTATTCTTAGCATTGCCGGATATGATAATATGACCGGAATGCCGAAACGGAGACAGGAAATGTTGTTCTGGAAGAAGCCGGGACCTGTGGACTTCATCGTTGCGGGATTGGGCAATCCCGGATTGAGATACAGCGGGACCCGGCATAATATAGGATTCAGAGTGATCGACGAGCTTTCACGGCGTCACGGGATCCCGGTCGACAGGAACAGGTTCCAGGCACTTGCCGGAACAGGGGTCATCGGGACCGGTCCCGGAGAGCGGGGAGTAAACGTACTGCTGCTCAAGCCGCAGACCTATATGAATTTGAGCGGCAGGTCGATCCAGGCCGCCGCTTCATTTTACAAGATCCCGATCGGGCGGATCATCGTCGTTTTTGACGACGTCTGTCTGCCGGTCGGGAAACTGCGCGTGCGCAAGAAGGGCAGCGACGGCGGACATAACGGCATAAAGTCCGTCATAGAGATGTGCGGCTCCGAGGATTTTCCCAGGCTGAAGGTTGGAGTGGGAAGCCCCGGCGAAGGCCGCGACCTTGTCGATTGGGTGACCTCTGTTTTTGAAGGGGCGGACCGCGAGCGCATAGAACGCGTGATCCCCGTTGCCGCGGATGCGGTGGAGCATATGCTTACCGGCGATTTTGACGGTGCCGCCGGCAAATTCAACGGACGATTTGTGGAGTAATTGGCCGATGAATATATGGAGCGAAGCCCTGAGGGGCTTGAAAGAATTCGAAGATCTGGTCGAAGCGGTGGAACTGGGCAGGTGCCCGGCCGCCGCGGGAGGTCTGAACCCGGTCCATAAAGCACATATAGCGGCTGCGTTATCCGAAAGGACAGGCAGACCGCTCTTTGTTCTATGCCCGGACGATTTGGAAGCAAGGCGTATGGCCGCAGACTTGTCAGCGTTCATGGGAGAGGAAGTCCCGGTACTTCCCTACCGTGAATTTGTTTTTCATACGACCGATGTCGCTTCAAGGGAATGGGAACATGCAAGGATCTCAATTTTGAGCAGGATGGACCGGCTTCGTGCAGTGGTAGCTTCATACGACGCCGTGATGATAAGGACCATCCCGCCCAAAATCATGGGACGCGTTGCTGCGAGGATAAGGCCGGGCGACGAGACGGGGATCGACTCCCTTGTCGACGCGTTGATAATGGCCGGATACAAACGGTCCGCAAAGGTCGAGGGAGAGGGGCAGGTTTCCGTCAGGGGCGGGATCGTCGACTTTTATTCTCCCGGAGCCGAGGGGCCTTACAGGATCGAATTCTTCGGAGACGAAATAGACACGATCTATTTGTTCGACCCTATATCGCAGCGCAGGACGACGCAGCTGGAGTCGGCCGGGATACTGCCCGCATCCGAGACCCTGCCCGCCCATGCGCCGGGCGGGATAGCGGGTTTGATCAGGTCGATGGAGGAGCTGATCTCAAAGACAAAGGGAAGCTCAGACCTGAACAGGACGATCGCGGCAGACATTGAAAGACTGGAAAACGAGATAATCTTCCCTGCCGCCGACCGCTATCTCGATCTGATATATCCGGATTTCGCCACGGCAATAGACTATATTCCTGAGCATGCGATCGTGGCAGTGATGGACCACGGAAGGATCGCCGAGCGCGCCAGGAGTTTTCTGTGGCAGCAAAACGAGGACATGAAGTCGCTTATAGAGTCGGGCAAAATACATCCGAAGCATGCCCGGTTCACAACGGACTATGATGCCCTGAACGCCAATCTTTCGCTTTATCCGGTGATCTACCTCGACACCTTTATCGGGGCCAGGTATCCTCTCTCACCGCTGATCATTACAGGCTTCAGCGTAAAGCAGCTGCCTTCCTACGGGGGAAGCATCGATACCGCCCTTTCCGATATACGGCACTACATTGGAAGGTCATTTTCCCTAACCGTATTATGCAAGAACGAGACCAGTGCAAGGAACCTCTCCGAAATACTGCACAATAACGGTATTTCCGCGACATTGGACCTTGGGCTGAGAAAACTGCCGGAGAAAGGTCATTGTACCGTTGCCCTGGGCTCGGTGTCCGCAGGTTTTGAGTACCCTGCGATACGCTTTGCGGTGATAACGGAGGGGCAGATCGCGGCCGAGAGATTCAAGTCCCGCAAGGTGCGGAAAAAGTCATCCAGGGAACGGGTCCGGTCCTACGAAGACCTCACGCCGGGCGATTATGTCGTCCATGAGCACCATGGGATTGCCAGGTTCATGGGAATCGTGACCATGGAGGTCGACGACGTCAAACGCGACTATATAAAGCTGGCTTTCGCGGGAACCGATGTGCTGTATGTTCCCGCCACTCAGCTTGACCTGGTCTCCAAATATATCGGAGCCGGCGAAGACGTCAAGGTCAAGCTCAACAAGCTCGGCGGTACGGAGTGGCAGCGTTCCAAGTCGAGAGCCAAGTCGGCTGCAAGGGAACTTGCAAGGGAGCTGATAGAGCTGTATGCCGAGCGCCTGCGCAGGCCGGGATTTGCGTTTCCTCCCGACAACGAGTGGCAGAAGGAGTTTGAACTGGGATTCGAATATGATGAGACCGACGACCAGATCCAGTCTGTAAAAGAGATCAAGGCGGACATGGAGTCCAGCCATCCGATGGACAGGTTGCTTTGCGGCGATGTCGGGTTCGGAAAAACGGAGGTCGCACTGCGGGCGGCAATGAAATGTATACTCGCCGGAAAACAGGTGGCATTTCTGGCCCCGACGACCGTACTCGTGCAGCAGCATTACACTACAGCCACACGCCGTTTTTCGGGATTTCCCATCAAGATAGACATACTGAGCAGGTTCAGGACGCCCAAGCAGCAGAAGGAAACCATACAGGGCATCAAAAACGGCTCCATCGATATGATAATCGGAACCCACCGCCTGCTGCAGAAGGATGTCAGCTTCAGGGACCTTGGGCTCCTTATCGTGGACGAGGAGCAGAGGTTCGGAGTGACGCACAAGGAGAGGCTGAAAGAGATTAGCCGGACGGTCGACGTGCTGACCCTTTCCGCGACGCCTATTCCCCGAACGCTTCACATGGCGCTGTCCGGAATAAAGGACATGTCCACGCTTGAAGAGGCGCCGAAGGACAGGCACCCCGTCCAGACATACGTTTTGGAGCATGACTGGAACGTGATCCTTGACGCCATCCGCAGGGAGATCGGACGCGGCGGACAGGTGTATTACCTCCACAACCGGATAGAGTCGATCGAACAGACCGCATCCCGCCTTTCGAAGGACCTTGAAGGCGTGGCGATAGCCGTTGCCCACGGCCGCATGGGTGAGCGGGAACTGAGCGACGTTATGCAGCGGATGGCACAGGGCGAAATACAGGTGCTTGTCTGCACGACCATTATAGAAACGGGAATCGATATTCCGAACGTAAACACACTGATAGTCGAGGACGCCGACCGCATGGGCCTTTCCCAGCTCCATCAAATAAGGGGACGAGTCGGACGCTCGCAGCGCCACGCATATGCTTATCTGACTTTCCGCCGCGGAAAGGTGCTTTCCGAAATCGCCGAGAAGAGGCTCAACGCCATCAGGGAGTTTGCCGAGTTCGGCGCGGGATTCAAGATAGCCATGAGGGACCTTGAGATCCGCGGCGCAGGCAACATACTCGGCCACGCCCAGTCCGGGCATATGATAAATGTAGGATATGACATGTATATAAAACTGCTTGAGGAGGCAGTGCTGGAGGAACGGGGCGAAAAAAGGACGCCCGCGGTCGAGTGCACCGCGGACCTCCTGGTGGACGCGGGGATCCCTTCCTCCTATATACCCGATTCCGGACAGCGGATGGACCTTTACAGGAGGATCGCGCTCGTCAGGACCGACGACGACGCGTCGGACCTCATAGACGAGCTTGCCGACCGTTACGGAGACATACCGAAAAGCGTTCACGCTCTCATCAGGATCGCCATACTTCGCGCAGACGCAGGCCAGCTCGGCATTACGGAAATAAACCAGCGGAACGGGCATCTGAACTTTGTCACAAGCATGCCTGACATAAAGGTGATAAGCCTGTTGTGCAGTGACAGGAGGTATAAAGGAAGACTGTTTTTCAGCGCAGGTGAAAAGCCGTATCTTTCCATGCGGATCTCCAGGGGTGAGGACGTGCTGCGCGAAGCCGAGCTGCTTGTCAAGGCGCTGGGTGAATACTCGGAGGAGCACCGCCAAAACGACAAGTAAAACTTTATATAAGTCATATATTCGTTCCGTATAGACATGTAATGCTGAATTTCGATATACAATGGGTATACAATTACACAATTATTGCTATGTGTATATAAAAATGTCGATGCGGACGCTCGTTCTACAGAAACCAGGGAAAAGGGACGGGCCGCCCGGCACCAACTTTTATCGTTGACAAAAATAAATGCGATGTGGTATCCTTGTTATTGTCAATTCAGCGCCGGAGTGGCGGAACAGGTAGACGCCCGGGACTTAAAATCCCGTGGGAGTTTCTCCCGTACCGGTTCGAGCCCGGTCTCCGGCACCAGCTATATTTTGATCCGTTTCATCGGGACGACAAAAAAGACGCTTTGCTACTGATGAACTGCACCCTGTCTTTCCGGCAAGGTGCAGTTCATGATCTGGCAGAGCGTTTTGCTGTTCATATGCGCTGTTTACCCTATTGCGCGATGCGCTCATTATATAAAGATCTTACATCTATTTTGGAATAAAGAGTTGTGCGCCTGACCGAAAGTTCCGATTTCCAATCCTCCAGCAGCCTGTTGAAAGAGTTTGTCGCGCACTCTTCCCTGATGGAATCATAGTTCTCTTCGAGGAACGTCTCGTCCAGGGGCAACCGGTTGATTATGCAAAGCGAATCGCTCAGTATGAGGATCTCGCTGAACTCTCCCGGTGAGAGAGATACAGCGGCCTGGTAATAATCTTCCGGCACATTGCCGTATGAAAAGCAGACCGAGGTCCCGTTTATGGCAGTGTCCTCGTTGTAACGTTCCATAAGTTCGCCGAAGTCCTCGCCTTCCCTGAGGCGCCGGTAGATGTCCTCCATCAGCTTCCGGCGGTTTTCTTTTTGGGCGGAGCTAAGGGGATCCCCTTCGTCGTCGATCATGGACAGAAGTATATGGCGCGTATTCAAGTATGACCGTAAGTAGTAATTGCGGACGTCTTCACCGTCCGGACGCATCGGGCCGTCTTCTCCGTAGAGGTGCTGGTAGATCTTATAGTAAAGCTCGGGGCCCTGAAGTATATATGTATACAGTTCCCGGTCGATGCCGTTCGCTTTCAGCTGCTTTTCGAATTTTCCCCTGCCGCCGGCAAGCTCGATCTGCTCCTCGACGGTCTTCTCCAGCTGCTCGATCTCTTCGTCAGTCAGGGAAAGGCCTAGCCTGTCCGCGTTGAACTCTACGGCACGGTATAAAATCACGCTGTCGGCAGCCTGTTCACGAAAGAACTCTTCGGCGGGCATGCCTTCTATCGGCTTGTTCCAGTCAATAGGCTCCCCGCTATAATATTCATAAGCCCTCATCAATGACACGAGCTGGTATTCATACTCCTGCCTGCTGACCGCTTCATCCCCGACGAAGAGGACAGCTTCAGAACTGTCGTTTTGCCCACAACCGCTGAACATAACGATAGCCAGTAGAGCAAAAACAGATGCGACCGCCAGGACAAACCGCCGTTTCAACCGATAACCCCCTACTGATTCAATAGAGAAATATTGCCCACAATTAAAGTATATCATTGTTGGCAGGGTCCGTACAGGGCAATTTCGCCAAAAATAAACACCCTCCCGGGATATAAAATGGGAGGGTTTTATATTGCATCCTGTAAGTCAAAGGAAGTGTCAAAGGACGTAATTTACATTGTCCGTTTTCTTCTCCCTCGGCTGCGGCCACTCACCCGCCGGGTAACCGAAGCAGGCTCCTGCCACCACTTTGTAGTTTTCCGGTACACCGATCTTCGAATAGACCGCTTTCGCTTCCGGAGAATCGGCAAGCCTGCCGAAAAGGAACAGCCAGCAGGAGCCTATACCGATGGACCTTGCGGCGTTGAACATGTTTGCCATTACGAGAGTGGCATCGAACACTGCAAGTTCATTGTCCCTTTCCGCGGAAACAAAGATCATTGCGGGTGCCCCGTAAATGGGACTGAAGGACGGGTCCTTCGCCCTCTCGGCCATCGGGCCGTTCAGCATCGCGTTTCTTGCAAGGTCACAGATCTCCTTCAGGGCATCAGGATCCTGGACGACCGTGATATGATACGGCTGGCGGTTCATGCCTGACGGTGCCGCTTTTCCGGCGGCTACGATCGTCTCAAAGTCTTCCCTTGAGATCGGGTCGGGCTTGTAACTGCGGACCGAACGGCGGGCGTGCAGGGTCTTCAAAGTTTCGTTCATTTTTCCACCTTCCTCTTTCTCAAATATCTTAAATATCTGACAAGAATATCATTCAAGCTCCCGGGTCAACATCATTCAAACTCTCGGGTCAATGAACATCATTCAAACTCACGGTTTTAATAAGATACTTTGAGTGCCAGTTTCCGGATCGATGCTTAAGCAATGGAGTTTATGATGCCCCTGACGATCAGAGTGAGGACATAGAGCACCGGTTGATGGACGATGTAAATGATCATGGTGTTCCTGCCGATCGCGGCAAGGAACGGGACTTTCCGGGTGTAGAACCATTCTGGCAAACGCCTTTCCACGATATAGGCGCCGGCAAGTGTGCCCGCCATGTAAACGAAGAACCATGGCAGCAGCGGGAAATAATCTGCTGACGCCCATTCCGCCGGCCTGAAACCCAGCCACCAAAGCCAGGAGATTTCATACCTCCTTGCGACAAACGGCAGTGAGCAAAGGTGCAAAACTATGTATATCAGGAGCTGCACCGGCCTTGATATTTTGTCGACCACCGGGCGTATCAGGCTGAACAGTATTGCGGCCGTCCCCAGGAAGTGGATGATACCGAACCAAACGGGCATCCCGAAACCCCATGTGACCAGTGTGATGACTGCGGCCACACCAAGCATCTGAAGTCCCCGGATAAGGTTGTTCCTTGAAAATCGGCAGCTTATTCCCGACAGGAAGATGAAGACTCCGGCAAAGAACTGCTGGAGCACATCCAGGACCGGGTTGTCGATCAGCTGCGGGGGGGCTCCCGCAAAGAGGATGAGGTCATACCCGAAATGGTATGCGACCATCAGCAGGATGGATAGACCGCGCAAACCGTCGATGATCTGGATCCTGCCGGGCGAATCCTTTACAAACAGGCTTTTCATACGTTGAACCTGAACAGGACCACGTCGCCGTCCTGCATTACGTAGTCCTTACCCTCCAGCCGATAGAGACCTTTCTCCCTGGCATGGGATACCGAACCGGCGGCGTAGAGATCGTCGAAAGCAACTATTTCGGCGCGTATAAAGCCGCGTTCGAAATCGGAATGTATCTTCCCCGCTGCCTGGGGAGCCTTGGTCCCCTTTTTGATCGTCCAGGCGCGGACCTCCTGCTCTCCTGCCGTAAGGAACGATATCAGCCCAAGCAGTTCATAGCTCTTCCTTATCAATCGGTTCAATCCGGGCTCGGTCAGCCCGAGGTCCTGAAGAAACATCTCCCTGTCCTCGCTTTCAAGGGACATTATCTCTTCCTCAAGTTTGGCACAGACCGGCAGCGCCTCGGCGCCCTCCTCCTCGGCGTGCTCCAGTACCGATCGATAGTGGACGTTTTCGGTATAGTTCCGGAAGCCTTCCTCGTCGAGGTTTGCGGCATAAAGTACGGGTTTGGCTGACAATAGCTGAAGGGTCTCGAAAAACTCCTGTTCCCGGCTGTCCTGCGGAACGAAAGCCCTTGCGTTTTTGCCCGCGTCAAGGTGGGCCTGGAGCCTTTCCAGCATATCCACCTGGTATTGAACGGATTTGTCGCCCTTCAACGCCTTTTTCAGCTTTTCGGTCTGACGTCCGAGATACTCGATATCCGAAAGGATGAGTTCGGTGTCGATGATCTCGATGTCGCGCAGAGGGTCAGTCCTGCCCTCAACATGTGTGATGTTGCCGTTTTCAAAGCACCTGACGACATGTACTATCGCATCGACCGAACGTATATGGCTGAGGAACTTGTTTCCCAGCCCCTCGCCGCGGGACGCGCCTCTGACAAGCCCTGCGATGTCAACAAATTCGACGATCGCGGGTGTCACTTTCTTAGGATCGTAGAGCCTGGCCAAAAAGTCAAGCCTCTCGTCCGGAACCGCTACGACTCCGACGTTGGGATCGATCGTGCAGAAGGGATAGTTAGCCGATTCCGCACCTGCGTTGGTAAGCGCATTGAAAAGCGTGGATTTTCCCACGTTCGGCAGTCCCACTATACCCATTTTCATTTTTATCTGTCCTCTCTTTGCCTATATCTCCATTACGACAGGAAGTATCATCGGCTTGCGTCTTGATTTCTTGTATATTACGTCTCCGAGCCTGTTCTTCACGGCGGTCTTGATCGCGGTGACGTCGATCCCGCCCGAGGTCGCGGACTCAAAGGCTTCCTTTGCATGTGCGGTGAGCTCGGAGATGATCTCGTCCTGTTCGCGTGAATAAACAAAACCGCGCGTGATGATGTTTGGACCGGCTGCGAGCTGTCCGGTTTCGGTGTCCAGCGTCATTACTGCGAGGACTATCCCGTCCTCAGCGAGCAGGCGCCTGTCGCGCAATACCACGGCCCCGACGTCGCTGCCGAGGTTGCCGTCTATCAGGACGTGGCCGGAGGTCACGCGGGCACCGAATTTTGCGGTGTTGCTGGTAAACTCGATCGTCCTTCCGTTTTCGCCCATCAGGATGTTCTTGGCCGGTATCCCCACGCTAAGGGCGAGCTTGGCATGCGCGCGCATGTGCTTTATTTCGCCGTGGATGGGCACGAAATACTTCGGCTTCGTAAGGGCCAGCATGATCTTGAGCTCTTCCTGGCAGGCGTGGCCCGAGACATGCAGCGCATGCAGGCGTTCATAAACGACGTCGGCACCCTTGTGCATAAGCTCGTTTATCACTTTTGAGATCAGTTTTTCGTTGCCCGGTATCGGGGATGCGGATATGATTATCTTGTCACCCGTACCGATTTCCACCTGCCTGTGCGTCCCGAATGCCATCCGGTACAGGGCCGAAAGAGTCTCCCCCTGGCTGCCGGTCGTTATTATTACGAGCTTGTTTTTGGAAATGCTGTTGATACGGGTTATGTCGATAAGCGTTCCGTCGGGTATGCTCACATAGCCGAGCCGTACGGCGAGATTCAGGATGTTCTCCATCGAGCGGCCCGATATCGCGACCTTCCTGCCAAACTTGACTGCGGACTCGATTATCTGCTGTATACGGTGAACGTTAGAAGCGAAAGTGGTGACGATGATCCGCTGCTTGGAGTCCTTGAACAGGAAATCGAAGGTCTCTCCGACCGTGCGCTCGGACATGGTGTAACCCGGACGCTCGGCATTAGTCGAATCGGAAAGGAGTGCGAGGACTCCTTTCTTTCCGTATTCACCGAACCTGGAAAGGTCTATCATTTCACCCTGTACGGGTGTGGGGTCGATCTTGAAATCGCCCGTGTGGATGACCGTACCAACGGGAGTATTTATCGCAAAGGCACAGGTGTCGGGAGTCGAGTGGTTTACGTTTATAGCCTCTATCGTAAATGGACCGAGGTTAAATATGCTTCCTGCCTGAATGGTGTTGAGCTTCACCTTTTTGACGATCCCCGCTTCTTCGAGCTTGCTCCGTATCAGCCCGATAGTAAGAGGTGTTGAATATACGGGTGCGTCCAATTCCTTCAAAACATACGGCAAAGACCCGATGTGGTCCTCATGCCCGTGTGTGATCAGGATCCCCTTTATGTGCTTGTGGTGCTTTTTCAGGTAAGTTATGTCCGGCAGGACAAGGTCGATACCAAGCATGTCTCCGTCGGGAAAGGCCATGCCGCAGTCCACAACGATTATTTCGCCTCCGAACTCGTATACATAGAGGTTCTTGCCGATTTCGTGCAGGCCTCCCAGAGGGATGATTTTCAGTTTTTCAGTCATATATATGTGATTCTCCTTATAATTAGGTCGTTATTGATATGTGTTTTATGTAGGGGTGCGGTCCGGTTTTGAAACGCAAAAAAACCATGGCAGCAAGATATAACTTCTTCCTCTGCCGGTTATTATTGACACCCCTAATGCTTTTTATAAATTTGGGTGTGAAATAACGGTGTCGATAGCAAGTAAACGTATATAAACACACAGCCGCAGCCGTGTTTAATCCTTAAATCAGCGTCGCGAAAATGGGACAAAGTTTGGTGCCGTATAAAGAAATACAGCTGTCGATTTATTATATCACCCAAAAGGGAAAATGTATACATTTAATTTACCTTATTTTGTGCAAAACAGGCTGACCCGGTCTGACAGACATGATATTATGGAGCAGGGCTCTGCAGTGAAATTGTCGTTTATCATAGAAAACGCGAAGAGGCTTATCGAAGCGGGTGAAACAAACTATGCCGGGATCGCCGAGGCATGCGGATATTATGACAGCCATTCCCTGAATGTGGCATTCGAAAAGATGAAGGCCTGGCACCGTCGAAGTACCGGGCAGTCCTTGAAATATCGGGTTGCAGGGCGGCTATCGGTACATAGCCGAAAACAGCATAAAACAGAGGACCCGTTATGACGAAAAAGAGCCGCTTATCTGCAGCAATACTGCAGATAAGCGACTTTGCTTATTCGAATCAATATGTATGCCTATACTGCCCTACCTGGTATTGTCAACGAATGTAAGGTGGTTGTCCTTGGCGAACTTCTCAAGCTGTTTTTTGTAGTCATCGAAATATTTTTTCTCTTTTTGCTTGAAGATCACGATAGGAGCCGGCGAGGGCGAATATTCTATGGAAATCTTTTCCGAATCGACGGTCTTGAAAAGAAAAGCCCTCTCCTTGCACCTGTCGAACTGGATGCGCCTGATCTTGTCGGCGGTAATGCTGACGTTTCTCCACTGATTGCCCATCAGGACGGTGACGATTATTTCTGTCTTGTCACAAACCAGATGATTTTTTGCCATATCTGCACTCCCCATTGTAGCCGGTGACGGTATGTACTAAACAGGCCGACCGGTTTTATAATAATCAATTATACAAGACAAATTTGACATAATCAATAAGCATTTGCGTTGTTTTTAACCCAAAAGTCTGTTATAATAGCCGCATAGCTGACCCGTATAAAGGAGGAGGGAACTTGAAGAACAAGAGGATAACGAGGCTTCTTGAACCGGGGATGAGGGCCTACTTCATAGTATCCATGATATTCTTCATAGTCGTACTGAAAGTAAACTTCTATGTCGGTACGGCGGGGCTCCTCCTTCTGGCCGCCCAGTATCTCATTTACCGCAATGCCGCCGCAAAGCGCAGAAAGGAAATACTCGCGCTTATAGACAGCGTCGCGTCAAGCATAGGCGAGGCAACCACGAATTCGGTCAGTATGTCGCCCTTCCCTACCGTGATAATACGGGTGGAGACGGGCGAAGTCATCTGGTGCAACGACCTTTTCCACACCATTACCGGTGAGAGGCGTCACACATTTGAAATAAAGCTGTCTGACATAATCCACGACATAGACATCCGCTGGCTGATGGAAGGCCGCAGCTTTTCACATAACGACCTTACTATCGGCGACAGGATATACTCGCTGTACGGGAACACTGCAACTGTCGAGGGCAGGTCAGGCGTTTTCGGTACGATCTACTTTATCGACGTGACAGAGCAGAGGCAGCTGAAAACACGCTACGAAGAGTCGCGCCCGGTAGTGGTGGTCGTGCTGATAGACAATTACGAGGAACTTTCTAAAACATCGAGCTCGAACGACACGTCAAAGCTTCTGATAGACCTCGATGACGCCATTAGCAAGTGGGCGGCGGAATCGGGTTACCTGTTGAGGAAATATGACAGGGACAGGTACCTGCTCCTGATGGAGAAAAAGGACCTCAAAAAACTTATCAAAGAACAGTTTTCGATCCTTGAGCAGACGAAGTCGATGTTTGAAGGCCCCATACCGCTTACGCTCAGCATAGGCATAGGGGTGGACGGCGAGAATTTCGCGGAGAACTTCAGATATGCCCAGCTGGCCATCGATATGGCTTTGAGCCGGGGCGGCGATCAGGCGGTCATAAAGAACAGGCTCAACTTCGAATTTTACGGGGGTCAGACACAGGAGATCCAGAAGCGCACCAAGGTCAAGAGCAGGGTCATGGCCAATGCCCTTTCTCAGCTGATCAAGGACTCGGGCGACGTGATGGTTATGAGCCACAAGATGTCGGACCTGGACAGCATCGGCTCGGCGGCCGGGATCGTTTGCGCCGCAAGGAAACTGGGTAAAAAAGCATATATAGTCGTGGACCGTGCGAGCACGGCAGCCGGCCAGCTTTTGAAGAGGCTCGGAGAACTGCCCGAATATCAGGGCGTGATCATATCCCCTACCGATGCGATCCTCATGGCCGACAGCCGGACGCTCCTTGTCGTCACCGACGTTAACAGGCCGGACATGGTGGAGTCCGAAGAGCTCCTGCTGTCATGCAACCGGGTCGCTGTAGTCGATCATCACAGGAGGTCCGCAAGCTATATCGACAATGCCGCTTTGAATTTCCATGAGCCATACGCTTCGTCGGCATCTGAGCTGGTCAGCGAGCTTTTGAGCTACATGGGGGACCAGTCACCGATCCTGAAAGTCGAAGCCGAAGCGATGCTGGCGGGCATTGTGCTCGACACAAAGAACTTCACGATGCGTACAGGCGTGCGGACGTTTGAAGCCGCCGCTCGTTTGCGGAGCGCGGGAGCCGACACCGTGGAGATAAAGCGCCTGTTCCAGACAGACTTTGAAAGCTGCGTCGACAGGTACGATATCGTTCGCCGCGCACACATGCATCGCGGCGGCATAGCGATATCGATGTCTGAGAAAACCGTGGACAGGACGATCGCGGCGCAGGCTGCGGACGAACTGCTCAATGTGCTTAATGTCCAGGCGTCATTCGTACTTTTTCCCGAAGGCGATGAAATAGTGATCTCCGCCAGGTCGCTGGGAAATATAAACGTCCAGGTGATACTTGAGAAAATGGGCGGAGGCGGGCATCTCAACATGGCGGGCGCCCAGATCAGGGGTCAAAGCGCAGAAGTCGTGCTGAGCCGCCTGTACGAGGTCATAGACGAATACCTCGACAAATAAGCTGGAAATCAAGGCTCAATAACACACCGGAGAAAAGAGGATCGTTATGAAGGTAATTTTGCTTCAGGACGTAAAAGGTCAGGGTAAGAAGGGGGACATCGTCGATGTCTCCGACGGATATGCGCGCAACTTCCTCATCCCGAGGAAACTTGCCACGGAGGCGACTTCCGAGGCGCTGAATGCTGCCAGGCAGCGCAAGAAAGCGGAAGCCCTTGCGGAGCAGCGCGAAAGGGAAAGGCTCGCGGAGATCGCCGAGAGCCTGAAGTCCAAGGTCATCAGGGTCAAGGCAAAGGCCGGAGCCAACGGCAAGCTTTTCGGCTCCGTGACATCAAAGGAGATCTCGGAGGAACTTAAGAATCAGCACGGCATCGATATAGATAAGCGCAAGATCGTGCTGGAAGAACCGATAAAGCAGTACGGGAGCTATCAGCTTACGGCGAAACTTGGATATGATATAAATGCCATACTTATGGTGTTGGTAACCGAAGAATGATTTTGGATATATAAAACCGGTGGGGGATGTAAGTATGGATGAGCTTTTGGGTAAACGTGTGCCTTACAGCATGGAGGCAGAACAGTCGGTGATCGGGTCCATGATCATCGACTCCCGATGCGTGCCCGATGTCATCGAGATCCTCAAGCCCGAGGACTTCTATATCCAGCAGAACCGGGAGATATTCGAGACGATCCACTCAATGTTCAGCTTCTCGCAGCCGATCGACCCGGTGACGGTCCTTGACAGGATGAAGATCCGGGGGGTATATGACGAACAGGTAAGCCGCAACTATGTAATGCAGCTTATGGAGATCACTCCCACGGCGGCAAATGTGCGTCATTACGCGAAGATCGTCCGCGACAAATCCCTTCTGAGGCAGGTAGCGCAGGTAGCCGGAGAAGTTTCCGACATGGTATACAACGAGGAGGGCGAGGCAGCCGACATCCTCGACGCCGCGGAACAGAAGATATATGCGATCCGGCAGGGACGTTCCGACCAGGGGTTCAGCCATATATCTTCAGTCCTGATAGACGTCTACGAAAACCTCAACGAGCTTGCCAAGAACAAGGGGAAACTTCCCGGCCTGACGACCGGGTTTTCCGAGCTCGACAACATGATATCCGGGCTGAACAAGACCGACCTTATATTGGTCGCGTCGCGTCCCGGTATGGGAAAGACTTCGATAGCCCTGAATATGGCTTTGGCGGCGGCCAAGAAGGAAAAGAAGACGGTAGTGATCTTTTCGCTGGAGATGTCGAAGGAACAGCTTGCCAGCCGCCTGCTGGCCGCGGAGGCATTCGTCGACTCGAAAAAACTGCTCACGGGCGACCTCAGCGAAAACGACTGGGCAAAGATCGCAGTCGCTTCCGAAAGCCTCAGCCGCTGTGACATCCGCATAGACGACAACCCCACCATAACTCCTACGGAGATGAAGGCGAAATGCCGCAGGGTCGAAAACCTGGGGCTCGTCATCATAGACTACCTGCAGCTTATGCAGCTGGGCGGAAGGAAGAACGAAAACCGCGTACAGGAAGTGTCCGAGATTTCAAGGTCCCTCAAGATCATGGCCAAGGAGCTTTCGGTACCGGTACTTTGCCTCAGCCAGCTTTCCCGCGCAAACGAAAAGCGTACAGATAAAAGGCCCATGCTTTCGGACCTGCGCGAATCGGGCGCGATCGAACAGGACGCTGACATCATCATCTTCCTTTACAGGGAGGATTATTATAACGAAGACACCAGCAAGAGAAACCTGGCGGAGTGCATAGTTGCCAAGAACAGGCACGGCAGCACAGGCACGATAGAACTGCAATGGGTGCCGCAATATACACTGTTTGCATCGAGGGAACGCATACATACCGATGAATAAGGCTAAGCTCAAATGCGGAGGTACTTGATATGGGGAGCGCCGACGGACTGGCGTCTAAATTTCTTTCTGCATCAGCCGACTACCGGATGCTGCAAAAGGGCGACAAAGTGCTCGCGGCACTTTCGGGAGGAGCCGATTCCACGGCACTGGCCGTGCTGCTGAAGGAGCATTCGGAAGAACTGGGGATATCGGTCTGTGCAGCCCACCTGAACCACTGCCTGCGCGGGGAAGAATCGGACAGGGATGAGGAACATGTCCGCGATTTCTGCGAAAATTTCGGGATCCCGCTTGTCGCTGAAAAGATAGATGTTGCCAAGACGGCGGCGGAATGCGGCTGCGGCATCGAGGATGCCGCGAGACGGATCAGATATGGATTCCTTGAGCGGACCGCTGACAGTTTGGGATGTACGAAGATCGCAACTGCCCACAACCTCAATGACAACGCGGAAACCGTAATAATGAACCTGATACGCGGAACGGGTTTGCGCGGTCTGGCGGGGATACCGCCGGTTCGGGGCAGGATCGTTCGGCCGCTTCTTTTTTGTACGAGGGAGGACATAGAAGGATTCCTGAGGGAGCGGAATATTGATTTTGTTACCGACCGCACGAATCTGGATACGACATATACGAGGAACAAGATCAGGCATCGTATCATTCCCATGCTTTGTGAAATCAACCCTTTGTTTGTTGAAAATATGGCCGAGTTCACGAAGCTGCTGAGGAGCGATGCGGACTACCTTGACAGTGCCGTTGATTCGGTACATGTCGGTGTATCCGACGAGGTCTGTATTTCACGCGAGCTGCTCGCGGGTTTGCCGGTCGGAATTGCAGGCCGGACAGTAAAGCGCATGTATGAGACTGCCTATAGAAAGCTCCACGGAACGGATGCCGAAGGTATTGCAGGTTCATCGCCCGATTTGTCATTGAAACATACCATGGCCGTTATCAGACTGGCCGCGGGAAGATCCGCCTCCGGAGAGGTGCATCTCCCGGGAGGTGTGACAGCACGGTGCAGATATGGGCAGCTGTTGTTGACGGGTGATAATGAAAACCGTGGCAAGGGGCGAGCATATGTCGCTGACAATAAGCCTGGGGTCGAAGGGGAAAAGCCGCTGAAGCTCGGACAAAACAGGTTCGGATCCTGGGTCATAACGGCCGAGATTTCCGATACCGCAGATCACAAATCGGGCTATATTAAAAGCCAAACCAGAAAAAGAGTGACCGCGTCAGATATAAAAGGCGCGGGCACGAATATTGATTTTGGCGGACCTTATACGCTCGACATATATAACGGGCAGATGAGTAATATAGTTAATACAGTGTTTTTGGATCCGCGGCTTATCGATTCGGGACTGATCATTCGCGGGTACAAAACCGGGGACAGCATATCCCCTGTCGGACGCGACTGGACCAAGACGTTGAAAAAGCTGTATATTGAGATGAAGATCCCGAAGCAGGACCGCGCCCTCAGGCCCGTCATCGCTACGGGAACCGGTGTCTGCGCGATCCCCGGTTATATGGCGGACAAAAAATTCGCCGCAGGCTCGCCCCCCGCATTGAAGCTGACATTCCGGCTCGAAAAGGGATATGATGCGGCGAATGAGTGATCATCTACCCTGTCTAAAATTGTCGAAGTTTGATATATACATTAAATATATTAATGTTTATAATGAAAATAACGGATATAACGGATATAACGGATATAACGTAAACTAAACTCTAATAACTGTAATAACTGAAATAGCTGGAATTACCGGAATTTATGAAGCAACTGAAATAAAGAAGATAAAGGGAATTGGAATTAAGAAAAAACAGATCACAGTAATGACAGTAATAACAAGAATAACAAGAATAACAGGAATAACAGATATATCATAAAAGCCTGGTTATCTCCGGAAATTAATTTGCCATAACCCTTGTTTACCTTCTGCGCTGCCTGTATAATGAGGATAAATAGCAGAAAATAAAATAAACGGAAACTGAAATTGGAGAGGATATTAGTATGCCGAAAAGCACAAATTCTAATGGTGAGGCACGCAAAAACCTCATGAACGATCTGACAGAAATACTCTTTACTGAACAGCAGTTGAAACAGAGGATCGGAGAGCTCGCAGTTCAGCTTAGAGAAGAATACCACGACAAACGCCCGCTGCTCATAAGCATATTGAAGGGCTCGTTCGTGTTCCTGGCAGACCTTGTCCGCGAACTGGACTTCGACTGTACGATCGATTTTATGATCGTCTCCTCTTACGGAAGCAAATCAAAGTCCACCGGAGCGGTTAAAATAATTAAAGACCTGGATATCGACATAGAGAACAGGCATATCCTGATAGTGGAGGATATTCTTGACAGTGGTCTGACTCTAAGTTATATTAAGAGAATATTGGAAGCAAAGAAGCCGGCTTCGGTGCGCATCTGCACGCTGCTTGACAAACCCGCAAGGCGCACCGCCCAAATCACCGCGGATTATGTCGGCTTTACCATACCTGATAAATTCATAGTGGGATACGGACTTGACTATGCTGAGAGATACCGCAACCTACCGGTGATAGGGGTGTTGGATCCGTCTATATACAGCGACGAGTGATGAAGGAAGTGAACGTTATTGAAAAAGCTTAATTTGAAGGATATCGGTTTTTACATCCTCGTTATCGGCATCCTTCTTGCTACGATCTACATGCTGTACCAGTCGGCAAAGCCGGTGGAACCTCCGTATTCGGATGTATACCGTTTTTTTAAGGAAGGCAGGGTAATCGAGTATACCATAGAGGGCAATGTGCTTACTGCCCGGCTCGATGATGATACCGTTATCCAATATACTATCCCTTATATGTCCATCTTTATTGAGGACCTGGGGGAGACCATACGCAACCAGCTGGATGCCGGCAAAATCAGATATGCCAATTACATCGAAGGCTTTGAGACACCGTGGTGGATGATGTTTGTCCCCTACCTGGTCGTTATCGTCATATTCGTCCTTCTGTGGTATTTTCTGTTCAACCGCAGCGGGGTCGGCGGTGGCAGTGGGGCGAACACGGCCATGAAGTTCGGCCGCGCGCGGACCAGGCTGGGCACCGACGAGAAGAAGAAAGTGACCTTTGCCGACGTCGCGGGCGCGGAAGAGGAAAAATACGAACTCCAGGAGATCGTGGATTTTCTGAAGAACCCGAAGCGCTTCATAGAAATAGGAGCGCGCATACCCAAGGGTGTTCTGCTCGTAGGGCCTCCGGGAACCGGCAAGACCTACCTTGCGAAAGCCGTTGCCGGAGAAGCGGGTGTTCAGTTCCTCTCGATATCGGGCTCGGACTTTGTTGAGCTGTACGTCGGTGTCGGTGCTTCGAGAGTCAGGGACCTGTTTGAACAGGCCAAGAAGGTCGCGCCGTCGATAGTGTTCATAGACGAAATAGACGCGGTCGGACGTCAGCGCGGAGCCGGCATGGGTGGCGGACACGACGAGCGCGAGCAGACGCTGAACCAGCTGCTGGTGGAAATGGACGGCTTCGGCAGCAACGAGGGCGTCATCATCATGGCGGCAACCAACCGCCCGGATATCCTCGACCCGGCTTTGCTGCGTCCGGGACGCTTTGACCGTCAGATCTATGTGGGGCTGCCGGACGTGCGCGGGCGCGAAGCGGTCCTGAAGATACATGCGCGGGGAAAGCCCCTTGATGCGGGCGTGAACCTCGCAACCGTCGCCAAGGCGACCGGAGGATTCTCCCCGGCCGACCTGGAGAACCTCCTCAATGAGGCCGCGCTGCTCGCCGTAAGGCAGGGCCGGAAAGTCATCAGGATGGAAGACATCGAGGAAGCGATGATAAAGGTCATCGCGGGACCTGCGAAGAAGAGCCGCGTCATATCCGACAAAGAGCGGAAGCTCACCGCATACCATGAAAGCGGTCATGCGATCGTCATGAAAAACCTTGAGCACCACGATCCGGTGCATCAGATTTCGATCATTCCGCGCGGTGCCGCGGGCGGCATGACGATATCGCTGCCGAATGAGGATAAGTTCTTTGTTTCAAAGAGCGAAATGTTCGAACGTATAGTGAGCCTCCTTGGCGGCAGGGTCGCCGAGAAACTGGTTATGGATGATATTTCGAGCGGCGCCTCCAATGACATACAGCGGGCAACGGAGATAGCCCGCAAGATGGTAACGCGCTACGGAATGAGCGACGAGCTCGGACCGATAGCTTTCGGTTCCGAACACGACGAAATATTCCTGGGCAGGGACTTCGCCTCTACCAGGAACTACTCTGAGAGCGTTGCCTCCAAGATAGACAGCGAGATAAAGCGCATCATCGACAGCGCTTACGAACGCTGCAAGGAGATCCTGACCCGAGAGATCGACAAACTCCATGCGGTCGCGGAGTACCTTCTTGAGCATGAGACAATGGATTCGGAGACATTCGAAAGGTTTTTTGAAACGGGAACCTTTTCCGAGTATGACGACTACGAGGAATATACGCTGCCCAACTTCTGATGAAGGTCTTGGAGCTGCAAATCCGTCCGTTTATGAATGTTGAGGAAAGCAAAACGACAGCAGAAGTTTGTCCATAATTATGAAATATCATAAAAGAGGGGCTGCATTGATATGCCGGCCCCTTTAGTTATTTCCAAATATCAATCATATCGTTCATTACGGCTGCTGTAAGAATTCACTCCTATCACCGGATATATTAAAACTCTACACCTAAACAATCTGTAATAGATATAAAACTATATACTCTACGTTAAACACGGATATGCTTATTTGTTGCAGACGGAAGAGAAGCGGTATCCTTTCTGACTAAAATGTCCGCTTCCTGTTAACACTGGATTTTTGAGTCGAACGAGGAATATATGGTTTAAAATCAAAATAATTGTGCAATTAGCTGGAATTGCTTTTATTCGATCGGTAAATTTGTGATATCATCTAATGCACACCGGATTTTTCAAATCGGTGTTCTGTCATTTAGACAATCTCCTGTAAACTTCTAAAACGAAATTTATTACTTTTGTGCTTTAATTAGGTAATTTATTAGTTAATTTCCGCTAAACACAGGGAAAAAATTAAAGAAAGAAATTGAATTGCAAGTCTTGCTAAAGTAAAATGCATGTGTTATAATACAAAAAATTCGTTTTCAAGGCGATATCCGGCAAGAGCTATAGTCGACTCGCATTGAATCCAATACCGGCGAAAAGAGCCGGACAACGAATGATTTTATGTTATGTTAGGAGGTATTTCGTAAATGAAGAGATTGTTGTCTCTCCTGCTTGCAGCGATGATGATCCTTGCATTGGCATCCTGCAGCAACGGCGGCGTATCTCAAGGTGACGTAGATACTAAATCGCCGACACCTGCTACCACTACCCCCGGGACTCAGGAAACCCCCGGTCAGAGCGAAGAGCCTGCGGGACCCGTATACGATCTGTCCCACCTCGGAGCTGAAGTTCTCCAGAATATGACCCAGGAGGAGATCCTGTCACAGATCACTCCTTACGAACCCAAAGGACAGATCATCCAAGGTTCAACGACCCAGCTTAACGGCGACTTCGTAAGCGGTTGGACCAACAGCGCGACCAACGCTGAAATCAAGGAATTGATCAACGGCTATAGCACTCTTGCATTTACAAAGGAAGGTATGTACATTTTCGATCCCATCGTAGTCAAAGAGTGGGAAGGAATCGAAAATCCTGACGGAAGCAAGACCTATCGCTTTGTAATTTATGACAACCTTACTTACAATGACGGAACAAAGATCACCGCGAAGGACTATGTCGGATCGGTTCTGATCTATGCATCCGATGAGTTCAAGCAGGTTGACAATGCTCAGTCTGCAGCCGGTACTGACTTTGTCGGATATAAGGCTTACAACAGCGGCGAGAGCGATGTATTTGCCGGAGTAAGGCTCCTTGGCGAATATGAATTCTCAGTAACCATCGATCCTGAAAACCTGCCATACTTCCATGATATCGTCATGGCAGCAGTAAGCCCGATCCCGCTGCATGTACTGCTTCCGGGCGTTGAGGTAAAGGACGACGGTAACGGCGCATACTTCGGCGAAGGCTTCACAGTTGAAGCTCTCCAGAAAGCTTTCCTCGGTACGAACTCTGACGGATATCGCTTCAACCCGAAGGTAACATGCGGACCTTACAAATTCGTTTCCTATGATCCGGAGAGCAGCCAGGCTGTTATCGAAGCCAACCCGCTCTACCTGGGTGCATATGACGGCGCAAAGGCCAAGATAAAGACCCTTGTTTACAAGCTTACATCCAAGTCAACAGAGTTTGACGAACTTGCGACCGGCAAGATCGACATCGGCGGAGAGCAATCCGGCGGCGAATCCATCAACACCGGCCTCGACCTCGTCGAGAAGGGCGGATTCAGCTATGCTCACTATCCGCGTCACGGCTACGGCAAGATCGCGTTTGCCTGCAACATCGGCCCGACACAGTTTGTTGAAGTACGCCAGGCCATTGCTTGGATGCTCGACCGCGACGAGTTTGCACGTCAGTACTCACAGGGCTATGCTATAGTCGTCCACGGTTACTATGGCCAGGCTCAGTGGGAGTACGCAGCAAACAAGGATGCTCTTGAAACTGAACTCGTACACTACACATACAACAAGGATAAGGCTATCGAAGTCCTTGAAAAAGGCGGATGGACACTTGACGCTAACGGCAATCCGTACTCCGGTACAGGACTGCGCCACAAGAGACTTGACGACGGCACACTGATGCCTCTCGAGATCCAGTGGATGAACACACCTGACAACCCGGTATCCGACCTGCTCAACGCAATGCTGGTACCCGCCGTTGAGGAAATCGGTATGAAGATCGTCGGCACCACCGTCCAGTTTGCTGAGCTGCTCGACAACTACTACCAGGATGTCGAAGAGCCATACGTGAACATGTTCAACCTCGGAACAGGCTTCAACCCGATCCAGTATCCTGAATACTACTACAACAAGGATCTGGCCACCTACGGTGGAAGCTACAACACCAACTTTATCGCCGATGATGAGCTCGACAGGCTTGCACACGAGATGGCAAGGACCGAGCCCGGCGACAGAGAGACCTTCTCGAAGAAGTGGCTCGAGTTCCAGAAGCGCTGGAACTACCTGCTGCCCGACATTCCGCTGTACTCCGACGACTACCACGTATTCTTCAGTGACAGACTCCAGAACTACACTCCGTCTTCACTGTGGGGCTTCGAGTACGCGATTCTGAGAGCCTGGGTCAACGAATAATAGTACTCCTTATGGAGTGGCTATAGAGCTTATTAAGTAGCCAATGAAGAGATGATGAGGATAAGGGTGTACAACGCAAGAAAGAAGCTTGTATACCCTTTTTCCTCGTTAGATTCTGTTAACATTTTACCAATTTGGGAACATAAGAATTTTTTTCGTAAAGTTTCGCATAATTTGTGAGCCCCGCTACATGGACAAGGGGATGAGCAAAAATAAACTTGACCCGATGGAGTCTGGAGTATCTCTGCTTCCATACTCTGCAAAACACTAAGGGGTGAGTCAGCGTTGATAAGATATATACTTCGACGATTGCTTTATATTGTTTTTGTATTTTTTATTCTATCTATTTTGATGTTTGTTATTTATAAAAGCCTGCCTGGAGACCCCGCTCGCATGATGCTCGAGGGGAGCAGAGAGACGATGGATCCGGAGTTATACGACCGGATGTACCAGGACATGCGGGAACAGCTGGGGCTGGACAAGCCCATATATGTCCAGTACTTCTCCTGGATGAGCAATCTGCTCCGCGGAGAGTTCGGGTTTTCCAGCGTTTATAAGCAGAAAGTAATCAATGTAATCAAAACTCCGATGATGAGTACGATTCGTTTAAATATAGTTTCATTGGTTATCGTGTTTTTGATTACGATCCCCCTCGGTATCGCTACGGCCGTACGTAAGGGGTCGGTGTTCGACAACGTCGTTCAGGTCCTTACGATAATCGGCTATAGCCTGCCTGGATTTATCATAGCGATATTGTTCATATTCGTTTTCGCGGTCAAGTTGAGGCTTTTCCCGATAAGCGGTGTCAGCACCCCCGGTGTTGAACTTACGGGATGGGCTTATCATCTTGACAGGGCTTACTACATGGTCCTTCCCATAACAGTCATGGTTTTCAGCAGCCTGGCAGGTATCGTACGCTATGTACGTGCGACCATGATAGACACACTGACGATGGACTATATACGCACCGCCCGCGCCAAAGGACTTCGCGAGAAGGTCGTCATCTACTCGCACGCCTTCAGGAACGCCATGATCCCGTTCATGACCATCCTTATAAGCTGGTTCGTAAGCATATTCAGCGGCTCGGTCGTTATAGAGAACATCTTCCTCTACAACGGAATGGGAAGAATCATGTTCCAGTCGCTTATGCAGCAGGACTTCATGGTGGTCCTTGCGATGCAGATGTTTTACGTAATACTTTCGCTTACCGGTTACCTGATCATGGACCTTGCGTATGTTCTGGTTGACCCGCGCGTCAAACTGTCGTAGGAGGTACCGATATGTCTTCAAAAGAGAACAGAAAAAAGAATAATAACGGCTCCTCCTTTAAGGAAATGCTCCGAAGGATGTTCGGACTTGGGCCGAAGCACGAGCTCTCCATCCTCGAAGAGGAACAGATGCAGAGCCCCATGCGCACCGTCCTGAAAAACTTTTTCGCCAAGCGCCTTGCGATCGTGGGCATGGTCGTGTTCGCGATAATATTGATGACCTGCTTTATCGGATCGGCGGTATTCCCGCTGGACAGAAACTATCAGGACGCAACGCAGCAGAATATCAGGCCCGGATTCAACTTCATGAGCGTACCCGGCGCGCTGAAAAACAACGCCAGTCAAATCGACGCCGGATCGACTTTCGGCGCGGGGATAGACAATAACGGGTCCCTGTACCTTTGGGGCACGCTGTCCAACAAGCTGAAGGCGATGCCGAGGGGTATGGGCAAGATCGCCCAGGTTTCATGCGGCCTTGACCACATACTCGTGCTGACAGAAGACAATAAATTGTACACCTGGGGTTATGACCGCCTCAATCTCGACAAGATACCCGAGGAAGCACAGGACGCGGACATAGTCCAGATCGAAGCCGGACATCAGATTTCGGTCGCCCTTGACTCCGAAGGTAGGGTATATATCTGGGGAAACCAGAATATCATAAGCATTTCACCCGGGAAATACCAGGGCACTATCGAGAAAATCACATTGAATACAACGACAGCTCTTGCCGTTACCAGGGACGGGCAAGTGGTCTGTATGACGAATAAAGAGACGCCCTTCAACGCGATACCCGATGAGGTGCAGGGCAAAGCGGTCGACGTGGTTTCGACCGACAAAACTGCAGCCGCCGTTACCGAGGACGGATATATATACCTCTGGGGATCGTTCCCCTACAATGAGGATAAGATCCCGGAAGGCGTGCAGGGCAACGTTAAGCAGCTGGTTGCCGGACGCGGGCACTTTACCGCTCTTCTGAAAGACGGTACGGTCGTGTCATGGGGACAGAACAACCACGGACAGGCTAATGCTCCGGCTCTGAAGAATATTGAAAAAGTATTTACCAACTACTATCAGAACTACGCCGTTGACAGCAACGGTAATGTATATACCTGGGGTCTGAAAGGCTATCTGTTCGGAACAGACCAGTACGGCCGCGATGTATTCCGCCGTCTGCTGACAGGCGGAAGGATCACGCTGACGATCGGTGCCATTTCGGTCATCATTTCGGGGATCCTCGGTATCATCATAGGCGGATTCTCAGGCTACTACGGCGGAAAGGTGGACATGATCCTGATGCGTGCGGCGGAAATCGTCGGCGGTCTGCCATTCCTCCCGCTGGCAATGATATTGTCCTACCTGATAGGAAACAAGATACCTGAGACCGGGCGAATATTTATGATAATGGTGATTCTTGGCGTCCTGAGCTGGCCCGGGATCGCGCGCCTTGTCCGAGCCCAGATGCTGTCCGCGCGCGAGCAGGAGTTCGTTACCGCGGCCAAAGCGCTGGGTATAAAAGAGGTAAAGATCATATTCAGGCACATACTGCCCAACGTCATAACGGTGGCGCTTGTCAACCTTACATTGAGCTTTGCGACGAGCATGCTCACGGAGTCCTCCCTGAGCTTCCTCGGCTTCGGTGTTACGGAGCCCAGCCCGACATGGGGCAACATGCTCACGGCAAGCATCAGCACAACAGTACTTCAGGATTACTGGTGGAGGTGGGTCTTCCCTGCCCTGTTCCTCAGTATAGCTACCATATGTATCAATGTAGTTGGCGACGCACTTAGGGATGCCGTCGATCCAAAAGCCGGCGAGAGATAAAGGAGGGATACGAAGTGGCTTTGTTGGAAATCAAAGATCTGCACACATATTTCAAAACGAAACGCGGTACGGTCAAAGCCGTCAATGGCGTATCCTACTCCGTTGAGCCCGGCAGGACCCTTGGCCTCGTCGGCGAGAGCGGATGCGGCAAATCGGTGTCCGCAATGAGCATATTGCGTCTGCTGGACGGAAACGGTTATATCCACAGCGGCGAAATCTGGTTCAACGGGCAGGACCTCACGAAGATTTCTATAAACGATATGTATAAGATCCGCGGAAACGAGATATCGGTCATCTTCCAGGAACCGATGACGAGTCTCAACCCCGTATTTACGATCGAAAAGCAAATATCCGAGTCGTTCATAATCCACCAGAACATGTCAAAAAAGCAGGCTGCGAAGGAAGCCGTCAGGATGCTTGCGGACGTACAGATCCCGAACCCTGAGGACGTCGTAAAGCAGTATCCTCACCAGCTCTCGGGCGGAATGCGTCAGCGCGTGATGATCGCCATGGCGCTCGCCTGCCGGCCGAGCCTTCTGATCGCGGATGAACCTACCACTGCACTTGACGTTACCATCCAGGCCCAGATCCTGAAGCTGATGAACGACCTGAAACGTGAAAAAGGTACATCCATCCTGTTCATTACCCATGACCTTGGCGTTATCAACCAGATGGCGGATGATGTCGCGGTCATGTACAGCGGGCAGATCGTTGAAATGGCGCCTGTCCGTACGATATTCACACCAAGCAAGTACTCACATCCATATACTGAAGGCCTGATGCTGTCCATCCCGCGTCTCGACACAAAGAAGGGCGAGAGGCTGGAGGCTATTCCGGGTCAGGTTCCCCATCCTTTGGACCTTCCGAAGGGATGCAAGTTCGCTCCAAGGTGCAAATACGCCACCGAGCGCTGCAGGAACGAGGAGCCCGAATTGGTCCATGTGACGGAGACCCAGCAGGTCCGCTGTTTCTACCCAGAAAAGGAGGAGCGCCAGCATGGAAGATAAAAAGGTATTGCTCCGGATACGCAATTTGAAACAGTATTTCCCGCTAAAGGGAAACAAGCTGGTCGTCAAGGCAAACGACGACATCACCCTCGACATTTACGAAGGCGAGACATTGGGCCTCGTCGGCGAGAGCGGATGCGGGAAATCCACATTAGGCCGCACCCTGCTGCAGCTTTACAGGCAGACCGACGGAAAGACCATGTACTACGGCAGGTCGATCGACTATATCGCTCCGAAGTACGTGCGCAAGACGTTTGAGAACCTGCCCAGGCTGCACAGGAAGATGAAAGAGCTTTATGAGCTGCAGGAGAAGATAGACAAGGAATACGATGCGCTTCTGGGATGGGACGGAGGTCAAGGCATGGCCAAGGACGAGATCCCGGAGGACCATCCCAATGCAAAGCAGCTTTACGCCAAGCGCAACGAGCTGGACAAGGCGAAGCGCGACGCCCATGAGGCATTCCTGAATATTGCACAGCTGATAGGCGGTTTCATAATAGCAGAGGACAACCTCAACGAGGTATCCAGGGTATTTCTTAAGAAATACGAAGTGATCGAAGAAAAGTGCAGGCTCCAGGAAGACCTGGAGGAAATCGAGCTCGAGCTGAGAGAGCTGAACGGAGATCTGGCGACCTTCAAGAGGGAAGGAAAATCAACTTCCGGACTGGAGAGCAAGATCGCGGACTTCGAGAAGAAAAAGGAAGCAAAGCTTCGCCAGATCGCTCAAAAGGACGAGGAGATAAAACTCAGGGAACAGGACATCGAGCAAATGCGCAAAAAGTATGCCGATAATCCGGAGTTCCAGAAATACGAGGCATACCGTGACGAGGGAATCGACCTTGCCCGCCTGACATATCCCGAAATGAGGAAGCTGAGAAAGGACCTGCAGCTGATATTCCAGGATCCTTACTCCTCCCTCAACCCGAGACTGACTGTAGGTCAGATCATCGGTGAAGGTCTTCTTGCGCACAAGTTCTTCAAGAAAGACAGCGAGAAGATGCAGGACTACATCATGAAAGTCATGGAGGACTGCGGACTGGCATCATATATGATCCACCGTTATCCGCACCAGTTCTCCGGCGGCCAAAGGCAGCGCATAGGTATTGCCCGCTCCCTTGCCCTGGATCCCAAGTTCGTCGTATGCGACGAAGCGGTATCTGCGCTCGACGTATCGATCCAGTCACAGATCATAAACCTGCTGCAGGACCTCAAGGAGAAGGAAAACCTGACTTATATGTTCATTTCCCACGACTTGTCGGTAGTCAAATATATAAGCACCCGTATCGGAGTCATGTATTTGGGCAATATAGTGGAACTGGCGTCTTCCGACGAAATATTCCGCAATCCCAAGCATCCCTACACGGAAGCGCTTCTGTCGGCGATACCCACGACCGACGTGGACGATAAGCGGGAACCGATCCTGATCGAAGGCGACATTCCAAGCCCGATCAATCCTCCGAAGGGCTGCAAGTTCCATACGCGCTGCCGCTATGCGACCGAGATTTGCAAGCAGGTCGTTCCGGAGTTCATTGAAGTGGAGCCCGATCACTTTGTCGCCTGCCACCACATGCTCGAAAAGAGCCAGGTGTCGTTTGGGGCGTCCGACGAAAAATAACATGTCAGACATGTCAGAAGATTCGTCAGAATAACCTGTCACCTGTCGGGAAGCAACAGGCTGCAGCAAAAGGGATATGAGGTCAGCAAAGGCTGCAAGCGGTTCCCGATGCCGCCTTCAAGAAAGGAGAAGCTGACGGATGTTCAGAAAAAGATCTAAAAACTCCGACGGAGAGAACATGCCTTCAGAGCGCAACGAGGACGCGCCTGAGCTGGAAAAGGGCGATATACCCGCTATGCTGATTGCGGCTTTTACGGTCTTTTTGCCGGTCGCCATCATAGTGACGGGGATCATATTGGGCGTTCTCTGGTTATTCTTTTTCCGTTGATAAACATGGCAGGGGTATACAGTTTTCTGTTATCCCTGCCATTTTTCCTGTCCGGCAGGGGAAATACGGACAAGATGATGGTTCATAAAAGGACAACTATTGACAAATATGGTATAATGATTTTTGCGGTCGTTTACACAGTTTTAACAAACATCCGCTGAATTATGGTATAATTAGCTGAGTTTTGGAGTAACCGAATCCGAGCAATCAAAAATCTGGACTCGCGTCATACGCGTGGAGGGAATGCAATGATTGAAGTAAGCCACCTTACCAAGGTATACGGCGACAAAAGGGGCATAACTGACATCTCCTTTACCATCAACGAGGGGGAAATCGTCGGATTCCTGGGGCCCAACGGAGCCGGCAAGACCACGACCATGAACATCATCACAGGTTACCTGTCGGCAACTTCAGGAACGGCGAAAGTCGGCGGGATCGATGTTCTTGAAGACCCGATCGCCGCGAAGAAGAACATCGGCTATCTTCCCGAACATCCGCCCCTTTACCTGGACATGAAGGTTTCCGAGTACCTGAATTTTGTCTACGAACTCAAGAATGCGGATCTCCCCAGCAGGAAAAATCACATAGCAGAGATTTGTGAACTTGTCGGAATCGAGGAGGTCTACCAGAGGGTCATAAAAAACCTGTCGAAAGGATACAGGCAGCGCGTGGGACTGGCTCAGGCGCTGATCGGCAATCCCACTGTCCTCATACTGGACGAGCCGACCGTGGGACTCGACCCGAGGCAGATCGTTGAGATCCGCAACGTCATCAAGGAGCTGGGCAAACGCCGCACCGTCATACTTTCAACCCATATACTCCCGGAAGTCGAAGCCATATGCGAGAGAGTGCTTGTTATCAACAAGGGTGTCATAATCGCCGACGACGAGCCGCAAAACCTTGCAGGCAAGGTCGCCGGGGAGCATAAGCTGGCTGTGCGCATTGCCGGTCCGAAGAAGAATGTTTCACAGCTGCTGCGCTCTATTGACGGCATCCGCGAAGTGACTCCGCTTGCGGACAGGGAAAAAGGCGCAAGCGACTTCCTTGTTGAATCGCACCCGGCTATAGATGTTCGCAAGCCCATGTTCAACACTCTCGCAAAGGCAGGCTATCCCATCCTGATGATGCGTCCTCACGACATGTCGCTTGAAGACATTTTCATCTCGCTCACCGAGGAAACTGCAGATCCGGATGATTTGAAGGGGGTTCATCAATAATGCTCGCAATATTGAAAAGAGACTTACGTGGCTACTTTACCTCCCCTATCGGGTATGTATTCATAGCTGCATTCCTTGCCGTTTTGAACTCATATTTCTATATCAACAACATCCTTCAGGCCACATCGGATATCGCCAGCCTGTTTGGGTTTATCAGGTTCGTATTGATATTTACCGTACCCATCCTGACGATGAGGCTCTTCAGCGAGGAATATAAGCAGAAGACTGACCAGCTGCTGCTGACTTCTCCCAACGGCGTTTTCGGCATCGTGCTGGGAAAATTCCTTGCCGCTCTTGCGATGTTTTCTGTCGTCATACTCTTCTCGCTTCTCTACCTTGTGATAATTGCCGCCTACGGTCAGCCGAATGTCAGGCAGGTCCTTGCAAACTACATCGCGATATACTGTGTCGCTGCGGCATTCATATCGATGGGGCTGCTCCTCTCGTCACTGACGGAAAACCAGCTCATATCGGCTGTTCTTGCCCTTGCCGTTTTCCTCGGCCTTTATCTGCTCGATTACTCAGGCATCGGGCAAAACAACAGGATCATAAACAACTTCTTATACGCCATTTCGATGTTCCGCAGGTATGAGAATATCAGCCGCGGGGTGCTGGCAATCAACGACCTTGTCTATTATATCAGCGTCGCTGCCATCTTCCTGTTCCTCACTACCCGTGTCATCGAAAAGAAACGCTGGAGCTAAGGGGGAGCAACAGATATGAGACGTTTCGGGCTAAGCGGAAAGAAACTCAAATACGGCACTCTTACCGTTATATATACAGCCATATTCATTACTGCCGCTGTTATTTTGAATATTTTCGTATCCTATGCAACTAACAGGTTCGGTTTACGTATAGACCTCACCGACGAGAGGATATATGAGATATCCGATGAGACTAAGCGTTTTCTGCAAAATGACCTGAAAGAGGACATCCAGATCACGGTCCTGAGTTCTGAGAACGTTTACATCGACAACGCATCGTTCTCCCCTATCCGGGAGGTCATCCTCCGCTATATCGCCCTCTCTGACGGAAAAATCAGCGTAAGATATATCGACCCGTATGTGAACCCGGAAATCGTCGATAAGTATAGCGACCAGGGCACACCCAGATATCGTGATATCGTTATCGAAAGCGCAAAGCGATACAAGGTCCTGAATCCTGCCGACCTGTACGCTATCCGTACAAACTACGAGACACAGGAACAGTATATAACCGGACTTCAGGCGGAGCAGAAGCTTTCATCCGCGATCATGTACTGCATAATCGAAGAGCTCCCGCTTGCGCTCCGCGTACAGGGACACAGTGAGGTAAACCTTCCGGAGCTGAACTCACTGCTGATATCGGGCAACTACAAGATCGACACGATCAACCTTTCGCTTGAAGACATTCCCGATGAATGTTCGATGCTGATCATAGCAGCGCCAAGGACCGACTTTACCGCAGAAGAGATCGAGAAATTGGACGCCTACTTTGAGCGGAACGGAAATGCAATAGTGCTCTATGACCTGAATGTTCCCACCCTCCCCGTCTTCGAGCGGTTTATGGCAGACTGGGGCGTAAAATACGAGCAGGTACTTGTAGGTGACGAAAAGCAGTCGATAAGCGTCCCGACTACCCTCGCTCCGTCGATGCTGAGCCACGAAATGACTAAGGATCTCGGAAAGCCGGGCGAATACGTCATTGCTCCAATATCGAGGCAGATCTCAACACTCTATGAAACCCAGGGCTGGCGCACGGTCCATCCGATACTCGTCACGTCCTCCGCGTCTTACGGCAAGCTGTACAGTACCGACAAGACACTGACCAGCACGACCCGTGAAGAGGGCGACCTACCCGGCCCGTTCTACGTATGCGTCCTTACCGAGCAAAACAGGATCGTGAACCTTCAGAACAACTATTCGCGCATCCTCTTCGCCCAGCTCAATATGGCGTCGGACGAGATGCTGAAGGTCGACGCGTTCCTTAACCAGAGGTTCTTCGTTCGGGCGATCAATTATATGAACGAATCCGCGGACTCCATACTTGTCGAACCGAGGTACTACACTTCGGACAGGCTGAATATCCTGGGTGAGCAGGCATCCGTCGTATTTTGGTTCCTTGTTATCATCATCCCGCTCGGCACCCTGACCTGCGGATTCTACATTTGGGCCAGAAGGAGAAACATGTAATGAACAAAAAGGCACTGAGACCAATCATAATAACGGCGATCGTCCTTGTTGTGATAGCAGGGGCTTACGCAGTGCTGCAATTGCTTCCGGAAGCGCCTCCGGAAGAAGCATCTCCGAGCCCGTCGGCGTCAAAAGCGCCGGAGACGATCTATCTGTACAGGGAAGACTATTATGACCTGACTCGGATGGAATTCGATTTTCGTGACGGGCCTGATATCGTGATCAATGTTGACGATTCGGGAGATGCCCGCGCGTTCATCTTTTCTCCCGGCAAGGAAGGCTGGGGCTATAGCCAGGACAAGATGCGCGCGACAGCGTTCAACATCGTTTCGATATCCGCCATCGCCGAGGTCGCACGTGACGTGAGCGATTTCAGTGAATATGAGCTGGACAAACCGCGGCTGGTCGCAAGGTCATATTACGATACCAGGGACGGTGAAGTCGTCCGGGAGATCCATATAGGAAAGATGACCTCCCTTGAGGACTCATACTATGCCCGTGTTAAAGGCGAAAACACCGTCTATGCCGTAAGCAAATATGTGGCTGAAAACCTCATGACCACGGAGCTGCAGTACCGCGAGCTGGACTTCTTCCCGTCCTATCTCAGCGAGGACAAGCTGAAGGTCGAAGCGGACGGTTATATAACCTATATCCGTGTGCAAAATCAGGAGACAGGGTCCGATATCGAAATCAGCATGCGCTCGGACAAAGAGCTTGAGAACAGCCCCCTCGGCACCACAAAGTATTATATGACAAAGCCCGTCAAGTCGGACTGCAACGACACCATAGTCGTGGACAAGCTTATAAATGTCGCGGGCGGAATAACGGTAAGCGCGGTAGTGGAAGACGAGCCTGAGGATCTGAGCAAATACGGACTGGACGATCCGCTCCATATCTGGATGAAAAACACCGACGGCGACGAGGTACACTACATGATAGGCCAATCGAGCGCCACCTCGGCTTATGCAATGGTCGAAGGTGCAAACACGGTCTTGCTGATAGATATGTTCTCACCCAAGCTCCGTGAACTCAATTATGTGGATTTCATGTTCAAGCTGTTCTGGCTGCACAACATCAACGACGTCAAGTCGGTCACGATCGACCTGGAGGGCGAGAAGCATCTGCTTGAGATCAAGGTCATCAAGAAGAACGAAGCAGGTAAGGTCGAAGAGTTCGAGGCGACCCTTGACGGGCGGCCTCTGTCCGAGACCAATACCCGCCGCCTGTATTCCAGGCTCCTCGACATGATGATCGCCGGCGAGATCACCGAACCGTTTGACATCGAGTCGGTACAGCCTGACTATACCTTCACGATAGTTATGAACAACGGAACCAGGGAAGAACTCAGGCTGTTCAGGCTGAACGAGCGCCAGTATGCCGGCAGCGTCAACGGTGAAGAAGCTGCGTTCTATGTAAACGTAGCGAACATCAGAAGGCTCAAGGAAGCATTCGGCTACATCGAGCGTGGCGAAGAAATCCCGCGCTGACGGTTGCATAAATTTTCGAGTTTTGAGTAGAAAGCATATAAGCAAAAAGAGGGAGTTGCAGCTAAAATTGCTGCAACTCCTGTGAATTTTATATGATATATATAACACAAAAATATAATGAAGAATATGGTATAATATTCCATATTATGTTATAATATGATAAATAAAGTTCCTACTCTGTAACACACCACAGAGTAGGAACCCACTCACAATAATACAAACTAAAAACCACGTGAACTGTTGTGATATTATAACACAGTTTATTATATGCGTCAAGACAGGATTTAATTACAGCAATGTTACAGCAATGTTAAACTTGCTAATGAAATAAATATATTTATGTATGAAAGGAATTTAATGGTATGCTTATTGATAGCTATTCAAACATAAGAGATTTTGCTTTTTTGCCGGACAGAGCCCTCGATTCATATCGAGAAATAACAGGGAAAATGCGACTTTATATGAATTAAGACAGATAATTAACAAAGAGTTTATATCAGCAGCTTCAGAAGAGAGCAATTTAAGAGTAATTTACAAATATGGAAACTCTATTGTAAAGGATATATCAGCCGCAGATCATATTTATATTATCACCTAAACGAAGGCAAAAACGGATGGCAGCGCAATAGTCTTGGTGTTTGTAAAAAATCGTAATCCTGATAAGCAACCATGGGAGATGAGCAAAGCTATCACTGAAAATGAGTTCAATAGTGAATCTTATATTGAACTAGGAGATCATCCAAGAGACATTTTGATAAACTACGCATACTGGCCTTCTTTTAATTCAGATCTTAAAATCCTAAAAAATACATTAGCACTTAAAGAAAACTGGTCATACAAAGAAAATCCTAGTGATGATGATTTTCCTATTCTAAAAAATTACATTACGTATACGTTTGCTAAACTATGGAAAGATAAACAAGTGTTTATAAGCGTTGACGGACGCTATTCTGTTTTTAACACAGGACTTGTTAACAGAAATTATCAGTACATATATGTTTTATTTGAGAGAAATATTGGGGAAAAACCTTGGAAGTTTTCAATGTTTTGCATACCGGGAATTCGGCAGGGAGGGAGGATTTTAGCTGAAAATTTTCGAGTACTTCCTAAGCCTGCACATTATTTTAATGATATATCTGATATTAGCTATATAATTTCCAACGATAGAACACCAGATGAGCAATTACCGGATCTACAACCGGATCATTACTTTATTGATCATCCGGAAAGATTGCCGATCCACTTTTTGATTGACGGTTGTAGGAAAAATCAAGATATTATTAATTTGCTCAAAACTGATATCAGCAACTATACTAAAGAGCAAAAAGCTGAACATTGGAAAACTATTGGTGAAGCAATAAGTGCTGATCCAGACGTATATGATGATCTTGAGTCTTCATTTAGAAATGCAGTTAGAAAAGCAGTTATGCGTGTCAGTTGGAATTACAGAACTGCAATACCTGTATACTTTCCTTCATATGATAAAATGTCAATATTACTTCCCTTATCTTTTAGCAGTGATACCAATGCAGAAGTTGCTTTAGTTGTCGAGCGAAATGAGGTATCGCAAAAATATACAGCACCGACAATCTTACCTCTAACAATTGCATATGCAAATGCGCGTTTAGTCTGCAAACCTGAAAGTGATTGGCTGAATCAAAGAGTTTTTGAGCCTTCAACACAGGATACAGAAATAGATACAAACGACATTAATGTATAGAAATATATAAATTATTATTCTCGTGCCAGGGAGCCAAAAGGCCCACTCCTGGCACCTATAATTTATGCACTCGTTATTGGCCTGTGGATATTTCACATGTTCTTCTTCAATAAATATACCCGTTGACAGCCAAATCGTGTTGTGCTAAACTATAGTTCGCGAGCAAAACAGAATATGCGGGTGTAGCTCAATGGCAGAGCACCGGCTTCCCAAGCCGGCTACGTGGGTTCGATTCCCATCACCCGCTCCAAAGGACAGGGCTATTCCGGTGGAAGTGTATTCCGACAGGAATAGCCCGATTTTGCATCTCTTTTAGTACGGTATAAAATCTCTTTTAGCCCGATCCAATATTTCTTATTCCTCTTTTTCAGTACGTGTTATCAAAGTCTGCATAGCCCTAAAGCGGTTTTCTGATGTATAATTTCTTCAGATATATAATATCCCTGAATATTACTCTTTGGGGGGAGGTCCTCTTATGTTGCCAAATGAAGCAGCGGGCAGGCGCAATATAAGTATAGATCTGCATTGCGACACGCTTTTGAGGCTGTACAGATCCGGTGAGAATGCCTCGCTTGATGAGAATGATTTTCATCTGGACCTTGGGAAAATGAAGAGCGGCGGAATAGACACGCAGTTTTTTGCCGTATTCGTCCCGCCGGAGGAAGAAGAGCCGCTGCAAATGTGCCTTGATATGATAGACAGGTTCTATATCGAACTTGAGCGCTTTTCTGACAGGATCGCCTTTGCCGGCTCGGCACGGGATATCATGGCGAACCGTATGGCCGGAAAGAAATCGGCATTCCTTGCGCTGGAGGACAGCGGCACGATAGGATCACGGCTCTCTAATCTCCGCCTGCTATATAAACTGGGGGTCCGCCTTGTCACTTTGACATGGAACGACCGCAATCCCGCCGGATCGCCAAACATGGATCCGGCAACCTCGGCAGAAGGGCTGACGGAGCGCGGTTTCGAATTTGTCCATGAAATGAAGCGCCTGGGCATGATAGTCGACGTGAGCCACTTGTCGGACGCCGGATTCCGGGATGTATCCCGTGTTATCGATATGCCTTTTGTCGCATCCCACTCCAACGCCAGAGCGGTCACATATCACCATAGAAATCTGACAGACGATATGATTCGCAGCATATCGGAGCATGGCGGCGTTGTAGGCATCAATTTCTATACGCCCTTCCTGACTTCCGAACGTGATGCAACCTGGGATCTTTTTTCCGATCCGGTACCCGTTTCCGCTTCGATAGCTGATGTGGTGCGGCACATCGACCACATCGTAAAGGTCGGCGGGATCGATTGCGTTGCGCTGGGTGGCGACTTTGACGGGATGGACTTGCCGGCAAAAGGCCTGGAAAACGCATCTCGCCTTCCCTTGCTCTTTGAGGAGCTGGAGAAGGCGGGTTATTCGGCGGACGATATTGAAAAGATAAGCTATAAAAATGCTTTCCGTGTTATACAGGATGTATGTAAATAGGCAAATATCACGAGCAGTTATCAAGGGCTTCACGAAGTGCATGGGCTATCTGATCGGGACAGGACGTGCTTTTTGAACCGCATGTTATGCCCTCCAGGAGGCTTATCGTCTCTTCGGCATCGCGGCCCTTGAGCAGTGACATTATGCCTTTCAGGTTCCCGTCACATCCTCCTATTATCTCAACGGACACGATCTTCCTGTCTTCAAGTTTGACGTGGATCTCACGTGAACATGTTCCTTTTGTCCTGTAAACGACTGTTTGTGCCATAGACATTACTCCTAACCTAGTTTTTGCTTCCGTTTCCTGCCGAGCGAAGCAGCTTCAGGCGTTCCGCCGGGTCCTCACCCTCGCGGAAAACGGCGGACCCCATAACGATGACGTTTGCCCCGGCCCGTATCGTACTGAGCAGGTTGCGCTCGTCCACTCCCCCGTCGATTTCAAGCTCGCAGGCCGGATTCAGCCCGTCTATCAGTTTCCTTGTCTGAACGATCTTATCCATCGTATACGGGATGAACTCCTGGCCGCCAAAACCCGGCTCCACGGTCATGATAAGGATCAGATCGCAAAGCGGGATCAGGTGCCGGATGTCCTCGACGGGAGTTGCGGGTTTTATCGTAAGGCCGGACTTTACGCCCCTGCTTCGGATATATTTAAGCAGTCCTGCCGGGTCTGCCGCGCCCGGGGCTTCGAGATGGAATGTAAGGATGTTCGCACCGGCGTCGATGAAGGCGTCGGCGTATTTGTCCGGATGGTCGATCATCAGGTGCACGTCAAGGCAAACATCCGGAAATGCCTTCCGTATCGATCTGACTACCGGGACCCCTATGGTAATGTTGGGGACGAAATGCCCGTCCATGACATCGACGTGGATGTAATCCGCGCCGCCTTCTATTGCCCTGGAAATATCCCGATGAAGGCGGGTGAAATCGGCGGACAGTATGGATGGTGAGATTTTGAACACTTTACAGTTTCCTCTCGAATAATATCTTCATCTCATCATAGCACGACAGAGTCTTCAAATCAAGTCATGCGCCCTGATAAGACGACTGTGCGTACTGGGCGGAAAAGATGGCCGGTACTTAGAAAGAGTCTTAATAAAGAAACCGGACAAAGAGACAAGTATATTATCCATGTTGTGTACGGTGCTTATGTGCCCCAAGACTGTTTTTCCATGAATAAATGCAAAAGCAAAAAAGCAAAAAAAACAGCCGTACTTTGTAGTACGGCCCAAAACATAGAAAAGGGGAAAAACAAATAGAAACTTGGACAACAAATGAAAAATCATCCGTAAATGTCACTTGTCGGGATATATAATAACAAAATCTTTCGAATCCCGCAATCCGCAAGTTTATCAATCATTCACAAATCGAAAACTCAATTTTTGTGCAACATTTCTATTAATGCCCGAAGTCATGCTCATCATCGTGGTCCAGCTCTTCGATCTTGCCCACTATCGGTTCGGGGTCTATCCCCTGCCGCCTGTAGTAGTCGGCGAGAGCGGCCCTTATGGCCTGTTCGGCAAGGACCGAGCAGTGGACTTTCACCGGCGGCAGCCCGTCAAGTGCTTCCATTACGGCCTTGTTCGTAAGCTCCAGGGCTTCCTTTATCGTTTTGCCCTTTACAAGCTCGGTGGCCATCGAGGATGTGGCTACAGCCGCGCCGCAGCCAAAGGTCTTGAACTTTACGTCGACTATGATGTCGTTTTCGATCCTCATCGACATCTGCATGATGTCGCCGCACTTGGCGTTGCCGACGGTTCCGACGGCATTGGCGTTTTCAACTTCGCCGACATTGCGCGGGTTCTGGAAGTGGTCCAGCACTTTATCTGAATATAGCATTATTTACCTTCTTTCTTGTCAACTTAGCCGTTTATAACCGGCAAGAATGATTCGTACAGGTCAACCTTTCCACAGCGGCGACATGGCGCGCAGCTTCTCTACGACCTCGACGAGTTTTTCCGCGATGAAATCCACGTCCTCTTCGGTGTTGTCGTCGCCGAGGGTTATGCGGAGCGAGCCATGCGCGACTTCGTGGGGCAGTCCGATCGCCAGCAGCACATGCGACGGGTCGAGAGAGCCCGATGTGCAGGCAGAACCGGATGAAGCGCATATTCCATAGCGGTCGAGCAGAAGTATGATCGACTCACCTTCAATGTAGTTTATAACGACAGATACGGTACCCGGCAGCCGCTTTTCGGGGTGGCCCGTAAGCTGTGTATGAGGTATCTGAAGGATTTTTTCTATCAGGCGGTCACGCAGCCTGGCAAGACGGGCCGAAGTCTCAGGCATCGTTTCGATCGCGTGCTTCAGAGCGGCGGCCATGCCGCATACTCCGGCTACGTTCTCGGTGCCCGAGCGGCGGCCACGCTCATGCCCGCCCCCGTGAAGAAGCGGCGGGATGCGGATGCCCTTGCGTATATACAGGGCTCCGACGCCTTGCGGCCCGTGGAACTTGTGCGCCGACATCGAAAGCATGTCGACTTTCAGCTCTTCCACATTTACGGGGATATGGCCTACTGCCTGGACCGCATCGGTGTGGAAAAGGACTTTGTGTTTGTGGGCTATTTCGGCCAGTTCGGCGATCGGCTGGATCGTACCGATCTCGTTGTTGGCTGTCATTATTGATATAAGTATGGTGTCGGGCCTGATCGCCTTCTCCAGCTCTGCCGGGTCCACCAAACCGTATTTGTCGACCGGAAGGATGGTAACTTCAAAGCCTTCCGACTTCAGCGACTCCATGGATTCCGTAACGGCGTGGTGCTCTATGGCAGAAGTGATCAGGTGCCTGCCCTTGCTGGCAAAGGCCTTTGCCGTGGATTTGATCGCCCAGTTGTCCGACTCGGTGCCGCCCGAGGTGAAATATATCTCATCGGGTTTTGCCCCGATGGCAGCCGCGACGTCTTCCCTCGCCTTTTCTATGGCTCTGCGCGAATCGCGGGCGATGCTGTAAATGCTTGAGGGGTTGCCCCACCTCTCGGTAAGCCACGGCCTCATTGCCTCAAAAGCTTCTTTCGAGAGAGGCGTGGTTGCCGCATTGTCAACATATATGATACGTTTTTGCATCAAGATTCTCCGTTCCTCTGACTTCCTGCAACGCAACCGGGTCCTCCGGCCTGGCGGTCCGGATCCGGACATTGGCCGCAATGAAAGCCCCGATCGCGTCATCCAGATTTATTATAATACCCTGAAATGTTAAAAATCCTGCTCATTTCCGTTATATTAATTATTTAGAGCATCTCTCTATACTATTCCTACTATTACACTATTATAATAATGTTAGCCTGAGGAAACAATAGTCAAAGTATATATTTTTTATTATCATATAAATTGAAATTACATAAAAAAGCGGAACATGATGGCAAGATATTATAGCGATAATTAGAGATAATATATATGAAATCCGCCGTTCGAAATTTCGCGGATCGATGTCTGCACCGAACATTAATGTTTATCCTCACAGTCAAAAAACTACGGATATCCACAAAAACAGTTTACAAAGGTGTTTATTTATGATAAAATACACCATTGCCGGATCCTACGGCAGGGTTCCGGGGTCATAGCCCATTCTGGGGTGTCACCCGCCCGCTACTCCGCCGTACGGACAATACTTTATGAAAGGTGATTCATGATGCTTACAAAAGAGCGCAAGAACGAGATCATCAATGCAAACCGTATCCACGAAACCGATACGGGTTCGCCGGAAGTCCAGATCGCGATCCTGACTGAGAGGATAAACCAGCTCACCGAGCACCTCAAGGTGCATCCGCACGACAATCACTCAAGGCGCGGCTTGTTCAAGATGGTCGGTGCCCGTCGCCGTCTTCTCGACTACCTGGCAAACAAGGACATCGATCGTTATCGCGCAATCATCACAAAACTCGGAATCAGAAAGTAAACGGTATCGGCGGCGGAGGGATATTTATCCCAAAGCTGCCGCTTCCACATGTCCGGAAAAGGCCCTTTTAGCAGTTGAAGATGCTATTGAGACGCGGACTCGATATCGTCTTCAAGTGCTTAAAGGACTTCCCGGACATAGAATAACAAGGGGCTGGGACCCCAAGGAGGAAATTCATGATAATAAAACACAGAACATTCGAAGGTTACAGGGAGTTCAGCACGGAAATCGCAGGAAAGAAGTTCATTTTCGAATACGGGAAAATGGCCGAGCTTGCTAATGCCGCTCTGCTCTGCCGCTGCGGCGAAAGCGCTATCCTGGTCACTGTGACCGCATCTCCCACCGCCCGGGAAGGCATCGATTATTTCCCGCTCTCCCTCGATTTCGAGGAGAAGCTCTACTCGGTAGGAAAGATCCCGGGTTCATTCACCCGCAGGGAAGGCCGGGCAGGCGAAAAGGCAACGCTTGCCGCGCGTCTCATAGACAGGCCCATGCGGCCACTCTTCCCTTCCGATATGCGAAACGACGTGTCGATCATCTGCACGGTCCTGTCATCAGACCCCGACGTACAGCCCGAGATCCTGGCGATGGTCGGAGCATCCGCAGCGACAGCGATTTCGGACGTCCCGTGGAACGGTCCTATCGGAGGCGTCTCCGTAGGTCTCGTCGACGGCAAATTCATCATCAATCCGAACGCAGAAGAGCGTGCGAAATCCTCATTGCATTTGTCGGTTGCCGGTACGGCTGAAAAGATAGTGATGATAGAAGCCGGCGCGGACCAGGTGCCCGAAGACGTGATGTTTGACGCGATCATGTTTGCGCATGAGGAGATCAAGAAGATCGTCGAATTCATAAACGGCATGGTAAAAGAAGTCGGCAAGCCGAAGTTCGAGTATGCCCGTGCGGCATTCGACGAAGAGCTCTACGAAAAGATCAAGGAGTGGGGCCTCGACAAGATCAGGTACGCCCTGGACACCGACGACAAGAACGTACGCGAAGAGCGGCTCAATGTCATCAGGGCGGAGATCCTTGAGACATTCGGCCCTGAAAATCCCAACACCGAGACCATGCTTGAGGACTTCCTCTATAAGCTTCAGAAAATCGTCGTCCGCGAGTGGCTGCTGCAAGGAAAGCGCGTCGACGGGCGTGCTATGGACGAGATACGTCCCCTTTCCGCGGAAGTCGGCCTTCTGCCGAGAGTACACGGCTCCGGCCTGTTTACCAGGGGCCAGACTCAGGTGCTTACCACCGCTACTCTCGGAACCATTTCCGATCAGCAAAAGCTGGACAACATCTACGGCGACGAGTTCAAGCGCTATATGCACCACTACAACTTCCCGCCGTTCTCTACCGGAGAGGCGCGTCCGCTCCGCGGTCCGAGCCGCAGGGAGATCGGGCACGGCGCTTTGGCAGAACGCGCCCTTGAGCCAGTGATACCGGATGAGAGCGAGTTCCCGTACAGCATCCGCCTTGTTTCCGAAGTCCTCTCCTCGAACGGATCGACTTCCCAGGGCGCAATATGCGGCTCCACGCTCGCGCTGATGGACGCCGGCGTTCCGATAAAGGCGCCTGTGGCAGGCATATCCTGCGGACTCATCACGGAAGGCGACAGGTACACCACATTTATCGACATCCAGGGCGTAGAAGACTTCTACGGCGAGATGGACTTCAAGGTCGGCGGCACGAAGAAGGGCATTACGGCCATCCAGATGGACCTCAAGAACGACGGACTTACTCCGGAAATAATCAAGGAAGCACTGGAGCGCTGCCGTGTTGCGAGGATCGCCATTCTGGACGAGGTCATGCTGCCGGTCATATCCGAACCCCGCAAGGAGCTTTCAAAGTATGCTCCAAAGATGCTGCACATGACGATCGATCCCGATAAGATCCGCGAGGTAATAGGGTCCGGCGGAAAGGTCATACAGAAGATCACCGCAGATACCAACACCAAGATCGACATCGAGGACGACGGCCAGATATATATTTCCTCGCAGAATATCGAGGACTGCTACAAGGCCCTGAGGATAATCGAGGCTATAGTCAAAGAGCCGGAAATCGGCGCGCTCTTCTACGGAAAAGTTACCAGGATAATGACATTCGGCGCGTTCGTCGAAATAGCTCCCGGCAAGGAAGGCCTGGTCCACATCTCCAAGCTCGAAGACCATCGCGTGGCAAAGGTCGAGGACGTACTGAAAGTCGGCGACATGACATGGGTAATGGTCACCGAGATCGACGAAAAGGGCCGCATCAACCTCTCCCGCAAGGACGCTCTGAAAGAACTTGCAAAACAGGAACAAAAAAAGTGATCTGCCAGGTGAACGATGCATTATAAAATAACATTGAATAACGGCGTGCGCATCCTGTATGAGCGCGTGGATTCGGTACGCTCGGTGTCCATCGGGATCTGGGTGCTCAACGGTTCGAGAAACGAGCCGAAAAAACTGAACGGGATGTCCCACTTCATAGAGCACATGCTCTTCAAGGGTACTAAAACCCGAACCGCAAGCGATATAGCGGAAATGATGGACTCGATCGGAGGACAGGTCAACGCGTTCACCACCAAGGAATGCACCTGCTTCTACGCCAGGGTGCTTGACAGCCACTTTTCCGTCGCAGTAGACATACTGACGGACATGCTCTTCAACCCGAAGCTTGACGAGTCAGATCTGGATATCGAGCGAGGGGTGATCCTTGAAGAGATCGGTATGTACAATGATTCCCCCGAAGATATGGTCAGCGAGAGGCTGATGTCGGCAGTATATTCCCCCACTCCTCTCGCAAGGCCCATCCTCGGAACACCCGCCACCCTGAAGTCGATAAACTCTGCGGTGATGCGGGAATACATGCAGAAATACTACGTTCCCGAAAACATCGTCGTATCGGTATCGGGCAGCTTCAGCGACGGGGACATCAGGCTCGTCGAAGAGCTGTTTTCCGGCATGAGCGGAGGAAAGCCGATCCCTCCCGAGAAAGGCATCTACACCGCGGCTTCTACCGTAAAGAGGAAGAGCACCGACCAAAACCATATAATATTGGCGTTCGAGGGGCCTCAATACGGTTCCCCTGACAGATATGCGAACGTCATCATGACGAACATACTCGGCGGAGGCATGTCATCACGCCTGTTCAGAAAAGTCCGCGAAGAACGGGGCCTGTGCTATTCCGTTTACAGCTACATCTATTCCCATGTCGATACCGGCCTGTTCGGCATATATACCGCGACCGGAAAAGAGACGGAGAGACAGGCTGTCGAGCTGATCGTCGAAGTCATAACCGATCTGCTTGAAAACGGCATAACGCAGCAGGAACTTGACAGGGCGCGCGAGCAGAGCAAGGCCAATGTCCTGCTTGCGCTCGAGAACACCGTCTCGCGGATGAACAGCCTGGCACGCGGAGAGCTGTTCCTGGGCGAAATACTCCGCCCCGAAGAAATAATCGAGCGGTACGACGCAGTGACGCGGACCGATGTCCTGGAATCCGCCAGAAAGATCATCTGCATGGACAAGCTCTCACTTTCGGCAGTCGGAAAGGTCGAGTCTGCCCAGGCATATATGGATCTGATCCATAACAAGCTGAAGGCCTGAGGATCCGGTTTTAACGGATTGCCGGATATACTACTTAACGATAACTTGCCGATAAGCTAAATACACGAGCTGAATAGACAAGCTAAATATACAGATATACTCCCTTCATTGAGTACAGGCGATTTTTGTACATGATGAAGGGAGTTTTGTCGTTTATGAGTCAAGTCAGTTATGAAATATTGATATAACCGTCGTCTGATAATACTTAATGTGAAATACCGTTTTCATCTTTTTTCATGTTGATTTATTATGAATTGTATATGTGAGGATATCTTTTTTACCTGCGGTCTTTACGATATACTCACAAATATATGCTTAATATACAAAATTGAACATAACATTTTGTATAAATTCCACTTGTTATATTTGTTGTATATTTCAATAAACTATATTATAATTTGTTTTGAATTGGGCTATTATGACACGAAATACGGGAATCGATGGAGGAAGGTCATTATGAAAAAGCTTTTCGCATTTTTACTTGCTTCTTTGCTTCTTCTTGCAGTGTTTGCGGGCTGCTCCGGCGGAAACAAGCCCGAACCTGCCAGTCCGGAAGGGTCTAAAGCCCCGAGCAGCGATGCGACCGAACCGCCGCAGCTCCAGGTTGAAGAAGGCCTTGAGAGGAACGCGGTCAAGCTGCCGCTTACGGACAAACCCGTCACTTTTGTGATGTGGACCCCCAACGGAACGACATTTGAAGGCTTTGCCGACTATGAAGACAACCTGGTGTATCAGGAGATGGAGCGCCGCTCCGGCGTCAACCTCGACTTCATCCACCCGGTAACCGGCAGCGAAAACGAAAACTTCCAGCTCCTGATGGCAGCGGAAACACTTCCCGATTTCATCCACACCATCGCCAACTACTATATCGGCGGTATGGATAAGGCTATCGAAGACGGTGTTGCTCTGCGTCTGAATGAGTATGCTGCGAAGTATATGCCGAACTACATATACTACTGCACGCTCAACGAAGATATCAGGCGCCAGACACTTACCGACAATGGCAACCTCTGGGGTGTGCACCACATAGTCGACCGTCCTCAGGGTGCATGGTACGGTCTTGGCATCCGCAAAGACTGGCTTGACAAAGCCGGACTTGAAAAACCGGTTTACTACTCCGACCTTGAAAACGTACTCACCGTATTCCGCGACAACTTTACCTTGAACGGCAACGGCCCGCTTTATCTGTCATTCAACGGATTGAGCTTCGGCTATTCGCTTATCGGCAGCTTCAACGTAGCCTCGACGCAGTACATCAACGTAGACGGCGAAGTGCGCTACTCACCCCTGGAGCCGGGCTTCAAGGAATACCTGATGAAGATGAACGACTGGTACAACAAGGGCCTGATAGACATTGACTCTGTCACTTCCTACGCGTTCCAGGCTCCCAACGATTACATAGTAAACGGCAAGATCGGTGTTTTCGATTTCATCTACACGTATACCAGCATTTGGAAGCAGGCCGCCGAAGATCCTGACTGGCATGTAGTTGCTTTGACGACGCCGATTCCGGACGGCAAGACCTATGCCGACGTCCACGTACGTCAGAACAACGACTGGGTCCGTACCGGAAACTCGATGGCTATCACCCCGTATTGCAGCGACATTGAGCTTGCCTGCAAGTATTGGGACTACTTCTTCACCGATGACGGAATACTCCTTTCAAACTACGGTGTCGAGGGCGTATCATTCGAGTTTGATGCCGATGGTAATCCGCAGTATAACGAACAAGCCCTTTCATTGAACAACATTTCCTATACCCAGACCAAGTACTGCCTGCACAACCACCCGGTATTCACCATCTGGAGCCGCGAGCTCGCTCCGCTGGACGAGGATCAGAAGCAGGCCGAGGCAATCTGGGGCATGGTCGATGCGGCATATGTAATGCCTCAGGGTGTTACACTTACAGTTGAAGAGGGAGCGGAACACTCCAATCTCAAATCAACGATCGACACATATGTAAACGAGAACTTCACCCTGTTCCTCACCGGACAGAAGTCCTTCGACGAGTGGGATAACTTCATAGCACAGATCAAGTCTATGAATGTTGACAGGATGATCGAGATCCAGCAGACAGCCCTCAACCGCTACTACAACCGCGGGAAAAACTGAAGGTAAGTAATGTAAAAAACGTATTTTGAGGCATTGTACCATAGAAATACGATTTTAACGTGTTATCATAGCCTATGAAACGAGAACAAAGCAGCTCCGGTTTAGCCGGGGCTGCTTTGTTCCTGAACGATGTTTTCAGGCATCCGATTTCCGCAATGAACTCTTGTTCGAAAGCGATTTTATTGCCGGTCGTATTATTCGATCCGACCTATGATATTTCAATTTGCGATAATATAGTCAGTTGATCCAAAATACCGTCACAAATCGCGGTTTTTAAGTGGGTGTATGATAATCGACCCGATAACTCTATAAATCCTATATGAGAGGTGCGTTTACATAATCAGCTGTGGAAAACTCTGTGGATAATGTGCAAAACCCTTTGGATAAGCCCTCTTCTATTTTTCCGCTACCCGGATTTTTATAATAAATACGATATTATGCAAACATGGTTCGAAATATTCGCTTGACAATTTTGGGGTCGGACAAAACCGCCAAATCGGAATATGCAAATTTGAGCAGTTATAACAGTTTTCCGAATTGCGTCGAATTATAGCTCAATATCGAAAAATGTGTCGAAACCTGCAGCGCAAAACCGGCTCTAAACCGGCAGTAAATAAGGCTCAAATTGGCAGTACATAAGGCTTGTATTTGTTACGTCTCTGTTACAGAAACGCCAATTCTATTGACTTATAATGCCGATTGGATTACGATTTACTCACATCATTTTGGATAGAAAGAGAGATCTTTCCGGAGGAGCCGCTTGTGGGAGGTTTGAGTAAAACTATGAAGCGCATTATCGTTTTGCTGCTGGTGTTATGCCTGTGTGCCGGCGTACCATCATCGTACGCCGCGGGAAAAGTTGAAGACCTCGGCACGGCGGAAAAAGAAGCTGTGGAGGTCCTATATAGCCTGAATATTATAGATAATGATTCCGAGACGTTTGACCCTTCAGTCCGGATCACCCGCGCGCAAACTGCCAAGGCTGTATACGTCATACTCAAAGGCGGGCAGGATGACGGCGCCATAAACTTCATGGGGAAGTCGAATACATTTACCGACATTTCCGGCCACTGGGCGGAAGGTTACATAAACTACTCATTTGCCATGGGCTTTATATCCGGATATCCAAACGGCAAATTCATGCCGGACAATACGATCACAGGTTTTGAGTTTTTCAAGATCGCCCTTTCGGTCATTGGATACGACGCAAAGGCAGAGGTATTTGAAGGTCCGAGATGGGACCAGCACGTCGTCGGCAGGGCGATGGAAAGCGGGATCCTGGATGGATATAAAGGCAAGCCAAATGAACCCATTACCGCGCGTGACGCAGCTATAATACTGTACAACACACTCAAGGCGCCCATCGTGCAATATTCATCGTCGGGCGAGACTAAAAAGACGGACAGGACAGTTGGCGAAGAAATTTTCGGATTGCAAACATATCAGGGCATACTTTGGGCCACCGATACAGCAGGCCTTGGAATGCCTCCTCTGGCCAGAGATATTGGCTCCTGGATCGACATTGACGGTGACAAAGAAATAGACGAGCAAAACGAACTGTTCAACACCTCGGCTGACACGGGCCTGCTTGGCTGCCATGTGACGGTAGCCGCACGCGTCAGGGACGGAAAGATCGAGGGGATATACAGGGTTTATCCCACACCCGGTATTACGAACATGTTACAGCCTGACAAACTGGACGGAGACCTCACCGATGATGTGGCATACTTCCATAACTTCGAAGCCGATGCGGATGCTGACGAAGACGGTATAATGGACGGTTATGCCCGGTCGACCAATATCAGATATATCGATAACGACGGCGACGAAAAGTGCGATATCGTGCTTTCATTCACATATAAATACGCAAAGATCTCTTCCGTTGAGTTTGACGAGAAGCGGTTGTTTGTTGAATTCAGTGTATATGGAAGCGATAAAAGGCTGAATATACATGACTTTTCCGGATTGAACTATGTCAGCAAAGGAGACAGGATAGTCTACCTTGAGGGCAACAGCTCCATGAAGAAGGGCATAGTAAAAAAGATAAACCCGATAAGCGGAAGTATAAACCGGTTCGATTCGGAACGTGTATATTTCAATAATAAGGCATATACATATTCGAAGATAGAAGGTTCGTTTGAGACCCGGCCAGGATTTAGCGTAATCGATGAGCACATAGGGAAACCGGCGCTCTTATACGCCTACAATGAAGAAGTATTGGAGATCGCGCCTGTTGTCGAGAAAGACGCTTATGGCGGTTATGCTTACGTGTTCCAGATACAACATATCGATACGAAAAACAAGTGGATTGATGGCGAAGTCTACGACAGGTCGTACATAGCGAAAGTAGTTTTTGATAACGGCTTGATGGAAACGTATAGAATACGCGAGGTTGATGGTGTTGTATTGTCGGGAAGTACCGATAAAAACATGTCACCTCCGCAAGGACTATACATGTGCAATATAAACTCTTTCGACCAGATGGAACTTACGACCGTGCATCGGACAGCGATGGGACCCAGCAGATGATTCGTAATCATATGATGCGGCGGGCTCCAATATTACAGGATTGTTATAAGATTTCTTGAATATTACAGTTGCGTTACAACGTGCCATAATCCATTGACAGGAACAGCCAAGTTGATTATACTTCGGTGTGAAGGATGCAGGTTCCTTTATTTATCAGGTACTCACGTGGTAGGTCGGCCGAAAGGATATCCGGACCTACAACGAGTACATAAATCAACCGGGATACCCGGGAAAACAAAACCTTTATTATTAAAAAAGGAGGACATCAAATGAGATCTTTTAAGAAAGTTCTCACATTGGCGCTCGTATTCGCCATGGCTCTCGGCCTTCTGACTGCCGGCGCTCTGAACTTCTCAGATGCTGACGACATTCAGTACAAAACAGCCGTAGAAGTCATGACAAAACTCGGCGACATCAACG
>ENA-OWOZ01000104-OWOZ01000104.1-bioreactor-metagenome-genome-assembly--contig:-NODE-104-length-120424-cov-4.385743_pt1 | contig 120424 bp, 107 predicted proteins | sample MGYA00238140_ERZ651804 | MGnify/ENA primary metagenome ERZ651804 (study PRJEB26910, sample SAMN07631232) | bioreactor metagenome | isolation source: Switchgrass digestor | place: USA: Dartmouth...
GTATCTGGTTCTTTACACCTGAATACAACCACTTTTTCCCCGGCGTGTTGAAAAACCTCATTGACTGGTTGTCACGCCCTGTCAGCAAAACAGAACCGCAGGTTCTTGCAGGAAAACCTGCCGCCATAAGCGGCGTCACGCCGTCTACAGCCGGGACAATACCGGCCCAGGACCATCTTGTCACGCTTATCAGCTTGCTGAATATGGATGTCATGAACGCGCCACGGCTGGTTGTGCCTAATGTTATGCAGCAACTTGACAGTAATGGCAGACTGGCGCTGAATATAAGTTATCCTTTGCTGGTGGAGCAGGCAAACGCCTTTGTGAAATTTATAGAAGAAAGTATTATATGCAAGGAAAAATGAATCAAGTATCTGTAAATACCATGGCTGTTCAAAAGGATAATATAGTATGCAACTAAATAATACAGCTTGCATTCAATGGACCGTTCATTTTTTGTCGATAATGACATGAAAAAATATGCAGACCTGGACCAGCCTTTACCCATTGGCTTCGGACAGACAATTTCACAGCCCAGCCTAGTGCTGGATATGACACGCCTTCTGGCACCGGAAAAAGACAGCAAGGTACTGGAGATAGGAACGGGTTCAGGATTTCAGACAGCTATTCTTGCCAGGATGTCAGCAAAGGTATATACTGTGGAAAGAATAGCAGAATTATCAGAAAAGGCCAGAAAAGGCTGAACACTTTGGGTTTTTAAAATATCTGCTATAAAGTAGGGGATGGAAGCTAAGGCTGGCCGGAAAATGCTCCTTTTGACAGAATTATGGTGACAGCTGCGGCGCGTGTTTTGCCGGATGAGTTAATCAAACAGCTTGCTCCCGGCGGCAGGATGGTTATTCCTATAGGTCCGCCTGACCTGCAGAAGTTGCAGATTGTAATGAAGGAAAAAGACGGTGGTTTCAAATAAAAACAGAAGGCATGGTCAGATTTGTGAAATTTAAAGGTCAGTACGGCTGGACCGAATGAAGTGAACAAAAGGCAAAAACTTATTATAAAAATTCAAATAAAAATCAAAGAGGTGTTTTGTATGGAAGACAGAATAAAAGTAAAGCAACTTGACGACTGCATATGGCTTATGGATGATGATGGTAAAGCGACAGGGTATCTTGTTTGTGGAAGGGAAAAGGCTGTAGTCATTGACACAATGAACGGAATTGCTGATGTTCATGCAGTTGTCAGGAGAATCACCGATCTTCCGCTTACTGTTGTAAACACCCATGGCCACTGCGATCACATTTTCGGCAACATTTATTTCGATTGTGACTGTTTTTTACATCCTGCTGATACGGAAGTTGCCACCAGACATATGAGCTTTCCTGCATTTGAGAACCTTTGCAGGGAAAAGAACCTTGAAATGCCCCCCTTTATGGCAATTTATGACGGCGACATAATCGATTTGGGCGGGTTAACACTTGAAGTTGTTTCGATTCCCGGACATACCCCCGGAGGTATATGCCTGCTTCTGAGAGAAAAACGCGTCCTGTTTACCGGTGACAGTATCAATCACCATCTTTGGATGCAATTGGATGAAAGTCTGCCGCTTAAAACATTCCTTGATAACCTTAATAAAATTTCATGGGTAACTGAAAAGGCAGACAAAATTTTACATGGCCATGCAAGAGATTATGACGATATTTCGTTGTTTGACAAATTACGGTCCGGTATTAAGGAAATTATTGAAACAAAAGGAGAAGGCGGTGCAAGAAGCAGCTCGGAATACAAATGGTTCGGTGGCATTGCAAAAAAATATCCTTTTGATGATGATGGAAGTGTTATCTGCTACAGCGATAAAAAGTTGGATTGATATGTTTGATTCCTGGAATTGGGGTAATGCCAGAGGTAAGGAGGTCTTATATGAAAGAAATAATAGGAGGGCTGCTGGAGAAAATTGCCGTCAATGGAGGGAAGGGTGCCGTCGTACCTGTTGAGCGTTTTTATGAACTGAAGGGTGAATTGGATTCCCTGAAAACGGAAAAATATCATGCGTTCAGCGACTGGTTGGGAAACAACATGGCAATTCCGGATGATTTCAATTTTAAGCCTCGATCCTTGATTTGCGTAATTGTACCCAGTCCAAGGGTCATGATAGAAGTTAATTATCATGGGGAATCTATTCAATGTATTGTACCGCCCCAATACCTGGATGCAAACCATAGGGATAATGAATTTTTACAATACATAAATGATTACCTGGAGCCTTTTGGGTACAAGGCTGCGTTTTTTGACAAACTGCCGCAAAAACTGCTGGCAGTCCACTGCGGACTTGGCCGATATGGGCGAAATAATATTTGCTACAATGAAGAATACGGCAGCTATATCCGAATTCTTTCATATATCTCTGACCTCCCCTGTGAAGAAGCTCCCTGGTTTCCTGCCCGCAGAATGGATATATGTGAAAAATGCCAGGCCTGTATAAATGCCTGCCCCACAAAGGCCATTGATCCCGATAGCCGGATTGTAAACGCACTGGTTTGTCTTACGGCACTGAATGAAGACCCCAGGGAATTACCCGATTGGGTTGATGCAAACGCTCATAATGCTTTGATCGGATGCATGAAGTGCCAGGATTGTTGCCCGGGAAATATCCATAATAAAGATAATGTTGTCAGGGGAATCACATTTTCAGAGGAAGAGACAAATGAATTGATAATGCATAAAGATAAAGATAATGAACCGTTTTCTGATTCCCTTGATGCAAAGCTTAGGAATGAAGGCTTTCAGCCATGGTTTTTGAAAGTATTGCCCCGGAATTTAAGGGTATTAATGAAAATATGAGTACTTGAGGTCTAACTCAATCTTTTTTCAAATAAATAAATTACCAAACTGATAGTCAAATCTCTTCTTCCTGGCAGGTATTAACGGTAGTATATGCCAGGAAGGAGTTTTTTTATTATAAGCAAACTTGCTTAGTCCGTAGTTTTGAAATTAATTATAATCAAATTTGGCATTGTATTTCTTGTCAATTACCAGTATAATATTATAAATTTCCTGTAAAACTGATAAATGGATTTAAGGAGAGCAGAAAATTGATTAAGGCTTTGGTTTTTGACCTTGATGGAACATTGCTTACATCTGCCAAAAAAATATCGGAAAAAACGAAAAATGCCCTAAAGGCATGCAGGGATGCTGGGATAAAAGTGTTTACCGCAACTGCGAGGCCTCCGCTGCTTTCTAAGTCTCTTAACCTGACAGGGGAAGAAGAGGAGATCCTTCAGGACGGCGGGGTATTTTACAATGGAGGTTGTATTTGTTGCGGTAATGAAAAAATCTATGCTTTTTTGCCTGAAGCGGTGGTAAATGATTGTATTGAGCTTACCACGCAATATTTTGACGCTAACCTGGCATTACAGATGAAGGATGAAAAACACAGTTTCCGGTTTGGCCTTTCTGAAAGCGAGTACAGGATATGGGGAGTAGATGAAAAAATCCGTGTTCCTTTTGAAAAAGCTGAACTTTCGCATGTTGTCAAGATAGTTATTTTTTCACCGTGGGAAATATTGCCTGAGTTGCGGGATAAACTGGTTAAGATTGTCGGACCAATGGCAAATGTTTACCTAACCGGCAGGATTGATTTCAGAAGCATAGAGATTGTGGACAAGAAAGTAAATAAGAAACTTGGTATTGAAAAACTGATTAACCTGTGTGGGTTAAGTCATGACGAGGTTGTAGTTTTCGGCGATGATTACAATGATATCGAAATGCTTAAAGGGTTTAAAAATTCTGTTGCTATGGGAAATGCCTGTGATGAGGCAAAATCTTGTGCTGCGTACGTAACCCTTGGCAATGATGAAGAAGGTATCCATTATTCACTTCAAAATATCCTGAAAATCATATAAGCTCGATTACGTTGTCGTGGCATGGCGATGGGTTTTGGCCTTTGGGAAGACAACGGAAAGCTTGTAGGTATAGAAGAGTGGGAACCTTGATAAATTACCAAGGTTCCATTTTTCATTACAGTCTAAAAATTGCTATCTGCTTTATTGCTATTTAATATTATCATTGCTATCATTGTTATCACTGTTATCGCTTGCATTGTCATCAGTTTTCTTCTCATTACTGCTTTTGTTGGATTCTTGTTCTCCGCTTACCGTTGAGACTGTTGGGCAAAGCGCCATCGGGCAGCTTCCAACGAAAGGTATTACAATAGGTTCGGTACCAATTGACTGCATTAGGATAAAGGCATGCACGGTTGTTTCGACCAAACCATTTTCAAGTTGCCTGCTTACACATATCGGATTCTGTAACATACAGCTAACAGTAGCATTTTCAGGGACAGATAAAGGCACAGTAGCGGTAAAAACAAAAGGCTTAACTTCATGCACTATTTTGCATTGATCACTAATTATATAATCAATCTTGAGTGCAATCTGTACCTGGACAGTATTACTTGTGTTACCGGCATCATCTATTTGACACACAAAACACTGTGCCTGCTTGACCTCACAATTCAGTAAAACACCACTTTCCAATGATTGAATAGTTAGTTCTTTAGTATGAGTTACTTCTTGCCTGCAAATGTCGAATATTCTGTTTGCCATTATGCAAATGTGATTATTGATAAATGGAGGCACAATTCCCGGCTTTGTTGCAAATAATGCAGCTGCAGTCATGAACGAGCCTCCATTTGCTTCAAGGGTAATTGCAGTTTTTTTGTTATGGCCCCAATAGTAAAGTATTGCACTATCATTGTTGGGCGGACTGGAAATATTTCTGTTTGGATTAATGGTATAGTCAAATGTAGTTGCTCTACTTGAAAACCAATAAGCATATTGAATACGAGTAGCTGAATGAACGAAACGTGTTAAAGGACGTACCTGGCGAACCATTGCCAAACAGCAAGTTTTTTCCTGGTCCCAATGGATGATTCTGACCGGTGGTTGCTGTGTAATCACCAACCAGTTGTCCGGGTATATCTTGAACAAATACTCTATATATTGTATTTCCGGCTTCCACAGTTCCGACAACCGGTTCTTTTAACAAATCTGCTTTATTTTCCATCAACTGATTCTCCTTTATATCTGGTTATTATTCTCACAATATAATATGAAAGATTGACATAATTGGTTTATATAAATAAAAAATATGTTGAAATTAACACAGTGAGAAGAAAATAAACGTTGAAGAGATAAGATTATGTAAATTTAACAGACAGACCGGCAGTCAGACAGGGAAATGTCTTTCCCAGACAGCGGGATGGAATTCATCTCAATTCATATCATAGTTATAAACTATGATGGATAATAAGTATCTGATATTACCTATGATTAAATTCCTGTGATAATATATTTCTAAACTGACCAAGATAAAGAAAGACCGAAGAAAACACAAGGAGCTTGTTGGTATGAAACTTCATGAATTATATAGAACAAAAAAATTATTTTCCTTTGAAATTTTTCCTCCTAAAAGAGCAGACTCTGTCAATGCCATTTTCGATACGGTTAAAGAACTGAGAGCACTTAACCCGGATTTTATCAGTGTTACTTACGGTGCAGGCGGAAGCAAAAACAGCACTGATACATTTAAAATAGCCACGGCCATTAAAAACAATTATGGCATTGAAAGCGTTGTCCATCTTCCCTGCATTAATCTTGCAAAGGGTGAAGTGATTGAAATACTGGATGAATTGAAAAAAGACGGCATTGAAAATATTCTGGCACTGAGAGGAGATATTAATCCTGAGGTAACTCCAAAGGGTGATTTTAAACATTCCAGTGATTTAATTTCTTTTATAAAAGAAAACGGGGATTTTAATATAATAGCAGCCTGTTATCCGGAAGGTCATTATGAAAGCCCTTCAATTGTTGAGGATATCCGCAACCTGAAGCTTAAAGTGGATAATGGCGCAAACCAACTGATAACTCAACTGTTTTTTGATAATGATTATTTCTATGCTTTTAGGGAACGAGCTGCCATTGCAGGTATTAATGTTCCTATATCAGCGGGTATAATGCCCATTGTGAATAAAAAACAGATTGAAAGAATAGTTTCCCTTTGCAAGGTGAACCTCCCTAAAAAATTTATTGCTGTTCTTGACAAATACGGAAACAATCCGGTGGCTTTAAGGGATGCAGGAATTGCCTACGCTGTTGACCAGATAATCGATTTGATGGCGCATGAGGTCGACGGAATACACTTATATATACTGAATAATCCATACATTGCCCATAGAGTATATGGTGCAATAAATACGCTGCTTGTGGCATAAATGTACCTCTGCTATGTAAAGCAGAGGTATTTATTCTCACTCTTAATTACATTTATTGTGACTCTACATTATATCCGTATTCACTGATCCACTTTTTCAGCTTCGAGATATATTCAAGCGCCAATGAACTGAGATGGGCCTTTTCATTTGCAATCCAGCCAATACGCATCCGCTCATCTGTTATAAGCGGCACCGCAATAATGTTATCGCCGTTGAGGTCCCTGCTTAAAACACCTGAACAGATAGTGTAACCATTTAATCCGATCAGCAGGTTGAAAAGGGTAGCCCGGTCACTCACGTAGATGGTTTTCTTTCTGGGAATGGTGCTTAAAATTTCTTCTGAAAAGTAGAAAGAGTTATAGTTACCCTGCTCAAAAGCAAGGAACGGGTAATTTTCAAGGTCCTCCAGGGTCACTACTTTTTTTCCTGCAAGGGGATGATTTGAGCTGATAAAAATGTGAGGATCGGCTTCAAAAAGCAGATTGAATACCAGATGGTTTTCCTTCAGTATCTTATTTATGACTTTTTCATTAAAGTTGCTTAAATATATGATCCCAATTTCACTTCGCAAATTTTTGACATCATCAATAATTTCATATGTTCTTGTTTCTCGAAGGGTAAATTCATACTCGTCGATATCCAAATCCAGCAGCAACTCAACAAAAGCATTGACAGCAAAGGCATAATGCTGGGTGGAGATGGAGCAAAGTTTTTTTGAAGGTTTTTTGCCTATATACCGTTGTTCCATAAGTTCTGTTTGCTCAATGACCTGACGGGCATATGAAAGGAATTCAATACCATCATCGGTGAGAGAAATCCCTTTTGCCGTGCGGTAAAATATTTCAATGCCCAATTCTTTTTCAAGCTCCTTAACAGCTGTGGACAGACTGGGCTGGGTGATGAAGAGTTGTTTGGCAGCTTCGGTAATTGACCCGCATTCCACAATTTTTATAATATATTTAAGTTGCTGGAGCGTCATATTATCACCTTTGTCATAGTTTATTTTTATTATAATATCCTATTATTATAACACAATCAATGGCCTTCCCGGCTGACGAACTTATAGAAAAACTGCCCTGTGTCTGCCCGGATTTTCAGTAGGTATAAACAAAAATGGTTGACATGGAATGTTTTTTTAGAGAATATGGAAATATCAAACCATATATTACTAATAACCTCCAGGTGAACCAAAATGAGTCAGGATAATCTTAACCGGGATAATTTTAAGCCAGTTGGCGGAATGCAATTGGATGACGGAGAAATTTTGCTGGCGTCCAATGGAGGTAATGTAAGCTAAATATAATGTTTAAAGGGAGTATGATATATGTATATAGAACTAAAGACCGAAAGATTGCTACTGCGTCCGTTAAGCGTTTCGGACCTTCATACTGCACATGAATATGCTTCAGATATAGAAAATACGAAATACATGATTCATTTGCCAAACAGAAGCCTGGAAGAAACACGCAGGTTCCTGGAACGTGTCAGTCTGGAGTGGCAAAAGGAAGAACCGTCATTTTATGAGTTTGCGGTCATTTATGATTCTTTACACATCGGTGCTGTGTCCATACGTTTGAATGAGGACAAAACAGAAGGTGAAATGGGCTGGATTATCAACAAGAAATATTGGGGAAAGGGATTTGCAACTGAAGCTGCACTTGCAGTCAAGTCATTTGCAGTTGAACAGTTAAAGGTAAAGAAGCTGGTTGCTTACTGTGATTGCCGGAATCTGCAGTCTGCACGTGTAATGGAGAAAATAGGACTTTCATTTGAAAGTAAAGGCCAGCGCAGGTATTCTGATGAACGGAGCCTGGCTTTTGAGTACAAATATTCATGTGAATTTTAAGTAAGACACGGGGACAGTTCCGGTGTCTCATATGTGATATTGGAAAGTACTGTCTGAGACAATGGAATTTTTCCTTTTTTCAACAAACGAAAGACACGGGGACAGTTCCCCGTGTCTGTGCTTCTTTGTTGTATCTTTATTCATGTTTTTTATTCTTCATCCTGCAGAGCGTCGTAACCTTCTTCGCCAGTCCTGATTTTTATGACGTTTTCAACATCGTAAATGAAAATCTTTCCGTCGCCGATATTGCCCGTATACAGGGATTTCTTCACAGTATCAACCACAGTTTCGACAGGTATCTTGCACACAACGATATCTACCTGGACCTTCGGGAGCAGCCTGGTTTTTACCGGAGCGCCGCGGTAGTACTCTGTATGCCCTCTCTGGATACCATAGCCAAGAACATTGGTAACTGTCATGCCAGTGATGCCGATTGCGTCAAGGGCAGTCTGAAGCTGTGTAAATTTGTCCTGATTGGTAATGACAGTGACTTTTGTCATCTTTGCCCCCGGCCGCGTCTGCCTGACTACCGGTATTGCCACTTCAGGAGATACCATGGCAGGTGTGGGCACAGGAACTTCAACCGGACCTGTAATTATAGCTTTATCCACACTTATACCTTCTGTAGTCATAAGGGGAGCTACCAGAGCAAAGTCCGGATAAGCAGAGTTGCCATGTTCACCGATATCAAGACCTTTAATTTCCTCTTCAAGACTGACGCGGATACCAATTGTCTGTTTAATAAGAACCCAAACAAGGGTGGATGATATAAATACAAACGCACCAACAGCAATAACACCTAGGATTTCAACTCCCAGCAATGACAGGCCGCCGCCAAAGAATAAACCATTGACTGTGGAAAGGCTGGTTACACCTTCCTGGGCAAAAAGCCCCACACACAATGTGCCAAAAACACCACAGACCAGGTGTACCGATGTTGCACCTACGGGGTCGTCAACTTTTATCCTGTCAAAGAAGAGTATGGAGAATACAACAATTACACCTGCCAATGCGCCGATGATTAACGAACTTGCAACACTTACATAGGCACAACTGCCGGTGATGCCCACCAGACCTGCCAGACAGCCGTTGACAGTCATGCCGAGATCCGGCTTGCCGATGAAAATCCATGACGTTGCTGTAGCAGTTAATACAGCTGCAATAGCGGCAGTGTTGGTGGTCATGACGATGTGTACCACATCACCCGGGTTTTGAAAACTCATGGTAGAGCCGGGATTAAATCCAAACCATCCAAGCCACAGAATGAACAGACCGATTACTGCCAGAGACATGCTATGACCAGGAATAGCTTTTGGTTTTCCGTTTTCATCATACTTACCATAACGCGGTCCAAGCATAATGGCTCCGGACAAAGCAGCCCAACCACCGACAGAGTGAACGACGGTATCGCCTGCAAAGTCCATGAATCCGAGATTAGATAGCCAACCGCCACCCCAAATCCAGTGACCTACGATGGGGTAAATGATAAGGGTCAGTATAAAAGAGAAAACAATAAAAGCCAAATACTTTACGCGTTCTGCCACAGCGCCGGATACAATGGTTGCTGCAGTACCACAGAAAACCAACTGGAAGAAGAATTTTCCCCAGAATGGTACAGTAGACGTCAAAGTGTCTTTGTAAAAATCAAGACTGGAACCACCCAAAATGAACAGGTTTTGTGTGCCAACCAGCGGATTGTCACCGCCGAACATGAGTCCCCAGCCAAGCAGCATGAATCCAAGCGAAGAAACGGCGAACACAATAAAGTTCTTCGATAGGATGTTGACTGTATTTTTTGATCTGGCAAAACCTGACTCGACTGATGCGAAGCCAAGATTCATAAAGAACACCAGCAAGGCCGCAAATACGACCCATAGAGTATCAACCAGCATTGTGTAATCCATTAATCATTCCTCCTTTATAAAATTAAAGGCGTGTATTTTATTGGAGCACCAATAAAACACACGCCTTTGTGCGCATAATAATCCAGGTATTTTGCTTCCGACTCAAATCAAAATTATCGCTAAAACAGTTAAAGGCGCTTTTGGCAGTTGCCATCAGCGCCTTTGCTTTATTATGCTATATATTAACTAAAACCGGATTAATTGTCAATAAAAAATTAAATGAAATTTTATTAAATCTGCTGTATAATTTTGTGCAAAGAGACATTCACAAGATATCCTTTTGTGGAATATACTAGTTCTCTTAATAGTCAGTAGCTCTAAGAAGTAACTGTTGTATTCAGTGCAAAACTGAAAATGAGCAAAATACAGATGGAGGTACGAATATGGTATTCCTATGTTATCCGAGATGCACCACTTGTCAGAAAGCAAAAAAGTGGCTGGAAGAGCATAATATACATTTTGAAATAAGAGACATAAAGGAAAACAATCCAACATCCGGTGAATTGAAGGAATGGCATAAAAAGAGTGGCTTACCTTTGAAAAGCTTCTTCAATACCAGTGGCCAATTATATAGAAAACTCAATTTAAAAGATAAGCTGCCATCCATGAGTGAAGATGAAATGTATAGCCTGCTGGCATCAGATGGTTTGATTGTAAAACGCCCAATCTTGGTAGGTGACGGCTTTGTCCTGGTAGGCTTTAAAGAATCTGAATGGAAAACTGTACTTGGTGCCGAATAATATAAAAGAAAGTTTCCCAATAAAAATTTAAAGTCAAAAGACCTGTAGTATAAGCCTAAAGCCGGATTTGACAAGAAAAAGAAATTTTTATATGATAATATCTGAACAAAGGCGTTCATCTGATAATGTCGGTCAAGGGCACTTGAGATCCCGGTTTAAAGGCCTCTGGTTCAGTTGTCGACATTATGTGATGAGCGCCTTTTTAAGTTGTGGAAAGGTACCTTGGGAAAAGCATACTGCCCGTTAGTTGCGGGGATAATTGAAATAAACTTTTTAATTGATCTGAGCTTATTTTATTTACAAAAATCTTAGCTTTAGCAGTCGAATCAGATTATGTAAATAGGAGGGGTAGCATATGCTAACCGCAGTAGTAGGAATTAACTGGGGTGACGAAGGGAAAGGACGTATGGTGGATTTACTTTCCGCCCAATATGATATAATCTGCCGTTACCAGGGCGGAAACAACGCCGGCCATACAGTAGTTAATGAAAGAGGCAAGTTTATACTAAACCTGTTGCCCTCCGGCATCCTTCGGGAAAATGTAATCAATGTCATGGGTAACGGAATGGTAATAGACCTGGAGCACCTTTTCGGCGAGATAGAAACTTTACGCAGTAAAGGTGTGAAAATAACGCCCGAAAATTTAAAAATCAGTGACAAAGCATTTATTTGCATGCCCTACCACAAGCAGCAGGATATTCTTGAGGAGGACCGCCTGGCGGAAAAGAAATATGGTTCCACCCGGCGTGGTATAGCTCCCGTTTATGGAGATAAATATCTGAAAAAAGGTATCCGTATGATGGATTTACTCTCGTCGGATACCCTTGCAGGTAAAGTAACTGATATTGTGGAATGGAAGAATATTATGCTTAGCGGATATGGCCAGGAAGGAATATCCCCCGAGTCGATGATGGAATGGCTTATTGAATATGGTAAGCCATTGATTCCTTTTATTACTGATACTACGGAATTTTTACTGGATGCCATCAGGCAGGGAAAGAATATTATGTTTGAAGGCCAACTGGGTGCCTTAAGGGATATTGATTACGGTATTTATCCGTACACAACGTCATCCCAGACTTTAGCCGCATACGCTCCCATCGGGGCAGGCATCCCCGGCGTGAAGCTTGACCATGTGATTGGCATTATGAAAGCCTATTCCAGTTGTGTGGGTGAAGGCCCGTTTACGGCGGAATTGTTTGGAGACGAAGCGGCAAAGCTCAGGGAAGCCGGTGCAGAATATGGAGCAGCTACAGGAAGGCCCCGCAGAGTAGGTGGTTTTGATGTGCCTGCCAGCATATACGGCGTAAAAACTCAGGGAGCTGATGTCCTGGCATTAACCAAGCTTGATGTTCTTTCATATCTTGACAAGATTCCTGTCTGTGTCGCATATGAAATTGACGGCATCCGCTGTAAGCATTTCCCTGCCGGCGACAAGCTCATGAGGGCAAAACCGGTGTATGAATACCTGGAAGGGTTTAAAACGGATATTTCGCATTGCAGAAGACCAGAGGAACTTCCAAAAGCCGCCCTGGATTATATCAGGTTCATTGAAGACGCGGTGAAATGCCCTATTGAATATGTTTCAGTCGGTCCCGGAAGAGAAGATTATATTAAGATGAGATAAAAATAAAAAGGAAGAATGGACTACACTTGTGATTTAACTTTTATAATAATACAAAGGGTGAGTAACATGGTTATCAGGGAAGTTGAAAAGAAAGATTTAGAGGGATTGCTTAAGTTATATACTCATCTGAATAACAATCCTATGCCTGAGATTGATTCGAGAATAATGGAAATTTGGAATACAATATTGGAAGATAAATCACACCACATCATTGTCGGTTGTATAAGTGATGAAATAGTTTCTTCCTGTGTTTTAGTGATCATACCTAACCTTACCCGCGGCCAGCGTCCATATGCCCTGATTGAAAATGTTGTTACCAGCGAGAATCACAGGGGAAAAGGTTATGCAACGCAAATTCTAAACTATGCAAAGAATATTGCCATTCAAAACAATTGTTATAAAATTATGCTCTTAACCGGTTCAAAAGAGGAAAGCACGTTGAATTTCTACCGAAAGGCCGGATATAACAGCGAAGACAAGACAGGCTTTATCCAATGGCTATAGGAAAAGAAAAAAAAGACTGCTTTCCCAGGACAGGGAAATTGCTCTACTGTCTGGATGTGTGTAGAACCCATCCAGACAGTAGAAATATTCTGTTTCACTTGAAATAGCAATTATTGTCTGTTATAACAGAATAAAAACAATAAATTATTATTTATTGAGGTGATAACATGCCCCATGTGGAAATCAAATGCTACCCCGGAAGAACAGAGGAACAGAAGCAAAGATGCGCGGAAAAAATTGCCGAAGATCTGGTTGAAATCCTGGGATGCAGCATGGCCAGTGTAAGTATAGCCATAAAAGAAATTCCTGAAAATGAATGGAAAGAAAAGGTCTGGGATGTAGAAATTGCGCCGAATGAAGAATCCCTGTATAAAAAACCAGGATATAAGTATTAGTAAGACAACACAAACAGGACTTATCCTATACCAGGTCTAAGTATATAATTGATCTGGGATAAAAAATAAATTTGAGTATTTTTTTGATACAAGTATTTAATCTGTACCGTAAAGGTATGCCATACTTAAGGAGAGCGATTTATGAGAATTGAAAAAGCCACCGTAGAAGATGCATCAGAACTGCTTTCTATATACGCCCCTTATGTCAGGGATACCGCTATTACATTTGAATATGATGTGCCTACTTTGGAAGAGTTTAAGAACCGAATCATTGCCATATCTTCAAAATATCCTTATATAAAGGCAGTAGATAACGGTGAAATACTCGGATACGCATACGCCAATACTTTCAAGGAACGCAAAGCATATAGCTGGTCTGTGGAAACGACTATCTACGTAAAGCAGGGAAAACACAGAAAGGGCACAGGAACACTGCTTTACAATGTCTTGGAAAAATCTCTAAAAAACATGGGAATTCTGAATATGAACGCCTGTATCGCTATTCCTGTGAAAGAAGAAGATGACCATCTTACTTATGTAAGCTACCATTTTCATGAAAAAATGGGATTTACTCTTGTCGGAAGGTTCCACAACATTGGATACAAGTTTAATACCTGGTACGATATGGTTTGGATGGAAAAGTTGATTGGCGAGCATAACGTTTCCCCACCGGAAATTCGATTTGGTAAATGGGATATTTATGAATAGACGGGGTGTTGCATAATGAAAAAGAAAGTGGCGATAGCGTATTATTCACGGCATCATGAAAATACGAAAAAGATACTGGATGCTATTGAGGAACTGTGGGATGTAGAGCTGATAAATGTAGTTGAATGTAAAGAGGCGGATTTATCCAGGTATGATATGATAGGTTTTGCATCCGGTATATACTTCAGTAATTTCAGCAGAGAGGTTATAGAGTTTGCAAAAAATAATCTGCCTGAAGAAAAAGATGTATTTCTGATATATACTTATGGCGTTAAGGCAGATTATACATGGGAAATGAGAAAGGTTATAAAGGAAAAATCCTGCCGCCTGCTTGGGACATACGGCTGCAGAGGGTTTGACACGTTTGGTTTCCTTAGGTTTTTCGGCGGAATCGCAAAAGGACACCCAAATAAAAAAGATATAAATGGAGCAATAGAATTTTTCAGGGGTATAATTAATGAGTAGATAAATTCTACGGAGGACTTATGATATGAATAGTCGCAATTTAAAAAGAACAAGGCAGATTCTGATTGCAGGAAGCGGCAATGCCGGCCTTTCAGCGGCAAAGGCAGCCAGGGACCAGGATCCTGAAGCAGAAATTATCATATTTGGCGAGGAGAAACGGTTACCATATTACCGGCTCCGGTTATGTGACTATATTGGAAAAAGCATAAATTATGACGAGCTTGAGGTCAGAAACAGGGAATGGTTTGATAAAAACAGGATTCAGATCGAGACATCGGCAAAAGTTACGGCGATAGATCCCAGTTCCAAGAAAATTGACGTGAATGGCAAAGAATACAGCTATGACAGTCTGGTGCTGGCTACCGGAAGCACCCCGGTCATACCCCCCTTCACGGGAAAAGAATACTCTGGTATTTATACCATTTGGACTATAGAGGATATTGTTGAAATTAACGCGAAAATTCCGTATGTGAAAAAGGCAGTTGTTATCGGCGGCGGACTTCTTGGGCTTGAAGCAGCATATAAAATCTCTGAAACAGGTATTGAAGTTGCCCTGATTGAGTGCATGCCAAGGCTTTTACCCAAGCAACTGGACGAAGAAGGTTCAGAAATATTTAAAAGTAAAGTCGAGAGCCTGGGCATACCAGTATATTGTGGTAAATATGTAGCTGGATTTGAAGGTGGCAATGACGGGCACGTTAAAAAAGTACATATGACTGATAAAACGGTGCTTGATGCCGATATTGTTATCGTATCAGCCGGTGTTGCGCCTAATACTGCTATATTCCGGAATACTGGCATTAGTATGGACCGCTTTGTTAATGTTAATGAAAAAATGGAGACCAGCATTAAAGATATATATGCGGCAGGAGATGTTGCAAGCGTCAACGGCAAATGGTTTGGACAATGGCTTGCAGCAGGCAGGCAGGGTCAGGTTGCCGGGACAAATGCCGCGGGAGGAAATGCTGTATACCAGGTTACAGATATCCCGTATATGCTGACCACCATGGGAACAAGGGTTGTAAGTTCAGGTGATAAGGGCGATATCCAGCCGGACGGTTCTGCAACTTATATGATAGACCGGAAATCGGACAAAGAACGGTTTAACTATTCTAAGCTTGTATTCCGCGATGGAGTGTTTGTTGGATATATACTTATCGGCGAGCCCGCGAAAGAATCAAACAAGCTTCAAACATTAATAAATACCAGTACAAACGCCGAAACCATTAACAGTTTTCTATATAAATAACCCGGAGTGCCTGAATAATTAACCCGGCTATGCCTGACAGCACAGCCGGATATTTATTATTCACTGGATTTAGACCGTTTGCCCTTCCGCTGAATCAGTTTTACCACCTCAACGATTGGTATGACCATGACAGAAAGGGTAAGGGCTGTAATATATTCAGTGAAACTGATATAGGTAAAACCGAAAACATCACGCAAAAACGGTACATAAATAACGGATGCTGTAAGAATAAATGAAAGCATCATAGAGGTAAAAAGGTAAAAATTGTGATTCTGGGTTTTGAAAATTGAACCGTATTGCGAGCGCATATTGTATGAATGAAAAATTTCAGCCATGGACATTGTAAGAAATGCCATAGTCATACCGCTGTCACTATTGGCAATTCTCCACACCCCGTTTTCAATCCTTTCACCGATAAAATAAGCAGCAAGAGTGAGGACAGCCACCATCAAGCCCTGGTAGAAAACACCGAAACCGACACCCCCTGAGAAAATGCTTTCCTTCGGATCGCGGGGCTTTCGCTTCATTATATCGGCTTCCCCCTTTTCTATGCCAAGAGCAAGGGCAGGGAAAGAGTCAGTAATCAGGTTTATAAAAAGGATATGTGCGGGTTTGAGAATTGTAAACCCAAGTATGGTAGCAAAGAAGATGCTGATGACCTCGGACAGGTTGGAGGAAAGCAGGAACTGAATGGATTTGCGGATGTTGTCATATATACGGCGGCCTTCTTCAACGGCAGCCACAATGGTTGCAAAATTGTCGTCAGCAAGTATCATGTCCGCAACGTTTTTGGTTACATCAGTACCTGTTATTCCCATGCCTATACCGATATCGGCATTTTTAATTGACGGCGCATCGTTTACTCCGTCTCCTGTCATGGCCGTGACATATCCACGGGTGCGCCATGCATTGACTATCCTGGACTTATGTTCAGGCTTGACGCGGGCATAGACACCATACTGCTCCACATTGTTTATGAAATCCTCATCGCTTATCTCATCCAGCATGGTACCCGTAATGGCCTGGGAACGGTCTGTAATAATGCCGAGCTGAAGTGCAATAGCCGTTGCTGTCTCTATATGGTCACCGGTTATCATAATGGGACGGATGCCTGCGGTACGGCATTGCTCGATAGCCGGAGGCACTTCATCTCGCACAGGATCTATCATTCCTATAAGTCCTAAAAACACAAGGTTATTTTCATCTTCGGGGGAAAGGGATGTGGGTTGAGTGTCCCATTCGCGGTATCCGGCGGCAAGAACACGCAGCGCTTTGCCTGCTAACCGTTTATTTTCATTTATAAAAAATTGACGTTTTTCTTCCGTTAAGGGGAGAATCTGCCCGTTTTCAATATAATTTGTACATTTAGATATTACTACATCGGGAGCGCCTGTTGTATATTGGATAAATCTTCCCTCAGGTTTTTTATGAAGTGTGGTCATAAGCTTGCGTTCTGAATCAAAGGGAATCTCGGCGACACGGGGGTACTTTTTGGACAATTCATTTTTGGGAAGCCCGATTTTATATGCAAAGTTAACAACAGCAGCCTGTGTCGGGTCACCTTCAGCCTGGCCTTCTTCGTTCAATTCCGCGTCGGAACACAATGCCAATGACGTGGCAAGAAAGCTTTCATCATGGCCGGAATACTCAACAACAGTCATTTTATTCTGGGTAAGTGTTCCTGTTTTATCGGAGCAGATTATCTGTGTGCAACCAAGTGTTTCAACTGCTGTCAGCTTGCGTATTATTGCGTTCCGCTTTGCCATTTTTGTTACGCCTATTGAAAGTACAATTGTGACCACAGCTACCAGGCCTTCAGGTATTGCTGCAACCGCAAGACTTACCGCCAGCATGAATGAACCAAGCAATGTATCGGCAAGGTTTGCACCAGTGGCTGAAGAGGAAAGAAAGTGGCGAAGGATGCTAACGCCGAACATAATGGCGCATATAACAAGGACGAGTATTGTAAGTATGCGGCTGAGCTGAGCCAGCTTTTTCTGCAGGGGAGTTTCACCCTCCTGGGCAGAGGAGATAGCTTCAGCAATCTTGCCCATTTCCGTGTTCATACCGGTGGCAGTGACTACCATCATGGCACGGCCATAAACTGCCGTACTGCCCATATAAACCATATTTATCCTGTCACCTAAGGGAATATCACCTTCCCTGGTTTCAAGAACAGCATCAGTTTTCTCTACCGGTACAGATTCACCGGTCAGAGCTGCCTCTTCAGTTTTAAAACTTACGCAACTTATAAGGCGACCGTCAGCCGGAATGGCATCTCCTGCTTCAAGGAGTACGATATCACCAATTACGAGTTCTTCACTTTTAATACGAATGATACGCCCGTCACGCATCACTTTCGAGGTGGACGCAGCCATTTTCTTAAGAGCTTCAATGGCAGCTTCCGCTTTACTTTCCTGGATTATGCCGAGCGTAGTGTTGAGAATTACGACAAAGAGAATTATAAATACGTCGGACAAAGATTCTCCCGACAAACGGGAAACAATACCTGAGATGACGGCAGCAGCAATGAGTATGAGCACCATGGGGTTTGAAATTTGAGCAAGGATTCGTTGGAAGATAGTAACCTTTTTGCCTTCCTCAATGCGATTATAGCCATACTTGCCAAGTCTTTGCCCGGCCTCGGCAGAAGTCAGCCCCTTTTCGGAACTGCCAACTTCCTTTAGCACTTTCTCCTTGGACATAAAGTAGTGTTTCAAGACAGACTCTCCTTTCTTCAAACAGGCTTCAAACTGTTACACAGGGTTAAAAAAAAGACCCTGCGCGTTATACCGCGCATAAGTCTCGTTCATTTACCGTTTGAGATGAAACGGTTTACTCCGGACCAGACGGTGTAATTGCCGCCATGATGTTGACCCGAAGCGCGCCTGACAGCGCGAACTACTCCCTTATGCCCTAAATATTATTATATCTGAATTACTTTGTCAAATAACCATGGCATTTTCTAGCAATAAATATAACGACTTTTTTCCTATGAAATTAATGTAAAAAACCGCTGCAAAACAAAAGGACTTATAGTATTATATGAGTTAAAGAATAAATTATTGATACAAGATTTGCCATGACTTTTACCATACAACTTATTCAAGGAGGTTGGAGTATGATAAAGCATAAAATCGCAGATGGAATATACATGCTTACCATGAATGTGGAGAACATACTGTTTGAAGGAATATGGGAGATAGCAAATGGAGTAACCCTTAACTCATATATAGTTCAGGGGGAAAAGACTGCAATAATTGATGGTGTGATTGGTTGGGACGGAATACCCGAAACCCTTTATAAAAACTTAGGGGAAATAGGCATTGACCCTAAAAACATTGATTACCTGGTTGTAAATCACATGGAACCTGACCATTCAGGATGGATTTCAAATTTCAGGAGAATAAAAGATGATTTCACGATAATATGCACTGACAGGGCTGCAAAGATGGTATCATCCTTTTACGGGGAAGATAAGATAAGGATTATGAAGGAAGGAGATACACTGGACCTTGGAAAAGGCAAGGTGTTAAGTTTCCACCCGGTGCCCAATGTCCATTGGCCGGACACCATGTATACTTATGAGCGGGACACAAAGACCCTTTTCTCATGTGACATGTTTGGAGCATTTGGCAGGATGGACAAGCATTGCTTTGATGATGAGCTGACACCTGAAGAGGTGGATTTCTTTGAGATTGAGGGAATAAGGTATTATTCCAACGTAATGGCTACTTTTACATCCAGCCTTAAGAAAGCAATTGAGAAAGCAAAAACGCTTGAAATAAAAACTATTGCACCGGGGCATGGACCGGTTTACAGGAAAAACCCCCAGAAAATTATGGATGACTATACCAGGTTTTCCATGTATGCCGATGGGGCAGGAACGAATGAAATTACCATATTATGGGGTTCTATGTATGGGATGACGGCAAAAGCGCTTGATTATGCCGAAGGTATACTCAAGAGGGAAGGCGTCAAGTATAATAAACTGGAAGTGTCTCAGGTAAGTGAAAGTGAAATTATGGCAAATGTCCTTAAGTCTGCGGGTATTATTATTGCAGCTCCCACGTATGAATACAAGCTTTTCCCGCCAGTTGCGGCAGCATTGGATGAGATTGGCAGAAAGAGAATCACAGGCAAGACGGCTTTCAGATTCGGGTCATATGGATGGTCCGGTGGTGCAGAAAAGGAACTTAAAGAAATATTGGAAAGGAATAAGATGAACTGGGACTTCATCGAATCGGTGGAGTTTGAAGGAGCTCCAAAGGAAGAGGACCTTAACAAGATAGAAGCCAAAGTGATGGAACTAATAGTAAAAATGAAGAAAAAAGTAATTGAATAAGAAGTTTATGCCGCAAGATAACATCCGGTCCACTGAAGGCCAGTGATACTGTTTTATAGCAGATAAGCAAATTAAGCACACGTTAACTTTTGAAATGACATGAATGGATAGTTAACGTGTGCTTAAATTATTAATTCTCCACTTATTGAATGGACAGTTAACTAATGCCTAACCCGCTTACCTGTTGATAATCTCCGCATAAACCAGTGTCTGGTTTAGCAACTGGTATGGCACTTCCCCAAATGTTACCGGTCCTGCAAACGGCGGTGTCGCTTTGCCTTCTAGTTTACCATAAAGATAATTAAGTATACAGTTACAGGAAAAAACCGGCTTAACATCCTTGAAATTTTGCAACTGTTCATTGAAACTTGTTGCATAATCTCTTACAGCACGTGCAAAACGGTATTCCTTTCCTGCAAACACAGGAGCATAAAAATCTACTTTCTTATCTTTGGCTGATATTGATTTAATGGACACATTTATCAATACACCGTTGTAATCTGCCACCAATGGTAATTGCGTATCTATATTGTTTTCTGCTATATAATCTGACAGTATTACTTCCTTGCCGTTGACTAAACATTTTGTAACTGATAACGTGTCTTCTGAAAATTCAATTTTTACATCATTTTCATCAATACTGAAAATATTTACAATACCAAGAGAAGCCATTTTATCGTCAGGTAAGCATATATGTAACGCAATGGCTTTGTCATTATATGATGTACCTGTAACACCATCAAAAACCTTTGCATTTGAACCGGTTGAGAGGTCAAAACCTGAAATCCAGCCGACTATGGGATACATGAATATGTCATTTGAATAAGGTGCTTCTTTGGCATAAAATACGGCCACATCACTGGCGAAAGGCAATACTAAAAATGTCAGGCCGTTAGGATAGGCATCTTTTGTTATATTCAATATATTATTCTTGTCGTATACAACAGTTTTGTAATCAACTGCGCAGGCGATTTCGTTTACAAACAATTTATCCTTGCTGGTGATGCCACCTTGATCTGTAATAAAATAAGGGGTGGTTCCTGCAATCCACTTGCCTTTCGGCAATTGACTCAATAAAGATTCATCGGCTGCAATATGTAATATTCTGCCTTCATGGATTAATTTTATTGCTTCATCAAGATTAACAAACATATTCTTTCCCTCCTATAGTTTTTTCAATGCCTCAACATCTTTTCCCAAAATCGATGCATATTTTCCGAAAAATGCTTTCATTTCCTGCATGCATTGTTTAAGCATTTCAGGTGTTGGTTTGAAGGAATACTTACCCTGTAATCTGGAAATTAACAGGTTGAGACCCAGAACAGAAGACTGGTACTTAATTTCTTTCTTAATTAATTTTTCAAATACTAAATCCAATTCCATACCTATTTATCATCCCCCATTTTATTCTATAATTGGTAAAATAACCAATATTTTCATATGCCATAATGTACATGATAACTTATTTATCGACAATTATTTCACAAAATTTTATACGCAATTTTATTTTTATATAATCTGATAGGTTTCATATTCACATGTCCTTTTCTATAATTGAATATTTGCAGATTTATATTAAAGTCATAATTGTTTATGGCTCTTCTTCAAATTAAGCCTGTCTATATAAAATTAACATCATATAAATATTGCAATAACTGCATAAAATATCAGGAATGACCTCATTTTATATTAAACTTAACCATATATTGCACTATTACCTATTTATTGCTATAATCAACGAAATATCAGCCGATGAATTGGTGCAGGAATCAAAGACTTACAAGACGCCTGTTCACTAGAGTCAATTATATTTTGCAAGGGGGTACTCAGTGTGGAAAGAGACATAAAAGAACTGGCTTATCAGTTGGGGGCCAATGTTTGCGGAATAGGAAATATAGAAAGGTTTAAAGATGCACCTACAGGTTTTTCACCTCTTGACCTGTTTGACAGGTGCAAGTCTGTTATAGCTTTGGGAATAGCTTTGCCAAAAGGACTGTATGAAGTCCCGCCGAGATTGCTTTATGGCCACTTTAACCGCAATATGCCTGCAATCCTTGATAACATTGCGATGAACCTGGCCAAGGAACTGGAAAAAAGATATAATTGTATTGCTGTTCCGGTTCCCAGCGATACCCCCAATGAATATTGGGATGCAGAAAACTTAACTGCAAAGGGATTGATTTCGATGAGGCACACAGCAGTATTATGCGGGCTTGGTTCTATCGGGAAAAGCTCACTCCTCATCAATCCGGAATATGGAAACCGTTTGACGCTGGGAGCTGTCCTCACTGATTTGGTATTGGAGCCGGATGATTTGCAGCCGGATTTATGCATTGAGGGTTGCAACAGATGCGTTGACAGTTGCCCTGTGCATGCTATTGCAGACAAACAGGTGAATCAGAAGTTTTGCCGTTTGAATACCTATGGTAAAACTGCCAGGGGATTTGGTACTGTTGATTGCAACAAATGCCGTACCGTATGCCCTATAAGATTTGGAATAATACGTTAAGAAACTAAGATGAGTAATTATCCAAAATATAATGTATTTTAATAAATCCGGAGGATCGAATGTCTAAATACAAGTGCATACTGTTTGACTGTATGGAAACTTTGGTTGATGTTATTGAAAAACCTGATGTAAGGCTTTATGCATACTGGGCCTATGCCGGTTGTGGATGTGAGGCTTTATGGGAAAGTTTTGACGCTTTTTTGGATCAATACAATATGGCAAGAGGCGAGCTGGGGAAACGGCGTGCTGAATTTGAAGAGTATGATATGTCAGAGCGGTTTGAATTTATGGCACAGCAACTGACAAATGACAGCGCTGCCATAAAAAACATAACTGAGGCGGTTTCATATAATTATTGGAGAAACTACAAGTCAAACTGTATTGTATATGACAACGTAAAGTCTCTTTTGGATGAGTTGTATAGTGAATTTAAACTTGGCGTTGTGTCGAACTTCATGGTGAAAGACGGGATTGAAGAGCTTCTTAAAATCTTTGACATTGATAAGTATTTCGATTTTGTTGTTACATCCATAAACGTGGGGTGGAAAAAGCCACACTCTAAAATTTATGATACAGCGTTGAACCTTGCACAGGTTTCAAAAAAGGAGATACTGTTTGTGGGAGACGACTATGATTGTGATTTTATTGGTCCGACAAAATTTGGATTTGACACCGTATTATTGGATAAGGAATGCATTCACAGCAATGTGGAAAGGCGAATAACATCTCTGGACAATTTAACTGAATTTTTATAACAATAAAGGAAACGAGAATTGTTTTAATGCATTTCATAATCATAATGTGAAATTAGGTGGTAAAGATGAAGGTACTGGTTCTAAACGGAAGCCCTAAAGGGGAATATAGCATCACGCTGCAGACTGTGTTGTTCCTTGAAAAGAAGTTCCCGGAACATGAGTTTCGGTTTTTGCATGTCGGACAGCGCATTAAGGCTTTTGAAAAGGATTTTTCAGTGGCAGCCGGCTCAATAAATGAAGCTGACCTGGTGATATTTTCCTATCCTGTTTACACCTTTATTGCGCCATCCCAGTTACACAGGTTTATTGAACTTTTGAAAGAGTCCGGTATTGACCTGTCAGGCAAGTTTGTTACCCAAATCACCACATCTAAACATTTCTATGACGTAACTGCACATAAATATATCCAAGATAACTGCCAGGACTTGGGAGTAAAGTTTATTAGAGGCCTGTCTGCAGACATGAATGACCTCTTGACAGAAGCGGGGCGCAAAGATGCGGTAGAGTTTTTCAAATATGTGTGTTGGTGTGTTGAAAACGGTATTTATGAACCTTTACCTAAAGTAGCTGTAAGCACTGCACATATTCCCGTTACGCCAATTCCATTGATTGAGGATGGGAAAAACGGAGATGTTGTTATAGTAACTGACTGCGCGAAGGATGATAAACAGTTAAGTAGTATGATTAACAGGTTCAGGGCAGTTTCGAAACATAAGACCCGTATCGTTAACATTGCCGAATACCCTTTCCAGGGTGGATGCCTGGGATGCTTTAGTTGTGCAGCTACAGGTAAATGCATATACAAAGATGGTTTTGACGATTTCCTTCGCAATGTTATCCAGACTGCCGATGCCATAGTTTATGCCTTTAGCATAAAGGACCATTCCATGGGCTCTGTTTTCAAGATGTATGATGACAGGCAATTTTGTAACGGACACCGGACGGTGACAATGGGAAAGCCTGTTGGATACCTCATAAGCGGTAATTATCCTGCCGAGACCAATTTACAGATGATTATTGAAGCCAGGAGTGAGGTGGGAGGAAATTTCCTGGCCGGCGTAGCATGTGATGAATTAGACCCTGATGGTGAGACAGACCGGCTTGCAGCAATACTTGATTATGCAATAGATAACGGGTACTGCCAGCCAAAAAATTTCTATGGAGTAGGCGGATTGAAGATTTTCAGGGACCTTATCTGGTTAATGCAGGGCTTGATGAAAGCTGACCACAAGTTTTACAAAAAACATGGATTCTATGATTTCCCGCAAAAGAAAAAGGGGACAATACTAAAAATGTATCTGGCAGGTGCTCTTGTATCTTCTCCGAAAGTTAAGTCCAAAATGGGAAACAAACTTTATGAGGGCATGCTCGCTCCTTATAAAAAGGTTTTATATAAATCATAACACAGTATCACCAGATACATTGAGGTGCTGGAGCCCGCGCAATGTGATAATATAATTGCTAAACCTCCGTGAAAGCCTAAATCCATATAACTCAACAAGGCAATCCAGCCGCCCATTTTACCAAATGTAACTGAAACAGAATATATGTAAATTGAAAAAATTATAGTATAATCATGAAGAGTAATGTATAAAAGGGTTAAAAGCATTGTCTACATGATTATACGGGGGGATTATTTTGGTACGTCTAATAGAAAATGGTGTCTATTTCCTGAACAGAGAGACAATTCTTGAACTTAAAGAAGACGGGAATCTGGATATAATTAAGGGAGAGAATAGGACAGGGGATTTACCTGTTGATGTATCCAAACTGAACCGAGAGGAAGCAAGAAAAAATACAATAGCATATAAAATTTTGATGAACCACAACACAAGTAATGACCCGGAAAATTTAAAATTACGCTTTGATGCCCTGGCATCCCATGACATTACTTATGTTGGTATCATTCAAACAGCCCGCGCAAGCGATTTAAAAGAGTTTCCCATTCCCTATGTATTGACCAACTGCCATAACAGCCTGTGCGCAGTCGGGGGAACCATCAATGAAGACGACCACGTATTTGGACTTTCCGCTGCCCAAAAATACGGCGGCATTTATGTACCGGCACATCTGGCTGTAATTCATCAATACATGAGAGAAATGATGGCTTCCTGCGGAAGCATGATTTTAGGGTCAGACAGTCATACACGGTATGGTGCCCTTGGTACGATGGGTGTAGGCGAAGGTGGCCCTGAGTTGGTAAAACAGCTGCTTCAGAAAAGTTATGATATTTCATATCCTGAGATTATCGGCGTGTATTTGGAAGGAAAACCTCAAAAAGGAGTCGGACCACAGGACGTAGCCCTTGCCATTATTAAAGCCGTATTTGAGAAGGGTTTTGTAAAGAACAAGGTAATGGAGTTTGTAGGCCCCGGAATCAGCAACTTATCGGTTGATTTCAGAAACGGCATTGACGTTATGACCACCGAAACCACCTGTCTAAGCTCCATCTGGGAAACTGATTCAAAAGTGAAGGAATACTACGAAATTCATGGCAGGCCTGAAGGCTACTCTGAGTTAAAAGCCGGAGACATTGCATATTATGACGGCATGATAATTGTAGACCTTGACAAAATTGAGCCAATGATAGCTTTACCATTCCATCCCAGTAATGTATTTACCATATCGGAGCTTAACAGCAATGCTTATGATATTTTGAAACATGTTGAAGAAGAGGGAAGGAAACTCATTGACAATCCATCAATCACGTTTTCACTGACGGACAAGATTGTTGACGGGAGATTAAAGGTTGATCAGGCTGTAGTAGCAGGATGCGCAGGAGGCACTTTTGAAAATCTATGCGACATTGCTTCCATTGTTGACGGCCATTCCATAGGAAATGAAAGCCTTGCATTTTCCGTTTATCCCGCAAGCCAGCCTGTCTATTACGAGTTGGTACGGAACGGAATGGCAGCTAAAATGATGGCTGCCGGAGTTGTAATAAAGACTGCTTTTTGCGGACCATGTTTCGGAGCAGGAGATACCCCTGCCAATAACAGTATCAGCATAAGGCACACTACACGCAATTTCCCGTTCAGAGAGGGTGCCAAACCTAATAACGGACAAATTAGCTCTGTGGCATTAATGGATGCAAGATCCATTGCGGCAACGGCAATAAACGGCGGTATACTGACACCTGCTACGGAAATGGATGTAAGAAGCCCAGGCGTGGCATATTCATTCAGTAATGAGATATATTCAAAGAGAGTTTACAATGGATTCGGTAAGGCTAAAAGGGAAGAGGAATTGAAATTTGGACCCAATATAGCTGACTGGCCGAAAATGAGTGAACTTCCCAGGCACCTTATTTTAAAAGTCGCATCAGTAATAAATGATCCTGTGACAACAACGGATGAGCTGATACCTTCAGGGGAAACATCCTCGTACAGGTCAAATCCTCTAAGACTGGCAGAATTTACCCTGGGCAGAAAAGATCCCGGCTATGTGAAACGGGCAAAGGATATACAATTGCTGGAACAGGAACGCAAGAATATTGCTGAAGATAATAAGGACGCAGTAAAGGGTAACTTAGAGAAGGAAGTTTCTGACAGTCTGAGGGATATATATGTCAGGTTAAGAGACAGCGGGGTTTCCTTCGATTTGAGCGAAGCATTGACAACCACAGGCATCGGAAGTGTTGTGTGTGCCGTAAAACCTGGGGACGGTTCAGCAAGAGAGCAAGCCGCCTCGTGCCAGAAAGTGCTCGGCGGCTGGGCAAATATCTCTGTGGAGTATGCGACAAAGAGGTATAGAAGCAACCTGATAAACTGGGGTTTGCTGCCGTTTACTCTTGAAGATGGTTTTATATCAGATTTTGAAGTAGGAGATCTGATATTTATACCGGATATAAGAAGCAAAGTTGAAAACGGAGAAGAGGTTTTTCCGGCCAAGGTGATTGGTAATGGTAAAGTCCGGGATTTAAAACTTTACTTAAAGAATCTCACAAGGGAAGAGAGAAACATCATTCTTGAAGGATGCCTGATTAACTATTATAAAAAAGCATAGAATAAAAACTACTGACGTTGAGTGTTGGAATTTATTAAGCAAGGAATCAGGGGCGGTTCAGGGACATAAAAAGAACCACCCCTGACTTTATATTGCGGTATTTACCTTCTAACTGATATAATCATACAGTAATTATTATTTTGAGGTGGGAATGATGTTTTACATAAGGCTTCCATGTTAACTTAAGCTAAAGGCTGAAGCACGAGGTCCTCCATTTATGTTAACTTAATACGCATAAAATAAAAGATTGGAGGATTCTACATGAAAGTTGCAAATATGAAAATCATTAGTATGACGCAATTAAGCGAAACCCAGATAATCCAGGCAGCCCAGATACTCACCGACAGTATCCCTATCGGTTGGCCTACACTTCAACATGCCCTGGATGAAATATATACACTCATGATTCCTGAAAACACCCTGCTTGCTGCTGTCGAAGATGATGTTGTAGTAGGTCTGGGCGGAATACTCCCGGCTTATAACGGCAATGTCTTCGAATTACATCCGCTGGCTGTCCGCAGTGATAAACGAAGGCAGGGTATTGGCAGAGCGATAGTTACAGCACTGGAGGAAGAAGCGAAAAAACGGGGAGGATTAACAATATACTGCGGGGCTGATGACGAAAGAGATGTTGGTGAAACATCCTTTGCAAATGCTGATTTATTTGATGATCTGCCCGAAAAGATAAAGAACTTTTCTCCCGGTACGCATCAGTCCGGCTTTTACATGAAACTGGGATATAAAATTATCGGGGTCATGCCTGATGCAAACGGAAAAGGGAAACCGGACATTTTCTTAGGCAAACGTCTATAGTAAACGCTTATTTAAGCAAGATGTGAGGTGGGACATATTGCCGTCCCACCTCTCTGCATTAAGAGAACTGTCTCCTTGTCCCTGTTTACAGAGTATATATTTATTGGCGGGAGGTACCGAAAAAGATGAACATTCTTATTGCGGACGACGAGAACGACATCCGGAACCTGGTAAAAATCAGCCTTGAAGAAAACGGGTATACTGTATTGACGGCGAAAAACGGCAAGGAGGCATGGGATATTCTTACAACGCAACAAGTCCATCTGGCAATCCTTGATGTGATGATGCCGGTGATGGACGGGTTTAATCTTCTGCGCAAAATCCGTGAACACAGCACCATTCCTGTTATCTTTCTTACAGCCAGGGCTGATGATATGGACAAGGTATTGGGGCTTGGTCTGGGCGCAGACGATTATATTGCCAAACCTTTTTCCATTGCTGAATTAGTAGCCCGCGTGGGTGCGCAGCTACGACGGAACAATGAATACCTTTCACCGAAGGAAAAGCCTTCCGCAAGCATTAAGTATGGGGATCTGACTGTAGACAAGGAAAAATGCTGTGTTTTTAAAAATGGAGAAGCAATTGAACTGGGAGCAAAGGAATACAAGCTCCTTCTGTATTTCATCGAGCATCCGGAAAAAGTCTTTACGAAAAGGCAGCTTTACAGCGCAGTGTGGGATGAGGATTACTATTATGACGATAACACTGTGATGGTGCATATAAGCAGGATCAGGAACCGTATTGAAGATGACCCTCAAAACCCGCAATACCTGAAAACAATTCGTGGAATCGGATACAAGCTTCATTATACGGGTAGGTAGTTGTGAAACTTATGTAAAGTTATGAATAATGGGTAAAAAGTTATGAAAAAAATACGATTTTTCAGATACGGAAAAAAAACGGAAAAGAAAGCTCGGAAAAAACTCTCCAATCAATTCCTGATAAACTTCCTGGTAATATTTTTACTGACGGTGGTGGATACGGTACTTGCATTTATGCTCCTTGCCTTTACCAGCCGGTTGATTTCCGGTTCACTGGTTAAGAACCAATTTCCTGCAAACGCAATCGTCCAGGATGATTACCGTCAGATAGACGCGTCTGCCATTTTGGAAAACGGCGGCGGGGTGCAGGTTATAGACAAGGAATATCAGGTTGTTTTTTCAGAAGGGCTTGACACCATTAAAAAAGATAAGCTGACTGCTGCAGAATTTACAACATTCCTGACAGAAAGCAGAAGCAAACCTTACCATTATGATATTGTCTATCATCCGGAAGGAGAATATTGGCTGATTATCACTTTCCCCACGTCCATCCGGCTGGATTTCTCCCTGGTTTACAACAAAGCAGCCGCTACAGGTGATTTATTGCGGGCAAGCTGGGCTATTGCCTTTGTGGTTCTGAGTTACCTTTTGATCCTCGCGGCTTTCGCTTTTGTCTATTCCAGGATTACAGCCGCCGGTATTACTGTACCTTTGAAAAAGCTCTGCGACGGTACCAGGCTTTTGCGTGAAGGCGATTATTCAGCACGGGTGGATTTGCACCTGAAAAATGAATTTGCCGAACTTCAGAACACATTCAATGACATGGCTGCCCGGATTGAACATGAAGTTTCCATGAGAAAGAAATCGGAGGAGGACAGAAAACAACTAATCCTTGACATTTCCCATGACCTTAAGAATCCTATGTCCAGCATACAAGGTTATGCAGAGCTTCTCATGAAAAAGAGAGAGTTAACTGTGCAGGAGCGCGATGAATACCTTGATATCATTCTCAATAACAGTAAAAGAGCAAACCGCCTGCTTACCGAACTATTTGAACTTTCTCAGATGGACAGTCCGGAATTTTCCCTTAATACTGCCAAAACAGACATCTGCGAATTTGTCCGGCAAATATGCGGTGAACTTGTGCCCCAGTTGGAACATGAAGGGTTTAAATATGAATTTGATATATTTGAAGAAAACGTCTTTGCATTTCTGGATACTGACAGGTTCAGCCGGATTATTCATAATCTTGCGAATAATGCGATGCGTTATAACCCCAAAGGAACGTTGATTTCCGTAAAACTTACGGTACGGGGCAACCAGGCGGTGATAGATTTCAGTGATGACGGAACCGGCATTCCGGCTCACCTTGCGGACAATATATTCAAGCCTTTTGTCCGGGCGGATCTTTCCCGTAATTCCAAAACAGGAGGCAGCGGGTTGGGACTTTCCATAGCGAAAAAGATCGCTGAGTCCCACGGAGGAGATCTGACACTGTTGCCCAACAGAAATAATGGCACCGCTTTTAGGATCACGGTTCCTGTGGTATAGAGGTTTATTTATTTTGACATATTCAATATAAATTTAAGGTAAATTTAAGGTTTATATCAGCTGTATGAAAGGTTCGGTTGTTATGATAGTGACGAACCTGATGAACAGCTGATTTTTTTATGAAGAGGTGATGTGTAGTGAAATATGAACCGGCCCGATTGGAGATATTTTTAACCAGGCTTACTTTTTCCCTGTTTGGCAGAACTATATATAAGACATTTTCGGACCGCCTGCCCATTAGCGGCGACGAACAGGTGCTTGACTTTGGCTGCGGCATGGGAACTGTTGCGTATTATGCTGCAAAAAAGCTGCCACAGGGACAACTAACCTGCCTGGATATTTCCAGCAGGCGGCTTAAAGCCTGCCGTAAAACTTTACGTAAGTTTACGAATGTTAAGTTTATGCAATGGGATTCTGAACCACTGGAGAAAGAATGTTTTGACTTAGTATACTGCCACTTTGTATTACACGATATTCCGGAACCTGAATTGGAAAAAACAATCCCTATGTTGGCTGAGTCCCTGAAACCCGGCGGTTTGCTTATTTTCCGGGAACCGTTGAATGAAACGGGAAAAATAAGCGCTATAAAACGCCTAATAAACCAAAGCAAGCTTTCCCTCAGTGATAGCCGGATCACAGATGTACCGATGATGGGGAACACTCTTGAAAGCATATATATTAAAAAATAATGGAGGTAAATATTCATGTTTATTACAACCCTGTTTTTAACTTTAATTTTTTTATCTGCATTAGCACTTGCCAGAATTTTGTACTTAACAGTTTATTATGTTATTTCAAGACTAAATAAACTGACAGCCCTGAAACAGCTTAATTCCCTGAAAAAAACGGCTATTTTTGTTTTGCTGATGGTAATTCTGATTACAGGACTCATTATTTTTTCTCAACATACAGCTTCGACTCCGCGAATTAATGATGAATACGGAAATATCCCTGAAAACAGTATTACAGAACTGACAAAAATTAATCTGAACGGTAGAAAACAGTGGATCAGTATCAGAGGTTGGGATAAAAATGCGCCAGTCCTGCTTTTCCTTGCGGGAGGTCCCGGCGGGACGCAGATGGCCGCTGTGCGCCATGATCTGTCAGAACTGGAGAAACATTTTGTTGTTGTTAACTGGGATCAGCCCGGCTCCGGAAAGTCCTATTATGCTGAGAAGTCGAAAAACATTACTGTTGAAACCTATATTCAGGACGGGTATGCACTTACTGAGTACTTAAAGAAACGCTTTTCCCAGGAAAAGATTTATCTTATGGGAGAATCATGGGGCAGTGCACTGGGAATTTTCCTTATTGACAGGTACCCGGAATCCTATCATGCCTTTATTGGTACAGGACAAATGGTTGATTTTGAAGAAACCGAGCGGATTGACTATGCAAAGGCTATGGAAATCGCGCAGTCCAAAGGCGATACCGGAGTAATAAGGAAACTTAAGGCAAATGGTGAGCCGCCTTATTATGGAAAGTATGTAACATGGCGAAGTGCCGTATATCTGAACTATCTTACCGCATATATGGTGGAAAATCCCCAGATCCATAATTCCGGCTACAATACCCTGCGTGACATTCTATCCTCTGAATACGGGTTGCTTGATAAAATCAACTTTTTCCGCGGGATTGTCAACACATACAACTATGTATACCAGCAGCTTTATCCCATTGATTTGAGAAAGGAATATACGAGGCTTGATGTGCCTGTTTACTTCTTCCTGGGCCGGCATGATATAAATGCACCTACGTCGCTGGCGGAGGAATATATAACGGTTTTGGACGCACCTGAAAAAAAGATAGTATGGTTTGAGCATTCAGGCCACAGTCCCTGGATCAATGAATCGGAAAGGTTTGTAAAGGAGGCTCTGTCATGCTTTTTGGGAAACAAAGTACAATAAGAAGGAGGATAAGAATGGTACACCCTATTGTTTTTCTACCGCTGTTTATTGCAATTATTATAGTAATCTCGAATTACACCGAATCAAAAGGCAATATCGTGATTCTTGAGAATCCAAATGGAAAAGGGTTCGTGGCGGATTTCAGTAAATGGACAACAACCAATAAATGTACATTAGTCCTTAACAAAGGTGATGAAGTGCGGGTTGAGGTAGTTCGCGAAAACGGGGAAATTGGTCTGACGATTACCGGCAAAAACGGCAGTGAACCATATACAGGGAACAACCTTGAATCAATAACATTCACAGTTACGGTGTCGGAAACAGATGAGTATGATTTCCGAATCACCGGCAAAAAAGCCACCGGTAAAATCACAGTCAGGAAAAAAGCATAAACACTATTGCCAATGGTTGTCAACGGGACGGTTTTCTTGACACAAATTTATGTACATTATCAAACAATATGTCAAGAAAACCGTCCCGTTAACATATTTCAAGTCCTTGTGAATTCTCCATGTTACGGATATTTATCAAAGCTTTAACAATGTCGCCCACTTTAGCAATAACATGAAACAAATCCCCGCCTTTTTCGTCAATAAAATTTGAGAGGTTGATGGTGATGAAAAAGGCATTATTTATCATTTTGACATTGTCTATTGTTCTTACCCTGACGGCCTGTGAAATAGGTAGCAACAAAAGTGCCAAAGATAATATTCCGGTGAATAAACCCAATATTGAAGAAAATACAAATGATTCCAATCCTGAGGAAAATGTCAGTGAACCAGGTGTTGAAGAAGGTACAGATATTGTTCCTGATAACAGTCAGATGCCAATAGACGAAGATGTACCTGAAGACACTAAAGATGTATTACCGGTTAAGCTTACAGAAGTTGTGGTTGAGCCTAAAAGTAAGCCATCTATTGGGTTTTCCTTCAGCCTGCCGGAAGGCTGGACCTACGAAGTTGAATACTCAGATGACGAATCATGGAAACGTATTTCTGCTTACCTGAAACCTGAAGCTGACGGGATAGAGGGAGATATAGCAATTGAATATATGGAATTTTTTGGTGTCTGTGGTACCGGGCTCAGCATAAAAGAGATTGATTTCAATGGTTATAAAGCAGCCATGGGATATTACGACAATAGCCCAATCTGGAGTTTTATTATTTTGAAAGGCGATTATGACAACTGCGTTATCATTAACTCCGCCCACAACTGGTACAAGGAATATGAAGATGAGATTGACATAATATTAAGTTCGGTAAGGTTTAAATATTACGAATAGCGAGTAAGCAAATTGGCACTCGTTTACTGTCCATTCATTAAGAAAGTATAAGTGCAAAGTACCTCTTAAACGCTACCCTGTATCGCTCGTCCTACTAGGTTTGTCATATTTATGTCAGATAGTAAATGTGTTATAGTATTACAGTATTACCTATTTCAAAGCTAAAGGGGTTTTCAGATGTCATTTTACAAAGGTATTTACATGGAACAATTTGTAATGGCTTTGAAGGAGTTTCAAACCGTTGCAAAAAGAGATACGGAGGTTTTGCTGGAAGACTTTTTGAGTGAAAGGATAAAAGAAGAAATAGAAAGAAACAACTATGAGGCTTTCAGGGAAACCTGCAAAAAACTATGCAGTGTGGGCAGTTATTCATCGATTATCAATTTCATGTATGGTGTATTTTCAAGTGGCTCAACCTATAACCTGGCAAAACTGAAAGAGATACTGGATACGGTAAAAGTTCGGAATGATATAAAACTTTCTGACATATGTGCTGATTTTTATCTGTATGTCCAGAAACTGACCGTTTTTTACCAGCAATATGGCATATATAACTTTGATTTTGATACCATTGACCTATATAGAGGCGATGCGGAAAAGTACTTCGTACCGGATGGTTATCCACCCTTTAAAATACCAAAGGTTATTTCGGAATATATACTGAATCGCTTATTTGACCTGGATGTGAACATTGACAATATCACCAGTCAGGATATTGATTACATAGTTGCTGAAAGTGTCAGAATTAAAACATTGGAAATTGAGAAAGAGAACGAATACACCGAAGAACATAACAGGATACAGGAAGAACATGAAAAGCAGGGCAAAATGAATATTCCCAGGTATGTGCCGGAAAAGGCGACAGAATTTAAGAAAAATCTGGAGGTTACAGGCCTGCTTTTGGATATATTCAGAAGGGCGGCGGCAAATGGCAATGAAGATACCGTGTATTATATTCAGACAAAATACCTCTGGCCCATAATGAATACAGTTCCGTGGAAACAGCAGGATATTGTTGAAGTGCAATTGATGGGAATTATGCTCGAATCATATTTGAGAAGCATATATGATTTTGAGGTGTTCAGGAACCTTGATGTATATGCGCGTTTGGAAACAGACAATAACTACAGTGAAACAGATTTTCTAAATGAAATGGTAAACGACAAACCTGGTTTACTGTCAGCACCTGCCATAGAATTTGGAAAGAAAAACAGGCAACTGGGCAGGTTGATGGCTACAGTCATATATTCGGCAAGAGACACCCTGAAGAAATTCCTGCCCGATTACCTGTATTCCTTTATGCTGGCAATAGTGCCATATTTCCTTTATTTCAACGGGTATTGCGATGAAGCGTCTGAATTCCTGATAAAAAACTATAACCAGCTAAACAGTGAAAGTAAACAGAAATTTTTCCTGCAAATGACAATTGCCAAATGCATTTTGTCCGGTAAAAACCTTCAGAAAATAAATATTTTATATGGCTTTTTCATCGGCGAACTGAACAGGCTGGATTTGGTAAAAAATGAAATACTGGCGGTTACCGGCGAAATTGTACAATACATAAAAGATGTCAAAGAATATCTTTATCTCAGCCATGATTATACGATAAAAACTCAAAGGCCGTGGCATGACATAGTTTTTGGCGGCGGCAGCATTACAGAAGATTTGAAATCGGCTGAAAAATTGCTGGCCCAGAATAAATTACTGCCAGAACCTCTGTTTTCAAGGCTCATGACGTATGTTGAGGCGTTTTGCAACCCATCAGGCATAAAGTTGGACAAACTAGGGCTTCCAAGACAAGACAATGATGACAAATTGCGTGACGCGTTATCATTTGAACTCATCAGCAGAGGCAGGGGTATTATGAGCAGTATTGAAGAGTATGCGGTATATTACTTAAGCCTCCATCAGCTTAAACTCCGCCAGAGTATTGATGTTTTTCTGCAAAGGCATATTTCGAGGTTAATGGATGAAGCCATAGAAGAAACCATTGAAAAAATAAAACTAATAAAAACAGAATTTATTAAGCATAAAGTCCGTCCAGGTGCGGACCTTTCTGACACAGGGAACAATACAGAAATTGATATGGAGGCTGTTCTGGAAAGTGAAACTGAAAACATACTGAAACAGTTTGACGAAGTGTACAATGAACTGGCGAGAAAACTTGAAAACCGGTACATCGGCCGCGAAGATGTGGAATTGTACATTGACAAATTGCAAATGGATTTTATTAAAAAATATAGTTTGGGTGTGCCTGGAAATAACCTGATAAGCAAGTTGCCTTATGAGGAACGGAAAAATTGCAGTAATTTCCTTGTAACTTCTGAAATTGTGTACAGGATGCTGTGCAGGCGCGAGGATCATAAAAAGTTGGATTTTTCTCCTGCACTAATCCCGTTGACAAAAGCCCTGGAACTGGTACTGAACATAGTTTTCCAAAAGATGCCTTTGATTGAATCGGCATTTGACGAAAATTCCAGAAAGTATTACTTTTATCAGGGCAAAAAGAAAGAGTCTATCGAATTGGGACCGTGTATAAATTTGCTTAAAGACAGCAGAAGGATTTATGTAAATGATAACGGGTACGGGAGATATGTGCTGAAATGGGGAAGAAGGTTTATTGACGGGCAGTCAAGATTTTTAATGATGGGCGGCGAAGAAGTGTTAAGATGCAGCAAGCTGTCGGTATTCAAAGGGTTAGAACTTTATATACAACCGGATGCAACTGACCAGCAGGATGAGGATGAGCAAAGCAAGGTTCCTCCAATCAAGGTTGCATTTAAGGAGAATGCGGATTATAACAGGATGCTGCTGATAAAGGGCCTTGAATATGTAAAAAACAACTACAGGAATGTTGTGGCACATAAGGATGAGATTTCACCGGAGGAAGTGGCCACCTGCCGGAGCATATTGATACAATCTGAAAACTTGTTGTGGATTTTACTGTATATACTTAATTAAGTTTACTGTTTATCTTTAATTAACCGGGACAAGGGATAAGTCCCCTGTCCCGGTACACTTCTGTCTACTTTATATGAAGAATCACTGATATTATTCGACAGTGAAGGACAATATTATACAATTAAAGACAAATTTTTGATAAAATAATATAGTAATAGTGTAATATTCCGGTATATTCTTTATAACTTCTTTTTTAACCAAGAGGTAATGAACGCCCGGAGTAAAAAGGAGAGGAGAGGAATTACTGATGGTTATTACACTGGTTAATGATACATTCAACATAAATAACAACGGAACTACCATATCGGCAATGCGGTTTGCAGAAGCATTATCAAAACGCGGACATCAAATCCGCGTTATTACATGTGGAGACCCTTCCAAATGCGGTATAGACCCTGAGACCGGTTTTGAAATGTATTATCTGCCGGAACTGAAAATCCCAATTGCCACCAGGTTGGCCCACAAACAAAATACTTTATTTGCCAGGCCCGTTTCATCTATCCTGGAAAAAGCTATCTCCGGTTCTGACGTAGCACATATCTATCAGCCCTGGCCCCTGGGAGCAGCAGCGCAGAAAATCGCCAGGCGGATGAATATCCCTGCAATAGCGGCTTTTCATATTCAACCTGAAAATATTACATATAATATAGGCTTAAAATCCTTACCATTTTTTGCTCACATTGTATATTTTTTATTGTACCTGTTTTTCTACCGCAAATTTTCCCACATACACTGCCCGTCTAAATTTATCGCAGCGCAACTCAGGAGGCATGGGTACAAGTCACAGTTGCATGTTATTTCAAATGGTGTTCACCCGGCGTTTTGCCCTTCGGAAAAACCCAGAGATTATTCTTCCGGCCCGGTTAAGATTTTGATGATTGGAAGGCTTTCCCCTGAAAAGCGGCAGGATGTTCTGATTCGTGCAGTTATGAAATCACGCCATGCCGGCCAAATCCAGCTTTATTTCGCCGGGAGTGGCCCATGGGAAAATAAGCTCAGGCGCCTTGGCAGCAAGCTCCCTAACCCGCCCGTATTTGGACATTACAGCCGTGACGAGTTGATTAAGCTTATTCATGATTGTGACCTGTATGTACATGCGTCAGATGTGGAGATTGAAGGTATTTCTTGTATTGAAGCTTTCTCGTGCGGACTGGTTCCGGTGATTTCCGACAGTAAAAGAAGCGCAACTACACAGTTCGCACTTGGTCCACAGCATCTTTTTAAAGCAGGATCTCCCGAATCTCTGGCAGAAAAAATAGACTATTGGCTGGATAATCCCCAGCAACTTAAAGAAGCCAGCAAAAAATACATATGTCTTGGGAAGCAATACTCCCTGGAACGTAGTGTAAGAAAAATGGAACAGGTATATTCATCCGTTTCTTCAAAAGATATAAACGAATACAACCGCAGCATTTTATTCAAGCTTTTTACGCGTATATTCCAGATGCTCATAGCTTATCCCATTTTGCTCTTCTACACACGCTTTGTTCTGGGGGTCAAGGTACAGGGCAGGAAGAATCTTCGCGGCCTGAAAAGGGCACTTACGGTATGTAATCATGTACACATGCTTGACAGTGCCCTCATTGGATTGGCATTTTTTCCACGCAGAGTTATTTTTCCCACTATCCCCAAGAATATAAAAACTCTCTGGCCGGGTACTCTTGTACGTGTCCTTGGCGGATTTTGTATTCCGGATAATATAACCGGATTGAAAACGTTTTTTGAGGAACTGGAGTTTCTCTTGATAAACAACTACATCGTGCATTTTTTCCCGGAAGGGGAACTGAAACCTTATGATTCAAACTTGCGTGACTTTAAAAAAGGAGCATTTCACCTGGCGGCAAAGGCTCAGGTGCCGATCGTTCCTATGTTAATCACCTTTGCACCTCCGAAAGGATTGATGAAATTAATACGAAGGAAACCGGTTATGAGGCTTAATATAGGAAAACCCATATACCCGGTTACCACGGACCTTAAAACTGACTCCAGGCTCAGGATGAAAGCTGCCCGCGAACAAATGGAAACATATAAATAAAAACATCAGTGGCTGACAATTCGTTGTATACCCATGACTATTAATCTGCCCAATTCCAGTTGGCAAAAATCAGCCTGCTCTTGTTGCCGTAGTTGCAGGTAAGTTCACCCAGTGTAACACCTGAAAACAGGTCATACATCCCGGCAGGCAAAGAGTAAGCGGGAAAAACAGGTGAGTTTTCTTCATAAGTGTACTCTCCGGTATGGGTATCAATAAAGTAGGCCATATCAGATTCTCCATTGATAGAGTAACTGTAAAGCTGAACCGTTTTCCCGTCAGCACTGACCCTTACAGCAGCTCCATTGTCTCCCTGGATATTTGTCGTACCGACAGCTTTTTCCAGGTCTGCGGCAAAAATAATTTTTTCTTCTTTCAGGTCGTAAATAAACAAGCCAAAATATCCATGGAAGACCAGGACTTCATCATCAACATAATCCGGAATAACATCCACACCGGTACTCATATCCGGAGTAAGAAGAGGGGGTACAAGAATTACTTGTTCATCCCCCGCTGTAACAAAATCCTCTTGTCCTGTTACCTGTTGATTGACAGCATTGTTATTGCCTGAAAGACTATGATTATCAAGGTTGGATAAGAGCACCAGTGTTGTCACTACAATGAGAATTGCCAGCAACGAAAGCAATAAAGCACGGGGACGGTTTACCAGATTCCTTGGGGTTCTCATGAAATTCCCTCCATTGGAAGCAGGGGAAAGGTATTTCCGCTTCACATAGTCTGTTAATAATGTTGGCAATTACTGCCGCTTTGATTATATAACAATGGATAACACTAATCAACGCGCAGACTGATATCACAGTCGTCTTAAGTATAAAACTCGCTTCATCCCTGTCCTAGCACCATCAGAAAAAGCAAAGGAAAGCGGGGCTCAGGATACCCATAACTTTGTACTTTTGATATAATATTACTATTAAGACTATGGAGGGTTGAGGAATGAGGACCACAGTTGATGAAGTTTTGGAATTCATAAAGGAAAATGATGTGAAATTTATCCGCCTTTCGTTCTGTGATTTGTTTGGCAGGCTGAAGAATATATCAATAATGCCGGATGAACTGCCCCGCGCGTTTGAACGCGGTATCCCATTTGACGCACATGCCATAAGCGGCTTTACAGATATAACAAAATCCGATTTACTGCTGGTTCCTGAAGCGGGAACGCTTTCTGTTCTGCCATGGCGGCCCCAGCAGGGCAGGGTAGTCCGTTTTTACTGCAGCATAAGAAACCCTGACGGCAGTATTTTCTGGGGGGACACAAGGGAAATCCTCAAATCCGTTGTTAACCAGACCAGGCAAAAAGGATATTCATGCATGATTGGCGCCGAGTGTGAATTTTACCTGTTCATAACAGACGAAAAAGGCGAACCAACCACAATTCCCCTGGATAACGGCGGATACCTGGATGTCTATCCACTTGACAAGGGCGAAAACGTCAGGCGTGAAATTTGCATCTGCCTTGAAGAAATGGGAATCAGGCCTGAAACATCCCATCATGAGCGGGGTCCCGGGCAAAATGAAATTGACTTTAAATTTTCTGATGCCCTAAACAGCGCAGATAACTTTGTCACATTCAAGCAAGTGGTAAAAAGTATTGCCGGAAGAAATGGCCTGTTTGCGTCCTTTTCCCCCAAACCGCTGCCTGAAAAAAGCGGAAGCGGTCTTCATATAAATATATCCCTTATGCAGAACGGGCTTAACGTGTTTAAGCTTGGTGAAAAGGAACGTTCAAAAATATCCGAATCCTTTGTCGCAGGCGTGCTTCAAAAAATACCGGAAATGACGGCATTCCTAAACCCCATTCCCAATTCCTATGACCGTTTCGGTGCATTTGAGGCGCCAAAATACGTCTCCTGGTCTCACAGCAACCGCTCGCAGCTTATACGCATTCCGGCTGACACTGGCGAAAGAATGCGTATGGAATTAAGGTCGCCGGACCCTGCGGCAAATCCGTATCTAGCCTTTGCGCTTATAATTTCCGCAGGTTTTTACGGTATAGAAAATAACCTGGCATTGCCTGAAAGCATAAATGCTGACCTTTATGCGGCTGATGAAAATATAACCGGCAGGCTGCCGAGCCTTCCTGAAAACCTGGAAAAGGCATTGAAACTTGCCGAAACCTCAGACTTTATTAAAAATGTACTCAATGAACAGATTCTTGAAAGCTTTATACGCTTAAAGCACATTGAATTGCAGGCCTTTGACAAGGCTGCTGACAAAAAGGCATATTTTCTCGAGAATTATTTTAAAGTAATTTAGAAAAACCCCGTTGACAGTCTGAGACATATAAAAGGTGAGGCTAAATGGAAAGTGCTCTCATAGTATCACATTCAATGAAGTTTGCTGACAGTTTGGCCGAGATGCTGGCCCAGGCGTCGGTTACAGATATCACCACCATATCCAACGGCGGGGAAGCAAGGCGGATGCTGATAGAGAAAGACTTTGATTTATATATTGTCAACACACCCTTGCCTGATGAATTTGGTGAAAACCTTGCGTTGAATTTTGCATCAAAGGGAACCAGCGTGGTTATTTTAATTGTAAAATCTGAACTATATGATGAGATTTCAGAAAGAGTTGAGGATTATGGGGTTATTACAATAGCAAAGCCCATAAGCAAGTCTTTGTTTTGGAATGCCCTGAAACTGGCCATCGCCACTCATAAAAAGATAAAAGCCATTGAAAGCGAAAATACCAAACTTCAGCAGAAGATTGAAGATATAAGGATTATTGACAGGGCGAAGTGTGTCCTGATCTCACTCTTTTCCTTTTCTGAGGCCGAAGCGCACAGATTTATTGAAAAGAAGGCAATGGATAACCGGATGACGCGAAGGAAAGTTGCTGAGGAAATATTAAAGACATATGGCAGCTAGGTTATATTGACAATAAAACCGGAAGTTGCTATACTAAATTAACGATAAACAAAGGTGTTTATCAGTTCATTGGTGTGTGTACCAATGTGCTGGTAAGCGCCTTTTTTATTACCTTTTTTGCAGTGGAGGTATAGGATGCCGAAAAGACAGGATATAAAACGTGTTTTGGTTATAGGGTCCGGGCCCATTATCATTGGCCAGGCGGCAGAGTTTGACTACGCCGGGACGCAGGCATGCCAGGCATTGAAACGTGAAGGCATAGAAACAATACTGGTTAACAGCAATCCTGCCACCATAATGACTGACACTAATATTGCGGATAAAGTGTATATTGAGCCTCTTATTCCTGATGTGCTGAAGAAGATAATAATCAGGGAAAGACCGGACAGCATTCTTCCCACCCTTGGCGGACAGACGGGACTTAACCTTGCCATGGAACTTGCTGAATCGGGATTCCTGGAAAAGCATGGGGTAAAGCTTCTGGGTACTGCCGCGGAAACCATACGTATGGCGGAAGACAGGCAGGCTTTCAAGGAAACCATGGAACGGATCGGCGAGCCTTGTGTTCCCAGCAAGGTGGTAAACAACCTGGAAGATGCCCTGGACTTTGCCTTAGTCATAGGTTACCCGGTTGTGGTAAGGCCTGCATATACCCTGGGCGGTACCGGGGGAGGTATAGCATATAATGAAGCAGACCTGAGGGAGATTGGTGCCAATGGCTTAAGGTACAGCAGGGTGCACCAGATTCTCATTGAAAAATGCATTGCAGGGTGGAAGGAGATAGAGTATGAGGTCATAAGAGACGGCAGGGACAATGTCATTACAGTATGTTGTATGGAAAATGTTGACCCCATTGGGGTTCACACCGGCGATAGTATAGTTGTGGCACCGTCCCAGACCCTTTCTGACAAGGAATACCAGTTACTGAGAAAAGCTGCACTGAAGATAATTTCGGCCCTGGGAATTGAAGGAGGCTGCAATGTTCAGTTTGCCCTACATCCTGAAAGTTTTGAATATGCAGTTATTGAGGTTAATCCGCGTGTAAGCCGTTCTTCCGCGCTGGCGTCAAAGGCCACCGGTTATCCTATTGCCAAGGTGTCCACCAAAATTGCTATAGGATACAGCCTGGACGAAATTGTCAATGAGGTAACGGGCAAGACATATGCCTGCTTTGAACCTGCCCTGGACTACTGTGTCGTAAAAATACCCAAATGGCCTTTTGATAAATTTGTCAACGCCCAGCGCACTTTGGGCACCCAGATGAAGGCAACGGGCGAAGTAATGGCCATCAGCAGCTCCTTTGAAAGTGCCATGATGAAAGCCCTGCGATCCCTGGAACTTAATATAAAAACCCTGGAGACGCCTTTGTTCAAACGCCTTGACGATAATGCCCTGGTTGAGAAACTGCACAATGTTGATGACAACAGGCTTCTTGTCATTGCCGAAGCTATCCGGAGGGGCATTTCCATAGACCATATCTATAACATCACTAAGATTGACAGATGGTACCTTTACAAGTTTGAAAACATAGTCCGCATGGAAGAGCATCTGAAAACCCTGACCTTGGCGGATTTGGACAGGGAAACGCTGCTAAGGGCAAAAAAGATGGGCTTTTTGGATGAGACAATAGCCAGATATATAGGCACAGATAAACGTGAAATCAAGGCTAAACGCAAAGAGTTCGGCATCAGGCCATCATACAAGATGGTGGATACCTGTGCCGCTGAGTTTGAAGCCCAGACTCCCTATTATTACTCAACCTACGATGAATATAATGAATCTGTGCCTTCTATAAATAAAAAAGTCGTGGTCCTGGGCTCGGGGCCCATCCGTATCGGGCAGGGTATTGAATTTGACTATTGCTCCGTTCATTCGGTGTGGGGACTTAAGGAAGAGGGATACGAGGCCATAATTATAAACAATAACCCTGAAACCGTATCCACTGATTTTGACATATCAGACAGACTGTATTTTGAACCTCTTACCCCTGAGGATGTGGAAGAGATAATAGAATTGGAAGATCCGGACGGCGTAATAGCCCAGTTCGGCGGACAGACCGCCGTCAAGCTTACCAAGCCGCTGGCCGATGCAGGTATAAACATTTTCGGAACAGAAGCCAGGTATGTGGATGCCGCTGAAGACAGGGAGAAGTTTGATAAAATCCTGGAGGCTCTGAATATCCCAAGGCCTGTGGGTACTACCGTTTTTACCCTTGAGGAAGCCCTGAAAGCGTCAAACAGGATTGGTTATCCCGTGCTGGTAAGGCCATCCTACGTTCTTGGCGGCAAAGGAATGGAAATAGCGTATAATGATGATGACATCAGGGAATTCATGGAAATCATCAACATGGAGGTACAGGAATATCCCATACTCATCGACAAGTATATGATGGGAAAGGAACTTGAGGTTGACGCAATAAGCGACGGGGAAAACATACTTATCCCCGGGATTATGGAGCACCTGGAAAGGGCCGGAGTCCATTCAGGGGACAGTATATCCATGTATCCGCCCCAGAGTTTGTCTGCCAGGATAAAAGAGAAAATTGTTGATTATACCGAAAGGCTTTCGAAAGCGCTGCATGTGGTCGGCATAGTCAACATACAGTATGTGGTATATAACGATGAGGTATATGTTATTGAGGTAAACCCCAGGTCCAGCCGTACCGTACCCTACATAAGCAAGGTGACGGGAATACCCATGGTGAGAATTGCAACCAGAATTATGCTGGGCAGGAAATTGTCAGATTTTCCCTATGGAACAGGCCTGTACCGTGAAGGTGAATATGTGGCGGTCAAGGTTCCTGTATTCTCCTTTGACAAACTGCACAATGTGGATACCAGCTTAGGGCCTGAGATGAAATCTACCGGTGAAGTTCTGGGAATTGCCAAAGACCTTTGTGAGGCGACGTTTAAAGGCCTTATAGGAGCAGGCTTTAAATTCCCGAAAGAGGAGGGGTCCATATTGTTTACTGTCCGTGATACAGATAAACCCGGAATAATAAATCTGGCTGACGGTTTCAGCCGCCTTGGGTATAAAATATTTGCGGCAGGCAAGACGGCCCATTTCCTGAATGAACATAACATTTGCGCCAATGTGGTCAGAAAAATTAACGAGGGTTCACCCAATGTTTTGGACCTTCTGGATCAGGGAAAAATTGATATGGTTGTAAATACTGCCACACGAGGGCGTGATTCGAGACGGGACGGTTTCAAAATCAGAAGGAAAGCAGTGGAGCGTTCCATATTGTGCCTTACCAATCTTGATACGGCATATGCTGTGCTGGGATGCCTCATGCTGAAGAAGAACCCGGAAGACCTTGACGTCATAAGCCTTGACGTCTTTAACCATAATTGAATCAGATTGTAAAAGATACCGTTCTCACTCGTTAACTGTCCATTCATTAAGAAAATCTAAGTGTGCAGGACCTCCCCAAATGCCGCCCGGCTTAATCGCCCTCCATTGCCAGGGCGACAGCTTGCGGCCGCCTTGTAAGTTACGCGTTTTGTGAGAACCTGCACACCAAGACTTTCTTAACTCATTCTCAATGTTAACGTGTGCCTGACTTGCTTTACTCTCTTATCCCATTATAAAAAAAGACGGAGACAGGATTTGCAGGACACATAACATTAATCCGCTATATTGTCATAGCGAAGTCCACAATGTGGGGAATTACCTGCAATCCGCCACCGTTTAATTAAAAGGAGACAAGAGGACGGCTCCTCTGTCTTGATTGATTCTGCGAATATGTCAAAAACACCGTCTCATTCCTTGACATATTCAGACAGGAGAACTGTCCCCCTGTCTCACTGTTTCATGGGGAGACAAGGAGACAAGGAAAAGGGAACCATAACCTTGTCTGCCATTGTCTCGGGAGTGAGGCTGTATACTAATTTTTTATAATACACTGTTCAGGATTTCCGAGTATGTCGGAACTGTCCAATGCTTGCTGCTTACAAGCATTTCAAGCTCATCCACGACTAACCTCAGCTCATTCATTGCCATGAATACCTTCTCACGGTATGCCACGGCTACGGCCAGATTGTCGCTTAACTTCCTTACTTCCAGGGTCTGTTCGGACAGGTTGTTAAGCCGCTTTTCAAGGCTTACTGACAACATGGCCAGTTTATTCAGCAAGTTTTCTTCCATAGTAGTTTCGATTTCAGGGCTTATAGACTTCTTGCTGAGAATAAGTTCAGCAAGCTCCTTCTGGTATGCAACCACAGCAGGGATTACATACTTGTTAACCATGTCAATCATTGTAAGGGCTTCGATATTAATGGTTTTTGAGTAGTTCTCCAGCAGGATTTCATAACGTGAATGCAGCTCATGCTTTGAGAATACTCCATGGCGGACAAACATATCCACATTCTTGGGATGAATAAGAGCCGGCAAGGCCTCGGGCGTTGTCTTGAAGTTGCACAGTCCCCGCTGCTCTGCTTCTTTCACCCAGGATGCGTCATAGTTGTTGCCGTTGAATATTATGCGCTTGTGATTCTTTATGGTCCTCTTAATAAGATTACTCAAATCTGCCTTGAAATCTGTGCTGTTTTCAAGCTCGTCAGCAAACTGGGACAGCACATCGGCTACAATAGTATTGAGGATAGTAATCGGACCCGATATTGAAAACGCCGAACCAACCATACGGAATTCGAATTTGTTGCCGGTGAAGGCAAAAGGCGAAGTACGGTTGCGGTCCGTTATATCCTTCGGGAAGTGCGGGAGCACTGTAGCGCCGATTTCCATCAGGGTTTGTTCTTTGTTAATATACAGTGTGTCGTTTTCTATGGCGTTGAGCAGTTCTGTCAGTTCATCACCCAGGAAGATTGAAACAATGGCCGGAGGTGCTTCATTGGCGCTAAGACGGTGGTCGTTCCCGGCGCTTGCCACTGATACGCGCAGCAGATCCTGGTAATCATCCACAGCCTTTATTACTGCCACCAGGAACAGGAGGAACTGGGCATTTTCAAAAGGTGTATCTCCGGGTTCCAGCAAATTGATGCCGGTGTCAGTAGCTATGGACCAGTTGACATGCTTTCCGCTGCCGTTTATTCCCGCAAATGGCTTTTCATGCAGGAGGCATGCCAGGTTGTGCTTTGCGGCAATGGTTTTCATCATTTCCATAGTAATCTGGTTGTGGTCTGCCGCAATATTTGCCTCAGAATAAATGGGAGCGAGCTCATGCTGGGCAGGAGCCACTTCGTTATGCTCAGTCTTTGCATAAACTCCCAGTTTCCACAGTTCTTCATTCAGTTCACGCATAAAATCTGAAACACGCTGCTTGATACTGCCAAAGTAATGGTCTTCCAGTTCCTGGCCCTTAGGCGGCCTTGCACCGAAAAGCGTTCTGCCGCAATATATAAGGTCAGGCCTCTTTAGGTAAACGTCCCTGTCTATCAGGAAATATTCCTGTTCAGGTCCTACTGACGATACCACGCGTTTTGCGTCATTGACGCCGAATAATTTCAAAACCCTCAGCGCCTGTTTGCTTAGGGCCTGCATGGAACGAAGAAGTGGTGTTTTCATGTCCAGGGCTTCTCCGCCGTAAGAGCAGAATGCTGTGGGAATATACAGCGTGTTGCCCTTTACAAAAGCATAGGAAGTAGGATCCCATGCAGTATATCCTCTGGCTTCAAAAGTGGTGCGCAATCCTCCCGAAGGAAAGCTGGACGCATCAGGTTCACCTTTTACCAGGGATTTGCCTGAGAACTCCAGGATAACCTTGCCGCGGCCGTCAGGCACAATGAAACTGTCATGTTTTTCAGCTGTTACCCCTGTCATGGGCTGGAACCAGTGGGTAAAATGTGTGGCACCCTTTTCAATGGCCCAGTCCTTCATGACTGTTGCCACCACATTGGCCACATCCAATTCAAGGTGAGTACCGTTGGCAATGGTTTTTCTCAGCGCATTGTAAATATCTTTTGGAAGGCGTTCTTTCATTACAGCATCCCCAAATACCATGTTGCCGAAAAGCTCCGATACATTAACATTTCCATTTACATTTCCCATTTTCTTTCCCTCCTTACAGCAATTTTATTCCTGCTGCGAGACAACTCATCGAAAATAATAAAAAATAAAGGTGCCGCGGATACATATATCCACAGCACCTTTGCTGTTTGAAAAAAGATTAGCATGTAAAAGAAACGATGTCAATACCTTTTTTCTAATTTTTTACGAAATGTGCAACTTGCATAAACGAAACTTGCAGAAAATATAAAAAAGCCAAGCAAAATTAACAGCGGCAGAAAAAATCTGCAATACTTAATAAAAGAATTTTCACAAAAGTGTTGACACAAATTTTGGATTGTAGTATCATACGCTTATGAACAAAGACGTTCATCAGATAGTACACGGCGAACAAGCCGGTAGAGGCTTGGAGCCGCCAGAAGCGGCAGTGTACTGTGTGATGAACGTCTTTTTTTATATAAATTTTTAATGACTGGGGGAAAGAGTTATGAGGGAAGGAATGTTCAGAAATGTGTCCGGATGTGCTATATCAGGAATTATCTCCAAATCAGGCAAACGCTTTTCCGGACAGCTCATCATAGATTCCGTGTCTGTTATGCATGAGCGTTCCAATGGTCTTGGCGGTGGGTTCGCTGCTTACGGAATTTATCCGGAATACAAGGATTTTTACGCTTTCCATATATTTTATGACAACAACACGGCCAAGAAGGATTGCGAAAAGTTCCTGGAAGAGCATTTCGACATTATAAACCTTTCAAAAATCCCAACGAGGAAGGTTCCTCAAATTACAGATGAGCCGTTGATCTGGAGGTATTTTGTGACGCCCCTGCCGACGAAACTTGCAGACAGCCAGCTTAACGAGCGGGAGTTTGTGGTAAGGTGTGTTTTCAGGATAAACACGGCAATCGACGGCGCGTATGTTTTTTCAAGCGGAAAGAACATGGGAGTGTTCAAGGCGATGGGATATCCCGAAGATGTAGGCAGGTTTTACCGCCTGGAGGAATACGAGGGATATTGTTTCACAGGACACGGCAGGTACCCTACGAACACCCCGGGATGGTGGGGCGGCGCCCATCCATTTGCCCTCCTGGATTACTCAGTAGTCCACAACGGTGAAATCTCCTCATATGATGCCAACCGCCGCACCATTGAAATGTATGGATACAAATGCACGCTGCAGACAGATACCGAAGTCATTACCTATATTATAGATTACCTGCACAGAAGAAAAGGACTTACATTAAAGGAAATCTGCTCGGTTATAGCAGCGCCCTTCTGGTCTATCATCGAGAGGATGCCCATGGAGGAAAGGGAAGAGCTTGAATACTTAAGAAGCGCTTTTGACACGCTGCTTATCACCGGTCCCTTCTCCATAATTGTAGGTTTTGAGGGTGGCCTGATGGCCCTTAATGACAGGCTGAAGCTTCGCAGCATGGTAGTGGGTGAAAAGGACGACATGGTATATGTGGCCAGCGAAGAAGCAGCTATCAGAGTAATACAGAACGACCTGGACAGGGTATGGTCTCCCAGGGGCGGCGAAGGAGTGATAGTCACTCTGGAACCGGAAGCCAGGAAAGTTTTCGAGATAAAAGAGCAACAACAGTTCAGGCAAAAGAGCAGTAAACGCAATAAAAGCGAATTGGCAGTATTAATTTAGCAGTATTAGTTTAGTTAGCAGTATTAATTTTTTAGATAGAAAGGAAATCTATAATGGCTGTTCAGTACATTTATCCGGAATATGAAATAGTTCGAAATTATGACCGTTGTATTGTCTGCCGGGTATGTGAAAGGCAGTGCGCAAATGAAGCCCATGAATACTTAAGTGACGCCAACAAGATGGTATCGGACGATTCCAAATGCGTAAACTGCCACCGGTGTGTGTCCCTGTGCCCGACACGGGCTCTGAAAATAGTCAAAAGCGGCCACACTTTCAAGGAGAATGCCAACTGGAGCGGTAAAGCCATCAATGAGATATACAAACAGGCAGAAGGCGGAGGCGTTTTGCTTTCCAGCATGGGTAATCCTGAGAAATATCCCATATATTTCGACAGGATACTGCTCAACGCTTCCCAGGTAACGAACCCTTCCATTGACCCTTTGAGGGAACCAATGGAAACAAAGGTTTACCTCGGGGCAAAACCCGACAGGATTGAAAGGGATGAAAACGGCAGGATAAAGAAGAACCTGCCGCCCCATATAATGCTTTCCATGCCTGTTATGTTTTCAGCCATGAGCTACGGCTCCATAAGCTACAATGCCCATGAGAGCCTGGCAAGAGCCGCATCAGAACTGGGGATCCTCTACAACACCGGCGAAGGCGGGCTGCACGAGAACCTATATAAATACGGAAAAAACACCATCGTCCAGGTGGCTTCAGGACGTTTCGGTGTTCACAAAAAATACCTGGAAAGCGGTGCCGCCATTGAGATTAAGATGGGGCAGGGCGCAAAGCCCGGTATCGGCGGACACCTGCCCGGAGCAAAAATAGTGGGTGACATCTCCAAGACCCGTATGATACCTGAAGGTACCGATGCTATTTCTCCGGCTCCCCATCATGATATTTATTCCATTGAGGATTTAAGGCAGCTGGTATATTCACTGAAGGAAGCTACCGGCTACACAAAACCTGTCATAGTCAAGATTGCCGCTGTTCACAACGTGGCAGCCATTGCCAGTGGCATTGCCCGAAGTGGCGCCGACATAATCGCCATTGACGGTTTCCGGGGCGGAACGGGGGCGGCTCCCACCCGCATTAGGGATCATGTGGGCATCCCCATTGAACTGGCCCTTGCCAGTGTGGATAAAAGGCTCCGTGAAGAGGGGATCCGCAACAGTGTATCCATTGTGGTAGGCGGAGGCATTCGTTCCAGCGCAGATGTAGTCAAGGCAGTTGCCCTTGGGGCCGACTGTGTATATATAGGGACTGCGGCCCTTGTATCTTTGGGGTGCCATCTGTGCCGGAGCTGTCATACCGGCAAGTGCAACTGGGGCATTGCCACCCAGAGGGAAGACCTTGTAAAACGCTTGAATCCCAACCTGGGATACAAGAGGCTTGTGAATGTTATGACCGCATGGCAGCATGAAATCAAGGAAATGTTGGGCGGCATGGGCATTAACTCCATTGAAGCCCTGAAAGGCAACCGGCTCATGCTCCGCGGTGTAGGTTTGAACGAAAAGGAACTTGAGATACTGGGTATTAAGCATGCGGGAGAATAATCCAATTTCCGGCATGGCGTGGAATAATTAGCATTCTGGTGGTGGTTAAAAAAATGAAACGCGTGTATGTTAATGAAGAATGGTGCCTGGGATGCCACTTGTGCGAGTATTATTGCGCATTTGCGGCAACCAATGAAAAGGATATGGCGAGAGCCCTGAAAGATGTTAAAATCAGGCCTCGGATCAGGATTGAGGAAATGGGCGGCATAAGTTTTGCTGTATCATGCCGCCACTGCGATGAGCCGTTTTGCGTGAAAGGCTGCATTACGGGAGCGCTGAGAAGAATTGACGGTGTTATACAGGTGGACAGGAATAGGTGTATAGGGTGTTATACATGCATATTGTCCTGCCCCTACGGGGCGGTACAGCCTTCCGAGGATGGAGCCGTACAGAAATGCGAGCTTTGCATCAAGACTTATGAGGGAACACCCAGATGCGTCACAGGCTGTCCCAACGGGGCGATAGTGTTCGAAGAGAGGGGTGTGTAAGATGAAGTATGTGATTGTGGGAAATTCCATAGCCGCAGTTGGCGCCGTGGAAGCAATCCGCAGGAATGACACGGAAGACAGTATTGTAATCATCGGCAATGAAAAGCACCATGTTTATTCAAGACCCCTTATCTCGTACCTGTTGTTGGGAAAAACCGACGAAGAAAAAATGAAATACAGGGACAATAATTTTTACACGGACAATAAATGCGAACTCCTGCTTGGTAAAACTGCAGTAAAGATTGATCCTGAAAGCAAACATGTAATCCTTGACGATGGGACGCAAATAGGTTATGACAAGCTGTTGCTTTGTACCGGGTCGTCACCTTTTATTCCTCCAACTCAGGGGTTGGATAAGGTGGAAAAGAAATTTACCTTCACTACCCTTGACGATGCCAAAGCCCTGGAAAAAGCCATTGAGGAGTCTGTAACGGGGTGTGACGGGAATTGCCCGAATAAACAGGCAAAGGTTCTGATAGTCGGTGCCGGACTTATCGGTCTTAAATGCGCCGAAGGCATCAGCAAAAAGAACGTGGAAATTACCTGTATCGACCTGGCCCCAAGGGTCCTTTCCAGTATTCTGGATGACGATGGTTCGGAAATCATAAAGAAACACCTGGAAAGCCACAATATCAAATTTCATCTGCAGAGGCAAATTGCCAGGATCGAGAATAATACTGCATATCTGGACGACGGTACCGCGATACCCTTTGACATCCTGGTAATGGCGGTGGGTGTGCGGCCGAATATATCCTTGCTGAAGGACATAGAAGGCAAAACGAACAGGGGTATTGTAATAGACGAAAGATGCAGGACTTCCATCCCGGATATTTATGCCGCGGGGGACTGCTGTGAAAGCCATGATATTTCCTCAGGGGAACAGAAGGTTATGGCCCTGCTTCCCAACGCATACATGCAGGGGGAATGCGCAGGACTTAACATGGCAGGGGTAGATTTCACCTTTGACCAGGCTTTTCCCATGAACTCCATCGGGCTGTTGGGAAAGCATATAATGACCGCAGGAACTTACGCAGGCGAGATATATATTGAAAAAGACGAAAACAACTATAAAAAACTGTTCTATTCAGGCAACAGGCTGAACGGCTTTATACTGATAGGCAATATAGAGAAAGCGGGTATTTACACTTCACTTATAAGGGAAAGAACACCCCTTGACACGCTGGATTTTGAACTGGTTTGCAAAATGCCCGGACTGATGGCCTTCAGCAGGAAGATAAGGGCTGAAAAACTGGGAGGTGTAAGAGATGAAACTATCAGCGCATGATTTGGGTTTCAGGAAACTGAATGATATAGTTCGCAACACCAGTGAAGATATATTCATTAACCGCTGCTACGGCGAACGCTTCGTCGGAGCCGGGGCTGCATCAAAGACTATCACCATCAACGGCACACCGGGTAATGCCCTGGGCGCATATCTTAACGGTGCCACCATAATTGTCAACGGCAATGCCCAGGACGCTGTGGGAGATACAATGAACGACGGAAGAATCATCATAAATGGAAATGTGGGTGATGTGCTGGGATACGCCATGCGCGGCGGGAAAATACTTGTGAAAGGCGATGCCGGATACCGCACAGGCATCCATATGAAAGAGTACAAGGATAAAGTACCTGTCATTGTGGTGGGAGGAACCGTAGGAAGTTTCCTGGGCGAATACCAGGCAGGCGGAATTATCATTGTTTTGGGAATGAATACGGAAGATTGCCCTGTGGGAGACTTTACAGGCACCGGCATGCACGGCGGGCAGATTTTCATAAGAAGCCTGGTGGAACCGAAATATCTTCCGCCTCAGGTTTGCATGAATCTGGCTGATGAACAGGATATCAATTCCATAAAGGAACACCTGGATGAATTTTCCGGACTGTTTGGTTTCAGTTTAGATGACATATTGGACCGGCCGTTTTACAAGCTTACACCAAACGCGAAGAATCCTTACAAACAGATGTACACATACAATTAACAAATTTTAGCAAAATGGCATTTTGATGTGAAGGTTGGGATTGATATGGACAGAGGGCTTATAATATCATACACGCCAAAAAGTGTTGAATACCTTACCAATATACTGCAAAAAGCGTCCGTATCGGATATCGCCTCGGTTTCCTATGCCGGTGAAGCCAGGCGGATTCTGATTGAAAACGATTTTGACGTGTGTATTGTAAATGCTCCCCTGCCTGACGAGACCGGTATAGGCCTTGCCAGGGACATCGCTGCAAAAAACCTAAGCCAGGTGATTCTGATCGTCAAATCTGATTTATTCGACGAGGTCTCCAGCAAGGTGGACAAATATGGCGTTATAACCATAACAAAACCCAACAGCAAAATCATGCTGTGGAACGCATTGAAGCTTGCTTCGGCGGCAAACAGGTGGGTTAAGGATTTGCGGGAAGAAAACAGGAAACTGGTTCAGAGAATAGAAGACATGCGCGTCGTTGACCGGGCAAAATGTATCCTGATTTCGCATCTTTCCATGACGGAAGCTGAAGCCCATAGGTATATTGAAAAGCAGTCCATGAACAGGAGACTGCCGAAACGGAAGATAGCCGAGGAGATATTAAAGATTTATGAGTATTAGTTTTGCGCAACACAGTGAAACTTTCAAGCCAGGTGGGGAAAAAATGCAAAAAAAAGCGTTCTTGGTGCTGGAGACAGGTAAAATATTCGAAGGATATTCTTTTGGAGCGGAAGGCGAGGTTATAGGGGAAATTGTCTTTACAACCGGTATGACGGGATACCTTGAAACCATGACCGACAAAAGCTATTACGGGCAGATCATACTTTACACCTATCCTCTGATCGGCAATTATGGTGTCATCCCTGAAGATTTCGAGAGCAGAACTGTTTCGGCATTCGGTTGTATCGCAAAGGAAGTTTGCAGCACTCCATCCAATTTCAGAAGCAAAGGTGATTTTGACACCTTTCTAAAAGAGCATGGCATTCCGGGATTGTACGGTATTGACACCAGGGAGCTTACCAAAACCCTGCGCGAGCATGGCACAATGAACGGCATTATTACCAGGAATCCTGGAAAGGTTGACCTGGATAAAATCAAGGCATATAATGTAAAAAATGCTGTGGAAAATGTTTCCATAAAGGAAAAAATAACGGTAAACGCCGATGGGAAATACACAATTGTGCTTTTGGACTTCGGCTACAAGGAAAATATGGTGAGAGAACTGGTCAAAAGAGACTGTAAGGTAGTAATAATGCCTCACGACTCAACGGTAAAAAGCATAATTGACCAGAAACCGGACGGTATTCTGCTTTCCAACGGACCGGGAGACCCGGCTGACAATCCTGGAATAATAAGCAACCTTAAGCAGCTTATCGGCACCAAGATACCCATTTTCGGGATATGCCTGGGGCACCAGCTTCTGGCCCTTGCCCACGGGTTTGAAACCAGGAAGCTAAAATACGGACACAGGGGATCCAATCAGCCGGTAAAGGATCTGAAAACAGGACGGTTGTATATAACGAGCCAAAACCACGGATACTATGTAACCAATGAAAGCATTGAGAAATCGAAGGCGGAGATTTCTTTCATAAACCTTAATGACAATACCTGCGAAGGCATAAAATATCTCAATATACCCGCCTTCTCGGTACAATTCCATCCCGAAGGTTGTGGAGGGCCGCAGGATACGGTCTTTTTATTTGATACATTTATAAAGGAGGTTAGCTCTTATGCATCAGGACGGAAGAACTACGGAACAGTTATGTCGGTTCGGTCTAACAAATACCGGGTCTTCAGGGAGCAGCACTATGAGGGATGGGCGTATTATGCTTGAATTTACGAAAATGCACGGATGCGGGAACGACTATATTTATGTCAACTGTCTTGACTGGGAATTTATCAATCCCGGAAAGCTGGCTGTTACTTTATCCGACCGTCATTTTGGCATAGGCGGGGACGGACTGGTGTTAATATGCAGAAGTGACATTGCCGACGCAAAAATGAGAATGTTCAACGCGGACGGAAGCGAGGGCAGGATGTGCGGCAATGCGATCCGTTGTGTTGCCAAATACCTCTATGACAACGGCATTTGCAGGAAGAACACTATGAAAATTGAGACTTTAAGCGGCGTTAAAACCCTTGAACTTTACACTGAAAACGGGTGTGTAATATCAGCTTCGGTTGATATGGGGAAAGCAGAGCTTGACCCGTCAAAAATCCCTGTTTTGCTGCCTGGGGATAAAATAATAAACGCACCGTTGACCGTCATGGGCAAAACTTACGGCATAACCTGTGTATCCATGGGAAATCCCCATGCCGTGGTTTTCTGCAATGACGTGGACATCCTGGACCTTACTGAACTGGGTCCGCATTTTGAGTACAATGAAATATTCCCTGACCGGGTCAATACGGAATTTGTGCAGGTAATAAACGAGAATACCTTAAAAATGCGCGTATGGGAGCGGGGAAGCGGTGAAACCCTTGCTTGCGGCACAGGTGCCTGCGCAGCTGCCGTTGCGTCTGTTTTGAACGGTTACTGCAGCAAAGGACAGGACATCCGGGTGCTCCTTCGCGGAGGCGTCCTTACGGTAAACTACACCGATGACCGGGTACTAATGACAGGCAACTGTGTTAAAGTGTATGAAGGTATAATTGAGGTATAAGTGAAGATTTTTAAGTATAGTTGAGATTTATAATTTATTTAGTTAAATATGGTTGTATAAGGTATATATATAAGGATGATGTATCTGGATAATAAATAGAGAAGGTATCTGTTGTTATATGCAAATACCGTAATAACTTCAGTGGAAATTCTAAAGCGAAGAAAAGGAATGGAGAGATATGACAAAATTTATCTTTATTACTGGCGGAGTGGTTTCAGGGCTTGGAAAAGGCATTACTGCCGCGAGCCTGGGAAGATTGTTGAAGCAGAGGGGACTTAAGGTTGCCGCGCAGAAACTGGATCCGTATATGAACGTGGATCCCGGAACAATGAGCCCGTATCAGCACGGCGAAGTTTTCGTAACCGATGACGGCGCCGAGACCGACCTGGATCTGGGGCACTATGAGCGGTTTATTGACGAAGATTTGACCAGGTTTTCCAACCTCACTTCTGGTATGGTGTACTGGAATGTACTCAACCGGGAACGTGCCGGTGGCTATCTGGGACAAACTGTCCAGGTAATCCCGCATATTACAAGCGAGATAATAGATTTTATCTATAAAGGCGCTGAAAAGAGCGGGTGTGATGTGCTGATTACCGAGATCGGCGGTACCACGGGCGACATTGAGTGTCAGCCTTTTCTGGAGGCCATAAGGCAGATTTCTCTGGCAAAAAGCCATGAGGACTGCCTGTTTATTCATGTTACCCTGGTTCCGTACCTCAAATGTTCCAATGAGCACAAATCAAAACCTACTCAGCATTCAGTCAAGGAATTACGGTCCATGGGAATTTCTCCTGATATAATCATTGCCCGTGCCGATGAACCCCTAAGCGATGATATAAAGGCAAAAATATCCCTGTTCTGTAATGTCAAGCCTGACTGTGTAATTGAAAACCTCACCCTGTCATGCCTTTATGAGGCACCTCTTATGCTACATCGCAATGGCCTGGACAAGGTGGTGTGCCGGGAGCTTAACCTTAATACCAGGGAACCGGACTTGACTGAATGGGAAGATATGGTGGCAAAGATCAGAAACCGCACAAAAGAAGTGGTTATAGCCATTGTGGGCAAGTATGTAAAACTTCCCGATGCATACCTTTCAATTATTGAGAGCCTGAACCACGCGGGATACCATACAGGCGCCAATGTTAGGATCAAATGGGTGGAAAGCGATACTGTCACCAGGGAGAATGTGGCAGAAAAACTGAGCGGGGTGGACGGCATAATAGTCCCCGGAGGATTTGGCGACAGGGGAATTGAAGGAAAGATCACCGCCTGCCAGTTTGCCAGGGAAAACGATATCCCTTATCTTGGCATCTGCCTAGGCATGCAGATATCTGTCATAGAATTTGCCCGTAACGTATGCGGCCTGAAGGATGCCCATTCTTCAGAGTTCAAGCAGGATTGCCTTCACCCTGTCATAAACCTTATGGAGGAACAGCTTGGCATTACCCAGAAAGGCGGGACTATGAGGCTGGGCGCATACCCCTGCAAGACGCAAAAAGGTTCAAAACTCCAAGCTTTATACGGCAAAGAGCTGATAAGCGAACGGCACCGCCACAGGTATGAGTTCAATAACGATTACCGGGAAATTTTTGACCGGCATGGCATGAAAATTTGCGGAACATCGCCGGATAACAAACTGGTTGAGGCCATTGAAATTCCGGAAAACAGGTTTTTTATAGGAGTCCAGTATCATCCTGAGTTCAAGAGCCGGCCGAACAAACCTCATCCGTTGTTCCTGGGGCTTCTCAAAGCCGCCCTGAACATGGATGTGTAAACCAAACACAGGGACTGTTCTCCATTTAAATTTCATATTTTGATATGGAAGGTGTTTAGTAATGAGGATAAACCATAATTACCTGAACTTAAAAGAAAGCTACCTATTTTCACTGATTGGGAAAAAAGTCAATGAATACAAACAGCAGCATCCTGAAAAAAATGTAATCAGGCTCGGGATAGGAGATGTTACGCTGCCTCTTGTTCCGGCGGTGGTGGACGCCATGCACAAAGCCGTATCTGAAATGGGAAACCCGGACACCTTTAAAGGATATGGGGAGGAGCAGGGCTACGCTTTCCTGAGGCAGGCCGTTTGCGGATACTATGCCCGAAAGGGAGTTACCCTTGATATAGACGAAGTGTTCATAAGTGATGGCGCAAAAAGCGATATAGGCAACATCCTGGATATTTTTGATGTGGATAATACGGTAATAATCCCGGACCCGGTCTATCCTGTATATGTGGATACCAATATAATGGCCGGACGGAAAATCGTATTTGTTGATGGAAATATAGAAAACAACTTTTTGCCTTTGCCTGACAGGAATACCGGTGGGGATATTGTTTATATCTGTTCGCCCAATAATCCCACAGGTGCCGTTTACACAAAAGAGCAGCTGCAGGCATGGGTGGACTGGGCTTTGGAGAGGCAGGCAGTCATCCTGTTTGACAGCGCCTATGAAATATTTATCCGTGACAAGAGCCTTCCTACGAGTATTTACCAGGTTCCCGGTGCCAAAAAATGTGCCATTGAGTTCTGCTCCTTATCCAAAATGGCGGGATTTACCGGTACCCGCTGTGGTTACACTGTTATACCTCAGGAACTGGTAAGGGACAATGTGCCATTGAACAAGCTGTGGCTAAGGCGCCAGACAACCAAGTTCAACGGGGTGCCTTACATAGTGCAGAGAGGTGCAGAGGCTGTGTTCACTGACGAAGGAATGAATCAGATTTCGGAGCAAATCAGCTATTACCTCGAAAATGCCCGTATTATAGCTGAGACATTAACCGAACTTGGAATATGGTTTACCGGAGGCAAAAATTCACCTTATATTTGGCTGGAATGCCCCAACAAAATGTCGTCCTGGGAATTTTTTGACCATCTCCTGCAGAACTTCAGCGTGGTGGGAACTCCGGGAGCGGGCTTTGGAAATAACGGAGAAGGATTTTTCCGGTTATCCGCCTTCGGGAACAGAAGCAATGTAACTGAGGCCATGGAGAGAATAAGAAAGCTGTAACAATTGCCACCGGCGGACGCATCTACCTCTATTGTACATTATATACGGACGTTTACGCCGCAGTCATTAAGATACTGTTTGAGTGCTCCTATATCTATCTTTTTTGTATGAAATACGCCTGCGGCCAGGCCTGCGTCAATCCTGTCATATTTGAACAGTTCTGAAAAATCTTCCATTTTGCCTGCGCCGCCGCTGGCTATTAAAGGTATTTTGACTATCTCTCCGATCGCTCGGAGCATTGGAAGGTCAAAACCTCCGCGGACGCCGTCCGTATCAATGGAGTTGAGGACTATTTCTCCTGCTCCAAGGTCTTCTCCTCTTTTTGCCCATTCAAGGGCGTCAATTCCGGTATCTATTCTGCCACCGTTGGCAAAAACACGAAACTGACCGTTCACGCGCTTAACGTCCATACTTAGCACAACACATTGGCTTCCATAGCGCTTTGCTGCCCTGTTGATAAGGGTGGGGTCCTTTATGGCTCCGCTGTTGACGCTTACCTTGTCAGCCCCGCATTTTAGCACCGTATCGAAATCCTCCAGTGAATTTATTCCTCCTCCGACGGTGAGAGGAATAAAAATTTCTGAAGCAACGGCGCGCAAAATATCGGTGAAGAGCTTCCTGCCCTCATGGCTTGCGGTAATATCGTAAAAGACCAGCTCATCCGCGCCAGATTCGTTATAATAGCGCGCCATTTCCACAGGATCGGCCATATCCTTTATATCTTCAAAATTTACGCCTTTGACTACTCTTCCGTTTCTTACGTCGAGACAGGGTATTATTCTTTTGCTGATCATTCAAGGTCCTCCAATTTGAAATTCAGGGTTATTTACCGTTTAAATTATGGATTTTTCAATGCAAAAGGATTTCATGCCATTACAACGCATTGCATCAATGAAACATTCACTGTTGTTTTTCTGTATTTATATTTCCGAAAAAGCTTTAAGCAGGCGTAGGCCCGCACCGCCGCTTTTTTCGGGATGAAACTGCATACCGTACACCGGGCCGGAACGCACAAGCCCGGTAACCTTCACATCATATTCGGAAACGGCCAGGATGGCGTCAGAACAGTACTTGGCATAATAGCTGTGCACATAATAAACCCATTCGCCATTGCTGAAATATTTGAATATGGGGTCATCCCTTACAATTTCAAGCTTGTTCCATCCCATGTGCGGAATTTTCAGGCCAGGATCTATGTCTTCCGCCAGGGGCACAACCTGGCCTGGAATCAGCCCCAATCCTTCATATTCACCATGTTCATAGCTTTTATCAAATAAAAGCTGCATGCCCAGGCATATGCCAAGAAATGGTTTTTCTTTTGCCAGTTCTTTCAGTGTGTCCACAAGCCCTGTTTCCTTCAGTTTTTCCATGGCGTCGCCGAAAGCGCCTACACCGGGAAGGATTATTCTGTCAGCCACCAACAGGTCTTCCTTTTTATTTGTCACCTGGCAGTCCAGTCCCAGAAAGCGAAGGCTTGACGTTAACGAAAACAAGTTTCCGACACCGTAATCCACAACAGCAATCATGAATGTAACCCCTTTATAATGTAAACTCTTTTATGGAGAAAAATAACTGTTATTTATGATAATTCTTAGTTGTATACAAACCCTCATAGCCGGTATTTTGCGCGACCGTGCACGTTTACGAAAGAAATTATAATGCTATTATTATAATGTTTTTTCTGGATTCAGGTCAATTAAATTCCATTTTATAAATGCCCGGACATGAAAAATTTTCAGACTGCCTGTTGTGTAAAAAACTGTTGTTTCTGTTTAAATATTTAAATATAATATCATTAATTTATATATTTGCCGGATTTCCTGCAAATGGAAAACGGCAATGTTTATATAGACAGGCATAATTGTTCTTATGAAGGATTCGCGGATATGGAGGTGTAATGGTGGAGTTTATAAAAGCCAGTGAAATTAAGGAATTAATAAATCCCGGAGTGGTATCGAGACAGATTTTGAATCCTGAAAACTCGGCAAGTAAAAGGGTTACCATAACTGAAGTCCATCTTGACGTTGGAGCAAGCCAGCCAAGACACATCCATAATTCGTCCGAACAAATATGGTATGCGGTAAAAGGCAAGGGGAAACTCCTTTTAGCGGACGGCGCTGAAAGAGATTTTACAGCCGGTGATGTGGTAAGGTTTGCGGAAAATGAAACCCACGGGCTGCAAAATGACGGTGATACTGAATTTGTTTATATTTCAGTAACCGCTCCGCCTGTCAATTTTGACTATGCATATAAAGATAAAAGATAACAACTGTTGGGAACGAGGCGTAACAACTTGATGAAATCAATCCTGAGTTACCTGAAGAAAGAAGCTGTGGCAGGCATAGCTTTAATGCTGGCTCTTGTATCAATGGCTGTTGTGCCGCCGGACAGCGAATACATAGGCTACATAGATTTTCATACATTAACCATACTGCTAAGTCTCATGATAGTAATGGCCGGGCTGCGAAACTTAGGCGTATTTTCAAGGATAGGAAGCTGGTTGCTGGGAAAGGCCAGCAATGTGCGAAGTTTGGCAATAGTACTGGTAATGCTGTGTTTCGGATTCAGCATGGTTATCACCAACGATGTGGCGCTTATCACCTTTGTGCCGTTTACCATTGACGTGCTTGCGATGGCCGGCCTGGAGAGCTACCTGATTCGCATTATTGTGCTGCAGACCATCGCCGCCAATCTGGGCAGTATGCTTACACCCATAGGAAACCCGCAGAATTTGTATTTGTACTCCTTAAGCGGAATAAGCCTGGAAAGCTTTACTTTACTGATGCTGCCTTATACTTTGCTTTCATTTACCGGGCTACTGGTTGCATGCCTGGTCCTGACGGACAGGAGGGGCGTCACCGTGCAGGTGCAGCAGCATCATACCTTTACAACCAAGGAAAAAGAGAAAACCATTATTTATATTTTATTGTTCCTGTTTGCCCTGACAAGTGTGGCCCACATAATTTCTGTCTATATAGTCGGAGCAGTAATTATCGCAGTGGTTTTCCTGATGGACCGCAAGATACTTGGTAAACCTGATTACGCTTTACTGCTTACTTTCATCTTTTTATTCATTTTTATAGGCAACATGAAGCGTATACCAGAAATTAATCTTTGGCTGCGGAACATCATAAACGGTCATGAACTCATTACATCAATCCTTGCCAGCCAGGTTATCAGCAATGTCCCTGCGGCGATACTCCTTTCCGGGTTTACCAGCAACATCCTGGCATTGGTTATAGGCACCAACCTGGGCGGACTTGGAACAATCATTGCGTCCATGGCAAGCCTGATTTCCTTCAAATATTACGGCACAACAGCAGGCAAGAGGAATACGGCTTACCTTGGTGTGTTCACCATACTCAATGTGATCTTCCTGGCAGCGCTTTTGCTTTTATATTATCTCATTCAGTGAAAGGGTGGTATAACATGCAATTCAGGCTGTATAAGGACATCCATGAGTTCTACAATGATACCTATGACATTTTTATGCGGCATGAGGCACAAAACATAATCCCTCTAGGCAACATTATTATTGGGCATGAAGGCAAGGACAAAACAGGCTGGCGTGATCCGGCAAACTGGCTTATGGCAACTGTTTCTGACGGGCAGGGAATACGTCTTACAGCCCTTATGACGCCGCCCCACAATATCACACTCTATGCAACGGACAATATAATTGACCCGGAAGCTCTGGAATGCCTGATAGACGGACTGGAAGGCTTTGAAATTCCCGGTGTTATCACGGAAAAAACCCTGGCAGAATGTTTTGCTAGGGAATACACCGCCCGGAAAGGATTGACCTATAAGGTGACCATGGACCAGCGGATATATGAACTGACTTCAGTAAACCCTGATATACAGCTGTTTGGCAATGTACGCCTGCTGGAAGAAACGGATATGTATTTTTTCCCGTATTGGGTGGAGGCATTTTATGCGGCGAAAACTTACGGGGCAACAGAAATGAACATCCCCCAGGACGGAGACGTATACCGGTACCTGTTATCCAGAAGGAAACTGTATGTTTTGGAAGTGGATGGCCTGCCTGTTTCCATGGCAGGGTTTACGAGGGAATTGCAGACAGTAATCGGTGTTGCGTTTGTATACACACCGCCATATTTCAGAAACAGGGGTTATGCCACTTCTTGTGTTGCCCAGCTAAGTAAAATGGCGTTGGACAAAGGATATACCAGGTGCGTGTTATATACCGATTTGCTGAACCCTACATCCAACAGTATTTATCAGAATATAGGATATAGGCCTGTATGTGATTCACTCATGCTGAAATTTGAATAACTGCTTCATTATTGTAAATCTTCTGTTATAGGCATATAATGAAAAAATGAGTTACGGACTGAACAAGGAAGGGATGTATCATGATTCTTGCCATCGCATTAGCTCCATGCAAGGTTTGAGGATACTGCATGGAGCAAAAAGATTGCCATGCTTTCCGGCAGTTTACTGGCATCTGTGTTGCCGGCGCCAAGGGACCGGATTCGTTTCATTGTGCTTACGATGCAGTTTTCGCTTACTACAGACAACTTCCTGATGTCTCTCACCAGAGCGCCGGTTACGTGGTGTATTGCCCAGATACTGGGATATTTGCCCGTTCCATTGATGGCTACCAACATGGATGTTGTCGTAAGGTCGTCAATACCGGCAGAGATGCAGGGCAGAGTATATGCATGCCGGAATTCCCTGCAGTTTTTCACAATACCCATTGGCCGTTTCCTGGGAGGCTGGATGGTGGACGCAGTCTTTGAACCTTTCATGGCTAATGTATCCGGGAAAAGCCTGGCAGCTGCCATGTTTGGTTCAGGAAAAGGTTCCGGAGCGGGAATGCTGATATTCATCCTTGGATTACTGGGAATGATGGTATGCCTTGTGTTCGGAAGGATTCTTAGGAAATACAAATACGAAGAAGAGATATAAGTATGAAAGGCTCCCCGATACCGATTTTGTGTTGGTGGCGAGGAGCCTTACTGATATATTGTATAAGGCTTTACCTATATCATTAGGGATTTCATATCATGCCGAAACTTTGAGCAATATCATATTTTGCTATTGAAGATGTTCGAAAAGAATATATTAAAAGTATCAATGATACTGGAAGCATAAATATTTTATAACACCCATTTGATGAAGTATAAACCTGATCGATAGAAAGAAGCTGTTCGCGGTAATTGTATTCATACTGTCAAAGAGAAGTTTTTAAAGAAAACCTAAAAAAGCTAAAAATCAGGAACCTCGTAAAAAAAACAGTCATTTTATAAATAAGAAGCAGAAGTTGGTTAATGAAAGGTTGATCATTTTGAATGCAAGGGAATTTCTAGAGATACTGCATGTAGCAGAACGTTTGAAGGATACGCTTCGCCATTGTACCACAACAAAGGGAAGAACTGAAAGCGTTGCCGAACACAGCTGGCGAACGGCATTAATGGCATTTTTGCTGAAGGACGAGTTTCCCGAGATAGACATGGACAAAGTAATCGGCATGTGCCTTATTCATGATTTGGGAGAGTGCTTTACAGGCGATATCCCGACATTTTTAAAGACGGAAACAGACTGTGAAAGAGAGGAAGTTTTGTTAGCCCAGTGGATCAAGACACTTCCGGATGAAATATCCAACCGGCTGGCAGAACTTTTTGATGAGATGAATGCACAGGAAACAAAAGAGTCCAAGTTTTATAAGGCTCTTGATAAGCTGGAAGCACTGATTCAGCATAATGAATCGCCATTGTGCACATGGACGGAAATTGAGTATGAGTTAAATAAAACGTATGCTTTTGACAGCGTAAAATTTTCAGACTGGTTGATGAAACTAAGGGAAGAAATACTGGTTGATACTTTGAACAAAATTGATGTTTCGAATAAAGTTGATACAGAGAAAAAGTAAATACCGGTTTCCGTATAAATTCATAATGTAAAATTATAATGCAAAATTATGGTGCAGCAAGCAAGCTAAATTATAGAAAAGTACAAGACTGGACACATTCTAATGAAACCGGCCTGTCCTACCAATTATGTTGCATTTCAGTAAATACAAGTTTTTCCCCGCACATTTGCACATTCTTGTACGTTATACATAACGGAAGGGGGTACTCTATGTCTATAAACTTGCAGGAGCAGTACGACAAAATATATAAATATTGTTATTTCAGAGTAAATAACAAAGAAATAGCGGAAGACCTGACCCAAGAAACCTTCCTGAAATATTTCAGTCAGAGGTCTTACATAAACAGAGGGAAGCCTCTTGCATACCTTTATACCATAGCCAAAAACCTATGTGTTGATTTTTATAGAAAGAATAACAGAGAGGAAAGCCTTAATGAAGAAGTGCAAGGCAATGATTATGTTTCCGCCTTTGAAACCAATTTTGCCATAAAGCAGGCGGTGGCTTCATTGCCCGTTGACCTGCAGGAGTTGCTTCTCTTAAGGTATGGAAACGAACTTAGCATCAATGAAATAGCAAGTATCATGAATATATCCCGGTTTTCGGTTTACCGCATGCTGAACAAAGCCCTTAACCTGCTTAAAACCAGATTGAGAGAGGAGGACTTCCAGTGCGAAATAGTTTACTGAAAAAACAACTGAAATCAGCCTTTGACGCTCCATTGCCCGAAAGAAAAGAACAGTTTCTGAGCCAACTTGACTATCCAAGGGCAAGCTGGCTGGATTTTGCCAGGTCCCAGGCAGGATATATCAGAAAACGTGTCTGGATTTTGTCCTTCATACTGTTTATAGGCACCTTCCTGGGTTTATACGTTACCAAAACCCCGGCTTCGTTCATATGGATTGTGTCCTCTGTGTTGCCTTTTATCTCCCTCGTGAGTATCGGCGAGATAGCAAGAAGTGCCACATACAAAATGGATGAGCTTGAAATGAGCTGCAAATACAACCTTCTTGAGGTCACCATTATAAGGTTGGGTATATTAGGGGTAACCAATCTGGCTGTTATTATAGGAATCCTGCTTTTATTCATAGGCAGAACCAACTTTGGACTCATAAGGTTGGGACTTTATTTGTTCACACCGTATTTACTGACCTGCTACGGGACGATATTTGCCATCAACCGTTTAAAAAGCAGGGATACAATGTATGTTTGTGCAGGTGTCACGGTTTTTGTCAGCATGCTGAATACCTTGCTCAGAATGCAGATAAGTGAGAATTATACAGGAAGATATGGGCTGTTCTGGGCCATGTCGTTAGTTATATTGGTTCTTCTAAGCGTAAAAGAGATTGTAAAACTGATTAAAAAAATGGAGGAATTGCAGTGGAACTCGTCGTTGACCGCGTGACAAAACAATTTAAAAACAAGATTGCCGTTGACCGTGTCTCGTTGAGGTTGAGGAAAGGCGTTTACGGCCTTCTGGGAGCAAACGGTTCAGGAAAGACAACACTGATGCGGATGATATGTGGAGTGCTGAAACCCACAAGCGGTGAGGTAAATTTCAACGGCATCAGTGTAACCGAGGAAAAATACAGGGACTCATTAGGTTATTTGCCGCAGGAATTCGGATATTATCCTGAATTTACAGCCTATGATTTTATGCTTTATATAGCCAGCCTGAAAGGTCTTACCAGGCACAGGGCAAAGGAAAAAGCCATAAAGCTTTTGGAACTGGTATCCCTTACGGATGTGGCGAAAAAGAAAATCAAGACATTTTCAGGTGGAATGAAACAGAGGTTGGGCATCGCCCAGGCTTTGCTGAACGACCCTGAAATCCTGGTTCTGGATGAACCCACGGCTGGGCTGGATCCCAATGAGCGGATACGTTTCAGGAACCTCATTTCCAGGCTGGGTAAGGACAAAATCGTACTACTATCCACCCACATTGTTTCGGATGTCGAATATATTGCTTCCGTGATTCTGTTGATGAAAGACGGACAAATCATTCATGAAGGACCCCTTGAGAAAATCCTCAGTGAAATTGAAGGGAAGGTCTTTGAATGTACGGTAGACTGCAAGACGGCTGAGCACCTGATGGCCGGTTATCCGGTTATAAATATACGGGAGGAAAATGACAAAACCTTTTTGCGTCTGGTAGCGGAAAAGGCCCCGTGTGAAAATGCAGTTGCTGTACCGGCATTGCTGGAGGACCTGTACCTGTACTATTTCAATGAGGAGGTTCGCAAGGGTGAGTAGTTATTGTGATTTGATTGGGTTTGAATACAAAAAAATTTTCAGGAAACGTAGTACTGTCATTATATTGTTGCTGGGTGTTTTACTGGCTGCCTTAAGCAGTTTGGGGAATTTATTGGGAAACCACTACATAGATGGCGAAGTATTTGAAAGCCATTATGAAGGCATGATAAAAGACAGGGAATACAGAAGAGGGCTTGCAGGCAGGGAAGTAAACAGTGATTTACTTGCGGAAGCAATAGAAGCATATTCCCACATACCGGTTACTGAAGGAATATATGCAGATACTGATGAATATCAGAAGTATGCTCGTCCGTACAGTGAAATATATCATCTTATAAGAAGAGTCTACAATTTGAGTAGTGTATGGCAACTTTCGTCAATTCCCAGGGAAAGCCTGGATGACTTCTATAAAATACGTCAAAGCGCGGTTGAAAAAGAGATAGAAAATACAACGATGAGCGCTAAAGAAAAAGCCGGCTCTATTGAACTGAGCAGGAAAGTCAAAACACCGTTTGTTTATTCGTATACAGGCGGGTATGAGCGGTTCTTTTCACAAATGCAAGCAACTGCCTTGTTAATATGCTTTATCTGCCTCATCTGCCTGTCACCCTTATTTGCAGGCGAATATACTGACGGAATGGACAACCTGGTTTTCTCAGCCAGGTATGGTAAAAATAAAATTATTTGCGCCAAGATATTCACGGGGATATCGTTTACTGTATTAATAAGCATTTTGCTTTTATCTGTATCTTACTTTACTGTAATGACGGTTTACGGATGGGACGGTGCAAATTCCCCGTTTCAGCTTGATACGCCGTTGTCGGTGGTGCCATACACCATGGGCCAGGTGGCATTGAAGTACTCGGTATTGGTTTTGTTCGGGAATTTGTTGTCATCCGTTTTTACGATGCTGCTGTCATCGAAATTAAAGTCACCGTTTCTGGTACTTGCCATTATGACGGCAATTACGGTTATCCCCGGATTCGTCAGCGTATCTGATAATATCCTTTGGTTATACCATTTATATAATTTGATTCCCGTAAACACGTTTAATATTGACAACGTCATAAGCATATACTCGATCGATTTGCTTGGCTTTATCATACGGCCTTATGAATTTATTATTGCCTTTGCTGCTGTGTCAAGCGTGGCTTTGCTGCCGGTTATTTATAGAAACTTTAAAAACCACGATTGAAAATACAGCGGATATTGAGTACATGCCGGGGAATTCCTACTTATGAATGTTGATTTTAGCATACTTAACTGTTATAACTGGTGTGGAATGAATGAAATTATTGTCCGGGAACTTCAAAATATGAATATTGATTATGATTACATCACCGAAATCCGCAGTAAAGACGGAGGGCAAGAAAAAGAAACACTTTTCCCAGTTGGGCTGATGATTCCTTCAGCGGGTAAAAAACGGTAAATTACTTAACAACTTAAATACGTTAATCAGGACATAATTTTGGAGTATTAGATGTTAATGAATAATATCTCAAATGATTTAATCCGTAATTTGGATAAACAAAGATGGTTTTGATAATAAAACTTGCAACAAATGGCACAGAAAGTCGGGTACTGCCTTAATTGGAATGTTACAATAAGCCATAGTTAGGAAGGAGTATATATAGTGATTGGGTGGATCGAAGGTATTCAAAATGCTATTGAGTATATTGAAGATAACCTCACAGAGGAACTGGATATCCGGGAGATTGCTGAAAGAGCATGCATTTCAGCGTTTTATTTCCAAAAAATCTTCAATATACTGACAGGTTTCACAGTGGGAGAGTATATCAGGAACCGAAGGCTCAGCATCGCAGGAGAAGAACTATCCAGGTCAGATATCAAGGTAATTGATGTGGCCATAAAGTATGGTTATGACTCTCCTGACAGTTTTACCCGCGCATTCACCAAGTTTCACGGTATTCCTCCTTCAGCAGCCAGGCATAGGAATACAAACTTAAAATCATTTGCACGGCTCAAACTAAAATTGGTTTTGGAGGGTGGTACGATGCTGGAGTATAAGATCGTGGAAAAAGCGCAGTTTACGGTTATGGGCAAGGTAAGGAGCTTTGATTTGGACACTTCCAGAGAAGAGATTCCAAAGTTCTGGACAGAACATCTTAACAGCGAAGATAGCAAAATTGTTCATGGAATGTACGGAGTATGCTTTGACAGCAGTGGTACTGAATTCGATTATATGATTGCAGATAACTACCTGCCGTGGAACGAAGTTCCTGATGGCTTTGTAACCAAGGTTATCCCTGCCGGAACATGGGCAGTGTTCCCGGTGAAAGGCAAACTGCCGAGATCATTGCAAAATGTAAACGCAAGGATCTGGAGCGAGTGGCTGCCAAGCTGCAGGGAATATAAACTCGCAGGAAACTATAACATTGAAATGTATACGCCCGGAGAGAATACGGATGATTATTACTGCGAGATATGGATACCTGTGGAGAAAGTCTAACAAACGGCTGAATAAATTTTTCGACAGGAGCGCCCTTGAATAAGGGCGCTTGTTTTTTACGGTAATTTCCTTTTTATTACAGTAAATATTTATTACAACTTTTCTTTATGATAACATAAAATTAACATATTTATCAGGGAAAGGAATGAGTGATGAATTATGTGGAAATGTCCAAAATGCGGCCGTGAGTTCAAAATTGTAAATCAACGTCACGCCTGTGGCGAGATAGCAAGAACAGTTGATTCATATATCGAAGCACAACCTGATAATATCAGACCTTTTCTGAACAAGTTAAGAGAAACTCTTCGCAAGGCGCTTCCTGATGCGGAAGAGTGCATTTCATGGAGCATGCCGACTTACCGGGGTAAGAAAAACATCATCCATTTCGCGGCCCACAAGAACCATATAGGGATTTATCCCGGCGACAAGGCCATAGAGCATTTTGCTGAACGGTTGACAGAATATAAAACCAGCAAGGGCGCAATACAATTTCCGTATAACAAACCCATTCCCTTTGATTTGATTGCCGAGATTGCAAAATGGTGTTATGAAACCGGGAATCATTAATAATCAGCTATAGTAACTCCAGGGTGAATGATACACACTCATTCTGTGCTTTTTGGAAAAATGGAAAGCAGCCGGCTAAACTGTTTATACAGCTGGCTGGATAGATACGGAGGATAGAATACAGTTAATTGTGAAATGATAGTTACTGGTATATAATTAACCTGAGTTCAATATAAATATCTCACCAGGGCATAATAACCATTTGGAGTGAAAGATGTGGGGTTTTATTTCAGAAAGTCCATAAACTTTGGCGGATTAAGGTTCAACCTTTCCAAGTCCGGTATTGGAATGTCTGTAGGCGTGAAAGGGTTTAGAATTGGTACCGGGCCGAGAGGCAACTATGTACACATGGGAAGAAACGGGCTGTACTACAGGGCAGCCCTTGGCAGCAAAGGCAAAACTGCAAAGAGAACAAAGTCCCAGCCTGAAACACCTGTGGAAAGTATTGGATCCCAGCCCAAAACACTTGTGGAACAGACCCAGAGCAATCTTGAGTTTGTTGATATAGAAAGCGCTGATGTAGCACAGATAACTGATTCCTCGTCCGAGGAATTATTGAAGGAAATAGCGGATAAGAACCGTAAAAGATACTTCTGGCCTTTTTGTTTCCTGTTATCTTTTATTGTGCCTCCTATCGGCATCTTTATTGCAATTATTGCTGCTTTTTTAGTGTACAACCTTATGGACAAAAAGAGAAAAACAGTTGTATTATTGTACGATATCGACGAATACACCGAGGAAAAGCTTCAGGAGTTTTATAATTCCTTTGATGAAATAATAAACGCAAAGGCGAAATGGCATATAAGCTCTGAGGCAGAAACAAAAGATTATAAATATCATGCTGGCGCAGGGAAAATTGTCAAAAGAACCCCTATTACGGTTAAATACACAACTCCGAAGTACATGAAAACGAATGTGAAAATTCCGTGCATTCCAGTGGGAAAGCAGCTCCTATATTTCTTCCCGGATAAAGTGCTGATATATGAAGGGAAGCGGGTAGGAGCGGTGAGCTACAATAATCTTCAAATTTCTCAACGGAACCAGCACTTTGTTGTAAGAGGGACTGTTCCTTCTGATGCCGTAATTGTGGATTATACCTGGCAATACCTGAATAAGAGCGGAGGGCCCGATAAGAGGTTTTCAAACAATCCCCGGCTTCCGATAGCTTTTTATTCGGAAATCAATTTTACCAGTGAAACAGGCCTTAATGAAAGAATCCAGGTTTCGAAACCTGATGTGGGAAAAAACCTTATTCTGCAGCTATCTAAATTAGTTGAAAATGTTAATTTTGAGGCTAATGATACCGGCAGCAGCCAGGAAATAGCCATTGATTCTGAACATATTTAAATATCTTATATATTTCTTGTTCCTTTTTCCTAAATATTGGTGTAAATTATATCTAAAGCATTTACATTTCCTCTATCTCATTACTAAAGTATATTCATTCATACAGGAAAGAAAGGAAGATACAAATGTCGCCCAAAACTAAAATGCCAAATGACAAGCCTTTTATTAATAAGGTGTTTGTTTATGGAACACTGCTGAAAGATTTCTGGAATTACAAAAGGTATCTTGAAGGACGGGTAACCCGCATTACACCAGCAAAGACAAAAGGCCTGCTTTATCACTTACCTGAAGGATATCCCGGTTTGCTTCCTGGAGAAGGCATAACTAAAGGTGAAGTTATGGAACCTGTTGATGAGGAACTTTTAAAGTCCCTGGACAGCTTGGAAGGTTATGTCGAAGGAAGAAGCAACAATTTGTACAATAGAGATGTACAGAGTGTAATAACGGAGGACGGGGAAGAAATACTTTGCTGGGTGTACTTTTACAATAATGAGAAGTTTGCAAAAGAAAACGGGATATTAGTGTCAGATGGAGACTGGAGAGAATTCTTGAAAAATAGAGGAGAACTAATATGAGAAAGTATTTTGCGTACGGAAGTTGCCTGAATCTTGATTCATTTAAGGAAACCATGAAGAGGGCTGGATGTGAAAGCAAATTTCAAATTTCCGGAGTTGGTATACTCGATAACTACCGTTTGGCTTTCACAAGGTTGTCCAGCAATTGGGGAGGAGGCGTATTGGATATAGTAGAATCGCCTGGAGATTATGTTTTAGGCGTTGTCTATGACATTCCGGAAGAATCAATTTGGGTATTGGATGAAAGAGAAGATGCTCCCTGGTTCTATCAAAGAGTAGAAGGAGTTAAAGTTGAATTTGGTTATGAGCAGGCAGAAGTATTTACTTATGTGGTAGTTAATAAGAATTTGAATGAATATGCCCCTTCAAAGGAATATTTTGATACGGTGTATGAAGGAATGAAGAACAGGTTCCCGTATGAATATATAAACAAATACTTAATAGAACACTGTAAAAACCGTTTTGGGACAAGCTATGTACCGTCCCGCTAAAACAAGTTGTATTATTTTATTATGAAAAGCCGGAAACTGAGCTTTTAAATCAAAACCTGAGTTTTACAGATGGCATTGTATTTCAGAGATGATAATGGAAAAGTTGAAACAGTACAGCCGACTCCGTAAATGTTCCTGTTGCTAGTAAAGTGTGCGGAACTTGCAGCAAGGGATGAACTGGATTTCGGACATATGACTCCTAGGGGAATGTATAATCAACTGGCAAGTGAGTTGAAGGTGAAATGTTTAGAGGATTATTAGACTTCAATTGAGTTGTTTTCCTTTATTGATGAAATATGACTTGGTGTTAGTATATAACTATGGACACGGAAAGTTGAACATTCTATAATATAACAAAGGAGTGTTCAATCATGGCAAAAAAACAAAAATCCTATACACCAGAATTCAAGCAGCAGATTGTAGACCTGCGTATTAAGGCTGGAAAAGGTATAACAGAATTATCTAACGAATATGGCGTTCCAAAGGGCACAATCTCTACCTGGGTAAAGCTTCTTTCCCCAATACAGGTTTCAGAGACAGAAACTATTTCTATGAAAGAGTATAAGGCTCTTCAAAAGAAAATGAAGGAACTAGAGATAGAAAATGAAATATTAAAAAAAGCTACCGCCATATTTGCCAAAAATCAATAGCTGAGTACGTGTCCTTTATTCAAGCTAATCTTGATAATTATACTGTTAAACAAATGTGCAAGGTACTTAAGTTTCCTCGCAGTACTTATTATGCCGTAATTAATCATGTTATATCGCAAAGAGAAATTGATTACAACAAATTTAGTGATGAAGTTAAATATTACTATGACAAATCTAAGGGGCGTTACGGTGCTATTAAGATACAGCGAGATCTTGAAGAAGCTGGTATCCTTTGTTCTGTTAAAAGAGTGCAAAGACATATGGCTAAGCTTGGTCTTCGCAGTGTTGTAGTACGCAAATATAAGTATCAAAATAACCAAGGTAAGGTTCCAGACGATAAGGAAAATATACTAAATCGTGATTTTACTACTACAACAATAAACCAAAAATGGGTTACTGACATTACGTATATACATGTTCTTAAAGAGGGCTGGACTTATCTAGCATCAGTTATGGACTTATATAATAGGAAAATCATCGGTTATTCATATGGTAAAAATCCAACTGCCGAATTAGCTAAAAAGGCTGTAGAAAATGCATGTCTCAATGTAGAAGATACTACAGGTATTATCCTTCATTCAGATTTAGGCAGCCAATATACAAGCGCAGTATTTGAGGATATGCTTATAGAAAAAAATATGAAGCATTCCTTCAGCAGAAAGGGAAATCCTTATGATAATGCTTGTATGGAATCCTTCCATTCTGTATTAAAGAAGGAAGAAGTATACTTAAATACATATCATACATTTGAAGAGGCTAAAACAGCTATCTTTGAATATATAGAGTCTTGGTATAACCGCAGAAGGAGGCACAGTGCGCTGGATTATAAAACCCCACAGCAGGTTGAAGATGAGATTCTTGCAGCTTAGTAATCTTTCTCTACGTATTAATATCATGCAGAGAGAAAATGTTCAACTTTTTGTGTCCAAAGTATTGACATAGGTCCAAAGTTAAGGTAAATATCGAATAATATACACATATGAAAATTAAAAAATGAATATTTATAAGTATACTTTTAAATATGAAAAATGATATTTTGAAAGGGATAATATCAGAAATTATAAGGAGCTTATTACATTGTTTTTTATCAATAATAACAACTGGTTTCCAACATAATTATTATAATCCGGAATTAAGGATATAGCGTAACTTCTCTTTTATTAGTTTTTTTTGGGCATGTAATGTACTTCCGTTAGCATAATAAAAGTTAATAAGATAAATCAAATGGAGGAATTAAAATGGAAATGAAACAATGTTCTAACGGGCATTTCTTTGATTTAAGCAAAAATGCTACCTGCCCCTATTGCAATGGAGGAAATGAAATCGGCGTAACAAGGCCGCTTAATGTCGGAGGAGGATTTTCATCTGTTGTATCTGCAAATATAGCTGAAACACCCTCATTTCCTAAGACTACACCTATTGCTGGGGTGAATCACAATAAAAATAACTTTATACCACCTACTGTACCGTTATACTCACCGGAAACCAGCAAGACAGTACCATTACATATAAACGAACAGGGAATCGATCCCGTATGCGGTTGGCTGGTTTGTGTAAAAGGCAATAATAAAGGCAAAGATTTTAAAATTCACACTGAAAAAAACTTCATCGGCCGTTCCAAGTCAAATGATATTTGCCTTGATTTTGATGAGACTGTTTCAAAAGATGCTCATGCAATCATTACTTATGACATCCGTACAAATAAATTTTGGCTGCAGTCAGGAGACGGCAGAAGTAATATATATGTAAATGAAAAAATAGTATTGGTACCTGTGGAAATTAAAAGTTATGATGTTATAAGCATTGGTAAAACAGAACTTGTGTTTGTATCGTTCTGCAATGAGAATTTTAAATGGAAGTAGGCTACTGGCATTAGACAGAGCCGAGAAAGTGTAGGGTTTAATGTGCATGTTTGGATTACAACGCAGACATAAAAAAAACAGAATAAAAAAGACATTAAAACTGCCAATAATTAAGCAAAAAGGAATTGACCTGTTTATTGATAATACAGGTACAAAAGTAGAAATCAAATTCGGTAATGCCCAGCATATAGGAGGAAGACTAAAACAGGAAGATTCCTTTGGATATTCAAATATTTCTGACAGTATGAAAATATCACAAAAAGGGGTTCTGGCAGTACTGGCTGATGGCATGGGTGGCTTGTCTTACGGCAAGGAAATAAGTGAATATGTGATTTCAGCTGCGCTAAGCATGTTTGAAAATTTAAACTATTCACAGCCATTTTATATTCAAATTGAAAATATTATAAGGAAAATAAACAACGAGGTATCAAACAGATTTTCAAAAAACGGTAAGTCTGATGCCGGATCAACAATTGTACTTGCATTTATTTATAAAACAAAACTTTATTGGGCATCTGTCGGAGACAGCAGGCTTTATTTGCTGAGAGACGGATATTTATATCAGATAAATGAAGATCATGATTATCTTAATCATCTCCTTGAAGCAGTAATAAACGGCAACATTACCTTGACTGAAGCTTTAGCTGACCCTCAAAAGAACTCCTTGACCAGTTTTATTGGAAATGAAAAACTTCCATATATAGATATTAGTCTGAAAGGTTTTTCCATTCAAAGGGGCGATAAAATAATATTATGTTCAGACGGTGTTTACAACAGCATTTCAGACGCTGAATTTATAGAGTTACTGAAAAAAGAACCTCAGGTATCCGCAGATAGAATTATAAGAAGTATAGTAAGTAAAAAATTAAATAATCAAGACAATATAACTATCATGATTATAAATTATGATTAAAGGGGAGAAAAGAAATGTCAAAAAGTAACTGGTTATTTAAATTTATTATAATATCAATTATCACAATTACCTTACTACCTGTTTCACTGACCCCTGTTTATGCTAAAGATCAGTATGATGTCTAGAATAGTGTTGTTGCTATTATATCAACTTCACCGTATGACGGAAGTTTGAAAGGCTGGGGAACGGGCTTTGCCATTGGCGAAAAAGGTAAGAAAGTAGAGTACATTGTTACTAACGCTCATGTTGTTTTTGATATGACAACGGGAGAACCATATGATGTTTCTATATGCTATTCAAATGCTGAAAACGATTTTGTTACTCCAACAATATATACAAAGAACTTTGATAAAGACATAGCTATATTGAAATTGCCTACTCCTACTAATAAAAGAAAACCTTTAGTCCTTAAACCTATACATGATAAAAAGGTTAATATTACGGAAACATTTGTAGCACTGGGTTTCCCGGGAGCAGCAATGACACTTGAGGATTTGAAAAAACTTAATAAAGATGTGATCAGCACATCAGTAGGAACTATTTCCAGGACTGTACGGGAAAATGAAGTTAGATATTTGCAAACTAACGTTGACATTTCTGAAGGATTTTCAGGAGGCCCCCTTGTAAATTCAAAGGGTGAAGTTGTAGGGATAAATTCAGCATATACGCTTTCTCAAGCCAGTTCAAACGGAGCTATAGTTAAAGTAAATTACGCTGTTGCAATAGAAGAACTTATAGCAATGATTAACAGGGATGAAATACCCTATACATTATCAGGTGAAATAACAACTCTTACGCTTATTTATATAGGATGTGGAGTTTTAGTTGTAGGTCTTATTACGCTATTCCTTATAATCCTCTTTAGGAAGAAAAAAATGAATAATGCCATACCTGCTGCAAATGTAGGCCAAAATTATGTTCCGTTTACGTCTAAGCAAAATATAACACCTTCGAAGACTGCATATGTCCGAGGCATTTCCGGCAGATTTGCCGGTAAAACATTTCAAATATCCGACAGAATTCTGTTTGGCCGTGATAATAATAAATGTTCCATAGCTTTTCCTTTAGATGCTCCTGGTATAAGCGGCACGCACTGTGAGCTGTCATTTGACGGGAGTAATATTTATTTAAGGGATTTAGGGTCATCTTATGGTACATTCCTTTCAGATAATACAAAAATACCTCCAAATCAAACAATAAGACTGGATGACGGTTCTACATTCTATCTTGCGGAAGTTGAAAATTCTTTTGAAGTAAAAATCGGGTGAAAAAATGCAAATAAAAACATATACATATACTAATAAAGGAAGCAGAAGCAATAACGAAGATTATTGCGGTTATTACAGCTATGATGATTATGGCGTCTGGGTTCTTGCAGACGGTCTCGGCGGGCATAACTGCGGTGAAGTTGCATCAGAAATGGCAACTAATTTCATATTGGATTCATCTAAAGAAATTAATGATTTTTCTGAAGAAAATTTGATAATGATAATGAACAAGGCAAATGAAATAATAATGAAAGAGCAGAATGCCAATATAGCACATAGAAATATGAAAACAACTGTGGTTGCTGGGTTTCTCAAGGATGGCGTTTTCAGATATTTTAATGTAGGCGATTCAAGATTGTACTATTTCAAAAACGGATGTTTGTATGCACAGACTAAAGATCATACCGTATCTCAGATAGTAGCAGATTTAGGCGAAATACCTACTGCAGGAATACGGTTTCATGATGACAGAAATAAACTGCTTAAAGTATTGGGAAATGAAAATAATTTAAATATAAAAAAGCTTGATCCTCCGATTAAAGTAGAATCTGGAAATGCATTTTTACTGTGCTCAGATGGCTTTTGGGAATATGTTTATGAAACAGAAATGGAAATTGATTTAGTAAAGTCTTCCACCCCAAGACAATGGCTTGAGTTTATGGTTAAAAGGTTGCTGCTCAGAGTGACAGGTAATAATGATAATTTTACAGCAATATGTGTATTTATTGACTAGTGTTTAACATAGCAGATTTCCAGACTACATTTATTAAAATGCACTTCTTTATTGTTTTACCTCTTTTCTGGAAACGAGTTATGTCATTGGGCACTATTCAATATGAAATAAATAGGTCTGATTTCCAATCCCTTTCTTATTATAAAAGCTATAAGTCCTAATTATCTTCTATCTAAAAAAGATAATTAGGGAATAAGGGGGAGCATCATGAAAGCGAATGAATTAGGTTACATAGAATATGGTAATCTGTGCCTGAAATGCATGCATATGAAGAATGATCCATCAGTAGTGTGTTCTCATTGCGGTTTCAACATAAATAAATATATACCTGAATCTAATGCTTTACCGTTAGCTTCTGTGTTAAACAACAGGTATTTAATAGGTGTTCCTTTGGGAATCGGTGGATTTGGTATTACATACATTGCTTATGATATGAAAGTGGGCGGAATATGTGCAATCAAAGAGTACATGCCTGATGCAGTATCATATAGAAAAGAAAATCAAACAGAAGTGTCGGTAGGCAATACTAAAACTGATGTATTTGAGTATGGATTAAACAGGTTTACAGAAGAAGCAAAGATGTTGAGACAGTTTTCTAAAAGCAGGAATATAATAAATGTTTTTGTTAATTTTTGTGAAAACAGCACTGCATATTATGCGATGGAATATTTAGACGGCCATGACCTAAGACATGAAATGAATAAGTTTAGTGAAATAACAGATTTTAATTATATACTTTCATGTCTGATGCAGGTTATGGATGGTCTTGAGGAACTCCACAAAAAAGGTGTGCTGCATAGAGATATATCTCCTGATAATATTTACATTACAAAAAAAGGTGTAATAAAAATATTGGACTTTGGTTCCGCACGATATTCACTTTCTCAAAAAGACAGACACCTGTCGGTTATTGTAAAAGCCGGTTATGCCCCTTGCGAACAGTATAGCACAAAATCAGAACAGGGGCCGTGGACGGATATTTATGCACTATGTGCAACTTTCTATCATTTGATTACAGGGACTGCTCCTCCCGAGTCTACTGAACGCATGATGCATGATACATTAAAGCCTGTATATCAGATTAATAAAAAGATTCCTAAGTTTTTAAGTGATGTTATATCAAAAGGAATGGAATTAGAAAAATCCAACAGATATCAGTCAATAGCAGAAATGAGAAATGCAATACTATTAAATATCAAAAGCAATTACCCTATTAATAAAAATCACATTAAAAACAGTGAAGTTATAAATAAAAAACCTAAAAATAACCCGAAAATTAAAAGCAGAACAAATATAAATATAAAAATAAGTAAACCTGAACCTGCAAATAATTCACAAAACAAACATCAGATATATTTAAAAAGAAGAATAGCAGCGACAGCTATAGATTATCTAATAATAGGGCTGATAGTAATATTTTTATGGTGTGTACTAAAGTATATTTTCTACCGTCTTGATATATTGGATGAATACATGAAACCTATAAAAATTGTATCTTTGTTTCTCATACCAATATTCACAGTTTTAATCAATACCAGTTTTGAAATATCCCATATGCAAGGAACAATAGGCAAAATACTTACCGGAATAAAAGTAGTTGATTTATACGGAAATCGGGTAGCTAACTTGAACGGACTTAAGCGAAATATAATAAAATTGCTAGGGATATTCCTGCTCCTTACCGAAACGAACGGAAAATATCTACATGAGACAAAGACAAATACAAAGGTAGTATTAAAGTAATTAGTGAGTATTATTATAGCTAATTGCTCATGCTTTTGTTAAAGGATTGGTGCACTTTTAATCTATAGGCTGATTATACTGTAATAGGAAATATGATGACATTTATTACAAGATATTGGATTTGTATATCTATAAGATTAAATAGAGGAGAATTTTTTAATGCTAAATATAAACGGTAAAAAATTATGTCCAAACTGTTTTGAAAGTTTACAAGACTATGATAAGAAATGCAGCTCCTGCCAAAATAGTGGTTATATATCAGAAGCAGGAGTGTTGCTGATTGGTACCATACTTATGGGTAAATACATAGTAGGTAAAGTCATTGGAAGAGGCGGATTTGGCATAACATATTTGAGTTATGACATAAATAACGACAGAAAAGTGGCCATAAAAGAATACCTTCCTGAAGGCTTGGCTTATAGAAACCCTGATTCTACCGTTGTATCAACCTATAAGGGTGAAAAAGCAGAATACTATAAAAATGGGGCTGAAAAGTTCTATGAAGAAGCAAAAACTGTATCCAGATTCAACGGACATCCAAATATAATAAATGTATATGAGTTTTTTTATGAAAATAATACAGCATATTTTGTGATGGAGTTTATAGAAGGGGTAGATTTTAAAAAGTATATTCAGTTAAACGGAGGAAAACTTCCTTATGAAAAAGTAATAGAAATAATGACTCCTATACTGGATGCACTTATTATAGTACACAGTGTAGGTATTTTACATAGGGATATATCTCCGGACAACATATATATAACCAAAGATAATGAAGTTAAGCTTTTAGATTTTGGGGCTGCAAGGCAAGTACTTGGCGAACAGTCAAAAAGCCTTTCTGTAATATTAAAACAAGGTTTTGCTCCATTGGAACAATATCAGACAAGAGGCAAACAGGGACCATGGAGTGATGTTTATTCCGTCGGTGCAACTATGTATTATGCAATAACAGGCAAAGTGCCTCTTGATGCAATGAATAGGATAGACTATGATGAACTGCCGAATCAATTTAGTGATGAGATAAGTCAGCAATTAAAACAGATCTTATTAAAGGCTCTTGCTGTCAGAACAGCAAACAGATATCAAAGTGTGATTGAGTTAAAACAGGACTTAGTTAACTACATGGAAAGTGAAAAAAAGGCTAAATTACATGAAGAATTAAAGAAGCAACAGGTATTAAAAAAATCTAAAAAGTTGAAAAAACAAGATAAAGGTAGCAATAGAATAAATGAGGCTCCAGATACTGCAAGATTAAAAGTTAGAACTACAAAGAACATCAATTATTTTAATAAATATACAATAGCTATAGGGAGTATAGCAATCATAGTTATCATATCAGTAATTCTTATATTAGCAGCCGTATTCAATGGAAAATATAAAAACAGCCATACTGCAGAAAGCAGAGGAGCAGGTTTAACTAAGCCATCAAAGCAGCAAACCACTTATCAATCCAAACCTTCATTGAACCAAACTGTTAAGTCGACAAATACCACCGAAGAGTGGAAAGTAGAAGGTTATGAAGCAATACCTCCATATAGGGAATATGAAAGATTATATATAAATGGTTCTGCAACAGATCAAACCAGATATACGGGTAAAGTTAAGCCGGTAGAAGAATCTGCGGCCGCATCAACACCAGGAGAGCAGTCACAGAATTACAACTCATCCGGCACAAATAAAAACTATGAGGTAGAGCCGGAACCACCAATAGCTATACCAGAAGTACCGAAATCAGAGCCTGCAGCGCCAAATCAGAAGCAACCGAAATCAGAACCTAAAAATACGGTAACAACACCGACTTCAGAAAACAAAACACAGACGCCAGTGCCTGAACAACCAACTCCAACGCCAGAACCCGATGAACTGATTCCGATTATTGAAAGAGATCCTGTGATTGAGAGATAAACCTCAATAAAGATCTATAGATGCATGTTAAATGTTTATATAAGGAAGTGATATTAATATGAAAAAACTGATATCAATATTTATAATTCTAATTCTTTTATTAAGTTCAGTTCCGGTATTTGCAGCTCAAAATATTACTGTTATAGTAAATGGAACCGTTGTGCAATTTGATCAGCCACCCGTTATTATAAATTCACGTACATATGTTCCATTAAGAGCTGTTGGTGAAATACTGGATGCAAATGTTAAGTGGAATGATAAAACTAAAACAGTTACAATCAGTAGAGGTAATAAAATCATAGCATTAATGATTGGAAGTTATAAAATGACTATAGGAGATATAGTAGATGCATCAAATGATATCACTATCGACCTCGATGTATGTCCAATAATAATCAATAATAGGACAATGCTTCCTATACGTGTAATAATAGAGGAGTTTGGTGGAATAGTTACCTGGGATGATTCTACAAAAACTGTTATTATTACTGATGATTATAAAAAACATAGTAAATATAATTTATATTACGATAATTATCCTACAGTACCTGACTTCGGAAAAATTACCGGTTGTCCACTTGTGGATAATGAATATGGCAATTTTATGATTTATGATATAAGTAATGTGACCAGTGATCAATACGATAAATATATGACAGCACTAAATATAAACGGATACGGATATGATGAGAATTTGAGTGAATCTTTAAGCGATTATATGAGCAAAGAGTTTGGAACTTTAGTTGAAGTTGCAGGATTTTTTAAAGGTAATACTGCTGTACTTATAATGTGGAGAATGGATGTAAGCGATTTTCTTATGATTGGTATCGAAAGCGATTATAAAGGATTATTAACAGATATGGAAAGTATAGACATAGATGTAAATGTACAGCCAATTGAATATAATAAAGCGATTAAATTGGAAAACGGACTTGTTTTTACATTATATAATATGTATCCCTGGAATGGATACTTTGCTGTAGATTTATCTGTATCAATATCGGACAGTTGGATAGATAATAGTCTTGAATTGAATGAATATGATTTTACAATCTTAGTACAGTATAATAATAATACATATGATGAAATTTTGCCGCTTATGTATTATAACCTAAATTCATTTAAAGTATTCCCCCTCAGCATGAAAAAAGGGTATATATACAATATATCTCTGGTATATGATCTCCCTGATAATGTAAAAAGGATAGCTTTTATTGCTAATAATGAATTATACGGAAGGCCGGTAGGAGATCCTTATGGAATCGTTTATTAATGATATAAAGTAGAATAAAAAATATGCTCCTTTTTGCAATATACAGCTATTGTTGTTTAACTGTAAAGGGCAAGAGGAGCATATTTATATATAGTTCTTTAATAGTATTATTTCTTATCCGAACAATGCCAGGAAGATACCTGCTGCTACCGCTGACCCTATAACTCCTGCTACGTTAGGACCCATTGCATGCATTAACAGATAATTTGCAGGGTTAGCTTTCTGACCTTCAATCTGAGAAACTCTCGCTGCCATGGGTACCGCTGATACTCCGGCGGAACCGATAAGAGGATTAATCTTGCCTCTTGATAACCAGCACATTAGTTTACCCAGTAAGATTCCTCCAATTGTGCTGAACATAAAGGCCATAAGGCCTAAGAAGACGATTTTTATAGTATGCCACCTTAAAAACTTCTCAGCAACTGCTGTAGCTCCTACAGTAGTACCAAGGAAGATAGTTACTATATTAATAAGTGCATTTTGAGCTGTATCTGACAATCTGTCTACAACTCCTGATTCTCTAAACAGATTACCAAGCATAAGCATTCCTATAAGAGGTGCTACTGATGGTAGTAATAATGTAGTTATTATTGTTACAACAATCGGAAAGATTATCTTTTCTACTTTTGAGACTTGACGAAGCTGTACCATTTCGATTTTTCTTTCTTTTTTTGTAGTAAGAAGTCTCATTAAAGGAGGCTGAATCATAGGAATCAATGCCATATATGAATATGCTGCGATTGCAATGGCAGGCAGCAGATCAGGCGCCAGTTTTGTAGTAAGATATATAGCAGTTGGACCATCTGCTCCGCCGATTATTCCTATAGAAGCTGCTTCCTGCGGAGAGAAACCCAGAATAACTGCCACAATAAAAGCTACATATATTCCAAACTGTGCCGCAGCTCCTAAAAACAAACTTGATGGTCTGGCAATCAGCGGTCCGAAATCTGTCATAGCGCCGATGCCAAGGAATATTAACGAAGGATATATCCCTAATTTTACGCCCTGATATATATAGTACAAAAGCCCAATTTCATCAGGGTCATCGGGATTTGACTTCATACCTGCTAAAGGCAAATTAGCCAGCAACATACCAAAAGCTATAGGAAGCAACAAAAGAGGTTCAAATTTCTTTACAATTGCAAGATAAATTAAAACACAAGCTACAGCTATCATTACCATTTGCTGCCATGTGATAGCGGCAAATCCTGACTCTTTGATGATTTTTTGTATAATTTCTATAAAGGAAAAATCCATAAGTACATACCCCCTGTTATTGAAGCACAGCAAGTAAATCACCTGTATTTACAGATGACCCTTTGGAAGTTGATATTTGTGCAACGGCGCCGTCTACTGGCGCAGTTATTTCATTTTCCATTTTCATAGCTTCAAGTATAAATAATACATCTCCTTTTTTTACTGCAGCTCCTTGATTTACTTTAACATCAAGTATGGTTCCCGGCATTGGAGCTTTAACCGGTTGACCAGAAACATTTTGCTGAACGGCTGAAGGCGATGGGGAAGGGGAAGGGACGGTTTGGGTAGGTGCGGCCGCAGCTGGCTGAACTGTTTGCGCCGGCAAATCAGTTGTACTTATTATATTAGCTTTACCTCTTTCAACTTCAACCTCGTATTTTTTATTATTTATAGTTACAATATATTTCATTAAAAGTAACCTCCATTCATATTAAAGAATATTATGGAAACATATTATTCTTAATCAATCGCTTTAATTGTTTTAAATCTAAGCTCACTTAGCGGAATTTTTGTTTCATCACTTACAATAGCCATAATCATTGCTGCAGTTTTTTCATCAACATTTATTAGCTTCAGTTCTCCTGCTGAAAATTCTTTTTCATTATTAGCAACTGGAGTTTTACTGATATTTCCTTTTTTGTTTAAATCTGTTTTTTTATCAGGTATAAAGGTTTTAATAATATATGATTGAATTTTTACGAATAAGCTTAATAAAACAAGTGCTAAAAAAACAATGCTTATCCCAAAAGCAGAGACAATTAAACTATCAGTTACAGACATATTTTCACCCCTTTATACTTTTGTTATAGTATAAGTAACTTTTACAGAAGTACGTTCTTCTCTTTCCTTAAAGAATTTCTCAGCTATCTGAGGGAAGAGAATATATGAAAGTACATCTTCATCATTTTTTGCTATATCCTTTAACTCTGCTTTAACTTTATCAAATTGGGGCTCTAAAGTATCTGCAAATCTTGTACTGATAGGTTTTTCATCACCTAGTACTTTTTCAATTAACTCCGGATTGATTTCTCCGGGAGCCTTTCCATATTCACCTTTAATATAAGACTTTACTTCTTTGGATACGCTTTTATATCTTTCTCCCAATAAAACATTAGTAGCTGCCTGAACACCAACCATCTGGCTCATAGGAGTAACAAGGGGAGGGTAACCCAAATCTTTTCTTACTTTCGGTGTTTCTTCCAAAACTTCATCAAGTTTATCTATCGCATTTTGCTGCTTTAATTGGGCAATAAGGTTGGAAAGCATTCCGCCTGGTATTTGATAATTTAAGGCATCTGTTTCAGTACCCATGACAAATGAATCCAGCAGTCCGGTAGAAATATATTTTTCTTTCAAAGGTTTAAAATAGTCATTTATTTCTTTTAGTTTTTTCTCATTAAGGTTAGTGGAATATCCCATCTGCTTTAATGTATAGTTCAGTGTTTCTGTAGATGGCTGTGATGTACCTCCTGAAAAAGAAGATATAGCAGTATCAATACCATCACATCCAGCTTCAACTGCTTTCAGATATGTCATCGGACCAAGTCCGGTAGTTGAATGCGTATGAAGAAATATTGGAAGCTTAACTGTTTCTTTTAAAGCTTTAACAAGGTCATAAGTTTCCTGAGGCCCCATTATTCCTGCCATATCCTTAATACAGATTGAATTTACCCCCAGGCTTTCTAATTGCTTACCCATCTTCGCGTAATTTTCTAGATTGTGAATGGGACTGGTGGTGTAGACAATTGTCCCCTGAGCATGACCGTTGCATTTTAAAGTTTCATCAACGGCTACTTCTATATTTCTGAAGTCATTAAGTGCATCAAATATTCTAATTATATCCATTCCATTTTGGATAGCATGACTGATAAATTTTCTGACCACATCGTCAGGGTAGTGTTTATAACCCAGAAGATTCTGACCTCTCAGAAGCATTTGAAGTTTGGTTTTTTTTAATTTGGACTTTATTTTTCTTAGCCTTTCCCAAGGGTCTTCATTAAGGTACCTCAGACATGAATCAAATGTAGCGCCGCCCCAGCACTCGATGGAATAATAACCTGCATGGTCCATTGTTTCAAGGATTGATTCAAAGTCTTCAAAGGGCATTCTTGTTGCTATCAGAGATTGGTTTGCGTCTCTTAATACTGTCTCAGTAAAATTTACTACCATTATCTATGTCAACTCCTTTATTTAAATTACTAAAAGAAAATCTTTTTACATGTATCTTTCAGCAAAAATCTTTCAGTTATTTTACCTTATATTGGCGGCTATTAATTAAGAAAAATACTATTTACCTGAGTTTATTATTACAATAAAAGGGTGAAAAACTCGTATAAATTCGAGCTTCCCACCCCAGAAGACTCAAAACTCTTGAAAACGAAAGAAGAAATCGTCCAACCGTAATTACTTTATAATTAAAACAAATTTCGCAATGATATTATAACATATTAATTATTGTAAAGGCAATAAAAATATTTTGATTTATTGCAATATTTTCGGATTAATTATTAATTAAATTACTGCAAATTAATCTTAGTTACTTCATCGCTAAAATAATCAGGTTTATATTGAAGTTGCAGCGAAGGGTCATTTATAGGCTGCTCAAAGGGAATAGTCCCTGTAACTTTACCTCCTGGCGCTAATTTTCCCGATGGCAGAGAAGTATCCTGATCTACAGTAGTTAAGGCTATATCTGATATTTGTCCCTGACTGTTTTGCATCGTAAAATCAAATGGATTGTAGGAAATATTGGAGCTTCCGGTGTTTTCTATTGTTATTTTTACTATTACATATTCATATCCATCTTTAGGTTTATCGAATTCACCGCCAGATGATTTAGTTACTTCATTTACTGTTAGTTTGGTATCATCATTTACCTGAATAACATCTCCGACTTTATATACTTTATCATTGGCCTTTGCCTGTGGTGTTTGCTGTTCTCCTGTGATATTCTCAGCATTATCTTTCTGCTGAGTAGTTCCGTTATTACCGCAACCTGCAAATATTAACATGCATGAAGCAAAAATTAAAAGGCATATTAAAATAAAGATACGCTTAGACATGGATTTTTTAATCATGATTTTTATTTAACCTCCTTTTAATCTTTATTTTTTTCTGATTTACAGGTTAATATCAATGGTTAGTTTTTACTTAATAAAAAACAATATACCGATTGAAGTTAAAACTTGTAAAGATATGTAAAAAGAGGGGTTAACGGTATAAAAGGAATAACATCTATATAATAATTATAGATGTTATTCCTTGCATACTATTGTTCAATTATAATATCAATTCTTCTGTTCTTCTGGCGATTTTCTTCAGTGTCATTCGGTACAATTGGATAATATTCTCCTCTGCCAGAAGGCTTCAGTTTCGTAGGATCCATTCCACAGTTTTTTGTCAGATAAAGTACTACATTTGTAGCTCTTTTAGTTGAAAGCTCCCAGTTAGAGGGGAATAAGTATGAATTTATTGGAACATTATCCGTATGTCCCTGAATTTCAATTTGCTTACCTGTTTCAATCAAAAATTTGGAAAGGTCCTTTAATATTTTTTTCCCGTTTTCTTTTATCTCGGCATCTCCCGAATCAAAAAGTATAAGGGAATTCATTCTTATTATAACTGAAGATCCATCATTAACAACAGTAACATTTTCATTTAAATTTAAATTTTTAACAGTTTCTTGTGCCTTTTCCTCTAATTCTTCTGTAGAACTACCTTCATTTCCTCTTTCATTACCAATTATTGATGCAGTATCAGACTCTAAATTAACTATTTTTTCGCCGCTGCCTTCTCCTACAACGACACTTTCTGTAGAACCAAAAGCGCTTCTTATAGATTTGGCTAATTCCATGAATTTATGCTCTTCAACGACTGACATAGAGAAAAGGGCAACAAAAAAAGTTAACAATAATGTTACAAGGTCACTATATGTAAGGAGCCACTCTGCCTGCTGTTTTGGTTCATCTTGTCTTCTTGACCTTCGCGCCATAAGTCTCCCCCTCTACCTGTTAGCTGCTGCTTCACTGAATTCTGTTTTTTGCTCAGTATTTTGTACATTATTATCATACTCAAGTTTTTCAGCAGGTGACAGGAAAGTTTTTAACTTATGCTCCATAATACGAGGGTTTTCACCTGCTTGTATTGATAATATTCCTTCAATAACCATTTCTTTGAGGCGGATTTCCTCTTTGCTTTTTTCTGACAATTTATTGGCAAAAGGACCACAAAACAGATTTGACAAAACGCTTCCATAGAAAGTGGTTAATAATGCAACTGCCATTGCAGGACCTATTGTTGAAGGATCATTCATTTTCTTTAACAGCTGAACTAATCCAATAAGTGTACCTATCATACCCCAGGCAGGGAAGATATTGCTCATTGTCCTTAAGACAGCTTGTCCTTTTTGATGACGTACACTTAGGTTATCCAACTCTAATTCCAAAGTTTCTTTAATTAAAACATCTTCGATTCCGTCTATAACCATCTGCAATGAATTTTTTATAAAAGGATCTTCAATATTTTCCATTTCAGCTTCCAGTGATAATAAACCTTCTCTTCTGGCTTTATGTGATAGTTCAACCAAAAGCCTGATTGTCTTGTAGGGTGGTTGAGTTTTGCCAAAGAAGGCATTTTTAAGAACTTTGAATACACTTATTACTTCTTTTAGTCTATGGGCGATTAATGTAGATGCAATACCTCCGCCTATAACTATGAATATTGATGGCAAATTATAAAAGTCCTTCATGCTGCCATCCAATAAAATAGAAATTACTACACAAATGATTCCAGTTAAAATACCTATAAATGTTCCTAGATCCATAATAATCTCCATTTAATTTATTTTTTTATTAGCATAAATAAGATAAGATAATAAAGAACTTTATTTCTTTTTATTAATTTTTCTTTATTATAAGATATTATTGGTAAATTGTCCACACAAATGGTAGCAATAATAGCGATTTATAATAAATAAACTCATTAAATAAAACATAATGACGAATTACTGATATTTATGTAGAGTTGATTAAAATATAATAACGAATGTATTCAATAAACTCCTTAGCAATTGCATTTCTTTTTGCTATGCTCATTTTATACATGTTGCACCTCCTTATCAATGTTGTTCATGAGCTTATGCTATCAGGAACTATTCAAAAATAAAGTTCCATATATCTATTTTTTATATCGGCTAAATTGTCAAATTCATTTATTCAAGTTTTTCTATGTAAAATAAAAAAATTGTTATTTTTCTGAAATAATCATAAATTTAAATGATATTAAATGAGATAAAATTATTAATATAAAATATTGCTTTCAATATAATCGATAGATTTTAGTATACGTTCGAAATTATTCATTTTTGTGCACTCCTTGAATATCTTAAGATATGAAAACAATATCATATATTTACTATCAATGTGCGACTTTTTTCCTATAAATTCATTTTTCTCTGCTATTAAATTTTAATTTATTCATTATAAATCCCACCAGGGGAATGATGCTATCTTTTTGCCAATTTTCTTACTGTAAAAATAAATATGGATACCTAAATATTTGCCACAGTCTTTTGTTATAATTTCAAAGTTATTTATCAATGGAAAGAATTAAAATCTAATTTTGGCAGTTCATGTATATAATCAAAGCTACTTAATGTAAGTAGCTTTTCATTTTTATGTAACTTATTACGTTCCACAGATTCCCTCCGAGCCTTGTTAATATAAAACTTACATATTTAAATTATAATTAATTTTACTAAACTTTAGATATATTATCCAGTATTTCATTTATTTAATTGTTAAGACATCATGATAACATTATGTATTAAAACAAGCATACTTTGTTAACCTGAATATATAATTGATTATTTTATTAGAATAATCAAATGGTGTATATTAATTGTAAAGCTATAGAATTCATAATTTAAGAAAGATAATACCCGCATATCGACTAAAGGGTGATAATAATCAGATATTACTTTCAATCAGCAATTTCACCTGTCACTGATAACAATCTAGTTAATACGCCAAATGCAAGTTAATTGAAAATGTGTATCTCTAATGATACAATTTACATAAAGTGAGTAACTGCTTTACGTATGAAGTTATTTGTTAAGTTTATATTTTACAAAGAAGGGGATTAGGTATGAAAATTCATTTATTACCACCTGGTACTAATACATATAAAGCAAATTTACATTGCCACACAAAAGAATTTGATTCGGGTACTGGATATACGACCCCGCAGCAAATAAAAGAATTATATAAATCGCACGGATATAATATCGTTGCTTTTACAGACTATAATAAACTTACATATAAGGATTATCTAAATGATGATGAGTTTTATGCTCTTCCGGGATTTGAAGTATTATGGAATGACCCTGAATCTCCGAAAATATATCATTTTAATTGCTATCCTAAATATTACGGCGTTAAAGAAGAATACTTTTCTCTTGATAATGTTGAATTTAACCTTGAAAATGCGAATAAGCTGATTAAATCATATGTCGACAACGATTATTTAGTAACATATAATCATCCTGCCTGTACATTTAACGGTTCTTCATATTATGAAACCAAAGAATTTCTAAGCCTCAAAGGTATTTTTGCTATGGAAATTTATAATAATATCGTTGAAAAAATAAACCGTACAGGCTGGTCTGATGTTTATTACGATGCAATGTTAAGAAACGGCCATAAATTATGGGCGGTCGCAACCGATGATAACCATAGTGGGAACAAGGAACTTGACTTTCCTCCGGACTCCCCATACAGCAAATACATGGGTGGTTTTATAATGATAAGATCAAAGGATTTATCCCATGGGAGTATTATCAATGCACTTGAAAATGGTCATTTCTATTCATGCGTCGGAAATAACGGTATAGCTCCAAAAATACATAACATGTATATTGAAGACGATATTTTTTATGCGGACTTCACTCCTGTTAAATCCGTATATCTCAAAAACTCATTTTGGCACTGTCCGCATCAATTATCTTTTCATGATGATATTACACATGTAGAATTTAAAATTGATAAATCCTGGACATACATTCGGCTTGAAATAACAGATTCTAATGGATATAAAGCACTTGGGAATCCTTACTTCATACCATAATCATAACTAAAGTGAATAATCATTTTTATATTTAGCAAGCTAAATTAGAAGACACGATTTTATTTTTTGTTATTATTTTAAATATCCGCATATGAACCTCATTTGTAGTATAACCAAAACTTACTCATTGCTATATATACTTTCATTAAAAATAGTATGTTGTGGAATTTTTATAAAATCAGTAAAACTAACCTCGGGATTTCTTTCCATAAACGAGCTTGCAGTTTTTATTCTGAAATAATAACCTGAAAATAGAGGGATACCTAGTTTTTTACTGCCTCTAATTTTACCATACTGTTTATTTCATGCTCAACAGAATGATTTATTATATTAATTCTACATTCTTTTACTTTGCATACAAAATTGCATAAGTTCAAATAATACTTCAGTGGTTAAAATATATATAACGATAATAAACTTGTCATTATTTATTCTATAAATGAAAGGATATGAATTCTGCATGCCAACTGCTACTAAAAAAGCTAATAAACTAATCCATGAAAAATCTCCTTACCTGTTACAACATGCATATAATCCTGTTGACTGGTTCCCTTGGGGTGATGAAGCGTTTACCAAAGCTAAGGTTGAAGATAAACCAATTTTTCTATCCATCGGATATTCCACCTGTCACTGGTGTCATGTAATGGAACGTGAAAGCTTTGAGGATGAAGAAGTAGCCAGAATACTCAACCGGGACTTTATAGCAATAAAAGTCGACAGGGAAGAAAGGCCGGACATTGACCATATTTATATGAATGTATGCCATGCTCTGACAGGACATGGAGGATGGCCTCTTACTATTATAATGACACCTGAGCAGAAACCTTTTTTTGCAGGCACTTATTTCCCTAAAAATGACCGTATGGGTATGCAGGGCCTATTAACAATATTGGAACGTGTAAGTAATACATGGAAAAATAAAAGAAACGAGCTCCTGGATTACGGAGAAAAGATAATAAAAGCTGTTAACCAGACTTATGATGAATATTATATTGATCTTGATGTTGATATTGCAGAAGAAGTATTTACTCAATTCAAATATGAATTCGACAGCAAATACGGAGGATTCGGTGAAGCTCCTAAATTTCCGACTCCCCATAATCTATATTTTCTATTAAGGTATTGGTACAATACAGGAGATGACACCGCTCTTTACATGGTTGAAAAGACATTAGACAGTATGTACAAAGGAGGCATATATGACCATATAGGCTTTGGTTTCAGTAGATATTCAACCGATAAAAAATGGCTGGTTCCTCATTTCGAAAAAATGCTGTATGATAATGCTCTTTTGGCAATTGCATATCTTGAAGCATATCAGACTACAAAAAAACAAAAATATGCTGATATTGCAGATGAAATTTTCCAATATGTTTTGAGGGACATGACATCACCGGAAGGCGGATTTTACTCCGCTGAAGATGCTGATTCAGAAGGAGAAGAGGGCAAATTTTATGTATGGACTGTTGAAGAGATAAAAGAAGTATTGGGTGAAGAAGCAGGAACTAAATATTGCAGTTATTTTAATATAACTGAAAAAGGTAACTTTGAAGGTAAAAATATACCTAATCTTATAAATACAGATATTAATGAGGAAAATATTGAATTTATAAATACCTGCAGGCAAAAGTTGTTTGAACATAGAGAAAAAAGAATACATCCACATAAAGATGATAAGATACTTACAGCCTGGAACGGCTTAATGATAGCAGCAATGGCTTTTGGCGGCCGTGTATTGAATAATAAAAAATATATTATTTCAGCCGAAAATGCAGTTAAGTTCATATATGAAAAGCTTTTACGCAGTGACGGACGACTGCTGGCAAGGTATAGAAACGGAGAATCTGCATTTCCTGCATATGCCGATGACTATGCATTTTTAACGTGGGGACTTATCGAATTATATGAAACAACTTTTAAACCTGAATATCTGCAGAGAGCCATTATGCTCAGCGAAGATTTGATTAAATATTTCTGGGATGAAAAAAACGGTGGTTTGTTTGTTTATGGCAGTGATGGTGAACAACTTGTATCAAGGCCAAAAGAAATTTATGACGGAGCAACTCCATCGGCGAATTCGGTAACCGCTCTTAACTTTATACGTCTTTCACGATTAACCGGGCAGCAGGAGTATGAGAAAAAGGCGGATGAAATATTGAAAGCTTTTTGTTCTTCCATAGCAAATTATCCAAGGGGATATATATTTGCCTTAACAGCGCTGCAATACTTGCAGACGCTTTCAAAAGAAGTAGTCATAGTTACTAAAACAGATGATATAACGGAAGCAAAAGAAATGCTTGATATAATAAATGAAGATTACAGACCCTTTACTCTGACTTTGCTGTATTCAAGTAACAATGATATTATAAAGGAAATATCACCATTTGTTTCTGAATATAAAGCTATTAATGGTAAAACTACAGCATATATTTGCGAAAATTATTCATGCCATGCTCCGTTAACTGATATAGACGAGTTAAGAAAAATGATTAGTAATTAAGATATTTATTATTTTTACTAGTATCGTTATTAACTGGGGCTAACACTATTTGCAAAGGTTTGGTAAATAATTAAAAAAACTTTAGGTTAGCAAACAGGACATAAAAATTTTATATTATAGTTGACAATTGTTAACCCTAAAATTAAAATGTAAATAATATATTAAAAAACTATGTTCATATTTAAAATAAAGATTTTATCGAATCATATTAATAAAATTTTAAAAGCAATGACAGGGAAAGTAGATTAATACTGCCTTAAAGGGAGTAGGCACCGCGACTGAAAGTGCCTTCAGGATAAGGTTGATCGAAGAACACCCTTGAGCTTGTTATCTGAAAGTATATATTTTAAATATATATTATTAGGATAACACGTTTTCCGGCGTTAAAGGATTTAAGTGGGTTTCAAGCCTAATAGGGTGGTACCGCGGGAATATGACCTCTCGTCCCTGACAATAGTCAGATGAGAGGTTTTTTAATTGTATTAAAATTTTTGGAGGTATATATGTTAACAAAAGCGCCTAAAGGGACAAGGGACATACTTCCGGCAGATTCATACAAGTGGCAGTATATTGAGAATTTAATGAGCAATACTGCAGAATTATTCGGTTACAAGGAGATAAGGACACCGGTTTTTGAACATACCGAGCTTTTTCAGCGGGGTGTAGGCGATACTACAGATATTGTTCAAAAGGAAATGTACACTTTTTTGGATAAAGGCGACAGAAGCATTACTTTAAGGCCTGAAGGAACAGCAGGTGTTGTAAGAAGCTATATTGAACATGGAATGTCATCCTTGCCACAGCCTGTAAAAGTGTACTATAATATCACCGCTTACAGGTATGAAAATGTACAAAAAGGACGTTACAGAGAGTTTCATCAGTTCGGAGTCGAAGCCTTTGGGGCAAAGGGCCCGCAAATTGATGCGGAAATTATAAGTATGCTGTCCTTGATATTTGAAAAGCTCGGATTAAAACAAATCAGGTTAAATATAAACAGTATAGGTTGTCCCGTTTGCAGGAAAGAATACAATCAAAAGCTAAAAGAATTTTTAAAGCCCAATATAGAAAAATTCTGTGCTACATGCAGGGACAGGTATGAGCGTAATCCATTGAGGATAATTGACTGCAAGGAAGAAAAATGCAAGGAATATACCAAAGATGTCCCTTATCTTATAGATAATTTATGCGATGAGTGCAGAAGTCATTTTGAAGGATTAAAAAGAGAATTGTCCGTTTTGGGAATACCTTATACGGTAGATAACCGTATAGTTAGAGGATTGGATTATTATACAAAAACAGTTTTTGAATTTGTATCAGACAGTATAGGAGCACAGGGTACTGTGTGTGGCGGCGGAAGATACGACGGCCTGGTTGAAGAATGCGGAGGCAAACCCACACCGGGTATTGGCTTTGCATTAGGTATTGAAAGGCTTTTGCTTCAAATAGAAAGTGAAGGTATCGAGTTACCGAAGAGGCAAAAAACATCAGTTTTTATTGCTTCGATAGGGCAAACAGCTGATGAATACGCTGCAAAAATAGTATTTGAGTTAAGAAAAGCGAATATATTTGCAGAAAAGGACACCGCAGGCAGAAGTCTGAAAGCACAAATGAAATATGCGGACAAAATGGGTGCTGATTATGTAATAGTTCTTGGAGACGATGAAATTGCAAATAAATCAGCCATAATCAAGAATATGAAGACAGGTGAACAATCTACAATAAATATCAGTGATATAAAAGAAATTACTTCTTATTTTATTTAAATAAAGTTTAGTTTAGTAATATTAACAATAATGACTGGAGGAAATAAAATGGGCGAATCAATTTATGGTTTAAAACGTACGCATAGATGTGGAGAACTCAGAATTGAAGACGTAGGCAAAAAAGTAGTAGTAATGGGTTGGACGCATAAAAGAAGAGATCTTGGTGGTGTAATATTCATAGATTTGAGGGATATAAGCGGAATACTTCAGGTTGTTTTCAATTCTGAATATGATGCTGAACTCTTTAAAAAAGCTGAAAGACTTAGAAGTGAATATGTAATAGCAGTTATCGGAGAAGTTGTAAAAAGATCACCTGACACTGTTAATCCCAAGATTGCAACAGGTGAAATAGAAGTTATTGCAAAAGAATTGAGGATATTGAATACTTCGGAAACTCCACCAGTATACATAGAAGAGGATTCTGATGTAAATGAACAGGTAAGGCTAAAATACAGATATATAGATTTAAGAAGGCCTGATATGCAGAGAAATTTGATACTGAGGCATAAAGTAGCAAAGATAGCTCGTGATTATTATGATGAAAACGGATTTTTGGAAATTGAAACTCCGATGCTGACAAAAAGCACTCCTGAGGGAGCAAGGGATTATCTTGTGCCCAGCAGGGTTCATCCCGGCAAATTTTTTGCATTGCCACAGTCACCACAGCTGTTTAAACAGCTTCTTATGGTTTCCGGATTTGACAGGTACATGCAGATAACAAAATGTTTCAGAGATGAGGACTTGAGAGCTGACAGGCAGCCGGAGTTTACGCAGATAGACCTTGAAATGTCATTTGTAAATGTAGATGATGTTATAGAAGTAAATGAAGGATTTATCAAGAGGGTATTTAAGGAAACCCTGGGAATTGAATTAAAAACTCCTTTCCCAAGAATACCGTACCAGGAAGCCATGGACAGGTTTGGATCAGATAAGCCTGATACAAGGTTTGGACTTGAACTTGTAGATTTGTCCGATATAGTCAAAGACTGCGGATTCAAAGTATTTACAGATGCCGTTAATAAAGGCGGAAGTGTACGTGCAATTAATGCAAAAGGCTGCGGTGCAAAATTCAGCAGAAGAGAAATAGACAGTTTGGTTGAGTTTGTAAAAATATACAGAGCTAAAGGAATGGCTTGGATTGCAGTTGAGGAAAATGAAGTCAAATCAGCTATTACAAAGTTCCTTGGTGATGACGTAACTAAGGCAATACTTGAAAGGATGGGGGCAGAACCCGGTGACCTTATATGCTTTGTTGCAGATAAAAATGAAATAGTTTATGACGCTTTAGGACAGCTCAGACTGGAACTTGCAAGAAGGCTGGATCTTATAAACAATGATGAATTTAACTTCCTGTGGGTAACTGAATTTCCTCTGCTTGAATATGACGAAGAAGAAAAACGATGGGTAGCAAAACATCATCCCTTTACTTCACCGATGGATGAAGATATTGAACTTCTTACCAAAGATCCTTCAAAAGTCAGGGCAAAAGCTTATGATATTGTTTTAAACGGTGTAGAAATAGGCGGTGGAAGTATAAGAATACACGATCAGGAAATACAGTCTACTATGTTTAACCTTCTTGGTTTTACAAAAGAACAGGCATGGGACAGGTTCGGCTTCCTGCTTGAAGCTTTCAAATACGGAACTCCGCCGCACGGTGGTCTTGCATTTGGCCTTGACAGGCTGGTAATGCTTATGGCAGGAAGAAACAGCATAAGAGATGTTATCGCATTCCCGAAAGTTCAGAACGCATCATGCCTCATGACAAATGCCCCTGATGTTGTTGAACCAAAACAGCTTAAGGAGCTTCATATAAGGTGTACAGACGTTTAAAATATAAAATAATATTTAAATATATAATGGTTAGATACTGACAGTAAGGGCAGGCCTTTGTGTCTGCCCGATGAAATTAATTAAACTACTTATAATTAAAGGTTTATTAAATTTAATATAACTCTGTAAACAGCTATAAAGATTATAACCGGTTATACTTTACTGGTTATATTGGGGTCTTATTCAATCTGGAGGTGATTTTACGGATATTAAGAATAATAAGATATTGAAAGAAGTTATTGACTGGTCATTACATATTTTGATTGCTGTCATTGTAGGCTTGCTTATAGTCAGATTTGTGGCTCAGATTACAATAGTGAATAAGACATCGATGTTACCTACTCTGCAGCATGGAAATGTTCTTATAGTGGAAAAAATCAGTCATAAACTCGGCAAATTGCATAGAGGGGACATTGTAACGATAAATGATATTGAAGTCGGCGGAGAAAAGGAAATTATTGTGAAGAGAGTAATTGCTCTTGAAAATGATACAGTGGAGATTAAAGACGGCAAGGTATACGTAAACAATAAGCGACTGGAAGAAAAATACACAAACGGTGATACCACTCTTGAAGTAGATCCCAAGTATAGCAAATTAACAGTGCCTAAAGGTTATATTTATGTATTGGGGGATAACAGGCTTCCCGGACAGAGCCTGGATAGCCGTACTTTTGGACCTGTTAAGATAAAACAAATAAGAGGAAAGGTTATATTTAGGCTTTTACCTCTCAATAAATTCGGAAAAGTTAATTAATTTTATGTATAAAAAAGCTGTCTTTCAATAGACAGCTTTTAATTCATGCTTTCTTTTTTGCAGCAGACACATATTTTAATCTGCCTTTTTTCTTTTTGTTCATTTTTTGTTTCTTTTCGTAATTTTTTATGGATATACTCATAAAAATACCCAACACGCCTAAAGAAGCAAACATAACTATCATGATGATAAGATTTGTACTCATTAGAACCTCCCTATAAGGTAACCCGTAATTTAAGCAAAAAGTTAATACACTGCTCTTTAATGCATATGAAAATATTAAAATCTAAAAAAAGCAATATGCTTTAATTATAATTGCAGTTAAATATTAAATCAATACATAATTGTCATAATATTTTTTTTATAGAATATCTATTATTTATCAGGTATTTATCAGGGGATTTTACGGAGGAAAAAAGATGAATAATAGATACAGAAAAAAAAAATTTAAAATCTTGTTTAAAAACATATTAAAACTGGTTTCAATAATTCTTGTACTATCAATATTAACATTTAACGTTGCAAAGTATTTAAATGAGAAGAAACAAAATAATTTATCAATTATACATATAATCGATACGGAAACTTTCAAAAATGCGCTTAATCACTCCTGGCCACTTATCGATCGTGTGTATAACAGCGGCAGCATTGATATTTCCTTTGGAAATGAAGTAAGAGGTATTATAAAAAAAATATTTGGTTTTGATTTAAGAAAACCGATTACAATAATTAATACACAATCAGCTATATTTCATACATATTACACATATAATTATCTTCCTTACATAGATGAGAGTGAAATTCAGGAAAGCGAGGAATATTATAAGCTGGATTATCATAATTTGGCTCAGAATGATTCAACAGGCCCTTCCAGCAGCATTAATTCGGAAGATGAAAATAATAATCAGTATGATGAAAACGGATCCGGCAACAGTAGCGATGATAATTCTGATAATCAGCAAAATGATAAAGCGATTAGCGTTATAAATGAAACTGAATATGAAATTGATGTAGAAAAATTACTATATGAGCCGTTGAATCTAAATTTTGATAAAAAAGGCCCTAAAGTATTGATTTATCATACTCACACAACTGAGGCTTACATAAATAACATATCTGATTTAAATAAAAAAAATGTATCCACCAATACTGAAGATCCTAGATATAATGTTGTAAGAGTCGGTGAAGAAATAAAAAAATATTTGGAGAATAATTACAAAATTGATGTTATTCACAACGGCACAATTCATGATTCACCTGACTATAACAGTTCCTATAACAACGCATATAAAACAGTTACTAGCATACTTAAAAGCTATCCTTCAATAGAAATCGTATTAGATATACATAGAGATGCAACAGACGGGAAAAAATTAAGGCTTGTTACAGATACAAATGAAGGAAAAGCGGCTCAGGTTATGTCTGTTGTGAGTACAGGGGCAATAGGGCTTAGTCATCCTAACTGGAGAGAAAACCTGAAACTCGCTTTAAAGATTCAGCAAAGCCTGAATTCTCAATGCCCCAATCTGGCAAGACCGATATATGTGAGCAAATACAGATATAATCAGCATGTAAGCAAAGGGGCAATAATAATCGAAGTAGGAGGCAACGGCAATACTCTGGAAGAAGCTCTTGCAAGTGCAAAATATATTGCTAAAGCAATAAATGATGTCATTAATTCTAAATAACTGGTAATAATATATATAGCCTAATACAGGCTTTTTTATTTTATAAATCGATATTTTTCTACGAGTTATATTTTTGTAAATAATTGTTTTACTGTTAAATTTTTTAAATTTTATTATAAAATATAATTCTATTACATTAAAATTATATATACCGGTAATTTTTTATCATTAAATAATAGGAGAAGAAATCAAATTGAAAAGGTTAGAAGAATACAGAAAGAAAAGAAAACAAAAAAGGAAATGTCTTTTTGCTGTTTTATCATTTATATTAGTTTTAATAATCGGAATTGTCGCTGTAGATTATTCAATAAATAAATTAATGTACGATAAAGACTCCTGCAGCATTATATATACTAAAAAAACCGGTATAAACAGTTATGAAATTTACATCTTGAATAAACCGATTAAGGTAGACACTTCTTATATAAAAAAAGACTTTGTCAGGATAAAGAAAGCTTTTTCCGGCGGTAAAATAATTAAATAAATACTTATGTATTTTACATTTCACTGAATAGTTTCAATTTTATAATTACCTGTTTATAAATTTATTCGGTTGTATCAGCGGTTTAACTGAATTATGCTGCGTGAATGTTCGATAACAGCTAATACGAGATAAACAGGATCTAAGGCCTCTCCATAATGTTTCTTCAATAAGACAATCATCACAATGTATTAAATAAAAATATCTGTGTATTTAGATTATTGCAGGGAAATAATTGATGTTTTATTAGAATAACACAAATTTCAGTTACCAAAAAATCGATGAAAGAAGATATCTTTACATATAATAAATTTTTATATTCATTGCAATATTGTTATGTTATAATATATTGCTGATAGTTTTCTAATACATAAGACACCATATATAACAAATATTCAGTATATTTGATAAACTATTTTTATATGAACAATCTGCTGTAATTAATTAAGTTTTGTAGCTTATATATCTTATATATTCAACCGGAGGAATTTTATGGCAAGTGAAAGACAGAAGAAAATAAGGAATTTCTGTATAATCGCTCATATTGATCACGGAAAATCTACACTAGCAGACAGACTTCTTGAAAGAACAGGTGTTTTGACTGAGAGAGAAATGGAAGATCAGATATTGGATAATATGGATATCGAGCGTGAACGAGGGATAACAATAAAGGCTCAGGCCGTCAGAATGATTTATAAATCAAAGGACGGGCAGGAATATATATACAATCTAATCGATACTCCCGGACATGTAGACTTTAATTATGAAGTATCCAGAAGTATAGCTGCATGCGAAGGTGCAATACTTGTAGTTGATGCTGCTCAGGGTATAGAAGCCCAAACCCTTGCCAATGTGTATCTTGCCCTGGAACACGACCTTGAAATCATGCCGGTAATAAATAAAATCGACCTGCCAAGTGCACGTACCGATGATGTAAAGAAAGAAATAGAAGATGTAATTGGGCTTGATACAGAAGGAATTCCGTTAATATCAGCTAAAAACGGAATAAATATAGAAGATGTATTGGAAAAAATAGCAGAGGTGATACCTTGTCCGGACGGTGATGAAAATGCTCCCTTAAGGGCGTTAATATTCGATTCATATTATGACAGCTATAAAGGTGTCATCGTATATTTAAGAATTAAGGAAGGCAGAGTAAAACCCGGTGATAAAATAAAGATGATGTATACCGGCAAAGAGTTTTTAGTAAATGAGGTTGGATATTTCAGACCGGGTACACTTGCGCCTTGTTCAGAGCTTATTGCAGGAGATGTCGGTTATATTGCAGCGAGTATTAAGAATGTCAAAGATACACGAGTCGGAGACACTGTTACTTCAGCTGATAATCCTGCAAGCGAGCCTCTTCCCGGTTATAAAAAAGTAAACTCAATGGTTTTCTGCGGTATATATCCGGCAGATGGCTCAAAGTACGGAGATTTAAGAGATGCTTTGGAAAAACTGCAGTTAAATGATGCTTCCCTAACTTTTGAGCCTGAATCTTCAGTAGCTCTTGGATTTGGCTTCAGATGCGGATTTCTTGGTCTGCTTCATATGGAAATTATACAGGAGAGACTTGACAGGGAGTACGATCTTGATCTTGTTACAACCGCACCAAGTGTTGTTTATAAGATTACAAAAACAAACGGGGATGTAATATATGTAGATAACCCGACAAATATGCCTCCTACACCCGAAATCCAATTAATGGAAGAACCGATAGTAAAAGCTACTATTATGTCTCCCAAAGAATTTGTGGGTAATGTAATGGAACTCTGCCAGGAAAGGCGTGGAGTATACAAAGATATGAATTACATCGATGAGTCAAGAGCCATGTTAAATTACGAGATTCCGTTAAATGAGATAATTTACGACTTTTTTGACGCATTAAAATCAAGAACAAAGGGTTATGCTTCCCTTGATTATGAACTAATGGGATATAAGCCGGCTAAGCTGGTTAAGCTGGATATACTGATTAATGGTGAAATAGTTGATGCCCTTTCCTTTATAGTGCATGAAGATAAGGCTTATTCGAGAGCAAGAAAAATGGCCGAAAAATTAAAAGAAACCATACCGAGACATCAATTTGAAATACCTATACAAGCATGCATAGGCGGCAAAATAATAGCAAGAGAAACTGTTAAAGCATATAGAAAAGACGTTCTTGCTAAATGTTACGGTGGTGACATAACCCGTAAAAAGAAACTCCTTGAAAAGCAGAAGGAAGGTAAAAAACGTATGCGTCAGATCGGCAGCGTAGAGGTGCCGCAGGAAGCATTCATGAGTGTGCTTAAGCTGGATTCGTAAATAAAAAAAACAGAAATAACAGGCAATTATTATTGCCTGTTATTTTAAAGAGGAATATTAATTATGAAACCTATTAGCCTGTACATCCACATTCCATTTTGCAAATCTAAATGTTACTACTGCGATTTTAATTCTTTTTCAGGATTAGAGAACCTGATAGATGAATATTTTGAAGCTTTAAATAAGGAATTAACGAGTTATATTGATCAGCTGAAAGGTTACACGGTAAAATCAGTATTTTTCGGCGGTGGCACACCTTCATATGTTAAAGCGGATTATATATGCAATTTTCTTAAGGCATGTAAAGAAAATCTGGATTTTGACTCAAATGCTGAAATAACGATAGAAGCAAATCCAGGCACGCTGGATGAAGGAAAGCTGATAAAGTATCACAATGCGGGTATAAACAGATTAAGCATAGGTTTGCAGGCATGTCAGAATCATTTGCTTAATGAAATAGGAAGAATTCATGTATTAGAGGATTTTGACAGAAATCTAAATCTTGCCCGTAAATGCGGATTTAACAATATAAGCGCTGATCTGATTTTCGGTCTTCCGGGGCAAAGCTTTAATGAATGGGCAGAAACATTGGATTATGTTATAGAAAAAAAACTTGAGCATATATCATGTTACAGCTTAACGATAGAAGAGGGAACAGTTATTGAAAAGAAAATTTCAGAAGGAATTATAGAGCCTGTTGATGAAGAACTGGACAGGCGAATGTATCATTATGCTGTTGAGAAACTTAAACAAAATGATTACGTACATTATGAAATATCAAATTTCGCTTTTAAAGGCCGTGAATCACGACATAATATTGCATACTGGATATTGCAGGACTATATTGGTTTTGGCGCCGGAGCCCATTCTTATTTTCAAAAAAGAAGATTTAATAATATATATGATGTAAAAAATTACATTTCCAGTTTAAAAGGTAAACTTGAAATCATTGAAAATGTATGTGAGATAGATAAAAAAACGGAAATATCAGAGTATATTATACTCGGGTTAAGAATGATAAATGGGATAAACCTGAAACAGCTGGAAGAAATATATGACTTTAATATATACAAAGAGCACGGGGAAAGGATAAAAGAATTAATGGAAAGAGGTCTGCTTGACATAAGGAACAACTACATGATGCTTACATCAAAAGGTTTGGATCTTGCCAATCAAGTTATGGTTGAGTTTATTTAGGCATATTTAATTTATATTCGAAATAATCACTTCATATTAAACACCAGTATAGCACAATTTTAATAATCAAAATTAAATTATATAGGTCTTGACAAAAAAAATCAGCGGTGGTATTTTTATTGTATGATTAGCACTCGTTATTAATGAGTGCTAACAAAGGGATGAAGATGATGTTTTTTGATGATAGGTTAGATGAAAGAAAAATGAAAATTCTAAGAGCAATCATAAACGACTACATCGATACTGCTGAACCGATTGGCTCCAGAACTATTGCCAGAAAGCATGAACTTGGCCTTAGCTCAGCCACGATAAGGAATGAAATGGCTGATTTGGAAGATATGGGGTATCTTGACCAACCTCATACTTCTTCAGGAAGAATACCTTCAGATAAGGGTTACAGACTTTATGTCGACCATCTTATGAAACTTAGTGAATTGACACATGAAGAAATACAGAGCATTAAAGATGCTCTTGAAATAAAGATAAATGAATTAAGCCAATTAATTCGTCAGACATCTGTTGTTATGTCAAATATAACGAAATACACATCTATTGCCATTTCTCCGCAGCTGAGAAGAAGCACCCTGAAAGCTGTGCAGGTTGTACCTATAGCAAAAGGAAAAGCACTTGTTATTGTAGTAGTTAATGCAGGGGTAGTTAGAAACATGCTTGTTAAAATACAGGATTCAATAACACCGGATCAGCTAATAAGGATATCAAATCTGCTAAACGAGAAGTTAACAGGCTTAAATGTTGAACAAATTAATCGCAGTTTAATAAGAGATATAAATAAACAGATGTTTATTCATAATGATACTTTAATGCCAATATTAGACGGTGTGGCAGAATGCATAGAACAAATCGATAATGCAGAAATATTCCTGGATGGAACAACACATATATTTAATTATCCTGAATTTAAAGATGTAGAAAAAGCCAGAGGATTTTTAAACGTTCTTGAAAAGAAGAAAATTGTCCGTGAACTTTTAAATGATATTTCAAATAATGAAATTAATATTCATATAGGCAATGAGAATACAATTGATGAAATCAAAGATTGTACTCTGCTCACTACAACATATAATTTTGGTGACATGGTGGTTGGTTCTATCGGGATAATAGGTCCTACAAGGATGGATTACTCAAGGGTTATTTCCGCCATGAATTATATAAGAAAGAAGATGAACATTGAAATAAATAAGCTGTTCGGTGAAAATGTGGAAGACAGTTAAAGTATGTTTTTTCTTATTTTACAAAGTATAAATATAAAATTAATAAAAGTCATACCATTAAAAATACCTTAAGGAGGGCAGCTGTACAATGGAAAATGAGAATAAAATTCCGGAAGAAGAAAATGTTGATATAAAGGATGAAGTCAGCAATACAGAAGAGCCGGAATTAAAAAACAATAACAGTAAAGACGGTTGCGAATGTGAACAACCTGACAAAGAAACTCATCAGGATGATATAAACAAAAAACTAGAAGCTTTAAAAACAGAGCTTGATGAAAAGACAAAAAAATGTGATGAGTACTTTAACATGCTTCAAAGAACTGCTGCGGAATTTGATAATTACAAAAAAAGGACATTAAAAGAAAAAGAAAGTATTTATTATGACGCCGTAGCTGATGTAATTGCAGCTTTTCTGCCGGTTATAGATAATCTGGAAAGAGCTTTGAATTCTTCATGCGAAGAAAATTCTGATTCACTCCGCGAAGGAATCGAACTTATATTAAGGCAGGTGCGTGAAATTCTTAAAAATAATAATGTGGAAGAAATAAAAGCTGTGGGAGAAAAATTTGACCCTCAGTTACATAATGCGGTTATGCATGTTGAGGATGAAAATGAAGGCGAAGGCGTTGTAGTGGAAGAGTTCTTAAAAGGCTATATAATAAAGGACAAAGTAATTAGGCATAGCATGGTTAAAGTTGCCAATTAGTATTCATTGATATTGTATAGGATTGTATATTAATATAGCATATCAGTTTTTTTATGTTTTTTCAGTTATAAATAACTGATTACATAACTATGAGTGCTTGTTAACATTACAATAAATACAATATCAAGATTAACTAATAGATGAAGATTCAAATTTGTTTATATATGGGAGGAATATTGAATGGGAAAAGTAATTGGTATAGATTTAGGTACTACAAACTCTTGTGTAGCTGTTATGGAAGGTGGAGAACCGGTTGTAATACCTAATGCGGAAGGAAATAGAACCACACCTTCTATAGTTGCTTTTTCAAAAACAGGAGAAAGGCTGGTTGGACAGGTAGCAAAGCGTCAAGCGATAACTAATCCTGATAGAACAGTTATATCGATAAAAAGAGATATGGGTACTGACAGAAAAGTAAAAATAGACGATAAGCAATACACGCCTCAGGAAATTTCAGCTATGATACTGCAGAAACTGAAAGCAGATGCTGAAAGTTATCTGGGCGAAAAAGTAACACAGGCTGTTATAACAGTACCTGCATATTTCAGCGATTCTCAAAGACAGGCAACTAAGGATGCCGGAAAAATAGCCGGGCTTGAAGTATTAAGGATTATTAACGAACCTACCGCTGCAGCACTTGCATATGGCCTTGACAAGGAACATGATCAGAAGATCATGGTTTATGACCTTGGAGGAGGTACCTTTGATGTATCCATTCTTGAAATAGGCGACGGCGTATTTGAAGTTCTTGCAACGAGCGGTAACAACAGGCTCGGTGGTGATGATTTTGACCAAAGAATAATTGATTATTTAGTTGATACATTTAAGAAGGAAAACGGTATTGATTTAAGAAATGACAAGATGGCAATGCAGAGGCTGAAAGAAGCTGCAGAAAAAGCAAAGATAGAGCTTTCCGGCGTTACTACAACAAATATCAATCTGCCCTTTATAACAGCTGATGCTTCAGGGCCAAAACACCTCGACGTAACTTTGACAAGGGCAAAGTTTGAAGAATTAACGGCAGATTTAGTTGAAAAAACAATGGGACCTACAAGAAGAGCTCTTGAAGATGCGGGATTGACTCCGGATAAAATAGATAAAGTACTTTTAGTAGGTGGTTCAACAAGAATACCTGCTGTTCAGGAAGCTGTTAAGAAATATTTAAATAAGGAGCCTTTCAAGGGTATAAATCCGGACGAATGCGTAGCTATCGGCGCTGCTATACAGGCAGGTGTTCTTTCAGGTGAAGTAAAAGACCTTCTCTTACTTGATGTAACACCACTTTCATTAGGTATAGAAACTCTTGGCGGAGTATTTACAAAATTAATCGAAAGGAATACAACTATACCTACAAAGAAAAGCCAGATATTCTCAACTGCTGCAGACGGGCAAACAAGCGTTGAAATCCATGTGCTGCAGGGCGAAAGAGAAATGGCAGCCGATAACAAGACTTTAGGAAGATTCCAGTTGACAGGTATTCCACCCGCACCAAGAGGAGTTCCTCAGATAGAGGTTACTTTCGATATAGATGCCAACGGTATAGTACATGTATCAGCAAAGGACCTTGGCACAGGTAATGAACAGAAAGTTACAATAACTGCTTCTACTAATTTGAGTGATGATGAGATTGAAAGAGCTGTTAAGGAAGCTGAGAAGTATGCGGAAGAAGACAAGAAACGTAAGGAAGCAGTAGAAATCAGAAATAATGCTGATTCTATGGTTTATCAGTCTGAAAAGACATTGAAAGATCTCGGTGATAAATTAGGAGCTGATGATAAAGCTAAAATAGAAGAAGCAATAAACAAAGTAAAAGAAGCATTAAAAGGAACTGATAACGAATTGATTAAGAAAGAAACTGAAGCTCTTTCTCAAGCTTTCTATGAAGTATCAGCAAAAATATACCAGCAGAATCCAGGTGCACAGTCTCAGGATTTCGGACAGGGTGCAGCAGGAAACGATCAGGCTCAAAGCGAACCTGGACAGGATAATGTATATGATGCAGACTATAAAGTAGTAGATGAAGACAATAAAGAAAATAAATAGGATGATATAGCATATAACCTGGATTGTAGTGCAAGCCAAAGTCATTTAAAATGGCTTTGGCTTGTAGATTTTAATTTAGCTTGTTGTGCTGGCTGGTTTTGTTCCAGGAAACCGAGTTACCATGCCAAGACCCTATAAATTCAGCTGCTACGAATTCAAACTCGCAGAATAATTTTGAATTTATATATATTTGATTATTCTGCTCAAACAGTGAATTCGCGTAACTTAGGCTCTTATTAACAGGTGATATGAGCCTCTCCACTAGGTTTCTTCCAAAAAACAACCAGCACAATAGATTGATTTATTATTTAGTAAACTTGTTTTACAAATTATATTTAATACATGAGTTTGCTTTTGTTTTTTAAAAAGCTTATAAACTATGAAATTTTACTTGTCGATTCTGCTGTTATATTATATATTTTATATGTTTATATAAATATACCAAATAGAATAGGCTAGTAATAATACTACCATATTTAATATTAGGAATATGGCGTAATACAAAAACATAATTAATATAAATTGGCTGATTTACAGATCAGCAGTTATTAAATCCTATTTCGTATAAGTTGGGAGGAACAGTTTGGATGTCAAGCAAAAAGGATTATTATGAGGTGCTTGGTATTAACAGAGGCGCTTCGGATGATGAGATAAAAAAGGCATACCGTAAGCTTGCTAAAAAATACCACCCTGATGTAAATCCAGGCGATAAAACAGCAGAAGCCAAGTTTAAGGAAATAAATGAAGCATATGAAGTATTGAGTGATCCGCAAAAAAGAGCACGGTATGATCAGTTTGGCCATGCTGCATTCGATCAGTCCGGCGGCTTTGGCGGAAATGGTTTTGGCGGATTCGGTGATTTTGATTTCGGAGACATAGGCGATATTTTTGAAAGCTTTTTCGGCGGTTTCGGAGGACGTTCCTCAAGAAGCAGAAGAGGCCCTCAGAAAGGTACTGATTTAAAATATGCAATGGAAATAGCATTTGAGGAAGCTGCATTTGGAGTGGAACGCAGCATTAATATAAAAAGGGATGAAAATTGTCCGGACTGTAAAGGTTCAGGTTCAAAGCCCGGAACTTCACCTGAAACCTGTAAGCACTGTAACGGTACAGGACAGATTCAGATAAGGCAGAACACTCCTTTTGGAAGTTTTGTCAATGTTAAGACATGTAATGTATGTAATGGAAAAGGAAAGATTGTAGTTAACCCCTGCGGCAAATGCGGAGGTAAAGGAAGGATTAGAAAGAGCGTTACTATAAAAGTAAATATACCTGCGGGAATAGATGACGGTCAAACTATTTCATTAAGAGGCGAAGGCAATCACGGTGCAGAAGGAGGCCCGGCAGGTGATTTATATATATCAATAAGAGTTAGGCCTCATCCATTGTTCCAGAGGCAAGGAAATGATGTAATCTGTGAAATACCAATTACATTTGTGCAGGCTTCACTTGGCGCAGAACTGGAAGTTCCGACGCTTGACGGGAAAGTCAGATATACAATACCTGAAGGAACTCAGACCGGAACCATATTCCGTCTGAAAGGAAAGGGCATTCCATATATCAGAGGTAACGGACGAGGAGACCAGTATGTTAAGGTTCATGTGGAAGTGCCGAAAAAGCTGAATGAACGTCAAAAAGCTGCATTAAGACAATTTGCCGAATTATGCGGTGACGATATACATGAACAGCGTAAGAGTTTTTTCAATAAGATGAAAGATGCTCTGGGTATGTAAACATTAATAAGTATCCATAAATCTAAACTGGAGGTAATTCTGTTGAAGTGGACTGAAGTTAAAATAATTACTACAGAAGAAGCGAGTGACGCGATAAGTGAAATGCTGACTTCAATTGGTGCCGGTGGAGTTGCAGTCGAAGATCCGAATGACATTAGACGTGAAGTTGCAAATCTGGAATCTCTGGACTATATTGATGAAAAACTGATTAAAAACCTTAGTGATGACATAATAATAAAAGCTTATTTTCCAGGTGCTATAAACAAACTGGAATTAAAGCAGTTAATCACAGAAAAATTGGAATTTATTTCCCGTTTTTTAAATGTCGGAAAAGGTTTTGAAAGTTTTACCGAGATTGACGAAGAAGATTGGTCAACAGCCTGGAAAAAATATTATAAGCCATTTAATATTACAGAAAAAATAGTAATAAAGCCTACATGGGAAGACTATAGCCCTAAAGAAGAAGAAATTGTTATACAAATGGATCCTGGCATGGCTTTTGGTACAGGTACACATGAAACCACACAAATGTGCGCACAACTGCTTGAAAAATATATTAAACAAGATGATACTGTAGTAGATGCAGGATGTGGTACCGGAATATTGTCAATAATAGCCGCAAAGCTGGGAGCTAAAAGCATAACTGCTTTTGATATTGACGAAGTGGCAGTTAAAGTAACGAATGAAAATTCAGCATTAAATAATGCTTCAGATAAAATAAAAACATATACGGGTGATATTGGAAGCTTATATAAATACATTGACGCTTCAGGACAGAAAGCCGATATAATAATAGCTAACATTATAGCGAACGTTATTATTTCAATATCCGGCAAAATTGCTGAACATATCAGGCAGGGAGGATATTTTATAACTTCGGGCATTATTAACGAACGTGCTGATGATGTCAAAAAAGCTTATTCAGATTTAGGTTTTAAATTGGAAGAAACTTTAAATATGGGTGAATGGACGGCGATGGTTTTCAAATGCCAAAGTTCTTTATAAAGAAAGAAAATATAAACGGTAATTTAATAAATATAACAGGTGAGAATAAAAAGCACATAAAAAATGTGCTCAGGATGAAAAAAGGCGATATTATCACGGTAAATGACAGAGAAGGTACTGACTATATAGTTGAACTGACGGATTTTCTTGAAGACTGCATTATATCTACTATTTTGAGGAAAGAAGAAAGCAATACCGAGCCTAATGTGGAAGTTATTCTTTATCAGGGAATTCCAAAGTCCGATAAAATGGACTATATTATTCAGAAGTCAGTAGAACTCGGCGTTAAAAAGATTGTACCTGTTATAACCGAAAGAACGGTAGTCAGGCTGAAAGATGAAAAAGATGCAGAAAAAAAGACCGCAAGATGGCAGAAGATATCAGAAGAAGCTTCGAAACAAAGCAACAGAGGGATTATACCGGAAATTGCAATGCCTATGCCTTTTGAAGAAGCATTGAAAGAGATGTCCGGAAAGCAGTTAAAACTAATACCTTATGAAAATGAAAACAATAACTCCTGTAAAAGTATTTTTACAAATACCCATATTGAAAATGCCGCATTTATAATCGGGCCTGAAGGTGGATTTTCTGAAAATGAAATAAAGAAAGCTATTCAGTATGGAATTACTCCGATAACTCTGGGTCCCCGGATTTTAAGAACGGAAACCGCCGGTATTGCTCTTTTATCTATTATTATGTATCAGTACGGGGATATCGGATGAAAAAAATAATTGAAAATCGTAAATCATAGTATTATTATAAAAAAGCGAGCAAATAAAAGAAAATGATAAAAAATTAAATAATTTTGAGTAATAATATTTTAAAATTTAAATTTTGTGTTATAATACTTACAGTTGCTCAATTTAAGGATACATGTTTTATAAAATTTTACCATAATATATTAAGTGCGAGAAAATCTAATATTCCGGAGGTTAATACAGATATCCGAATATAAAGATTTTTCGTAACTCCTATTAATAAGGATGGATAAGCATGGCAAAAAGCATGACAGGATTCGGAAGAGGCGAATCACAAAAGGACGGTAAAGAGTTTATAGTTGAGATTAAATCTGTAAATCATAGATACAGTGACTTTTTCATAAAACTTCCACGTCAGTTTACTTTTTTTGAAGACAGAGTAAGGGAAGTTGCAGGTAAATACATATCAAGGGGTAAAATAGATATCTATATTTCATATGAAGACAGTGGAACGGAATCAAAAGAAGTTCTGGTGGACGAGCCCTTATTAAAAGCCTATATAGATGCAATTAATCTTATCAAAGATAAATATGGAATCAAAGATGATGTAGGCGTATCATTATTTGCTAAGTTACCGGATGTATTAAGAGTTGAAAACAAAAATGAGGATGAAGAAGAACTATGGCCTATCCTTAATGAAGCTTTGGAAATTGCGTTAAAATCACTTGTTTTTATGCGTGAAAAAGAAGGGATTCTTTTAAAGGAAAGTCTCTTGCAGAAAGCAGATTTTATCGAAAGTATAATTGATGAGATTTCCAAGAGAAGCAAAGATGTGGTAAATGAATACAAAGTAAAGCTGGAGAACAGGATAAAAGAATTGCTTGAGCAAAATGTAGTGGATGAAACAAGGCTGGCTATGGAAGTAGCAATATTTGCGGACAGATGCAGTATAGATGAAGAACTGGTAAGGCTGGCAAGCCATATAAATCAGCTCAGGTATATTCTAAATGAAGAAGAACTTGTTGGAAGAAAGCTGGACTTTTTGATTCAGGAAATGAACAGGGAAATAAATACAATAGGTTCCAAAGCAAATGACTTATCTATTACTAAGAATGTAGTGGAAATAAAGTCGGAAATAGAAAAAATGAGAGAACAGGTTCAGAATTTAGAATAATGAATAGTGCATAAACAATTCAGTATTGTATTCATTTGTTAGTATATAATAACTGAAGAATATAGTTACTTAAAAACTTAAAAAAATTCAAAAATTAGATAAAAATAGATAAATAATAATACATGGGAGGAAACGAAATGAAATTAATAAATATAGGTTTTGGTAATATGGTTTCAGCAAGCAGGCTGGTTGCCATAGTCAGTCCTGAATCAGCACCAATCAAAAGAATAATTCAGGAAGCAAGAGACAGAGGGATGTTGATTGACGCAACATATGGAAGAAGAACACGCGCGGTTATAATAACTGACAGCGATCATATAATTTTATCTGCAGTACAGCCTGAAACAGTAGCACACAGATTAAATGTAAAAGACATTGTTGATGTTGAAGAACATGACAATGATATTGATGAATAGGGGGATATAAAATGCTCTGTGAGGGCTTGCTAGTAGTTGTTTCAGGGCCTTCAGGTTCAGGAAAAGGTACTTTATTGAAGTTGTTAAGTCAAAAATTAGATAGCATCAGGTATTCAATTTCAGTTACTACTAGAAAGCCAAGGGTTGCTGAAGTTGATGGCGTACATTATTTTTTTAGAACTGTAGAGCAGTTTGAAGAAATGATAAGGAATAATGAATTGCTGGAGTGGGATAAATATTGTGACAATTATTATGGGACTCCAAAAAGTTATATTGAAAAAAGTTTATCAGAGGGGTATGATATAATTCTGGAAATAACGGTAGAAGGAGCTATGAATGTAAAAAGGAATTTTCCGGACAGCGTTACGATATTTATACTTCCACCGTCTTATGAAGAATTAAGAAACAGAATACACGGAAGAGGTACTGAAAATTCTGATGTAATAGAAAAAAGATTGGAAAAAGCTAAAAGTGAAATTAATTATATTAATAAATATGATTATGTTATATTTAATGATGATATAGAAATTGCAGTAAATGATATGATAAGCATTTTAAACGCAGAAAAACATCGTTATTGCCGTATGAAAAAGAACCTTTCAGATTTTTTAAAGGAGGTTAAATTAGATGATTGAACCATCAATAAATAAACTAATGGAGAAAGTTGACAGCAGGTATACACTAGTTGTTGCAGTTGCAAAAAGAGCAAGGCAGCTGACCGACGGTTCTGAAAAGCTGACTCATATAAATTCTGATAAACCTGTAACTGTTGCTACCAATGAGCTATGTGAAGGAAAGATTACATATATGAGGAACAAGAAATAAATTTAATGTAAAAAATTGCTTTAATTACTATTAATAATATATATATATTTGTTTATTATTAATTATTCTATAATAAAAATGCAGCAAATTTAACATTAAATGTTGTATATGATTTCGCTGAATAGATTATTCCTGTTTAATATCTGCGAAACATATAAATGAGTATAATCAGTGGAGGAAATGATAATGACAGTAGAAAAGACCATGGATAAAATTGTCGCTTTAGCTAAGAACAGAGGTTTTGTGTATCCGGGTTCGGAAATATATGGTGGACTTGCAAACGCTTGGGATTATGGGCCTCTTGGAGTAGAATTAAAAAATAACGTAAAGCGTGCATGGTGGAAGAAGTTCATACAAGAGAACCATTACAATGTAGGCATTGACTGTGCCATATTGATGAATCCACAGGTATGGGTGGCTTCAGGACATGTAGGAGGCTTTACAGATCCGCTTATAGACTGTAAAGAATGTAAAGCTCGTCATCGCGCCGATAAGCTTGTTGAAGACTGGAATAAGGAAAATAATATCCAGATACGCGTTGACGGATGGAGTAACGAACAGCTTACCGAATACATAAGAGAAAAGGGTGTACCATGTCCGAACTGCGGTTCAACAAATTTTACAGATATCAGAAAATTTAATATGATGTTTAAAACCTTTCAGGGCGTTACCGAAGATTCAAAATCTGAAATATATCTAAGACCAGAAACGGCTCAGGGAATGTTTGTAAACTTCAAAAACGTACAGCGCACTACCAGAAGGAAGATACCTTTCGGTATAGGACAAATCGGAAAGTCATTCAGGAATGAAATAACTCCGGGTAATTTTACATTCAGGACCAGAGAATTTGAGCAAATGGAGCTTGAATTTTTTTGCGAGCCTGGAACCGATCTGGAATGGTTCCAATATTGGAAAGATTTCTGCTTAAACTGGTTGTTATCACTTAATATAAATAAGGAAAATCTCAGATTCCGCGATCATAGTAAAGAAGAGTTATCATTTTACAGCAGAGCTACTACTGACATTGAATACAATTTCCCATTTGGATGGGGTGAATTATGGGGCATTGCCGACAGGACTGACTATGACCTTAAGAGGCATATGGAGCATTCTAAAGAAGATCTGTCATATTTTGATCCTGTTACCAACCAGAAATATATACCTTACTGCGTAGAACCGGCACTTGGAGCGGACAGAGTAACTTTGGCATTCCTTTGCGATGCTTATGATGAAGAAGAAGTATCTGAAGGAGATGTGAGAGTTGTATTGCATTTTCATCCTGCTCTTGCGCCTGTAAAGATAGCTGTTCTTCCGTTATCCAAAAAGCTTGGAGAAGAATCATTTAAGATTTATGAAACTCTCAGCAAGAAGTTTGTATGTGAATATGATGAAACCGGCAGTATAGGAAAAAGATACAGACGTCAGGATGAAATAGGTACTCCTTATTGCGTAACGTTTGATTTTGATTCACTTGAGGACCAGAGCGTAACAATACGCGACAGGGATACTATGCAGCAAATAAGAATTAAAATAGACGAGCTTGAAACATATTTCAGCGACAAATTTGATTTCTAAATGTAACAGGGGTATGGAGAATGAATTCACTGTATCCCTTTTGTTACTTTCTATGGCAATATATGCAGCACTATTTTTTAATATATGATTCAGAAATATACATCATCAAAACCTTCCATAATTGTACTAAATTTATAAATTAATTATATAAATTTGGTTTAAACTTTAAAAAATTACTAAAACTATTTTCAAGATACAATTTTATTCTTCAATAAATTTTACATAGGAGGTTTTCCAAGTGGGAAAGTATGTTTATTTGTTTAGTGAAGGAAATGCTTCAATGAGAAATCTACTTGGAGGAAAAGGCGCAAACCTGGCAGAAATGACAGGACTGGGACTGCCTGTACCAAGGGGATTCACAATTACTACGGAAGCTTGTACAAGGTATTATAAAGACGGAAAAACAATAGCAAAAGAAATTGAGGATGAAATTTATTCTGTGCTTGCCAAAACGGAAGAAATAGTGGGGAAAAAATTTGGTGATCCTTCAAATCCTTTCCTGGTATCTGTTCGTTCCGGAGCAAGGGCATCTATGCCTGGAATGATGGACACCATCCTTAATCTTGGATTGAATGATGATGTAGTGGAAGGTCTGGCGAAACTTACAGACAACCCGAGATTTGCATATGACAGCTATAGAAGATTTATACAGATGTTCAGCGATGTAGTTATGGAAATTCCCAAATCTAAATTTGAAAAGATATTGGATGAGAAAAAAATAGAAAAAGGCGTTAAAGATGATACAGATTTAACAGCAGATGATTTAAAGGACATAGTTAAAAATTTTAAAGAAATATATAAGCAGGAAAAGGGATGCGATTTCCCTCAGGATCCAAGGACACAACTTATGGAGGCAGTAAAAGCAGTCTTCCGCTCTTGGGACAATCCTAGGGCAATTGTATACAGAAGGCTTAATGATATTCCTGGAGACTGGGGCACAGCAGTAAATGTACAGGAAATGGTATATGGAAATATGGGCAATGATTCCGGAACCGGAGTTGCATTTACAAGAAACCCGTCAACAGGAGAAAAGGAGTTATATGGCGAATTTCTTATGAATGCGCAGGGTGAAGACGTGGTTGCAGGAATAAGAACACCTGAAAAAATAGACCGCCTTAAGGAAATTAATCCGGAAGTTTATGAACAGTTTAAAGCTATAGCAGAGAAACTTGAAAAGCATTATAAAGATATGCAGGATATGGAGTTTACTATTGAAAGAGGTAAACTTTTCATGCTGCAGACAAGAAACGGCAAACGTACTGCTGCAGCCGCCGTTAAAATAGCGGTTGACTTAGTGAATGAAGGAATGATAACAAAAGAAGAAGCTCTGATGAAGATAGATCCAAAACAGCTTGACGCACTTCTACATCCGAATTTTAAACCTGAAGAACTTAAAAAAGCAGTGCCAATAGCAACCGGATTGCCAGCTTCTCCTGGAGCAGCTACAGGAAAAATATATTTTGATGCGGCAGATGCGATTAATGCAGTGAAAAACGGCGAACAAGATGTTATTTTGGTAAGGCTGGAAACCTCTCCTGAAGATATTGAAGGTATGCATGTATCGAGAGGAATACTTACAGGCAGGGGAGGAATGACTTCTCATGCGGCTGTTGTTGCCCGCGGAATGGGAACATGCTGCGTAGCCGGATGCGGTGAAATAAAAATTAACGAAGAGGAAAAATATTTCCTTGATAAAAATGGTAACAAGTACTCAGAAGGAGACTGGATTTCACTGGACGGCTCCACCGGTAATGTATACGGTACTCGTCTTCCTACAGTCGAGCCTTCAATGACCGGTTACTTTGCAACAATTATGCAATGGGCAGATGAGTATAGAAAACTAAAAATAAGGACCAATGCGGATACTCCTAAGGATGCTGCACAAGCTTTGAAATTCGGGGCAGAAGGTATCGGACTTTGCAGAACGGAGCACATGTTCTTTGAGCCTGACAGAATTTCAGCAATGAGAGAAATGATAGTATCCCGGACTGAAGATCAAAGAAGAGCTGCCCTCGATAAATTGCTTCCGATGCAGAGAAGCGATTTTGAAGCGCTGTTTACAGAGATGAAGGGATATCCTGTAACAATCAGATTCCTTGATCCGCCTTTGCATGAATTTCTTCCTCAGGATGAAGAGGATATCATAAAACTGGCAGATGAAATGAGGATAAAGCCAAGTGAGCTGAAGCAGATTGTAAAAGACCTGCATGAGTTCAATCCTATGCTTGGCCACAGGGGATGCCGTTTATCGGTAACATATCCTGAAATTGCAGAAATGCAGACAAAAGCTGTAATAGAAGCTGCTATAAATGTCACCAAAAAGGGAATAACAGTAACACCTGAGATAATGATACCTCTTATCGGTGAAATTAAAGAATTAAAATATGTTAAAGACATTGTTGTAAATACAGCGGATGAAATAATCAAAAACTCAGGAATTGATATGAAATATAAAGTAGGTACCATGATTGAAATACCTAGAGCTGCTGTAACAGCGGATGAAATTGCGGTTGAAGCTGAGTTCTTCTCATTCGGAACAAATGACCTGACACAAATGACTTTCGGATTCAGCCGTGATGATGCAGGAAAATTCCTGAACGATTATTATGATAAAAAGATATATGAATTTGACCCATTTGCAAAACTGGATCAGACAGGTGTAGGTAAATTGATAAAGATAGCAGTGGAACTAAGCAGAAAAACAAGACCGGATATTAAACTCGGAATTTGCGGCGAACACGGAGGAGACCCTTCCACTGTTCAGTTCTGCCATGATATTGGTCTTGACTATGTTTCATGTTCTCCATACCGTGTACCAATTGCAAGATTGGCAGCAGCACAGGCAGCGATTATGAGTAAAGAGCAGAAATAACAGAATAGAGAAATTAATTAAATGACAGCTAAGGGTATTGCCTTTTGTGATAACAAAAGGTAATACCCTATTTCTTCTTCTCTGCCTTTTTATTTTCGTCTTTATTTTTTTTCATCTTTATTTTTTCTGCATATGAATTATGATATCTCTTCAATGATAATTCTTGACAATTTTCGATTTGTAATATATAGTAATCTAAAAGCAACGAGGCTTAAACCTTGTTGCTTTTTTGTTTATACGGATCTTTAATATTACTTCTGGACTGTATTTATCTATGAAATAAGGTTTCGTGAAATAAAGCTATCGTTGTTATAATATCTGCTGAATTAAAATAAGTGATGACTAATTGTTAAAGGTGTAAAAAAGGGGGAAATAAGGATGAGAAAACAAAAGGAATTGAAAAAAATCTCAGAAGAAGCTTTTAGCATAGGCTATCATACAAAACAAATGCGCAGTGGCAATCTGGATACAAAAATCGATACAGACAATTATATATATTTAAAAGACCTAGCAGAAGATATTAATCATATCATAAGCACTTTTATTAACTACATAAACGAGATAACCCATGTATTGTCTCATCTGTCAGCAGGTAATATGGCAGTTGCATTTTCGGAGAATGTACTTTACGAAGGAGATTTTATGCCTATCAAAAGCGCTCTTTATAAAATCAGGCATTCTCTGAATTGTTCATTTGAAGAGATTCATAAGCTTTCCATAGAAATAGATGCAATGAGCAACCTGGTTGAGAACGGTTCCTCCTTTTTAGCGTCAAATACTACGGAACAGGCAGCATTGATTTCCGATTTAACATCAACTATTTATGACATTACGGACAAGACAGTAAACAATGCTGAAAATGCAAAAAATGCCGCAAAAACTATTGAAGAGATAAGAAAGGAAACCGAAATTGGAAGAAGTTATATGAATAATATGCTTTCCTCTGTAGACAAGGTAAAATCTTCCATTGATAATATATCACATATCATCGAAATAATAAATGAAGTTGCCGAACAAACCAGATTGTTAGCCTTTAACGCAACAATCGAGGCTGCCAGAGCCGGTGAGACAGGACGAGGGTTTTCGGTGGTTGCAGGTGAAATTAGTAAGCTGGCACAGAAAAGCAGTGATGCTGTTAAGGAAACTACACAGTTAATTTATAACAGCATAGCTGCAGCCGACGAAAGTGTTAAAATTACGAAAAAAACCGCTGACAGCTTTTTAAATATAAATAATTCTATCGAGGGAGTAGCCGGTTTGTGCAATGAAATAGCGGGATTATCAAATGAACAGGCAGAAAATCTTAAGGAAACTTCAGCTATCATCACCAATATATCAGAGTCAGTACAGAGTATTGCAGCTTATGCTGAGGAAAACAGTGCAGGAGCAATGAATCTGTCTAATATATCCGCTCACTTAAAAAAGGTTCTTCAGCGTTACCGCTTAATGGGACAGGAAAAAGTTCAGAAAACTGATGAAAATAAAGAAGAGGAATTCATCAAAAATCTAACAGCTAATTTGGTGGCAAAACTGTTTAACGCAACTACTATCAAGTCTATAGATACGATACTGAAAACAGAAATTCAAAATCATGATGAAGTAGAGTGTCTATATGTTATTAACGGAGAGGGAAAGCAATTAAGCCATACGATTATGAATCCAAAGATCATGGTGGAGCAGGATGATAATTTTAAACCCGCATTACCCGGCGATGACTACAGTTCAAAGAAATATTTCAGGAAAGCTATGAAAAATAAGCAGGAATTGTATATTTCCCCGGAATATATATCAAAAGCAACAGGAAATCTATGCAAGACGATTTCATATGCATATCAGGGTGCAGACAAAGAATATTACGTGATTTGTATAGACCTGCTGTGCAATTTTTAGAATGCCTGTCAGCCAATAGCTATAGATGTAGATAAGATGAAATATTCAGTTTTATGTAAAATTAACTATTTTCAATTGAAAAAAATCAATTTTTATAATAATCTGATGGTCACTTCGTAAGTGTTATCTATGTTGAAGCTAATAATTGCAGAAGCTTAAACTGTTCACTAAATATTTAAAAGCAGCAACGGAATTATATTCCGAAGCTGCTTTATATGATTATCCTATAGTATGTATAATCAATCATCTTGATATTTTGACAAATATTTAATGGCCAAAAATCCCAGGGCAAATGCGACTACGGACATAAGACTGAAACTTATCCACCATAGGGCATTCGTACTTTCGGGTATTTCGGGCAATATTTTGTCTTTAAAAATTTCACTGGTGGAGCCAATTACAAATCCTATGATCATGCAATAGGTTTGATGAGGGAATTTATTCAGTACCCATTCAATTGGTTTTGTAGTAAGAAAGACTCCGATTAAAGTTGCTATTCCCAATATCCCGATATAAACGATATCAAATTCCGTAATCGCCGCAAGCATTGCATCATACATACCCAGCACAAGCAGCATATGGGAGGTACTAATGCCCGGAAGCACCAAAGCTA